>Ga0214917_10006920_pt1 | contig 11646 bp, 12 predicted proteins | sample LL_1208_BB_MetaG_FD_177983 | JGI IMG/M metagenome (GOLD analysis project Ga0214917, IMG submission 177983) | Freshwater microbial communities from Lake Lanier, Atlanta, Georgia, United States - LL_1208_BB | ecosystem: Environmental > Aquatic > Freshwater > Lake | place: USA: Georgia | collected...
AACTCGGAAGACGTCCTAGAGATTGCAATGACGCTCTGAAAAGGGCTCAGGACCTTGAAGAGGAACTCGGAAGACGTCCTAGAGATTGCAATGACGCTCTGAAAAGGGCTCAGGACCTTGAAGAGGAGCTATCTAGATTTTCAAAGGAACATGATAGCGTTCTTAAGAGACTCAGAGACCTCGAAACAGAAAATGAACAACTTAGGCAAATAAAGGCTGTAGATTGTTCTCCGCTAGAAGAGCGTATCGCTCAACTGCTTATACGCATAGATAAATTGGAAAAACAACCGCCTGATTGCTCAGAGATTGAGAGACAACTTGCAGACGCCCGAGAGCTTATTCAAAGCTTGCAGCTTGAGAATGTCGCTTCAGATTGCTCTAGAGAAGAAGAAAGGATTTCTGAACTTTCGAGTGCCTTAGAAAGGAATACTGCCAAGTTAAGAGAACTCTCGGAGGCAAATGCAAGATTAGAACAGCAATTAACACAGAAACTTCCAGAGAACTGCGACGAATATATCGCACAAGTAAAGAAACTTCAAGACGCTCTAGTTACAGGTAATGAAGAAAATGCGCTGTATATGTCTGAATTGTCTTCATTAAGAGCTTTGTACGAAACCAAAATGGAAAACTGTAATAACGAATACAATAGACACGAAGAAGTCGTTGAGTCCCTAAAACGTGCGTACACAAAGCTTGAAGAACAGTGCAAAGCTCTCAATAAAGACCTAGATGTCAAATACAATCAACTCTTAGAAGAGTTTAATTCTCTCTCCGAGTCAAACAAAAATATGGAAAGAAAAATGAAAGAACAAGAAAGGGAACTTAGAAATGCACAGGTCGAGAATCAGCGTCTTCAAGAAGAAGGAGAAGAAATTGTGGCTGAAAACGAAAGATTTTTTAAAGAACTTAGAGATGCAAAAACGAACATTCTGCGGCGAGAAAGGGAAAACGAAGCAGTAAGTTTAGAAAATGAGAAATTGCGCTTACAGATTAATGAAATGCGTGTAGATCATTTAGAAGAAAAAAAGTTGTTAGAAAAACGGCTCAGGTCAGATTGAACTAACTTCAAACTTGTGTCTGTCTTAAATGATCACTGATCATATCACGGGTCTGATCTCGTGTTAATACAGTATGATTAACCTTGAACTTTTCAGCAAGTTTAATCAGTTCTATCTTACCGAGACGCGGAGGCCGCTGTTGTGCAGCCATCCTTTTTGGCTGCGGCATTCCAAGACCTGTTCCAACTCCTTTTTTAAAGCATTCAAGAAGCGTTCCGTTTCTATCAAATCCATCCGGAACTTGATAATTATTTCCGCAGTATACCCTTTCGGTATTAGGCGGACGCTGTCTTGCTAAGAAAGCATTGCGTTGGCTGTCGCTTAGTACCATTCCAGTACCTATACCTTTTCTAAGACACTTATATCTCGTCCCAAAGACGTCATAATTTTCTGGAAGAACCAAGTCGTCGCCGCAGTACACTTCTGGATGAGCCTCGATATATTCTTCATCATCTCTGAAGAGAAACTTGAATACCACTTGTCTAAAAAAGAAATACCAAATCCCCCAGACAACAATAGAAATCAAAGCAAAGAAACCAAGCCAAAACTTTTTAAGAAAAATAGAGAGTACAAGTACAAAAATAAAAAAGGATAAAATTATGAGTTCGATCATCATTTTATCTAAAGAACCAAAGACTTTTTCGCTCACGCGCGGTTTTATTTACTTTGCAAACTTTTTAGCACACTTTGCCTTATAGGCATATATTTTATTTATTTATTTTACTCAGAGTCGTAGAACATTTTTTCACTTTGAATAAATGAAACTCTTAATCATATCTATTGCCATCGCGCTACTTATAATCATTCTGTGCCTTAATATGTATTACTCTAAGAAATCGAGAATTCGAATTTTAAACTCGTTACGACCCAGAAGAATCGTCATTTCTATGACCACTTCTCCCAAAAGAATAAAAGAAATCTATAGGGTTATCGAAAGCATGGAAAATCAAACTATTAAACCCGACCTATACTTTATTAATTTGCCTCGTGTCTTTAAGAGAGACGGTTCACGGTTTAGTAATATTCCCGCCTTTCTCATAAACGATAGGATCATATTAAATTCGTGCGATGACTTGGGACCTGCAACAAAGATTGTTCCTACATGCAAAGATAAACGCATAAAGGATACAGACGTCATTTTTTCGGTTGACGACGACATCTACTATCCACCAGAGATGCTTGAACTCTATCTAAAGTATCATATCAAGTATCCTGACTTTGTGATATCGGGAACCAGTTTATTCCCAAAGAAGAACCCTGAAAGATACGGCGAACTGGTTGAATGCGAACTGTTAGAAGGTTTTTCGTGTGTACTGTACAAGAAGGCGTGGTTATCGGGCATTCCATCTGACATATTTGATAAGAGACGCATACCCATCTATCATTACTTGTCGGATGACTTAGTCTTGTCTAATTATCTGATAATGAAAGGCATTAGAATTATGAATTTTACAAACCGCCATAGCGTCATCAGAAAGATTAAGCCGCTTAGTTACGGTCTTAAGGAAGATGCTCTCCACAACGGTGCAGGCGGGCTTGCTCCAACATGCGCAGAGGGTGAACTCTGCAATTCTACAAACTATATCGAAACCATCAAATTTTTGACTAAGTATAATAACTACTACTTAAATTATCTGGAAGATGACATAAAGAGAACATAACAAGTTTACTATTAAACCCGCATATATAATTGATTTTTTTATATATGTGGCATTGATGAAGATGTAATAAATGGCGAAGTTAACATTCATCTACGGAGAGGAGGATTATGGCACCTTTCAGGAGCTTGACAACGAAAACGAAGGCTGTACCTTCGTCCTCGTAAAAGGTGTCAGAAAAGGACACTTGTGTGGAAGACCTATCACCTTTTCCGAGACCTTGGTTTCTTTTATTCCGGCTTGTTCAAACCATTTGTCCAGTTATGAATATTATCTATTCAACGGCGGGTCAGAAGACGACATCTGCGAGTATAAGGCAGACGACGCTCTCTCTTTAAACTCTATTCCCAAGGCAATAGAAAGAAGCACAGAATGCGTTGTATGTCTTGAAAGCGTTGACCCCTTGCTTTTGCCTTGTGGCCACACAACGTGCTTCACTTGTATCGGCAGTCTTCGAAAAAAGACGTGTCCGATGTGTCGAACGGAGTTCAAAAACGAGCAATTAAAACGTCTATGATTGTTTATTTATCCTGATGCGTTCCATTGTAACCTGCTCTTTGCCGACATTTTTTATTTTCATAGCCAGATCTTCTGCGTGATGCACACCGCTTTCTTTCAGAAGATTAACCAGTTCTTCTTCGCGTGCCTTTTTGGATTTTGTTATCTTCTTGTCTTTGCGTTCGATTAAAATCACGTCGCCATTGTACTTGACTCCCGGTAGATTTTTTTCGTTTAGATAAGCCGCAATAGAAGATTCGATTGTGCGCTTCTTTTCTCTCAGTTTCTTGAGGTTTTCTACAGAGCGTTTAATTTCTACATTGATCGAAGATAGTTCTTCGAACTCTGCTTTTATGTTCGACATTTGTGTAAAGAAGATTTTTTTTAAATAGCGATAAGTGTAAAGATGCAACAAATTAAGACATCTGAAGAGCTAAAGCAACTTGTGAACAAAAACGAAATCGTCATCGTAGACTTTTACACTTCGTGGTGCGCACCATGTAAGGTTATAACGCCTTTTATAGAAAAGCTTGCGTCCGAGTACTTGGATATAACGGTCGTCAAGTGCGATTGTGAGAACTCGGGAGATGTTTTGGACGCCTTTGGAATAAAGTCTATTCCAACTTTTATAAAGTTTGTAAATGGAAAGCGAGAGAGTACTGTCATTGGTTGTGATAAGACTAAAATTGTGGAGCTGTTTAATGGATTATAAAGTGATTTTTTCAAATCTCTTGACCTGAAAAAAAATATTTAATAAATGAAAGACTACTTCTCTTCGAAAGAAGAGTGCGATAAATCTATAAGAGACTACCGAAACACGAACCCTAGGTACAAAAACTTTTTCCAAAAATATTTTACAGCAGGCGACGAAGAGCAGTTTAAGTCCAGTAGAGATTTTACTAATTCCAAAGCACAAGCAGATGAAGGCGTATGTCAAACCGAGTTTCAGTTTGACATATGGGCAGGGTACAGCCAACTAACAGGCGACGCAGTCTCCGATACTTTTTCTTATATCTTTCACAAATTCAAAAAGGGCATCTATATACGGATCAAAGAAAACAAACTAATCACATTTCTACCCTTTTCCAAGGCAAAGTTTTTAAACGAATGGGGGGATAGAATACAAGTACATCCAAAGTATAAAAACGTTATAGAGTTTATGCGTCATATTAATCAGATGGAAGGGCGGCCGTTTAACGAAAAACGAGTCAACAAGTTTACGGACGAGTGGTATGCGAACAACTGTTTACTCCGATATGAGTTCCCTCTCTCTGAAGGCGATACAGGAACGTCTCATATGAAGAATATGTTTGAGGAACTATGTGCCAATAGAAAGGTACCAGACTTGGAACTTTTCATTAATCGTAGAGATTTTCCGCTTCTCAAGAGAAATGGAACAGAGCCATACAATCATATCTATGATTCGCCGTCCACGCCCTTGTTGTCGCACAAGTACGACAAGTATTGCCCCATTCTTTCGTGTGTGAACACACGCGGTTTCGCCGATATCGCCATTCCTACTATCGACGATTGGGCTAGGGTAAAGGCGTACGAAGGTGCATTTTTCGAAAAGACCCAGAACAGACAATACAAAGGCGAATTCAATACCGCATGGGAATCTAAGAAGCCAATTGCAGTTTTCAGGGGCGGATCTACCGGAGTGGGAACAACAATTGAAAAAAATCCTCGCCTCAAAGTTGCCTATATCTCAAGTTTAAATGAACACGATCCTAGCGATAATCTCCCTTATCTAGATGCAGGTATTACCGAATGGAACCTGAGACCTAGAAAGATGCAGGGAGAAAGGTACTTGCAAACGATTGAGATCAATTCCCTGCCTTTTTCGCTTGTACCAAGGCTGTCTCCAGACGAACAATCAGAATATAAATATATTGTTCACATACAAGGGCACGTTGCAGCCTTTCGTCTTTCTCTTGAGTTATCTATGGGTTCAACAATTCTTCTTGTACACTCTGAATACTCACTGTGGTTTATGCACTTGTTGAAACCCTTTGTCCACTACGTTCCGATAAAGAGCGACTTGTCCGATCTGGTCGATACGATAAAATGGTGCAAAGAAAACGACAATAAATGTAAAGAGATTGCGCAGAACGCAAGAACATTCTTCAAAAAATATTTACAAAAAGATGGAATCTTTGACTATCTTCAAGCGCTTCTGTATAAAACAAAGAGCGTTGTCGGTAATTACCTTTACCCAGAGGTTATGCCGATTCAAGCACAATTGGAAAAAGAGAACGCTTGGGTCTATGCGAACTGTACATTGGACTTGAGCCTCCAAAAAAAGCTGATATTGAAAACTAAGCATACGGATGTGTACGAGTCTGGAGAATTTATTTTTAAGAAGAGCGATCGCCAAAAAGAACTACTTCGGGACGTATTTGTTTATCAGAACGGACTCAAAGGTTTACAAAATTTTTGCGAAGTTTTTGGAGTTGACGGCGACTACGTAGTTTACAAAAAATGTAGCGGAAAAAATTTTTTTGAATGGCTCAAGATGGACTTTAATTTAAAAATTTTTATTCAGATTCTCGTACAGCTTTGTAATGCTATTGGAGAAGCACAGGATAAATGTGGGTTCGTTCATAACGATCTTTTCCCGTGGAATGTTATGATTAATGATGATAAAGCGACAATAATCGACTACGGAAAATCGCATATCGTAGTCGAAGACCTTCATCACGGTTTCACCAACCCCTTTGCAATGGGATCTATGTACGACATTACCTGTATTATACTCTCGTCTGTATCTGTTATCATAAAACAGCACAATCTTTCACGCGCGGATGAAAACATACTCATAAACCTTGTAAATTTTTTTGCACACTCTCGTATTCTCCCCAATAGGCTAACTTCTTTTCCACATATGCGGCACTTTGTATTCACGCACTCATCGTTTTCAACCCTGTGTTCAATTGACAAGTCGGATAATCGCACTCCCGCGGATTTCGTGGCTTATATTTCCCCAGCACAAAGTTCGATCCAACGCCCTATTCACCATATAAACAAGATACTTCCAAAGATGAACTTTGGGAACAGGTCTCTTGTGTATTATTTTTTTCAGACACTCAACGATCCCGGTCTTGAGAAGGAGTTTAGACAATATTTAAAAGAAACCGACGAAGTGAGTGTAGATATAAAATCTTTGGGAGACGAGTTCTTTTTGGATAGAAAAAAAATTTTGAGTATACTTGATACCGAAGTTAATATAGCTTATTTTGAGAAGATGATAACGGAAAAGGATCTCATACTTTCATACAAAGGTGTGTTCGAAGTGTCTGAGAGGGATAGACAGTACTATCAGCAGTTTACAAAATTTAAGCTTTTCCATCTCAAAGCCAACCTAAAAACTTGTGCATCTCTAGTTCATAGTCTACACTTATACAGATTTCTATGAATAAAAGGAATTATGAAGTTGCTCAGCCCTCCCATGGTATAAGGCATATAAGGAATAAAAAATAAAAGAATCTCTATATAATCGTGAAAGTATCGGATTTCATTTTTTAGGTATCTATTTTCGATAAAATAACGAGTAGACGCCTTTAAAGTTGTGTTGAAATTTTCAAGTACATCTTTTGCGTCTACTTTTAATTCTTTTATCGCCCTTTTCTCGCTTATATTTTCTTTTGTCATTTTTGCGGCGACGTCTTGTTTAGTAATGATAATCTTTTTTTCGAAAGAGGATACGTCCTTCAAAATTATATTTCCATTTGTATCCTCCTCGTCAGGCTCAACATACTGAAAAAGTTCATCTAGATATTCTTCCAATTCGTATTTGGGATCGTATGATTCAATATTATTTATAATCACTCCAAAATCACCAATCTCATTTGGCAGTTTATCTATGAGGATGTTGGTTTTTTGATTTTGATCACGCGCAGGGTTTTTAGTTGGGTCATACTTAGTAACTCGTCCAATATCTATAGAGTCTGCCCCTTTGTATGCAAGATACGCATTTTCGTATTTCGCAGGTGCACTTTTCGGGTCGTGAATTAATTTTCCAACAATTTCTCCATCAACTCCACACGCTTTTGGGATATAGGTCTTTGCATTATCCGCGCTTTTTTCTTCCCATACATCTTTCCCGTCTTTGCAATCTCTTCCCGAATCGTGGAACAATGCCGTCATTATTGCGGTTGATAACACCTCCTTGTCAAAATTTTCCACTCTATTTTCTAGCAAAGACGAGTATAAAATTAACGTTAATATAATTGTATTGCATATATGAGCCTGTCCGTGGTGTGTAGGTTTACGACAGTAGAACACCGTTATAACTTTATTTATATAGTCTACAAACTCTGGCAAAATATAATAGGGAGTGACAGTGCTAAAGTTCACCTTCAAAGGAACCTTGGTTTTTTGAACCTTATTTATGCGTTCTACATCTAAGATATATTGATACCCTCCACCATCTGTACAGTCTCCATATGAGGTGTTTTTAACTTTCCGAACATTTTCTCTCACAACATCTGGTACCAACTCTTCAAACTCTAAAATTTCAGAAAGACGTGCTTGAAAGAATACTAAATAAGGCGGTACTATTACTTCTTTTTGAAACTCGTAGCTCGAGAGCTCACTCAAGTCCAATATAGGAAAATTTTTAACATTTATTTCTCGGATACAACAGCCTGCTTCGTGAAAAAGCGATAGAAATGAAATGACATCTGGGTCTTTTGTTGTAGATTGGAAAAAAGTATTTATAATCGGCAGGGATGCGTCTTCTCTTAATATTGTATTCAGTGTCAGATCATCCAAGAGTATAAACTCTTTATAATTTGGCTTATAAACTTGGTATAGTTTAGAATCGTCAACAAGAGGTGCATTGTAGATGGCACTTATTATTAGCGAAATTTTTTCCCACTGAGTTCCGTCGAATGCCCTAACATCGTTTGATAACCCAGCTCTCGAGAGCAGTGACATGTTTATTGTCGTTGACTGATCATCTGTATATGAACGTATTGCACACAATGTTTTTTTACTTAATTTTCGCATATAGTCATTCATTTATTTCAAAAAATGATTTTTTATACATTATAATATCTTTAATGTTATATATTATAATGCAAAACGTGTACGGATGTATTTTCGGTGGCGCGTTCGGAGACGCTATGGGCAAAGCCACCGAATTTCTATCTTTAGATCAGATCAGGTCTGCCTACCCTATGCAGACGATCACATTTGATAACATCATCACAGACTTTCATCGAGATGGTTGGGAAAAGACAGATTGGACAGATGATACAGACCAAGCTATTCTTATCATGGAGACTTTAAAAGAGACCAATGTTAAAAACTGCGATAAAGTTTTTGCAGAGAAACTCTATAACTGGGTGTTTCAAGGGTTCCCTGAACTTGGAGATACATCTGGGGTTGGGATAGGTGCACCAGTTGGATGGGTAATCAAATCCAAGAATTTCAAGAATATGCCTCTCAAGGTGTCAGAAGAGGTTTGGCGCAATAGCGACGGTACTCTGTACGAAGACGGGGCGATTATGCGATGTGCTGTCATTGGATGTTTCAATAAGCCTAAATATGAACTTTTCGAGTATGCAAAGAAGCTGTGTCAGGTTACACATTATGATCCAAGATGCATTGCATCGTGCGTTTTCATCGTAAGCTGTGTGTATGACTTTGTGCATGGAGAAAAAGATGTCGATAACGTGATAAAATCTGCAACTAGCAATGGACTGAACGCAATCGAGAACCTAGATTATATTTCAGACGTAGAGTATACAAAATCTCAATACGTAAAAAAATTTCTCAAGTATGTCAGTAAAGCTGAATCGATGCATTCTTTGAACGATGTAGATTTTAACAACGGGCACTCTCGTAGTAACACCAAGTATCCACTATATTGTGCCATTTACAGTATTAAAAAAGTATCAAAAGGTCTCGGGTCTTATAACAGTATAATTCAAGATATTATCAGACAAGGCGGAGATTCGGATACAAATGCTTGTGTTGCTGGTAGCATAATGGGTGCATTCTTGGGCTTCCATCAGCTTCCAAAAGAAGTTTATAAGATGAAGCATTTCTTTTGGCTAAAAGAAAAAATCGAAACTTTAATCTTTAGTTAAGCTCATAAACTAAATTTAAAGGATGTTCGAGACATATAAATGACGAGTGAAATAGAAACCAGCCTGCGGTCCACTATTCTTCAGACAACTGAGCAGCTAAAGAATTCTCGCAGTATACTAGAATCTATCTCTAATGATATAACCTTATCTACTGAAACATATCAAACTATCGCCGATAATATAAGGGAGATGCTTCTCCTATTGCAAACTTCCGCAGCTCGTATTTCGGGTTCTGGAGTTGAGATCGATATTCCTTCTGATATGGAGTTTGCACCTTCCGCTAACTCTGAGCCTAACTCTGAGCCTAACTCTGAGCCTAACTCTGAGCCTAACTCTGAGCCTAACTCTGAGCCTAACTCTGAGCCTAACTCTGAGCCTAACTCTGAGCCTAACTCTGAGCCTAACTCTGGTATTTTTATTATCAAGGTCAACGGGTCTGTTAAAGGATATTTTTATTCAGAAAATGATGCGGTTGACTATATAGAAAAGTACACAAATGTTGTCTTTGATTTGTTTTCAGATGTGTATTTTATAAGTTCAGACGCAAGTCCGGACGGACGAATGACTACGTTTTACGGTAGAACTCGATGTCTCCTTTACGAGTACGATCGCCCTTTGATGACCATTTCTTACGAGGAGATCACGCATCTGTGATAATGTAAGCTATTTTTACATTATCTTTATTACTCAAACTCCGCAACAACTAAGAGGAAAGCCATACGACTTCGTCTTTGAAAATAATTGCCTCACCCTCAGTCTTCCTTAGCAAAGTAAACGTTCGTCCCGCAGGAATCTGGGTAATGACAAGATGCCGAAGCCCTTCGAGTAATGGAGAGATAATGCCAATGGAACCAAGAAAAGATCGCATCGGCTTCTCCCAATCATCACCAAGCCTGAAATCGTACAGTTTACCGTTCACAACGTAGTTTTCATAGAAAAACCTAACGATTCGAGCGTCCATCAACATTCTCTTGGCGTGGACGCCTGCACAAGTACTCCAACCGAATGTAGGAGTTGGATTGCCGGGGTCGCAATGTAGCACAAGCAGCTCGCCATTGCGATCGCGGAAAATCGGGAAATCGGCAGTTTCAGGCTCGAGTACCTCTATTACATCGCTAAGGTCGCCGAAATAGGGAGTCGCATCCTTTACTTTTGGATTATACGTGGAGAAAGCCATCAGAAATTAATTATTTCTTATAATTATACTCTAAAAAATCATTTTAAATTAAGAAATGAGTTGCCTCTTTGATAGTCTTTCGCAATTTATAGAAATGGATGCAAGCAATCTAAGACAAGGTATATGCGATTTTCTTCAAACTAACCCAAAATTAACCGATGATATGTCTGCCAAAGATGTTATCAGTTTTGAGTCTAATACGCCTTTAGAAAATTATGTGATGAGAATGAGGCAGTACTCTACTATGGGAGGTGCTACCGAGATCAAAGCTTTTTGCATTATGTTCAACAGAAACGCAAAAGTCTTATCTATTCCGAATGATAGGATTATAGAGTTTGTAGTAGATCCAGCGTTTTCATTCATTCATCTAAAGTGGACCGGTGGACACTACGATCCCATAAGAGATACGGGAGATTTGTGTTAATTTTCCTGATGAAGTCTGGCTGAAATCGACGCATTTGTATAATCTATAAATCTTCCATACGTAAACAGGTTCGGATTTTTGATCAGATCAAGCATAGCCGATTTTTCTTCATCGCTTATGTCTTCATACTTGACTCCACCTTCAAAGCTGTTGTAAGAGTCTATGTACCTGTCTTCAAGCTTTACAAACCGTTTGTCTTTACTGACAAACGGAAACCACACCCCTGCTATGCCTTTATCGTTGCGAGAAGTCCCAGTCGACTTGTAAAAAAGCTGTCCGGCCTTCTCTTCCGGCTTTATTATCTTAATAATTTCTCTATCGGGATCCCTTATCCTTTCAAACTCTATAGAAATTTTATCATTCACATGGGAAAAAACTTCGTCTATTTCCTTCATATTCATATACCTTAGTTTGAGTATAGTTTGCTCAACGCGTTTCTCGGTATTCTTTACGTCTTCTACAGTAGGATCAAGTCGTTTGAGCTTGTCGTAAAAAAATTTCGGTTCCAACCCAACTTGAATAGTAAGAGGTACGGGAGGTCTTCTGCGTGTAGTCATTTATATAAATGGAGAATATACTCAATTGGTATTTTTAAATTTTCTTTAAAAATACTTACAAATTACCATCACCCATCACTCCTCAATATAAGACAACCAAGCCTCAATCTCTTCATCTTTCACGCCCAACTCTCGTAGTCGTTTTGTCGCTTCTTCCTTGTGTGCTTCAATTGTGTACG
>Ga0214917_10006921_pt1 | contig 11643 bp, 12 predicted proteins | sample LL_1208_BB_MetaG_FD_177983 | JGI IMG/M metagenome (GOLD analysis project Ga0214917, IMG submission 177983) | Freshwater microbial communities from Lake Lanier, Atlanta, Georgia, United States - LL_1208_BB | ecosystem: Environmental > Aquatic > Freshwater > Lake | place: USA: Georgia | collected...
CCAAGACGACCGAAGCAGTGGACATCAAGAAGATTTATGCGGAGTACGCGGCGAAGGGGATTGACTCAGCCCAGCAGCTTGGGTGGAACGACCTCGCCACGCAGGACCGCTACATGCAGTTGATGCTGACGCTGGTCCAGAAGCACGTCCCGCTCAAGGGCAAGACGGTCCACGATGCCGGGTGCGGCTTCGGTGACCTGCTCACCTACTTGGAGAAGGCGTGGGGCGGCCCGCACATCGCCAGCTACATCGGGACCGACATCATGGAGTCGTCCATCACGGAGGCCAAGAAGCGCCATCCGGCCTACGAGTTCCTGTGCGTGGACCTGCTCGCTGGCGCTGTCCCCGAGGCTGACGTGACGTTCTGCATGGGGGCGCTGGCCTTCCACCGCTCGCAGGAGTCCATGCTGCTGCTGGAGCGCCTGTGGACGGCCTCCAAGGTGGCGCTGGCCTTCAATGCGTGGTGGGACCTGCACTCGGGCTACGTGAACCACTGGGAGGCGCAGAAGTTCCAGAAGCGCGTCCAGTCGTGGCTCAAGGGCAAGCAGGCAGTGATGCTCCACGGATACGAGAACACGGAGCGGATGTTCCTCGTGCTCAAGTAGTCGTGGTAGATGCCCAGCCATGAACACCTACTTCTTCTCCCCTGAGAACGCGGCTGACCGAGACGTGTTCCCGGTCACCATCCCCGGGCTGCCCAAGACCGTCTACACGACCCGCGAGATGGCCCTGCAACTGTCCACGCTGGTGGCTGGCAAGCAGCCCGAGGCCGCCCGGACGCTGGTGCAGTGGTTCGGCGGCATGGCCTACCAGAACTGAGGAGGCCGTGATGCCCCTGTACACCTACGTCTGCAAGTCCGGTCACCGTTTTGAGGCGCTGGTCAAGATGAACCTGTCTGACGAGCCCAGCCGGTGCCCTGTGCGCGACCACGACCCGGCCCTGCCCTGCAACGCTTCCGTGGAGCGCATCATCAGCGCCCCCTCCAAGCTGTTCCCGGGCGCTGACTCTTGGCGCAAGTAGCGGTCAGTTGAGGAAGTCGGGCTTGTCGTCGCCGTCGTCGTCTCCACCGGCAAGCCGTGCGAGCGCCATGTCCAATGAGTCGGCCATGGCCTCGCAGTACCGCTCGGTGAAGGTGGGGTCGCTGCTCTCCAGCTTGGAGCAGGCGTTGCTGGCCACCGTGACCTGCCCGGGGGTCTGCCCCCGGAACACGCCTGCCACGGCGAACGCCTCGATGCCGCAAGCGTCCGCCACCTGACTGACAGCGTCGAAGAACCGCTTGAAGTTCTCGGTCATGCGACCGGGAACTGTACGCCTAGTCCTCGCCGCCGTCAGCAGCCTTCTTCAACTTCTTGACCTTCTTCTCGACCTTCTCCAGTCGCTCGGTGAAGTCGTCTGCGTCCCAGTCGCCCATGGTCAGGCGGCGGTCCTCGGCCTGCTTCTCCAGCCCCTCTACCTTGGCGACCACCGCGTCCACCTTGGCAGCGACAGCGGCCATGTCAGCCTTCATGGCTGCGTGCCCCTTGCACTCCCCGGGCTGGCTGTCCTGCTTCTCGATGCGGGCCATTTCCTGCTCGTGCTTGCGCTTGGAGTGGCTGTCGTAGAACTTCCACGCGGCGGCTCCCCCGGCGACGGCGACCACGCCCATGAGCACGGTGAAGGCGTTGGCGTCAGCGGGGATGGCGTCCTTCAACTGGGCCACGGCGGCCACAGGCTGTTCTACGATGGCCTGCGCCTTCGCGGCAGCGGCATCGGCGGCCTCGTGGGCCTCCTCGACGGCAGCGGCAGGGGCAGTGGCTTCAGCGGGCTTCTGGGGAGACTTCGACACGGGGAACCTCGCAGTTGGTGGGGGTACGGCTTCACCAGCGTCAACTGCTTGTTCAGCTTCGGGCTCGATGTTCTGAAACACCAGTGTGGACCCACCTTCAAGCTGACAGGTGTCGAGCAGGTCCATCGTGAGGTTGTTGACGACGAAGGACTCGCCAGCCCGCACCACGCAGCCGCCGTCCACGAAGCCCGTCTCCGGGCTCCAGTAACGCGGTGGCCAGTACAAGCGGCCACCGTCGTCCTGCACGCACTCGCCGGTCTGGAGGCAGCTAGGCTGCCCCCCGTCGCTCACCTGCCGCTGCGCGAGCGCAACCAAGCATCAGTCGGCGGGCGGTACTTCGCCCCGGGACGTGCCGTGGTGCGCTTGAACGCAGCGCCCTTCGGGTAGTTCCCGCTTCGATACCGCTTGTTGTACAGCTTCTTGTAGCCGACCTTCACCTTGACCTTCTTGCGCTTGCCTGTCTCGTTGTTCGTGCAGACCTGCTGGTACGGCGCAGACCACTCGCACGACCACTTCTGAATGGCCTCGTCCTCACGCCCCGCAGGCCCACCCGGACGCCGCTTGGACCGCTTGAACGGGTAGTGCGACTGGTCAATGACGGCGCGGCCAAGTTCGGCCTCAAGTTCGCCGCCAGACAAGATGCCAGAAAGGATGCTCATGGTCGGCACAGTCTGGCGGCGAGTCGTGGCTCAGGTCAAGTCTACTTGGCGAACACGTTAACGCACTCCTGCATCGTGCGGTCGTGGATGTCAATGACGGCGCTGATGCGCTCGGCAAACGTGCTCCCCGCGCCCTCCTGATAGCCCCCGGCGAGGTTCCACGCGACAGGCAGACCCAACTCCTCGCAGTTGCGGAACACCAGCCGGTCCCGCAGGCGCATCTCGTCGGACGTGTAGTAGCCACCCAGCGGGTCGTTGATGTGCGGGTCTGCACCGGCCTGATACAGCACGGCCTCGACCCCAGCCTTCTTCCACAGGTGGATGTTCTCTTGGATTGCATCGAACAGGGCCGAGGCGTCGTTGTCGTACCCCTGATAGCCCGGGGAGCCGTGGGTGTAGTTGAACACCTTGTCCTCCAGCCCCAGCTTCGTGATGATGTCGTCTGTGCCGTTCCCGTAGTGGGCATCAAGGTCGAGCACGGCCACGCGGCGGGCGCCCTTGGTCAGCAGCTTCACGGCAGCCACCATGAGCCCGTTGAACGTGCAGAAGCCTCCCCCGGCGTTGTAGCAGGCGTGGTGGAAGCCGCTGGTGGGCGACACGGCCACCCCGCCATGCTCGTAGACGTGCATGGCCGCCGCCACGAAGCTGCCCGTGGTGTACGGAAGCGCACGGGCCACCTCGGGTGACTTGGTGCCGAACCCGTTGGACTCCCGGGTGGAAAGCACACCCTCGACGTAGGGCTTGCTGTGGGCGAGGGTCAGGTCGGCCACGGACGCGGGCTTGAAGGACTTGAGTTCGATGGGGTAGCCCCGGGCCTCCCAGCGGCGGACGACCTCCTCGGGCTTCTGTGCGGAGGGGCTGCCGCCCTGACGAGGGGCGTTCTGCTCGGTGCGGTAGAAAACGGGGATGGTCTTGCTCATGGTGTCGGTCCTTTCGGTCAGTGCTGCGTTGATGGACCAGAAGGTAGCAGTACCTATCCACGCTTGTCAATACTCGGCCCCGAGGGTGAAGTCAAGTCACGACTCCTGAGCCGTGACTCACCTCGCAGCCTTCCAGCGGGTCCGGGGGCCGTAGAGGCGCTCTGCAAGGCGCATCTGCTGCGTGAGGTCCAGCACAAGCCAGTCGGTATCTCCCGACCAATGCACACCCCACCAGTCCACCAGCCAGCGGTCGTCTACGACCAAGAAGTCGTGTCCGCCGTATGCGGCCCCCACTTTGGCCGCAGGGTTGTCGTCGAGTCGGTAGCCGTACATCTGCCCCCGACCTAGCCGCCTGCGTATCCAGTTCGCAGTGCCATGGCACACCCCAAAGTCGATGCCACAACGAGTCTGTTCTGTCTGGTCGAGGCGTGTCAGTTCGTCTAGCAGCGCGACAAGTTCCTGTGGGGTGCTTTGAGCAATCTGCCCTGTGGAGGCGCCCCCGAGCAGGCCAGAGAACGTGCCCATCAGTCCATGTCCTTGAACTGGTCGAGCAGCTTCTTGGTCTTGGCCGACACCGGCTTGAGGTTGAGCGGGTTCTTCTCGCCCACGTCCACGGTGGCCTGCCCCAGCCCGGCGAGGTGGACGGCCTTGGCCAGCGCGGTGTGCTGGACCTTGGACAGCCCGCTCAGCCCCGGGAGGCGCTGCGTCTCGACCAGCCGCCGCAGCGTCTCGTTTCCAGCCAGCAGCGGAGCGATGTCCGGGCGGGTTGCGTACACAATCGCCTGCTCCGGGTACTTGTTCGCCAGCGCCGCAAGGATGCTGGCGGCGAGCACGGGGCTCTGCCCATGGAAGGACCGCGCCAGCAGTTCAGCGGTCGTCTCGGGCAGGTCCATTTGCACCTTGTCGCCCACGCGCTTGTACGGCGAACCTTTACCCTCCACGAACAGGTTTTCGTCGTACATATCAATCTCTGAGTATTCAGTGTCAGACGAAGTGGGCAACGTGCCGAACCTGTCCCAGAAGGGCCGATGGTTCTCGGTGACCGGGAACTGCACGCTCTCCACGAAGATGGGCCGCTTGAGCACACCAAACGCCAGCAACTCAGAGTCCATGACGTTGTTCACTGGCAGGTAGCGGATGCCGCCTTCACCGCCGAACTCCACGGTGACCGAAGCGCACACCTCACTGTCCACAATCCAGCCGCCGTCACCCGTGTCGCGGTCGCTGATGGACTCACAGTGCTCACGCTCCTCAGGCTCACGGGACTCGTCGCCCTCCGCGAAGCCCCGGTCAATGGCGTCCTGCCACCATGCGTTAGCCGACTCACTGCCACCGTCCGAGTAGCAGCCTGCGGCACCACGGTACACGGCAGCGGCCAGCGCGTGCGCGGAGTAGAGCACAGTGCCAAGACCCACCCGCTTGATGACTACTCCACCGGGAGTGTGCGAGCGGGCGTAGTCATCCTGTCCGATTTTGTACAGCCTGTTCTCACTGTACCCATCGCCCAGCAGCAAACCGCCCACGCCACGTCCGAGACTCCCAGCCTTCATCGCTCCTGCCAAATACACCCTGAGCCGCGTGGTGCCCGGGTTGTACATGATGTCGCACAGGATGAATCGGCCCAGCGGGTCCGGGCGCGGACACATCATGGTGCCGACGTACAAAAAGCCCGTGGGTACATCGCTCCACCGGCTGCTGCCCGCAGAAGGGTTGTAGAGCGTCTGGTAGAAGGTGATGAACTCCTTGGCCCGTGCCTTCGCTTCACCAGTCAGGCTGTCCGCGTACTCGTTCAGCCGCTTGAGCCGTACCTGTTCAGCGGTCAGCGTGCTGCCCCCGGGGAGTAGGAAGGAGCCCTGCACATCACCCTCTCCCATGACGTAGGGCGACGGCTCAGTGACCGGAACCTCCCCGGCGCGAAACTCCTGCTCACGCCGCCGCATCTCATTGGCGGCATAGATGATGACCTGCACGAACTTGTGGTCCGCGTCGGCGCCAAGTCGGGCAGCCGCGTTGCGCAGTTCATCTGCGAAGGCGCTCAGGTAGCGCACTTCCTCCTGTTCACTTGCGGTGAGGCTTGAGGCGTCATCTTGCTCGCGGTCGCCCAAGTAGTTGGCGCGGGACCAGACTCGGGCAGCCACTTGGTAGAGGTGCTGCCCGTTGTCTTGCGCCAACAGCGTTGCGGCTCTACGCACTTCCGCTTTATCCCAACGAGTCGGGTATGCGTAGGCTGTGCGATACCGCGCAATCTGCCTATCTATGACGACCAGTTGCTCGCTGGTGAACTCCCGAAGCTGCCCGAACGCCTTGCCCATGTCACAAGTCTCCGTACTTGCCCACCAGCGTCCGCAGCTTGGCGGACATGGGCTTGAGGTTCAGCGGGTTCTCTGCCTTGAGGTCGAGTTGCAACTCGCCCCGTGCGGCCTGTCCAAGCGCCCCCATGATGCGGCTGTGGCCCTTGACCGACAGGTTGCCAAGGCCGGGAAGCGTCTGCTGCCCGACCATCTTCTTGAGGACCTCGTTGCCTGCGAGGAGCGGTGCGATGTCAGGGCGGGTGGCGTACTGGACCGCCAGTGCCTCCCGCTTGTCCTCGGCAAGCGCCGACAGGATGGACGCGGCCAACACGGGGCTAGGTCCGTGCATGGCGCGTGAGAGCATCTCAGCCTTCTCGTCGGTCAGTTGAACCCGCAGCTTGCCATCCACGTTGATGTAGGGCCGCCACGTTGCGCGGTAGTTCCCTTCGTTGATGAACTGCCCGACGTTCGGGGTGGACGAATCTGACCGCCCCACTTCATTCCCAGTCTTGTCCCAGAAGGGCTTGTGCTTTGGGCCCACGGGGTAGTTGAACGGGCCGACGAACGGGGCTGCGTTAGCGCCCAGCACGCCGAACACGACCAGCCCAGTCTGCATGACTGAGCGGGCCGTCAGCGTGTCGTACTCAGTCTCGTCGCCGGAGTATTCGACGGTCACTCTGCCGCAGACCTCGTCATCGACAATGGTCGCCTCGTTGCCCCGGTAGGTGGCCTCGTTGTCGGTGATGGCCTCGCAGTGCTGGATGTCCGCCGTGTCTCGCTCAGCGTGCGTGACGTGGTTGGCGAAGCCTCGGTCCACGGCAGCTTCCCACCACGCATCGGCTGAGTTGCTGCGCCCGCTGTCCGAGTAGCAGCCCACCACCCCGTTGTAGGCATACCCTGCGAGCGCGTGTGCGGAGTACAGCACAGTGCCCAGCCCGGCACTCTCCAGCGCCACGCCGTCAGGGGTGTGAGAGCGGTTGTACTCGTCGCCTTCAATCTCCTTCGTGCTGGAGTTGGTGTACCCAGCGCCCAGACGCAGCCCCTTGGCATCTGCCCACGTCCCAGCGTTCTCCTTGAGTACAGCGCCCGACAGATACACCTCCACGTCGGTGTTGCCCGGCTGGTTGGTGATGATGTCGCACAGCAGGAACCGACCAAGTGGGTCGGGCTTCGGGCAGAACATCGTGGCTACATACTGCCCGTTCGGCAGGATGCGTTGCCAGTGCGGGCTCTCTGCCGAATACAGGGCCGTGTAGTAGCGGTAGTAGTTCTCTGCCTTCTTCTTGGCCTCGCCGGTCAACGACTCGATGGCCTCCTCGATGCGTGCCTCACGGGCCTCGCTGACGGCTGTACGCCTAATGCGGACCCGCATCGGCAGTTCCGCCTGCCCGCGCTCATCGTAGTCGGGCGTGGGGTAGCGCGGCGTCAGCGTTTCAGTGGCCTGCTCAGTGGTGTCGCCTCCTCCAGCACGCGGCCAGCCGTCTCCAGCAGCCCTCTTTGCTGCCTGTATCGCATCAACCATGAGGTTGGTGAGGTCGCCGTTCTCGTCCAAGCTGCGCAAGAAGTCGCGGGCATCTTCCAAAATGCGCCGCTCCAACCTTTGGTCCTCTGACAGCCCTCGCGTTTTGGCCAGCGCGTAGAGGTAGACCAGACGTGGACCTACCCGGGCAGCGCGGCGCTTGACCCATATGGGGCCGGTCAAGAACCCGTCGCCTGAGTTGGCGCGAGAATAGAAGTGCTCACGCTCCTCGGTCGGATTGTAGGGGTCAGAGATTGAGTTGTACGGGATGTTGTACGACTCGGCCATTTGCCGCTGGTCGGCGGTCAGCGTATCGGTCACCTGTCCAAACGCCTTGCCCATGTCAGAACTCCGGGTACTGCGCGATGAGCCGCTTCACCTCTGCTGACTGCTTAGGGAGGTGCAGCGGGTTGTCTCCGATGCCGGGGCTGCGTCCCAGCCGCATCACGTCCATCACGTCCCGCAGCGCCGCCCGGGACAGACCACCAAGCCCGGGAAGCCGCTGCTGCCCCAGCAGTTCCATCACACGCTGGTTGCCCTGCACCATGCTGGCGATGTCAGGACGGGTCAAGTACGCAACCGTCAGGTCCTCTGCCTTGGGGTGCTTGCTGTTCTTGATGGCCTCCGCGATGAACACGACCAGCATGGGGCTCGTGCCGTGCATGGACGCCGCCAGCATCTCCACTGTGCGCTTGTCGGCCACCTTGGGCGTGTTGGCATCCTTCCAGTGGGCTTCAAGGATGTCGTCGGACAACTGCATCCTTCGGCGTCGAGTCGCGGCTCCTCCGTACCGACCAGTGCCCGCAGGTCGGTCGCCGGTCGCCCGCATCGTCCACGCCGACTTGTGGTGCGGCGGAAGCAGCCCACCGTTGCCTGAGCAGGTGAACGCGATGGCCGGATGCTTCATCAGCTTCCGCGTGCTCATGTACTGCACGGGCTCGCCGCCCCCGCCGCCATACTCATCCGGGTCGTCCTCATCGTCGGGCGGCGCATCCGGGTCATAGCCGCCATACGAGTCGTCCGACTCGTCCTCGTCAGCCAGCCCATACTCCACAAGGTTTTTCCACAACTGGTCGGCGTCACCCGTGCGGATGGACCCGCAGCCGCCGTCCATCGAGTAGATGCCGCTGAACCCACCGTACATGGACGCAGCCAGCGTGGTGCCAAGGTACAGCGTAGAGCCCAGCCCCATCATCTGCGCACGGACGCCACCGGGCCGACCGCTGTGCATCCGCAGGTAACCCTCGTAGCAGCCCTCAGAGGGGTCAGGGTGCGTTTCGCCCAGCGGCAGCCCCTTGGACTCTCCGGTGAGGCACATGAGCGTGTTCTCAACCGTGTCCGTGGCGCGGAGGTCGCAGAGCAGAAAGCGGCCCATGGGGTCAGGCTTCACGTTCAGCAACGTGGCAGCGTAAGCGTATTTGTCCTTGGCGATGTCTGCCGTGAACTCCCGCTGGTCGTCGAAGTCCCGGTCGCCTACGTACAGGTAGCGGTAGTACGCTGCGTTGTACTGCGCGACGAGTTGTGACTCCAGCGGACCTTCTCCATCCCCTCGGTCATAGGCTTCCTTCGCGGCGATGAACTGCCCGCGAGCAGACTTGTCCCTGCCGGGGTTCAACTCGCTGGCGGTCTGGACGAGTGGCTGGCTGCGCGAGGCGTTGCGGAGGTAGCGAGCCCGCATGACCTTGTCGCCCATCTGCCGGTCAAAGCGGGCGCTCCAAGTGGAGTAGTCGTCACTCCCGATGCTGGGCGGCGGGTTGCGGCGCTTCCAGTCCTCAATGACCGCGTCCAACTCCCGCAACTCGCGGCGCATCTCTGACGTGTCCGCAGTCGGCAGGAGCATCTGCGCAGACGGGGCCTGCCCAAAGAACGTGCTCATACTCAGTCTCCGTACTGCTCAAGTTCACGCTTGATGGCGGCAGGCATGGCAGGCAGGTGCAGCGGATTGTCCGCGTCCATGTCCACAGGCATCCGTCCTTCGCCCGCGTAAGTCACGGCTTGGCTGATTTCGCCCAGTTCGTAGTCGCTCAGTCCAGAGAGGCCGTCCATGCCCCGGGCCGTGCGCTGCTGGAGCCGCTGAAGCAGCGCCTTGGCAGGCTCGCTCGCGGCAATCATCCGGGCGATGTCCGGGCGGGTGGCGTAGTCCACAGCCGCCGTGCGGTCAGCAAAGGCCAGCATCTCCATGATGAGGAAGGTCAGCGTAGGACTCTCGCCGTGGTATGCCCGCTTGAGGAGTTCCAGCCGCAGCGCCGCCTTCTTCTTGATGCCTCGCTGCGGCAGCGGGTAGGTGGGCGTGCCGTCCTTGAAGTAGATGCCGTACTTCTGCCCCATGGCTTCCAGTGCTTCACCCCGGTTGGCATGGACAGCACGCAGCTTTTCGTCGCGCATGGGCTTGCGCAGCAAGTTGTTGGCGATGCCAAAGTTCCCGCCACTTGCCCACGACTCCAGTGCGCTTGTGCGAAATGCGGGCATCTGCCACGGGCCGACCGGGATGCCCTTGTTCTGGGTCATGCGCTGTGACGGCTGTGCGAGCATGACCACGAGGCCGGTCTTCATCACGTCATCGGCGTTGATGGTTTCAGCCGTAAAGGTGAAGCCACAGTCGTTGCGCTCCATGTTGGTCACGCGCTTGGCGAACTTGCGCTCCACCTGCCGTGCCCAGAAGGCGCTGGCTTCGTCGCTGCGGTAGTTGCCGCAGATGGCTCGCGCACCAAAGCTGTAGCAGCCTGTGGCGCCGTAATAGATGCGCGAGATGAGTGCCATGCCTGTGTACAGGAGGAAGCCCAGCCCCGGACCTGAGTCTGTGGCGCTGGCTTGGTAGCTGACACCGCCCGGAGAGTGTGCCCGCAGCCACGACTCAGGCTTACCGCGCACCGCCGCCATCTCACGGTGGTGCGTGTAGCCTTCACCCAACACCACGCCCGAGTTGGGGCTCCCCGATGGAACTGCGTAGTTTCCTCTCGTGTTGGTGGCTCCTGCGAGATACAGGAACGAGAGCCACTCAATGTTGTCGTCTGGGGCCAGTCGCACGTGGACATTGACCAGCGCGTGTCGGCCTACTGGGTCAGGCTTGGGGCAGAACATGGACGCCACGTAAGCGTGGGTCCGGGCATCCATGTAGTCGCTGGAGATATAGGACAGGAACTTGTTGTACCAACTGGCAAGTTCCATCTCCTTGGCTGCTTCGGGCGTCCTTAGTGCCCGGAGAAGTTGTCGGTAGCTGCTGTACCTGTTGTTGAGTCCGCCGTATCGAACCCCTGCGAGGTCCTGCTGCTCGGCGTCCGTGAACGTGAGGATGCTACGGCGAGCGGCTTCTGCCTCTGTAGTGGGGAGCGAACCGAAGAACATGGTGGCCTTGGAAGGTACACCACACGGCGCACAACTGGCTACAGGTCACTGTACTGGTCCAGCCAGTCGAGCATGTGCTTGCTCGGAGGTGGCAGACCCAGCAGCTTCGACCCGGCTGTGTAGCACTCCATAGCCTCGGTGCGTGCTGCCTTCTTGGCCCGGAAGTGCTCCAGTGACACCACGTTGTCAGGGAGAGGCTGCTTGGTCGTCTTAGGCTTCTTGTTCATGCTGCTAAAGTAGCACAACCCTTACACTTTCGTCCACTCAGCGCCGTGCTCGCAGGAAGTCACGGCGCCGAGTCACGACTCAGGCGCGGGAGCGCCGCCACAGGTAGTAGCCGACGCCAACTGTACCGAGAGCGAGCAACGCTGCGTAAGCACTTCCAGCCCCGACTGCGCTTGCCGAGGAGCCGAACACGTCCTGCTGCAACTTGGGGAGGATGTTCTCGACCCAGAACAGGCCGGGGTCCAGCTTGCTGTCGATGAACTGGTAGTGGCCGTAGTTCGCCTGTTGCGGTGACCACCACCCCAGTGAGTCCTTGAGCGCCCGGGTCAGTTCAGTCGCAGCCTTTACCTGCGACTGCGTGTAGGCGTCGAACAGCTTGCCCCTGACGTTCACCACGCGCCCCGGAGCCACTTCATACGGCTTCTCAAACTTGAACTTGCTGGAGTTCGACAGCGCCGTGACTTCGCCGCACTGACTGGTCCCTGAGCAGTTGGTCAGCCCCTTGGCGTAGGGCCAGACGTAGAACTTCTTGTCCTGCTCCAGCACGATGCCGCCGTTCTCCAACTCCACGCCGACGAAGTGTGTGTTGGCGTTCCTAACCGGGAACGGAGGGATGGGCGGCTTGGGGTAGCCAAAAATCTGCCCGGTAGGCTGGCACTTGCTCTTGGCCGGGTCGCAGCCTGCGTGCCACGTCGAAGCACTAAGCGGAGCGTGCTGTGCGATGACACCCGTCCTGCTGATGCTGAAGTGCCATGACGCCTTGCGAGAAGGGTCCACGGCCTCCTTAAGCAACCAGTCCCACAGTGCCGTGCTGGTGCCCGCTGCGTTGCCACTGGTGCCCCCAGTCCAGTGCCACAC
>Ga0214917_10006922_pt1 | contig 11642 bp, 11 predicted proteins | sample LL_1208_BB_MetaG_FD_177983 | JGI IMG/M metagenome (GOLD analysis project Ga0214917, IMG submission 177983) | Freshwater microbial communities from Lake Lanier, Atlanta, Georgia, United States - LL_1208_BB | ecosystem: Environmental > Aquatic > Freshwater > Lake | place: USA: Georgia | collected...
CTGCAACAAAGCCAGCAACTCAAGTTGATGCAGAGACTTCAATAACTATCCAAGGAGATCGCGATGATTTCGTATCTCGCGGTGGCCATAAATTGGCCGGGGCGCTCGATGCCTTTACTGGCGTTGCAGTTGAAGGAAAGACTTGTCTTGATGCCGGCGCGTCCACTGGTGGTTTCACTGATGTACTTCTACGTCGTGGTGCAACCCTTGTTGTCGCTGTCGATGTTGGTTACGGCCAACTTGCTTGGGAGCTGCGTCAAGATCCGCGCGTGAAAGTTTTGGACCGCACAAATATTCGACACCTCACAGGCGAGCAAGTAGGCGAAGGTATTGATCTTGTAGTTGCCGACCTTTCCTTTATCTCACTCTCACTCGTATTGCCTGCTCTCGCCGCAGTTTCAAAGCCCGATGCAGATTTTGTACTCATGGTTAAACCTCAATTTGAGGTAGGTCGTGAAAAATTAGGTGCTGGGGGAGTCGTGCGCGACCCAGCTCTTCGTCGCGCAGCAGTTCTCGATGTTGCAGAGTCTGCCTATGACGTAGGTCTTGGCACGATGGGAATCGCAGCAAGCCCACTTCCTGGCCCTGCCGGAAATGTTGAGTACTTCTTATGGCTTCGCCGCGGCGCTCCAGCAATTGATGAAGCAGCACTTGATACCGCAATCGCAATGGGACCTGCATAATGACGATTCGTAGCGCAGCCCTTGTCATCAGCCCATCTCGCGCAGAAGCTATCGCCGCTGCTAAAGAGTTAGCTCCACTTCTCTACTCTGCCGGATTCTCGCTCTACTCAATATCAGATGTTTCCCTTGAAGGAATCAAGAAGGTCTCACCTGAAGATCTTCCCGAGATTGAGATAGCAGTCGTGCTGGGTGGCGATGGAACAATCTTGCGCGCTGCCGAAATTACTTTAAAACGAAACATCCCTTTGCTTGGAATCAATATGGGCCACGTTGGATTTATGGCCGAAGTTGAACGTCCATCCATTGCAGCGATTGCCGAGAGCATTATTTCGAAGAGCTATGTCTCTGAAGATCGCATGACCCTTCGTTTCTCAATTGAGCGAGAAGGTAAAGAGATTGGTAAAGGTTGGGCGCTCAACGAAGTAACTGTTGAACGAGATGGCACCACGATGGTCGAACTCTTTGTTGAAATCGATAGCCGCCCGCTTTCACACTGGGGTTGCGACGGGTTGATCTGTTCCACTCCTACAGGTTCTACCGCCTATGCATTTAGCGCAGGTGGTCCCGTGGTTTGGCCTGAGGTTGATGCACTCGTTCTTCTCCCTATTTCAGCCCATGCTCTCTTCTCTCGTCCGATGGTCGTTTCTCCAAAATCTGAAATCGTCGTGACTATCGATTCTTCCGATGCTTTGCTCTCAGCGGATGCGCTTCGAAAGATTGAACTCTATAAGGGAGACCGAGTACTCATCACTCGTAATGACCAAACAATTAAGCTTTCTCATGTATCCAAAACTCTCTTCACCGATAGATTGGTAGCAAAGTTCAAACTTCCCGTTGAAGGTTGGCGCGGTGAGTGAACGTTCTTATCTAGAAGAAATTTCGATTCGAAACCTTGGAATTATCGAACAATCCGAACTCGAACTAGGTCGGGGCCTCAACGTTCTCACCGGTGAAACTGGCGCTGGAAAGACGATGATTCTTACAGCGCTCAGCCTTGTACTTGGAGGCAAGAGTGATAGTTCGTTAGTGCGCCACGGTTCAGAGCGATTGGTCGCAACGGCGCAGTTCTCTGTGACAGCCGAATCAAAGCATCAGTTAGATGAAATCGGTGCGGAGGTCGATGGCACATCACTCATTGTCACGCGTACCGTAAACAGCGATGGCAAGAGCAAAGCATCGTGTGGGGGAGTCACAGTTCCTGCCGGAACCTTGTCCGACGTAACAGAGCCACTGATTGAGATTCACGGACAGTCTGCAAACTCTCAAATCGTTAAACCTGCACGTCAACGCGAACTTCTCGATCGCTTCGGCGGTTCAACGATTAGTGCAGCGCTATTGAGTTATCAAGAAGTTTATGGAAATTATTTGGAGCTGAAAGAGCGCATCAAGGCGATGAAGGCATCAGCCAACAAGCGCGATGGAGAGATTGCAGAACTCGAAGAGTTCCTCGCCGCTTGGACAAAGCTCAAGGCGGTTCGTAATGAACCGTCAGCAGTCGAAGATGAGATTCAAAGACTTTCCAGCGTTGAAGATCTGCGGGTTGCTTCAAGTGGCGCTTTGTCGGCGCTAGATTCAGAAGAGTCAGGTGCGCTCACATTGCTGCATTCTGCGCGACGCTATCTTGATGCAGCAAAGGGTAAGGATTCACGCCTAGAAGAGATTGCAGAGCGGGTTGCTGAATCACTCTTCATTCTCGATGACGCATCATCTGATCTTGCTTCATATGCAACAGGTCTCGAGGCAGACCCTGATCGCCTTGATTTTCTGCAAGGGCGCAAAGCCGAAATCAATCTATTCATGAAACGATGGGGTGGGCCAGGAACGGCTGATGATGAATTAGTTGCACTAGCCGCGAAAGCCAAGACCGGAAAAGAATCAATAGCAGATCTCAAAGGCGGCGATGAGCGAATTGCTGAACTTGAGAAAGAGTTAACTCAGATAAAGAAATCGCTCCTTACGGCAGCCCAAGCGCTCACTGCTGCGCGTACGCAGTCAGCTTCAAGCCTTTCAACTTCTGTGACAACAGAGATTCAAGCTTTAGCGATGCCGCACACTCAATTCTTCGTTGAGGTTTCTGCCCCAGATTATTCTGCTGCCCTAAAGGAGAGTGATTTCACCCAATTAGGTTGTGATGAAATCTCGATGCAGATTCAAGGTCAGGCAGATGGTCCAAAGATTGCACTAGGCAAAGGTGCAAGCGGTGGCGAGATGTCTCGCATCATGTTGGGGCTAGAAGTAGTAATCGCGAAGTCTCATCCTGTCGGTACCTATATCTTTGATGAAGTAGATGCAGGCGTGGGCGGTAAAGCTGCAATCGAAGTCGGAAAGCGACTTCATGCCCTCGCTCAGAACGCTCAAGTAATCGTCGTAACTCACCTTCCTCAAGTCGCAGCGTGGGCCGATACTCATTTCGTGGTCAAAAAAAGTAGTGATGGTTCAGTTCTGCAGTCCGGAGTCTCGAAACTTGGACAATCTGAGCGTGTGGAAGAGATTGCTCGCATGCTTGCAGGGCTTGAAGAGTCCTCAAGTGCGCGAGAACACGCGGCGGAATTACTAGCGATGCGAGGTTAGAGCGCTCCTAGATATAAGATGGTCTTCCATGAGCCAAGCGCATGTGACTAAACATATTTTTGTAACTGGCGGCGTCGCCTCAAGTCTTGGCAAGGGCCTCACCGCTTCATCTTTAGGCCGTCTGCTCGTAGCCCGTGGCATCCGCGTCACGATGCAGAAGCTTGATCCCTATCTCAACGTCGATCCAGGAACGATGAACCCGTTCCAGCATGGCGAAGTTTTTGTCACAGATGATGGCGCTGAAACCGATCTTGATATCGGCCACTATGAACGCTTCTTGGATCGCAACCTTGGAGGATCAGCAAATGTCACAACAGGCCAAGTTTATTCACGAGTTATTGCGCGTGAACGACGTGGTGAATATTTAGGTGAGACAGTTCAGGTCATTCCACACATCACCAATGAGATTAAAGAGCGCATGCTTGCCAATGACTCATACGATGTCGATGTGGTGATCACTGAAATCGGTGGAACTGTCGGCGATATTGAATCCCAACCATTTCTTGAAGCAGCACGTCAACTTCGCCAAGAAGTAGGCCGTGACAATGTCTTCTATCTCCACATCTCACTTGTTCCATATATCGGTCCATCCGGAGAGCTAAAAACCAAGCCAACGCAGCACTCGATTGCTGCTCTTCGTAGCATTGGTATTGCACCCGATGCAGTTGTCCTTCGTTGCGACCGTCCAATACCAGAGGGCATTAAGAAGAAGATTTCGCTGATGTGCGATGTAGATGTTGAGGCAGTTGTTGCTGCCGTGGATGCTCCTTCAATCTATGACATTCCGAAGGTTTTATTCAACGAAGGCCTTGATTCATACATAGTGCGACGTCTTGCACTCGGGGGCCACGATGTCGAATGGGGCGAGTGGGATGACCTTCTCAACAAGGTGCATTCACCCAAGCACCATGTAAAAGTTGCTCTTGTTGGAAAGTACATCGATCTACCTGACGCATATCTATCAGTCTCCGAAGCCTTACGTGCAGGTGGCTTTGCAAATGAAGCCAAAGTTGAACTTGTTTGGGTGCCAAGCGATGAGTGCGAAACTTTGGAAGGTGCAAAGAAAGCTGTTGGGGAAATCGATGCCATCTGTGTTCCTGGTGGTTTTGGAATTCGCGGGATCGAAGGAAAACTTGGGGCGCTGAAATTTGCTCGAGAGAACAAGATTCCAACTCTCGGTCTCTGCCTTGGACTTCAATGTATGGTGATTGAAGCAGCCCGTAATCTTGCGGGCATTATGGATGCAAACTCTGCAGAGTTCCTTCCTAATAGGGGAACGCACGTCATCGCAACAATGGATGACCAAAAAGAGATTGTGGCCGGTGGGGCAGATATGGGTGGATCCATGCGCCTCGGTCTCTACAAAGCCACCCTGACACCAGGTTCCATCGTTGCTGACGTGTATGGAGTGAATGAAATTTCCGAACGCCATCGCCACCGCTATGAAGTTAATAACCAATATCGCGACCAGATAGCAGCGGCGGGATTGGTCTTCTCTGGAATGTTTAAAGATCGCGACCTCGTTGAATTTGTCGAACTTCCACGCGAGGTTCACCCATACTACGTTGGAACTCAAGCTCACCCAGAACTTCGCTCACGACCAACTCGTCCACACCCACTCTTTGTAGGTTTAATAGCAGCAGCTTTGGTTCGTAAGGGCGCTCACTAAATTACAGTTGTGCAATGAAGTTCGAGGCAGCGCGTAGTTCCTACCTCGATCAACTACGTATCGAACGTGGTCTTTCGAGTAACTCGATAACGGCGTATGCGCGCGATCTTCAAAAGTTCGAGACCTTTCTTGACGCGAATAAGCGTTCATTTGAAAAGCTTTCTCCTCAAGACCTGACAGATTTCGAAGTTTCACTAAAGTCTTTAGGTCTTGCTCTATCAAGTGTCAATCGAACTTTGTCAGCAGTAAAAGGGTTCTATAAATACGCTTCGCTTGAATTCGATATTCCCAATCCAACACTTGAAATTGTTAGCGCCAAGATTGCTCGCAAACTTCCTAAGGCGCTGTCGGTTGAGGAAGTCACGAAACTCATTGAGTCCGCTAAAAGAGAGGGGGATCCAATTTCTCTTCGAGATTTTGCAATACTCGAGTTGCTCTACTCTTCAGGTGGGCGAGTTAGCGAGATAGTTGGAGTTAACACTGCGGATATTTCGATCTCAAAGACAGCAGATGGAGATGTCACGGTTCTTAAATTGCGAGGTAAGGGTTCGAAGGAACGTCTAGTTCCGCTCGGTAAGTTCGCAGTTGCTGCAATCGAAGATTACTTCACACGCACAAGACCAGCGCTTGCTGCTATGAATTCCAAGGGGGAACCAGCGCTATTTCTCAACGTTCGTGGCAAACGTTTATCGAGACAGAGTGCCTGGCAGATAGTTCTCGATGCAGCAGTGGCCACCGGTCTTGAAGGGAGAGTTTCTCCACACGTCTTTAGACATTCATATGCAACGCACTTACTCGATGGTGGAGCCGATATTCGCGTAGTTCAAGAACTCTTAGGTCACTCATCTGTTACGACAACCCAGATTTACACCTTGATCACTATCGACAAAGTACGCCAAACCTATAGCACCGCGCACCCTCGAGCTAAGTAGTTAACTCTGTACTTTAGATACCGCGAAGACGGCGGGCGAGAATACTTTGATCGCCCTTGGCTTCGAGGTCAGCAATGATTACAGCGATTGATTCGCGAACAATTCGACCGCGATCTACTGCAAGACCTAGATCACCACGAAGCATTAGACGTGCCTGATCGAGATCAAAGAGTTCGTCGGATGAGAGATAGACGGTGATCTTCTCTTCATGAAGTTCGCGACCTGAAGGAGATTTTTCCGCAGCAGTCACTCGACGGCGAGAGATGGTGCGAACACCCTTCTTACTTTTTGGAGTTGCACTCTGTGTTACAGGAGTTACGGGTGCTGAAGTTTGGATTGGTTCCGCAACCTGACGCACCGCACTCAGTGCTGGTGTATTTGCGCGGAAGAGTTCATCCGCACCTGGCAAGCTAGCTCTACGTGTCATCGTGCGCCTCCTCGGGCAATTAGTTCGCGTGCAAGGCGACGGTATGACTGCGCACCACCTGATGATGATGCATATGCAGTAATCGGTTCGCCGGCAACAGTTGTTTCAGAGAATCGGATTGTCTTAGCGATAATTGTTTCGAAGACATCTTCAGGATACTTCTCGAGAATTGCTGAAAGAACTTCGCGATTATGTAGAGTCTTGCGATCGTACATGGTTGCGAGAATTCCAATGAGTTTAAGTTCAGGGTTTAAGAAGCTTCGGACCTTATCGATATTGCCTTTAAGTTCGATAAATCCGTGGAGAGCAAAGTATTCGCACTGCAGCGGAACAATGACTTCATCAGATGCAACCAGCGCGTTGATGGTGAGTTGACCCATTGTTGGCTGGCAGTCAATCAAGATCACGTCATATTCACCGCGGAGGCGACTGAGTGCGCGTTTGAGATATTGTTGTCCACCGATTTCGGCGCCAAGAGTTGTTTCAGCTGTACCTAAATCACGGTTAGCTGGAAGAAAGTCAAGACCTGCAACAGATGATTTCAAAACAATCTCATCAATATTTGCATCCTGTGTCATGAGTGCGTAATAAACGGTGTTCTCGAGTGGAAGTGCATGTGCATTGACGCCGAGTCCTAGCGATAGCCCGCCTTGAGGGTCGAAGTCGACGAGCAGTACGCGACGTCCAAGTTCGGCGAGCGCAGCCCCTAAGTTGATTGTTGATGTTGTCTTACCAACGCCACCCTTTTGATTAAAGATCGAGATGACTTTGGCATCACCATGCTCAGTAAGGGGTGCGGGTACAGGAAAATTCTTCGGCTTTCGCCCTTGGAGGCTGGCGGTAGTCGCCACTTCATCGTCAAATGTCGATTTAGCGTTCAAGCGAGAAACCTCTTTTCAGTTGCCACGACTCTACGCGTAAAGCACGATGAACCGCAAGTAAGCAAGTACTGTTCCCTCGTGGAAAGTCTTGCTACACCAACTGAAATCACCTCGGATGAAGCGGAAAGTATCGCTCCCGAGAGTGGTTTTAGCGTCCGCCTCACCAACTTTGATGGCCCCTTCGATCTCCTTCTCCAGCTCATCTCGCGCCACAAGATGGATATCACCGAGGTCTCACTCAGCATGGTCACCGATGAGTTCATCTCCTTTATCCGAGCTCTCGAGGAGAGCGGAGAAGGTTGGCGGCTCGATCAAGCTACCGAGTTTCTAGTGATTGCGGCAACTCTTCTCGATCTCAAAGCAGCCCGACTCCTGCCAAGCGGTGAGATTGAGGATGAGGAAGACTTGGCTCTGCTTGAAGCCCGCGACATTCTCTTCGCCCGTCTGCTCCAATATCGAGCCTTTAAGGAGATCGCCGCCTCCTTCCAGGATGAGATAGCCCTCGCCGATAAGTCATTCCCGCGCGTGGTCGCACTCGACCCAGCGCTTGCCTCCCTGCTGCCCGAGGTCCTTATCGGTGTGGGCGCACAGCGCTTTGCCGCTATCGCCGAGCGCGTTCTTACCCCTAAGGAACCGCCACTCGTTGCCGTCCAACACCTCCATAGCGCCCTCGTGAGCGTGGCGGAGGAGTCAAAACTCGTTGTCGAAGCTCTTCGCAAGGGTCGCACGCTCTCATTTCGCAACCTGATCCAGGGCGCGGATTCAACCCCGGTAATCGTTGCTCGATTCTTAGCTCTCCTGGACCTCTATAAGCAGGGCGCGCTCCGTTTTGAACAGGTTATGGCGTTGGGGGAGCTCCAGATCAGCTGGGTTGGCTCCGATGAGGGTGAAATTTTGGTGACAGACGAATTTGATATCCCTGCCGTCTTCGATGAGACGGTCGAAGTAGGAATTGCCCCAGTAATTTCCGAGATTTTCAGTGAAAATGAGACAGAAGGGGAAGAAAATGTCTAATTCAGAGGTCGAGACTACTGAGCCTCAGGCTGTGGAAGATACCCAGCTCGCCCATGTATTTGATCCAGCAGCCCTCGCCCGCTCCATAGAAGCAATCCTCATGGTTGTCGATGAACCAGTGACCGAGTTGACTCTGGCTTCGGTCCTCCAAGTGACCGTCGATCAGGTAGTCGATGCCCTCGAAGCCTTGGTTCCCAGCTATGAAGATCGAGGATTTACCCTCAAGGCGATCAATGGGGGATGGCGCTTCTATAGCCACCCTGATTGCAGCGCGGTAGTCGAGAAGTTCGTACTCGATGGACAGCAGAACCGTCTTACCCAGGCAGCGCTCGAAACTCTGGCAGTTATCGCCTATCGCCAGCCAGTATCTCGTGCTCGCGTATCAGCTATCCGCGGCGTTAATGTCGAGGCCGTGATGAAGACCCTCATTACGCGTGGTCTTGTCGAGGAGTATGGAGTTGAAAATGAGACTGGTGCGATCCTCTACAAAACCACCAGCTACTTCCTTGAGCGCCTGGGCCTCAATGCTCTGACTGACCTTCCACCACTGGCGCCACATCTGCCAGATCTCGACGGTCTTGATGAGATCCTCGATTCGCTTACTGACTAAGTAACGCCTTACACTTCTCGCTAAGCCTCTCGCAATGAATGCGGGGGAGTTGACTGTCGAGAATGGATAGCCACATGGCCGATATGCGCCTTAATAAGATCATCGCCGATGCCGGAATCACCTCACGCCGCGGCGCTGACGAACTCATCATGGATGGTCGAGTAACTGTCGATGGACATCAGATTCGCGAGCTGGGAGCTAAGTTTGACCCTGAAAAGGTCAAAGTCGCAGTAGATGGTGAGACAATCATACGCTCTTTGTCTAAGAATTATTTAGTGCTTCATAAACCTAAAGGTGTTCTGTCCACCATGTTTGACCCCGAAGGACGCCCTTCACTGGCTGACTTCATTAACCTCCGAACTGAACGACTCTTTCACGTGGGACGCCTCGATAAGGATTCTGAAGGGCTGATCCTGCTTACCAATGATGGCGATTTAACCTTCCGGGCAACCCATCCATCGTTCGGTCTGGAGAAGACCTACATCATTGAGTTCGATGGAAAGCTGCCGGTAGGGGTGGATAAGGTCCTTTTGAAGGGGATTGAGCTCGAGGATGGAATGGGGCGCGTTTTAAGCTTTAACCACCTTTCGCCTCAATGGATTGAGGTCACCATCCACGAAGGTCGTTATCACATCATCCGTCGACTGATGGAGGCCGTTGGGGTAGATGTCCTTCGACTGATTCGAACCAAGTTTGGGCCAATCTCGCTGGGGGATACTCCAGAAGGTAGATGGCGAGATCTCAATGACGCTGAATTGATAAGCCTTCAAATGGCTTTAGATATAAAACCATAAATACATACAAGATTAGTAAAGATATAAAGCGTCAAATCGACATTATTCTGAGGCTCCAATCAGATAATCTATTTATCGATAATATGGCGCCAAAAACACTCCTCGCGATATCTCTTTATCGATATTTCAAAATGACCGAAGTTGTCGATGAAATTCAGATGCGACATAGGGGATCCGACAATTAGCTTGAAGCATGCTTATAGATTTATCGGCAAAACGCTAAATATATAGAACCGGCTCGAAAGAGAGCAAGGTAGGATTAGCAGATGTCAGTACGAGCAATCCGCGGCGCCACTCAAGTCGAGGAAAATACCGCCGAGGCGATAACTGCTGCCACCCAGGAGTTAATCCTGGAGATCCTCTCTGTAAATTCTCTCACCCCTGACGATGTCATTTCAGTCCTCTTCACATCTAGCCCAGACCTCGATGCAACATTTCCAGCCGCTGCGGCGCGTTCGTTGGGCTTTGAAAATACTCCCTTAATCTGCGCGGTCGAAATTGATGTAGCAGGAGCTCTGCCTCGCACCGTTCGGGTGATGGCCCATGTTGAGACCGAGCTATCTAAGAGCGGAATCGCCCATATCTACCTGCATGGCGCTAAGGCTCTTCGCCGAGATATCGCTCAGTAGTTGGGTAAAGATATGACGCTCTCGCATGTAAAGATTGTTGGCTCAGGCCTTATTGGAACATCAATTGGCCTCGCTTTAGCGGCCAAAAACGTGGGCGTCACCATGCACGATGTGGATCTTCGTGCGCAAGGCCTTGCTGATGACTTGATTAAGAGCCCTTCAACCGCTCCGGTCGGCCTAGTTATCTTCGCTACCCCTATTGGCGCTCTTAAAACAGTTCTGGATGGAGAGTTCGAGGCTCATCCAAAGGCTGTATTTATAGATATTAGTTCTATTAAGTATAAAGTTAAGGTTGATGTTTTATCTTCAAAGCTCCCACCCAGCCGCTTCCTCCCAACGCATCCGATGGCAGGCCGAGAAGTGGGTGGCGCTGAATCGGCGAGAGCCGATCTCTTCGTAGGTCGTCCCTGGATTACAGATTCGGCTGGCGCAGATTCTGATGTTGTCGAAATGGCCGCTTATCTCATCGAGCTCTTGGGCGGACACCGCATTGAACTTGACTCCCTCGAACACGATCGAGCGGTAGCCCTTGTCTCGCATCTTCCTCAACTGGTCTCATCCCTTTTGGCGAAGCAGTTGACCGGGGGAGAAGCGAGCTGGCTCGACCTCGCCGGTGCAGGTCTTCGAGATACGACCAGAATCGCAGCTTCAGATTCCACACTCTGGCGAGAGATCATTGCCGCCAATAGCCAAGCGCTGACGCCTTTACTTAAGGCGCTTCAGAGTGATCTAGGCAATTTGATTGAAAGTATTGAAGATGAAAAGTCAGTTGCAGATTTAATTACTGCTGGTCAAGAAGGTCGCGCTCGAATTCCTGGAAAGCATGGTGGAAAAGCTCGCGAGTACACATATCTTCCCATCGTTATTGAAGATAAACCCGGTCAATTAGCTGCACTCTTCGAAGAGTGTGCAACTGCGTCTGTAAACGTTGAAGATCTAGCAATTGAACATAGCCCTGGTCAATTCACTGGACTCATCACACTTGCTTTATCAGAAAGTGATGCCATGAAATTGTCTGAACATTTGAAAAATAGCGGTTGGAGCGTTCATTCACCTAAGAATTAGGGCAAAGAAGTAATTCAGTTGCGCAATAAGCGAATAGAATTAACCAACTAAAGATGGGCTGTGGAAATGATTGTTGTAGCGCTAGATGGCCCAAGTGGCTCTGGCAAATCCAGCACATCTAAAGCAATTGCTATCCGCGCAGGGTGGAGCTACTTAGACACCGGTGCGCTCTATCGGGCGATCACGTTTCTTGCTTTATCGATAAAGAGTGAAAATCCCAAGGAGATCATTGCAGCAGTGATCGATTCACCTATTTCTTTTAGCTCTGATCCGCGTGACCCAAAAGTATTTCTTGACGGCCGCGACATCTCTAAGGAGATTCGTTCGCACGAAGTTACTGAAAAGGTCTCAGTCATTAGCGCACTTC
>Ga0214917_10006923_pt1 | contig 11639 bp, 9 predicted proteins | sample LL_1208_BB_MetaG_FD_177983 | JGI IMG/M metagenome (GOLD analysis project Ga0214917, IMG submission 177983) | Freshwater microbial communities from Lake Lanier, Atlanta, Georgia, United States - LL_1208_BB | ecosystem: Environmental > Aquatic > Freshwater > Lake | place: USA: Georgia | collected...
TTGGATTGAAACTGAGTTTGTTCCAGGTACGCAGCGCATCACCACAACGCTTAATGGTGAAGTAAAGCAAGATGCAAAGCTTTCAGACATGATCTTTAAAGTCGAAGATATCGTTCACTTCGTTACTCAGGTTATGACACTTCTTCCAGGAGATGTCATCATCACCGGAACACCAGCAGGAATTGGACCTATGCCCGAAAAATCTACAATTGCTATATCCATCGAAGGCCTTGGCCAATTAACCAATAAGGTGAGCGCGCGTCCATGAGTAAAAAAGTAAAAGTTCGTTTCGCGCCATCACCAACTGGTGACCTACACGTCGGAAATATCCGTACTGCGCTCTTCGACTGGGCATATGCGCGCCACACAGGTGGAACATTCCTATTCCGTATCGAAGATACCGATACAACGCGCGTTACCGATGAATACATCAACGCTGCAATCGACACTCTTAAGTGGCTCGGTCTGCAATGGGATGAGGGTCCAGAAGTCGGTGGCCCTAACGGTCCATACCTTCAATCACAACGTCTTCATATTTATGCAGAGTGGGCGCAGAAGTTCCTCAATCAGAAAGATGCCTACTACTGCTACTGCTCACCTGAAGAACTAGAAGCGGTACGTGAAGAACAGCGCAAAGCAAATGTTGCACCGGGCTATAACGGTCACTGCCGAGATCTCACTGCAGAACAAATTGCAGCATTTAAGGCGCAAGGCCGCGAAGGCGTTGTCCGCATGCGTATGCCTGATGGCACAACAACCTTTAAAGATGAGATCCGTGGCGAAGTAACTTTCGATCACAAGTTTGTTCCTGACTTCGTACTCGTTCGTGCAGACGGTTCACCGCTCTACACACTTGCCGTTGCGGTCGATGACGTGCTGATGGGTGTTACTCACGTACTTCGCGGAGAAGATTTGCTCTCATCAACTCCACGTCAGATCCGCGTCTATCAGGCGATGGGTGTGAAGATCGAGGATTACCCAGTATTTGCTCACTTGCCATTCGTTATGGGCCAGGACAATGCCAAGCTTTCTAAGCGCAACGGTGAAGTTTCTATTGCTTGGTACCGTGAACAGGGATATTTACCTGAAGCAATCTGTAACTACCTTGCACTACTTGGGTGGTCACCAGGAGATGATCTAGAGAATATTTCAATGAAGCAGCTGACTGAGCTCTTCACAGTTGAAAAGGTTCACTCTTCTCCTGCGCGCTTTGATATGAAGAAGCTTGAGGCTATCAACGGCGACAAGATCCGTGCACTGAGCCTTGAAGAATTTGCCACATGGACTATGCCATTTCTAGTTAAGGCTGGCGTCATTACTGGCACAGATGCAGAGGTTGCTCGCGTTAAGCAGGCCCTGCCACTTATCCAAGAGCGCATTGTGAAGTTGGATGAAGCTCCACAGCTTCTAAAGTTCCTCTTTGTTAAGGAATTCGCAGTAGATGCTGATGCAGTTGCAAAGATTTCAGATACAGCTGCAAAAGATATTTTGAAGCGTTCGCTTGCAGATCTTGAAGGCGTTGCAACGTGGAACCACGAATCAATCGAGGCAGTTCTACGTGCATCACTGATTGAAGAGCTAGGACTGAAGCCACGTATTGCATTTACTGCACTGCGCATTGCAACTACCGGCAGCACGATCTCTCCACCGCTCTTTGAATCTATGGAGTTGCTTGGAAAAGATGCCTGCTTAGCCCGTATTTCGCAGGCTCTGGCACTGTAACCCCCGCCAATTTCTTGAGGTAAACTTCTGCCTTGCCTAAAGGTAAGAAACCAGATGTTTGAGATAGTCATCGAAAACATCTGAAAAGTAATGGGGTATGGGGTAATTGGCAGCCCTGCTGATTCTGGTTCAGTAAGTCTAGGTTCGAGTCCTGGTACCCCAGCGCAGTTCACAACTTAATATGTTTGTCCTAGTTATTTTTTTTGGCACGGCCCCGTCGTCTAGCGGCCTAGGACTCTGGCTTCTCAAGTCAGCTACGAGGGTTCGAATCCCTTCGGGGCTACACACGTATCGATAAGAATCGAGATGTAAATGGCTTTTACGGCACGCGTTGATTTATCTGATGCGCAAGTGAAAGCCATTTCTGCTTTAGTAAACGGTCGCATCTCTCAAAATGAATCAGTTCTCGATGCACATGGACGCGATGAATCAGCTTTTCCTCCGATTCGCCCATCTGCAGTCGTCACAGTTCACTCCACCGAAGAAGTTTCCAAAGTCCTTGCCTACTGCAATGCCGAAAAGATTCCAGTGGTTGCATTCGGTGCCGGATCATCTCTTGAAGGCCATGTATTGCCACTCTTTGGCGGAATTTCACTTGATGTAAGTGAGATGGATCAGATAATTAAAGTCTCTCCAGATGATCTGACAGTCACAGTTCAAGCAGGCGTGAAGCGCATGGCGCTCAATAAGAAATTGTCGAACGATGGCTTGTTCTTCTCAGTAGACCCAGGCGCTGATGCCACTATCGGTGGAATGACATCAACTGGCGCAGCTGGCACAACGACTGTGCGGTATGGATCGATGCGCGAGAATGTATTGAAGCTGACTGCAGTATTGGCAGATGGAACAGTGATTCATGCTGGTCGTGAAACTCGCAAGTTATCCGCTGGGTATGACTTGGCACGCCTGATCGTTGGCTCTGAAGGAACGTTGGCTGTCGTTACAGAAATTTCCTTGCGCGTCTTTGGTATCCCAGAAAAAATGGCAGCAGCGGTTTCGCGCTTTCCTACCTTGGCAGATGGCGTACAAGCTGCAATTGCAATCGTACGTTCAGGTGTTGCTATTGCTCGGTGCGAATTCTTAGATGCGCAATCAATTAAGAACGTCAACGCTCATGATGGATTAACTCTGCAAGAAGCACCTACCTTGCTCTTTGAATTCCATGGATCTCCTCGCGGCGTTGAAGAAGATGCCAAAGTTGTTCAAGAGATAACCTCTGACTTTGGTGGCACCGACTTTGAGTGGACTACTGAAGAAGGCGCGCGTCGTAAGTTATGGCAGGCACGTCACAATGCATATTGGGCAGGTATCGCAGCGTTTCCTGGAAAGCGCGCCATCAGCACCGATGCTGCAGTTCCGCTCTCTAAACTTGCCGAAGCAGTGGGTATCGCTGAACAGATTTTGAAAGAGTCAGGTTTCCCGCATTCAATTCTTGGCCATGTCGCCGATGGAAACTTCCATACCTTTATCGTGACCGACCCAACCAAGCCGCATGAATTAGATGAGATCCGCGAACTCACACATAAGACCACATCAGCGATTATCGCTATGGGTGGCACATGCACAGGCGAACACGGAATTGGCGCAGGCAAGATTGATTCATTGCTGGAAGAGGCAGGGGAGTCATCGGTTGCGGTAATGAAATCAATCAAGGCCGCCCTTGATCCCAACGGAATTCTTAATCCAGGGAAGATCTTTCACTAGTTAAAGCTACTTAATTAGCTCTGCAATCTTTGCGCCCAGTTGAGTAACCAGGGGAGCAGGGTTGCTGATGCTCTTTGCAATATCGGGTTCAAGAGATGCCAAGGTAAGGATCGCTGTGAAGCGAGAGCCATCTTCAGTATCTGCATTTCCGCAGATTAAATAGGTTGGAATCGATAGTTTCGAAGCTGCCTGCATAATTCCCCACGGCGCTTTTCCACCAGCGCTCTGGGAATCAAAGCGACCTTCACCAGTAATGACAATATCAGCGCTCTTAAGGTGCTGATGAAAACCAACTGAGTCGAGAATTAATTCAATTCCCCTGCGTTGTGTGGCATTGAGAAATGCATATGCCATGAAACCAAATCCACCTGCAGCACCGGCTCCAGGCGCTGTTGCGTAGTGTCCACCGACAATGGATGCGAAGTGAGCGAGAGATTGCTCAAGAAGTTTGACATCTTCACTGCTGGCACCCTTCTGTGGTGCAAATACTCGAGCAGCTCCGAAATCACCTAGAAGCGGATTCTCTACATCGCTAGCAAGAGTGAACTTCACATCAGCAAGACGAGGATCAAGTGCTGACAGATCGATAGATGCACACGTTGCTAGCCCACGACCACCCAGTGCAATCTGATTGCCATTGCTATCAAGTAGTTGCGCACCAAGTGCTTGAAGAGCGCCTGCTCCTGCATCAGTGCAGGCACTTCCGCCGACAGCCAAGATAATCTGCTTAGCGCCCAGATCGAGTGCGCGAAGAATGAGTTCGCCTGTGCCGAATGAGGTGGCATCGAGTGCGTGGAGTTCTTTATTGGGAAGTTGGGCAAGACCTGAAGCTTCAGCCATTTCTATAAAGGCTGTCGCATCTTTGAGTGCAATCCGTGCAGTCACTACGTTTCCAACAGGACCGGTGACTTCATAAGAGTGCACGATAAATCCGGCATTTGATACGGCATCCAGTGAACCCTCGCCACCGTCGCCGATTGCAATCTTTACCGTTTCACAATCTGGGATTACCGAATGAATTCCATTCTCAATCCATGTTGCGATATCTATGGAAGATGCGCTGCCCTTAAATGAATCAGGGGCGATGACAATCTTCATGTATGAATCTTATGAGCGCTTGCGCTAATCTGTTGCTATGAAAATCGCGAGATTCGGTCAAGTAGGTTCAGAACGTCCAGCAGTGATGGTCAATCAGACTCAAGCAGTCTATGTAGATCACCTCATTAAGGATTGGAACCGCCCCGAACTCGAGGCAGGTGCGTTCGAGAAGGTAAAGAACGCTGACCTTTCAGCGCAGACACCATTTGATATTGCAGGTCTTCGTATTGCAAGCCCGGTTGCACGCCCAACAAAGTTGATTTGCATCGGTCTTAACTATGCCCGTCACGCAGCTGAATCAGGGATGACTCCACCACCAGAACCAGTTGTCTTCATGAAAGCCCCTGACTGCCTTATCGGTCCAAACGATGACATTGTGATTCCACCAAACTCAACTGCGACAGATTACGAAGTAGAACTTGCGATCGTTATTGGAAAGCGCGCACTGTATTTAAAGTCTGAATCAGAAGCACGCAGCCACATCCTTGGTTACTCCATCAGCCAAGATGTCTCAGAGCGCCACTGGCAGATTGAACGCGCCGGCCAATGGGTAAAGGGAAAGTCATTTCCAACATTTAATCCCATGGGTCCTGCAATTGTTACTGAAGATGAATTTAAGCCAGATGATGTGCGCCTATATTGCACAGTCGGTGGAGAGAAGCGCCAGGATTCACGCACAAGTGACTTGATCTACGGCATCGATCACATCGTCTGGTACTTATCTCAATTTATGGAGCTATTTCCAGGAGACATCATCAATACCGGAACACCTGAAGGTGTCGGTATGGGCTTCAAGCCAACTAAGTACTTAACAGCCGGTCAAGAAGTTGTGACAGGTATTGAAGGCTTAGGCGAGATGCGTTCTCAGACTAAAGCTTCTTAACGCTCAGACTTGTGGCGATCTGCCATCATCTCCATCAGAGCAAAGAGAACACCTGAAATAACGAAGGTCATATGAATACCGATGCGCCATCCTTCACGGTTGGCATCGAAAGTTCCTTCTTGCATAAAGTCCTTGAGAAGTTCGATAACTGAGATAGCAACGAGTGAGCCAATCAGCTTGATCTTCATGCCGCTTGAATCAACATGTCCCATCCAGTGAGGACGATCTTCTGCGCCATCTGCGATGGCAATCTTTGAAACGAAGTTTTCATATCCTGCAAAGAGCACCAAGATGATGAGGTTGCCAAGCAATACAGTGTCGAGAAGTTCGAGGACCTGAAGAGTAATTTCACTCATTGATGAATGAGTCAGGTGAGACATGATGTGCCAGAAAGAGTGGAAGAAGCGATAGAGGATTGGCAAGAGAGCCAGGAGTAGACCTAAATAGAGCGGAGCTAGTAACCAGCGTCCGGCAAAGATGATTTTTTCTAGAAAGTGCTCGAGTTTCAACATAGTCAAAATTATGGCAGTTCGGTGTGACAAAGCTGGGTAGACATACGAAGATAGAACAATGAAGTCGCGAATATTCACCGTTATCGCACTGACTCTTGCCCTGATTTCCCCGGCGCACGCAGCCCACAATTTCACAGTTGGCGGAGATCGCCCCGTTACGGTCAACTTGCCTGACACTCTTTCGAATCCAGCACCACTTCTTATCTTGCTGCACTCTGCTTCCACTTCAGGTGCGCACCAAGAGAATTACATGCACCTTGGCCCGGTCGCTAAGAAGAACGGCATCATCTATATCGCACCCGACGGCATGACCAACCCCGAAGGTAAGCGATTTTGGAACGCCTCTAAATCTTGTTGCAATCGCTATAAAGAAGAGGTCGATGATGTTGCTTATATCAATTCACTCATTGATGAGATCAACAAGAAGACTCCGGTCGACCCCAAGCGCATCTACTTCATCGGCCATAGCAACGGTGCCTTTATGTCATTCACCTTTGCATGCAAGACCGACAAAGTTGCAGCAATCGTTGCCATTGCAGGAGCGATGGATGCTGAGCCAGATTGCGCGCCATCAACTCCTGTTTCACTTCTCAATATTCATGGCACCTCCGATAAGACCATCAAGATTGATGGGGGAGTTATGAATAACATCGCCTACACAAGCGCGAAAAGTACTGTCACAAGAATTGCCCTCGTGAATAAATGCTCATCTCCGGTAATCACTAAGAAAGATTTTGAACCCACCATCAAGGGCCCTGAGACAACAGTTATCAATTATTCATGCGAAAGCCACACCCACTTGCAATACTGGAAGATCGCCAATGGGTCTCATAGCCCCAAGCTTCCGAGTGATTTTGCTGAGCAAGTTATCTCTTTCCTCTTGAAGCAAAGTAAGTAGAATACACAAATGAGAAATCGCTCCCTTTTCTTTGCCGTGGCTGCCTTTTCGCTTGCACTCACACCAACATCCCAGGCTGCCGTCAAAGCAGGTGCCTCTTGTCCGAAAGTAGGCGCTACTTCTCTAACTGCCACAATGAAATTCACATGCATTAAGTCAGGCAAAAAGTTGGTCTGGAACAAGGGTGTGGTAACTACACAACCGGTGCCACAGCCGTCCACTAGCGAAGCGCCAACCCGGACACCATCACCATCACCATCGCAAACTGTCTCCCCAGTTGTCGATAAGACAGCGTCGTGCAAACTTCCGATTGCAGATGGCCGTGGAGATGTTTCTATCGGTGGATGGCCTCGAATCTCAGATCGTATGCGCACAACAGGGACAGTTAATGTTCAAGTCATCATGGTTGATTTCCCAGATGCACCAGCAAAGATGACTCCTCAAGCTGCATTCGCAATGATTTCTGGTGCTTCAGCCACATTTAGCGAACTTTCTTATGGAAAAATGAATTACAACTTGATTCCCAATTACAAGTGGTATCGAATAAAGTCCAATTCAACAAACTATGCACCTCTAAATAAGTCTTTTCAAAGTCACCGCGCATATATTGCTGAAGCACTCGAAATGGCAGACCCAGATATTGATTTCAGTAATACAGATGCATTTGTAATTCTTGCCAATCCAGATTCCACAGGAATTGGTGACTCTGGCCCAGGTTTTGCATCCATCTTTGGCCGTGGATTCACTCTCGACGGAAAGTACATAGCTAACGGTGCAACTTCATCGCACGATCTCAATTTTTGGAAGTCAATCTGGCTCAATCACGAAGTCACTCACACGATGGGTCTCGTTGATCTTTATGCAGCAACACGTGGTGGCGGATCTGATTATTGGGATGGGCATCGCTACGTCGGCCAGTTCAGCTTGATGGGATGGTCTAGCTTTGATGCTAATGCACCTGGATTACTTGCATATGAGCGTTGGTATTTAGATTGGCTCGATGATGCACAAATAGAGTGCTCGACAAAAGATACAACCCAGCTGATTACACCTGTTGAATCAACCGGGGGAGTTAAAGCGTTAATGATTCCATTGATGGGCACAAAAGCGATTGTTATCGAAAGTCGCCGTCCCATTGGGCTCGACAAGAAACTAAAGAAGTCAGGAGCTCTGATATACCTGGTTGATTCGACAAAACAATCAGGAATGGGTCCTGTTCAAATTTATCCGATTGATCTGAAGAACGATCCGACATATCTCAATGCTCCGCGCACAGTTGGCGAGAGCATCACATTAGAGGGGTACACAATCTCTGTAACTGCCTCCGATTCATCTGGAGATACCGTTTCCGTCAAGCGTGGTTAAACTCTCTCCGTGCACGAATTCACTAGTGAGGTAGAAGAACTCGCAAAAGCTGTTATGGAGTACAGCCTGGCGCGTTTGAAATCAGATCCACCTCTCGATGGTCCGCGCAGCGAAGCAGACTTGTATTCTGAACTTGGAAACACCATTACTGCAGGTGGTTTAGGCGGCAAGAAGACTCTCGATATCTTTACTGAAACTCTTGCTCTTGCTTGCATCTCAACAGATCACCCACGCAACTTGGCATTTATTCCATCTGCGCCTAGCGAATATTCAAACCTCTTTGATCTCGTAGTCGGTGCATCTTCTTTATACGGTGGTTCATGGCAAGAAGGAGCCGGCGCAGTCTTTGCAGAAAATCAAGCCATCAAATGGTTGATTGATATTGCAGGGTTGCCAACAACTGCAGGCGGTGTCTTTGTTCAAGGCGGCACCATGGGAAATCTTTCAGCACTCGTCGTTGCACGCGATCAAGCGCGCAAAACACATCCTGATACACAGCGCTGGGTCATTGCCTGCAGCGCAGAATCACATTCATCGATTACATCTGCCGCCCACGTGATGGATGTCGACATTCTTAAGATTGAAACCAACGACGAGTTACGCCTTGAGGGTGGACGGGTTGCTCAAGCAATTGATGAACTTCATGCCACCACCAATAAGCGCGTCTTCGCAATTGTGGGAACAGCAGGAAGCACCAACCTCGGAATCGTTGATGACCTTGAGTCCCTTGCTAAAACAGCGAAAGAGCGCAATATCTGGTTCCACGTTGATGGTGCTTACGGTCTTGCCGGTCTCTGCGCTCCATCTGTTCGCCACCTGTATAACGGTGTTGAAGAAGCAGATTCATTTATCGTCGACCCACACAAGTGGCTCTTCGCACCATTTGATGCCTGCGCACTTGTCTATCGCAATCCGCACTTAGCAAAAGAGACCCACACTCAGCACGCTAGTTATCTTGAAACTCTTCACGATGATTCATGGTCGCCCTCTGACTATGCAATCCATTTAACACGTCGCGTGCGCGGACTACCTTTTTGGTTCTCACTCGCAGCCCATGGCACCGATGCATATTCAGCAGCTGTCGAAGAAGGAATTCGCCTTGCTAAAGAATCAGCAAAGCGCATCGAAGCTCATCCCAACCTTGAATTGGTGCGCCAACCAGAACTTTCTATTGTGGCCTTCACTCGCAAAGGATGGACACCTGCGCAATATCAGCAGTGGTCGGACGCGCTCCTTGAAAAGCAGATTGGCTTTATTCCGCCATCAAAGCATGCCGGTGAAAGTATTTTGCGCTTTGCCTTCGTAAACCCATGGACATCGATGGATGATGTCCAGATGATCTTAGATACTCTCTAGCGATCCAATAAGTTCTGCGTTGGGTTATATGTAGAACCGCTACGGCGCTTTGCAATTGCACTTAACGCTTCAAGAACCACTCGATTAGCCAAGATGGCAGTGATATCTGCGCTATCAAATGCTGGCGCAACTTCCACAACATCGATTCCAACCACAGGCAATTCAAGACAGATGCGGCGAACTGCTTCAAGTAATTCGCGTGAAGTCATTCCACCAGGTTCTGGTGTTCCTGTTCCTGGCGCCATACCTGGATCCACAACATCGATATCAACAGATAAGAAGACTCCATCGCAACCATCGGTAAGAGTTGCAAATGATTCATCCAATACAGCATTAAGCCCACGGTGATGAATTTCGGTCATCTCATAGGAGCGCATACCTTGGTCGCGCATCCACTCGAGCGTCTTGTTATCAGGCCAGTACCCACGAAGACCTAATTGCAAGAAGCGATCTCCGCGCACATAACCTTCATCAATCAAGCGACGCATCGGCGTTCCGTGTCCTACCAACGCACCCCACTGATCTTCACCAGTATCGGCATGGGCATCAAAGTGCACCATTGAAACTTTTCCATGACCTAAGTGATTAGCAATTCCTGCAACGTCTGCAGATGCAATCGAGTGATCGCCACCCAAGACCACAGCAATGGCACCAGCACGTGAAATCTTCTCTGTTGCTTCACGCAGCACAGCAAGGGATGCAACCAAATCTCCACCAGGCATCAGTAAGTCACCTGCATCAAAAACCTTAAGATCTTTCAAACCATCTGTGCGCAGAGCTAAGTGTGGACGTTCTCCATCATGTGGCAAGTAATCGCCACCACGGATAGCTTGCGGACCAAACTTGGCACCCGAACGATGTGATGTTCCGCTATCGATAGGAGCTCCAACAATGATGACATCTGCACCTTTATAGGTACTTGGGTCATCGAGGTCGCAGGCAGGAATACCGAGGAAGGTAAATGCGGGTCCATACATATTGCCGTGGTTAACCATGGATTGAGGATATTGCTTACAAAGGTGTTGCTGCAATTACCCCAAGACACATCTCATCGGATGAACCTTCACCCCAAGTGACATATCTAGGTTCTAGCTGCTTTAACTGCGGAATCTTCTGACGAAGTGTTGGGTCAAATGTGCACTTTACGCGGATGATGTCACCAGCTGAAACCTTTACTGGGCTCTTCAAAACAGTGGCTGATTGATCATCAAAGTTGTAATTCTGCACATTAAGAAGAACCTTCTCAGTTGCTTTACCTGGATTCAAAGTAATCGACAACGAGCGACCAAGTAAGTGCATATGTGGTGCAGCAGCGATAACCATAAAGTTTGAATTGATGACCTTGTCGCATTGCGAAGTCAGTGATGCGGCTGGTTTGAATGGATCCTGACCGCAGAGCGCATTGATGCCTGCAGATTCAAATGCACTTGTCGTACTTGTGCGCGCTGCTAAATCAATCAGTGATTGTTTGCGATCACAGAGCGGACCAGTAACTCCTGCTGGGCAAGCTAATTCAACGGGAGCTGGAAAGAGTTCCACATGAAGTTGCTTCACTGTGGATCCCTTTGCAGGGATTGTCTCCATCACAATCTTGGATTGATCTGTCTCAACTTTTCCACCATTGGCGGCAAGTAAGTTGTAGTGGACTTGCAGAACGAATCGTTCATTCTTCTTAAAGGGAGTTCCATAGCCGGCAGGTGAAACATCTTTGCCGCGACCAGGCGCCCATGAGCTGAGCCACGGTGATGAGATAAATGTGGAGAGCATTCCACCTAAGCCAGAACCACCAAAGCAGGGCCAACCTGTTCCATTCTTGTCAGCAGCAATCGCTTCAGGAATATCTGCATCTGTGACGCGGAAGATGATTGCATGGTGCACATAGTTCTTGCGCTGTGGAATGAATTGAATGGAGCGGATAATTGAATCTTCGGTCACCTTTGGATCGAGTAAGAAACAGCGGTAGTCATCTGTTCCATTTTTCGGTGCAGTTGGAAGGTGAGCCTTCTTCATCGTTACGGTGTAGACCTTGGTCTTTGCAGATGCAGCCTCTGCCACATGAGGCAAAAGAGATGCAGATAACACTGCTATCAGAGCAATCGGA
>Ga0214917_10006924_pt1 | contig 11639 bp, 7 predicted proteins | sample LL_1208_BB_MetaG_FD_177983 | JGI IMG/M metagenome (GOLD analysis project Ga0214917, IMG submission 177983) | Freshwater microbial communities from Lake Lanier, Atlanta, Georgia, United States - LL_1208_BB | ecosystem: Environmental > Aquatic > Freshwater > Lake | place: USA: Georgia | collected...
TGGGCCACCACATGCAGGGCCTCGGGCGTGATCCCGATCGCCTCCTGCTCAGCGATCCAGGCCAGATGGTTCTGCAGGGCCTCGAGCGGGATGCGCCGGAAATCGAAGCGCTGGCAGCGGCTCAGGATCGTGGGCAACACCCGCTGCGGATCGGTGGTCGCCAGCACGAAGACCACCTGGGGCGGTGGTTCCTCCAGGGTCTTGAGCAGGGCGTTGAAGGCGGCGGTCGAGAGCATGTGGCACTCGTCGACCACGTACACCTTCCAGCGGGCCTGGACCGGGGCGAAGCGCGAGCGCTCGATCAGGTCGCGGATGTTGTCGACGCCCGTGTTGGAGGCGGCGTCGATCTCGATCACATCGAGGGCGTTGCCTGCGGCGATCGCCTCACACAGGGCGCAGCGGCCGCAGGGCTCGGGCGTGGGGCCAGGACTGGCAACGCAGTTGAGCGAACGCGCCAGGATGCGGGCGCTGGAGGTCTTGCCGGTGCCGCGCGGGCCACTGAACAGGTAGGCCGGTGCGATCCGCCCGCTGCGCAACGCCTGGCTGAGGGTGGCGGCGATCGCCTCCTGGCCCACCAACTGGTCAAAGCGCTGCGGCCGGTACTTGTGGTGAAGGGGCTGGTAGGCCTGGGTCATGGGTGGATTGTCGGTCAGCGGAGCCATCCGGCAGGGTTCCGAAGCGACCCGGTGCGCTGAACGCGATCACTGACAGCCCAATCGGCGGGCCGCGCTTGCGGAGCGAGATCGCCCCGAGGCAGCTGCAGATCGGCGCGAACGCAACGCCGGAGGACTCCCTGACTGGATGAGCCGTGGATCTCGGCCACGCGCGCGGGACCCCATGGGGCGGCTGCGGTTCAGCGATGATCACCGGTGGTCTCGGCGGCGTTCGGAACGTCCGCCGGCAACGCGAGCAGCGACTCAAGCTTCGCCTCCATTTCCTCCACCTGGCTGAGCTGATCCGCCAGCTTCTGGGCGGCGAGCCGGAGCGTCATGAACTGGTCACTGGGCTGCTCGTTGGTTCCCCAGCGCAGCTCGGCCCGGGCGAGCTCCTCCTCCAGCCGCAGCTGCAGCCTGGCGCGCAGACCATCGAGTTGCTCGAGGCTCTTCAGGGCCAGCTCACGCCCCTTCTCCAACTGTGAAGGCTCGAGGCTGAGGCCCTGGCGCAGCAACACCCGCGCACCGGTCAGCACCGCCGCCGGCAGGAACTGACCGAGGGCCAGAGCCCCGAGGCTGCCGGTGTGCAGCCAGTCCTCCACCTGGGAGCTGCGGTGGCGGCCGGTCTTGCACCAGTGCGCGAAATGCTCGCAGTTGTTGAACAGCAGGTTGTAGCGCTGCTCCCCCAGCCGACCCATCGCCCGCCGCAGGGTGACGCCGGCCGGTGAGCAGCCATCCTGCGAATAGGCCACGGGCGACACGGGCTGACCGCGGCTGAACTCCTCCAGCGGGCTGCGCAGGATCTCACGACCCTCCAGGTAGTGCGCCACCGTTCCGTCGCCCAGGTCGATGCCGTGGTGGTTGAACAGACCGTGCTGACGCGGGGTCTGCAGGTGGTCGGCGGCGGCCAAGGGCAGCGGGGGCGGGGCTCGCTTCAGCTTCGCGCCTCCCCCGAAGCTCACCGGAGTGGGGATTGCCCGCCCGTGGCACGGCGGTCGCCTGGAGGGGCGGCGCCGCCCGGACAGAGGAATCGCGGACTGCCACTGCGATGTCCCACGTGCGGGACGCTTACAGCATCAGGACCCTCAGGCCGTGGCCTGCTCGCCGTGATGGGGGTCGCGCTCGCTGCCGTTGAGGCGCACGACGTTGGTCTTGCTGCGCTGCTCCACCAGGTCCCGGGTGATCGTGAAGGTCTTGATGTCGTGCCGGGACGGCAGGTCGTACATCACCTCAAGCATCAACTCCTCAACGATGCCCCGCAGAGCCCGGGCCCCGGTCTTGCGGCGATGGGCCTCGATGGCGATCGCCTCGATCGCCTCGGGGTCGAAGTCGAGGCGCACGTCGTCCATGCTCAGCAGCGTCTGGAACTGCTTGACCAGGGCGTCGCGCGGCTCGGTGAGGATCGCCTCGAGAGAGCGGGCGTCCAGCGGTTCAAGCACCGCGCTCATCGGCAGGCGGCCGATGAACTCCGGGATCAGTCCGTAGCGCACGAGATCGTCGGGCTCAAGGTGGCGCAGCACCTCCGCCGCATGGCGGTCCTTGCCGCCGCGGGGACGGCCCTGCCCACCCTCGTTCGGCAGGAAGCCGATGGCATTGCGGCCCATGCGCCGCTGCACCACATCCTCCAATCCGACGAAGGCGCCACCGCAGATGAACAGGATCTGACTGGTGTCGATCTGGATGCAGTCCTGATAAGGATGCTTGCGACCCCCTTGCGGGGGCACGTTCGCCACGGTGCCCTCCAGCATCTTGAGGAGCGCCTGCTGCACGCCCTCGCCCGACACATCGCGGGTGATCGAGGGGTTCTCGCTCTTGCGGGCGATCTTGTCGATCTCATCGATGTAGATGATGCCGCGCTGGGCCTGCTCCACATCCAGATCGGCCTTCTGCAGCAGCCGCAGCAGGATGTTCTCGACGTCCTCGCCGACATAGCCCGCCTCGGTGAGCGTGGTGGCGTCGGCCACCGCGAAGGGCACGTCGAGCAATTCGGCCAGGGACTGAGCCAGCAGGGTCTTACCGCAGCCGGTAGGCCCGATCAGCAGGATGTTCGACTTGTGCAGGCGCGTGGCCGTCTGGTCGGTCTCGCCCTTGCCATCGCCCTGCCAGGCCAGGCGCTTGTAGTGGTTGTAGACAGCCACCGACAACACCTTCTTGGCCTCCTCCTGGCCCACCACCTGCTGATCAAGGAACGTCTTGATCTGCTGCGGCTTCGGGATCGAGGCCAGGGTCGGAGCCGGGCGGGAGGGCTGCTTGCGGGCCGGAGCCCGGCGGCTGTGGTCGTGGGCGGGACGTCCCTGCGAAGACTGACCCTCAACCAGCTCCTCATCGAGGATCTCGTTGCAGAGATCGATGCACTCATCGCAGATGTAGACGCCCGGTCCGGCGATCAGCTTGCGGACCTGCTCCTGCGACTTGCCGCAGAAGGAGCATTTCAGGTGGGCGTCGAACTTGGCCATCGGCGACGGGCGAGGCGGCGAGGAGCGGGAAGACGTGGCAGAGAGGCCTGGCAAGCCTTCCGTCAAGGATCACCCGGAACATGCCGCTGGTCCGCGCTCCTTAAGAAAGTCAGCGGGGGGTCGGCTTCCGGGCCGCCCAGGCGGCCGGGTTCTGGCGGGGCGGTTTCAGCCCGTGGCCGGCAGGCCCGTGGCATCGACGACCCGATCGATCAACCCATATTCAACCGCTTCTGCGGGAGAAAGGAAGTAGTCGCGGTCGGTATCCTCGGCGATCTTGTCGAGGGGCTGGCCGGTGTGCTCGGCCATCAGCCCGTTGAGCGTGTCCTTGAGATAGAGGATTTCGCGGGCCTGGATCTCGATGTCCACCGCCTGGCCCTGGGCGCCGCCGAGGGGCTGGTGGATCATGATCCGGGCGTTGGGGAGGGCGAGGCGCTTGCCCCTGCAGCCTCCCGAGAGCAGGAAGGCTCCCATGCTGGCGGCCAGGCCGAAGCAGATGGTGACCACATCGGGAGCCACCTGCTGCATCGTGTCGTAGATGGCCAGGCCGGCGGTCACCGAACCACCGGGCGAGTTGATGTAGAGCTGGATGTCCTTCTCTGGATCTTCGGCCTCCAGGAACAGCAGCTGCGCCACGACCGCGTCGGCGACGCCGTCGTCAATGCCGGTGCCCAGGAAGACGATCCGCTCCCGCAGCAGGCGGGAATAAATGTCGAAGGCCCGCTCACCGCGACCCGACTGCTCGACCACCGTGGGCAGCACGCCGGGCGACGCGGAAGGGAGCGCATTCCAGGGGCGGTCACCGCGCCAGAGGCTCTGGACCGGATGGGGCCGAATCCCCCCCGGCGACGCAGGCAGACCCTGGCCGGAACAGGGCTCCGAACGGGTTGACAAGGGCAGGGAGGGTTCGATCACGCGGTCGCCGTCAGGCCTGGGAAGTGGAGTCAATCTATGGGCTCAGGATCAGCGACTGCAGACTGTTCGGCCGCCGCCGAAGCCTTGCGGGAGCGGCTTCGGGACGCCGTCGAGCTGCCCTCCGCGGCCTTGGTGCCGCCCTTCGCGGGAGCGGCGGCCTCAGAAGTGCTCTCCTCGGCAGCCTTCTCGCGGATCGAGCTGTTGGCCTCCAGCCACTCGAGCAGCTTGTCGCGCAGCAGATCTTCCGCCACCGCGACGCGCAACCGCTGGGGATCGATGTTGGCCGAGTCGCTGAGGCCGCGACGCAGCTCGCGCGCCTTGACCTCCACCTCCTCGTCCGTCACCGTGATCGACTCAGCGGCGGCAAGAGCCCGCAGGGCGAGATTGCGGCGCAGGCGCTGCTCGGCCTCAGGCCGGGAGGTGTCGCGCAGGCTGCGGATCAGCTCAGGGGTGAACAGCTTGCGCACATCGAGTCCCTGCTGGGCGATCTGGCTGGCGGTCTGCTCGATCAAGGCGCGGATCTCATCCTGAACGAGGGTTTCAGGGAGCTCCACCTCCAGCTGCTCCACCAGGGCCTCCAGCAGAGCGTCCTGACGGTTGGCCCGGTGGCGGCGCTCGGCGTCCTCGCGCAGCCGAGTCTCCAGCTCACTGCGCAGCTCGGCCAGGGTCTGCTTGTCGCTGGCCTGCTGAGCGAAGGCGTCGTCGAGGGCCGGCAGCTCGCGGGTCTTGAGCTCGATCAAAGTGATCGCGAACTCGGCCTGGCGGCCGGCCGCCTCCTCGTTGGGATAGGACTCAGGGAAGCTGCAGCTGACGGTGCGGCTGTCGCCTGGCTTCATGCCGAGGATGCCCTCGATGAAGCCAGGAATCATGCGGCCCTCCTCCAGTTCCACGCTCATGCCGTCGGAGCTGCCGCCTTCGATCGCCTCGCCGCTGTCCACATAGGTGCCGCTGAAGCTCACCTCGGCCACGTCGCCCGCGGCGGCGGCCCGGTCCTCGACGGGGACGAGGGCTGCGAGCCGCTTGCGTGCGTCCTCCAGCTGCTCGTCAACGCGGGCCGAATCGAAGCTGACGCTCTCCGCCTCCGCCACCAGGCCGCGGGTGCTGCGCAGGGTGGGGGTGGGCTCGACATCGAGCTCCAGAGTGAAGGTGAGCTCCGCCCCGGGCTCGAAGCGCTCGAGCACCGTCTCAAAACCCTCCTGCAGCTCGGGGCGGCCGATGGCCTCGATCTTCTCCTGTCGCACCGCGTCCTGGAAGCAGCTGTCCACCAGGTCCTCAAGAGCGGTGGCGCGGATCCGCAGCGGCCCGATCTGCTGCAGCAGGACGGGCCGGGGCACCTTGCCCTTGCGGAACCCGGGCAGCTTGATGCTGCGGCTCAGCTTGTCGAGAGCAGCGTCGTAGCTGGCGCGGCAGCGGCCTCCCGGAACCGCCACCTCAACCGCCAGGCGGCTGCCGGGGCGGGGGCTGGTGCTGACCCGCAGGCTTTGATCGCCCCCTGCGCTCTTGGTGGATTCGGCTTTGGTGCTGGCGGCTGGACTCATGAACGGGCCGGGCAGGCGTGGCAGATCGACGATCCTAGAAAGTGGTCGTCCCCGGGACCAGCGCAGGCGCCGCGGGGACCCAGGCGCAAGGGCAGAGGTGACAGCTGCCGCCCGAACAGCTCAAGCCTGCGGGGTTTCACGTATCCTCAGAGAGACGAAGGCGCGCGAGATATCCCCACCCGATCCCTCCCGACAGGGTTTCCCTGGGGTGGTTCGGGCATCAAGCGAACACCAGGGAACAACCAGGCCTTCAGCCGTTCCATCCATCGGGGAGCTTCGTGAAGCTCCGGTTTCGTCGCAATCACATCCGGGCTGGGCGAGGTGCCGCGAAGGCCCCGCCGTACCCCGGCCGCCACATCCGGTTCCACCACTCTTGACCGCCACCACACCTTCTCCCACCCACCCGACCTCCGGCACCCAGGCCGCTCCCGGGCGAGCCGGCAGCCTTCCGGCCCGGCCCCTGCGCGTGGCCGTTCTGGGAGCCACCGGCGCCGTGGGCCAGGAGCTGCTGCAGCTGCTCGACGAACGGGCCTTTCCGGTGGCCGAACTGCGGCTGCTGGCCTCCCCCCGCTCCGCCGGCCAGACGATCAGCTGGCAGGGGGAATCCCTGCCTGTGGAGCCGGTGCAGGAGGACTGCTTCGCCGACATCGATCTGGTGCTGGCCTCCGCCGGCGGTTCGGTGTCGCGCACCTGGGGGCCACGGGCGGTGCAGAGCGGTGCGGTGGTGATCGACAACTCCAGCGCCTTCCGCATGGATCCGCAGGTGCCTCTGGTGGTGCCGGAGGTCAACCCCGACGACGCCTTCCGGCACAGCGGCCTGATCGCCAACCCCAACTGCACCACGATCCTGTTGACCCTCGTGCTGGCCCCCCTGGCGGCCAGGCGGGCGATCCAGCGGGTGATCATCAGCACCTACCAGTCGGCCAGCGGCGCCGGCGCCCGCGCCATGGAGGAGCTGCGCCAGCTCAGCCAGGTGGTGCTCGACGGCGGCGAGCCCACCAGCGAGGTGCTGCCCCATTCCCTGGCCTTCAACCTGTTCCTCCACAACTCACCGCTGCAGGCCAGCGGCTACTGCGAGGAGGAGCTGAAGATGCTTCATGAAACGCGCAAGATCATGGGTCTTCCCGATCTGCGCCTGTCGGCCACCTGCGTGCGGGTGCCGGTGCTGCGGGCCCATTCCGAAGCGGTGAACATCGAGTTCGAGGAGCCCTTCGACCCCGCCGAAGCGCGCGCCCTGCTGGCGGCGGCACCCGGCGTGGAACTGATCGACGACTGGCCAGCGCAGCGCTTCCCGATGCCCACCGATGTGACCGGCCGCGATCCGGTGGCCGTGGGCCGCATCCGTCAGGACCTGAGTGAACCCAAAGCGCTGGAGCTGTGGCTCTGCGGCGACCAGATCCGCAAGGGCGCCGCCCTCAACGCCATCCAGATCGCCGAACTGCTGCAGGGCCGCACGACCTCAGGGACCACCGCGACGGGAGGTGCGACGTGAGCGGAAGCGGAGTCAGCGGGACCACCATGACGGATCCTCCCTTCGGACGGGTGATCACCGCGATGGTCACCCCCTTTGACGCCGAGGGGGCTGTCGATCTCGAGCAGGCCGGCCGGCTGGCCGATCATTTGGTGCGCCACGGCTCCGACGGGCTGGTGATCTGCGGCACCACCGGCGAATCACCCACCCTCAGCTGGCAGGAGCAGAAGGATCTGTTCCTCGCGGTGAAGCAGGTCGTGGGTGGCCGGGCCCGGCTGCTGGCCGGCAGCGGCAGCAACTGCACGGCGGAGGCCGTCGAAGCCACCCGGGAGGCAGCGGCCCTGGGCGCGGACGGCGCCCTGGTCGTGGTGCCCTACTACAACAAGCCCCCGCAGGAAGGGCTGGAGGCCCATTTCCGAGCAGTGGCGGAGGCGGCGCCCGATCTGCCCCTGATGCTCTACAACATTCCCGGTCGCACCGGCTGCAGCCTGGCGCCGGAAACCACGGCGAAGCTGCTGGATCGTCCCAACGTGGTGACCTACAAGGCCGCCAGTGGCACCACCGAGGAGGTGAGCCAGCTGCGCCTGCTCTGCGGCGATCGTCTGGCGATCTACAGCGGCGACGACGCCCTGACCCTGCCGATGCTGGCCGTGGGCGCCGTCGGCGTGGTCAGTGTGGCAAGCCACCTGGCGGGCCCCCAGATCAACGCCATGGTGCAGGCCTTTCTCCGTGGCGAGCTGGCCACCGCCCTGCAACTGCATGAGCGCCTGCTGCCCCTCTGCCGCGCCCTGTTCTGCACCACCAACCCGATCGCCGTAAAGGCCGCCCTGGAGCTCGAGGGCTGGTGCGTCGGTGCTCCCCGTCTTCCCCTGGTCGCCGCTGATGCTGATGTGAAACAACGCCTCCATTCCGTTCTGGCCGCCCTGCGTCCCACCTGACGCCAAGGCCGGACATCGGCTGGCCCTGCCCCGGAGTGTTCCCACCCCCGCGCGAGCCACCGGTTCCCTGTTTCAACGACGAACTTTTGAGATGCCTCGATGACGAGTACAAACGGTAAAGCCAACAACAGCAGCTTCAGCAACGGTTCCAGCGCCAACGGCAGCAATGGCAATGGCCGTCAGCTCAGCCGCAACGGACAGAGCAACAAGGACAATGGCCAGCCCTGCCTGCGGGTCATTCCTCTGGGCGGACTGCATGAGATCGGCAAGAACACCTGCGTGTTTGAGTACGGTGATGAGCTGATGCTCGTGGATGCGGGCCTGGCCTTCCCCAGCGACGGCATGCATGGCGTCAACGTCGTGATGCCCGACACCAGCTATCTGCGCGAGAACCAGAAGCGGATCCGCGGCATGGTCGTGACCCACGGCCACGAAGATCACATCGGCGGCATCCCCCACCATCTCAAGAACTTCAACATCCCTGTCATCTACGGGCCCCGCCTGGCCATGTCGATGCTGCAGGGAAAGATGGAAGAGGCGGGCGTCACGGATCGCACCACAATCCAGACGGTGAGCCCCCGCGATGTGGTGCAGGTGGGCCAGCACTTCAAGGTGGAGTTCATCCGCAACACCCACTCGATGGCCGACAGCTTCTCGCTGGCCATCACCACCCCCGTGGGCGTGATCGTCTTCACCGGTGATTTCAAGTTTGACCACACCCCCGTCGATGGTGAAACCTTCGACATCCAGCGGATGGCTCACTACGGCGAGCAGGGTGTGCTGTGTCTGTTCAGCGATTCCACCAATGCCGAATTGCCGGGCTTCGCGCCGCCGGAGCGCTCGGTGTTCCCCAACCTCGATCGCCACATCTCCCAGGCTGAGGGACGGGTGATCATCACCACCTTCGCCAGCTCGGTGCACCGGGTAGCGATGATCCTTGAACTGGCGCTCAAGAACGGTCGCAAGGTGGGCCTGCTGGGCCGCTCGATGCTCAACGTGATCGCCAAGGCGCGTGAGCTGGGCTACATGCGTTGCCCCGATGATCTGTTCGTGCCGATCAAGCAGATCCGCGATCTGCCCGACCGCGAGACACTGCTGCTGATGACCGGCAGCCAGGGCGAACCACTGGCAGCCCTGAGCCGCATCTCACGCGGCGAACATCCGCAGGTGCAGGTGAAGACGAGCGACACCATCATCTTCTCGGCCAGCCCGATCCCGGGCAACACAATCTCGGTGGTGAACACCATCGACCGGCTGATGATGATGGGTGCCAAGGTCGTCTACGGCAAGGGCGAAGGCATCCACGTCTCCGGCCACGGCTGCCAGGAGGATCAGAAACTGATGCTGGCCCTCACCAGGCCGAAGTATTTCGTGCCCGTGCACGGCGAGCACCGGATGCTGGTCTGCCACAGCAAGACCGCCCAGTCGATGGGCGTCCCCGCCGATCACATCCTGATCATTGACAACGGTGATGTGGTGGAACTGCGCCCCGATTCGATCCACAAGGGCGAGCCGGTCAAGGCCGGCATCGAGCTGCTTGACGCCTCCCGCAACGGCATCGTCGACGCCCGCGTGCTCAAGGAGCGCCAGCAGCTCGCCGAGGATGGTGTGATTACCCTGCTGGCGGTGATCAGCAGCGATGGCGTGATGGCAGCGCCCCCCCGCGTCAATCTGCGCGGTGTGGTCACCACCGCCGATCCGCGCAAGCTCTCGATCTGGGCCGAACGCGAAATCACCTGGGTGCTGGAGAACCGCTGGAACCAGCTGTGCCGCACCGTGGCCGGCAAGCCCCCCGAAATCGATTGGATGGGGGTGCAGCGCGAGGTCGAGGTGGGCCTGCAGCGCCGCCTCCGGCGCGAGCTCCAGGTGGAGCCGTTGATCATCTGCCTGGTGCAGCCGGCACCGGCGGGCACCCCCGCCTACAAGGGCCGCGCCGACAGCGAACCGGACAGCCGCCCGGCACCGCGCGGCCGCCGGGAAGCCCCCCGGGCAACCCGTGCCGACCAGGCCGGCAGCCACCGTCCCGCGCCCGTCCCGGCGCCCGCCGCGAATTCGGTCGCCCCTGCCGGCGGCACCAGCCCGCGACCCGCCGTGAGCAACACCAGCAAACCGACGGAGGAGCCGGAACCCACCGGACGGACCCGCCGCCGCCGCTCGGCAGCGCTGGCGGGCTGAGGCCTCAGCCCATCTCCACCTTCAGCAGGCCCATCAGCATCTCCGGATCCTCCTCGGCCACCGGCTCGGGAGGATCGCTGAAGGGCTTCATGCCCAAGCCGATCGGAACAGGGGAGAGGTCGGGGGTGGGAACGGGAGCTGGCTCCTCAGCCTCAGCCGGCAGCGGATCCAGTTCCGGCTCGGCCCGCCGGTCCTGAAACACCCCGGCTATGTCTTCCGAACCGCGCCGCTCCCCTGCCGGCAGCAGCCCAGGCTCCCCGGGGATCTGCGGGTCGTCTTCAGCCGCAGACGGCAGCTGGAACCGATCCGCATCGGGCTGAATCAGAAGCTCCTGGCGACGAAGGCGGTCGGCCTGATACAGCTCAATCAGCTCAGGCTCGTCCACGATCTCGGCCACCAACCGCTCCTCGTCCTGACGCGATGGCGAGCGGGCGGGGAGAACCTCCGACCCCTCCGGACCGTGCGGGATGACGGCCGTCGACTCAGGAGCCGCCAGCGATCCGGCCAACCCTTCGCCCGTGACAGCCGCTGCAACGGTATCGGGCTGTGACTCGAACGCGGCGGTTGTGACCTGGAGCGAGGCCGTGGCGTCGGCATGGAACAGCGAAGCGTTCTCCCCATCCGCCGGCACCGGCTCCGAGCCGGACTCAGCGTCCGCCATCGGGAGCTCCGCCCAGGCGACCACCTGGGCGGGAATGGCAGCAGGCGGCATCGCAGCCGGATCCTCCTGGGACGGCAGAGACGCCGAGACTGATTCCTGCGGGTGCCTCTCCTGCGGGTCCTGGTGGAGCGTCAGATCCGCGGCGTCGCTGGCCGGCGACTGGATGAGCGCACCGGATGCGGCGGCAGCGGTCGGATCGGCCTCCAGCCAAGGCATCACCGGCGGGGCGGCACTGGTCTGCGGCGCGCTCGTCGCTTCAGCGGTCAACCAGCTCAGGGCCGCGGCTTCGCCGGAGGGGGCCTGCGGGGCCGGCGCACCCCAGCTGTCCTGGAGACCCTGCAGCGCGATGGATTCCTCCTGAAGCGTGGATGCAGGCCCCGATCCGATGGAGTCGGCGAAATCGGCCGGCGGTTCAGCGGTGGCGACGTCCGCCCACACGGACGTGCTGGCGCTCGGCGCAGGAACCAGGTCAGAGAGAGGGTCGTGCTGCTCCTGCTCCTCGCCCTGGGAATCCGCAGCGGCAATGGGAAGGGCGCACTGCTGCAGACCCTGCTCGGCGATCTGACGCAGGCTTGCCTCCGCCCCGGAGCGCAGCACCGCCTGGTAGAAGTCCTCAGCGCTGTCGCGATCGCCCAGGCCATACAGAAAGGCGTGCGCGATCAGCAGCTGCAGCCGCTCCGTCAGGCCCTCCGGCGGGGCCTCCTCAAGGCGGGAGAGATCAGCCACAAGAGCCTGGCCGTCATGGATGACGGCGGTCCAGCGCTCCTCGCAGTAAGCCCGCTCGATGGCTCCATAACGCTCGAGGGGATCATTGCTCAAGGCGGAATCAGCCATG
>Ga0214917_10006925_pt1 | contig 11636 bp, 9 predicted proteins | sample LL_1208_BB_MetaG_FD_177983 | JGI IMG/M metagenome (GOLD analysis project Ga0214917, IMG submission 177983) | Freshwater microbial communities from Lake Lanier, Atlanta, Georgia, United States - LL_1208_BB | ecosystem: Environmental > Aquatic > Freshwater > Lake | place: USA: Georgia | collected...
GCGCTGGCCATTTCAGCCAGAAGGCTGCCGTCCTCCCAGCCAATCAGCGGAAGGTTGATATAGATGTCGTTGTCATCGGTGGCGAACCGGCATTCGGCACGCGGAGCGAACCCGGCCTCGACAATGGGGCGGGCGCATTCGGTCACGATATCCCTCAGGGAGTTGATCACGGCGGCGTGTTGGAAAGCCGAACCCATGGAAATCGCCAATGGGTTGCGCCTTGTCTCGTTGTCCGATGTGCAATCGATCTGATGGCAGGTGAAACCGGCCGCGGTCAGCCGTTCGCGAAGCGCTGTGACCATCGAGTGCTCGGGGCAATCGGTGCGGATTTGAATATCGAAGCGGTCGGGATAGGCTCCACCCCGGGAACGGGCGATCCCTGCGCGGCAGGCGGCCACGGGAAGGACCACAACCCCATCGGGTCCGGCTCCGGTTTCGGTGTTGCCGGCGTTGGCCGACGATTCCGGCATGGCCAGGGGGTAGCGACCAAGATCGACGCCCTTGGACCGCAGGAACTGCTCCACCACATGGAAGAGCACGCCTCGGGTTGGCGCCCCGGCGCCACCGCCCATCGCCCCTGGCTTGATCGCCAGCGGCGTGAAGGGAGCCTTGGAGGTTTCGATCGGTTCGCCGATCTCCACCCTGAATCCGTGCCCGGCGAGGATTTCAACCAGTTCACGGCCATCCTCAAGGCTGTCGGAACGCACCTTCACGGGAAACCGCTCGACAGCCGGCAGTTCCGCCAATGCCGGATCGCGGACCTCCACCCGGATCTTTCCACCGGTGGGCCTGGGCCTGGAGCGGGAAAGCTCCACGGAGCCGGGGGTGCAGCCCAGTTCCCTCATCTTAAGCCTGATCAGCCCAGCGATGGCGCCGGGGGTTTCCGATGTCAGCGTCAGCGTGTTGGCCGTGGTGGGGCCGATGGAATGGGTTACTTGGGAGAAACCCAATGTCCGGAAGAAATCGGCCAGTTTGCCGCCCAATTCCGGCGTGTCGGCGACGATTTCCACCGAAGTCTGGCGCATTTCCTCGTTCTTGCGGCAATTGATCGGCCAGTGCAAAACGATGTCGGCTTCCTGTCCGTCCTCTTCCCGGACCGTGTCGGGTTCGGTGGTGCCCAGGGCCGCCACCACCTCCGCCACCCGGGTCAACGCCACTCCGGGGCGGTAGGTGACCTTGAAGTCGTCTGAGCGGGAACCCTTGGCAAGGCTCACCGCCAGGCCGCGGGCCTCCAAGGCGGAGGCCACGCCCATGGCGAGGCCGGGGCGGTTGGTGCTGATCACGACGGTCGGTTGGGTCATGGGTCGATACTCCTTGGCGTGAAGCCTTTTCCCCTATTCGCCAGGTGTTGGCGAAACTTCAGCGGATTGGTTGGGATTTTTCGGGCCGCTCCAAAGGCGGAGCACCCATCATGCATTCGGTTTTTGGGAGGATGGATTCAGTTAAACGATTGCCCGGCTTTCCCCTTGGCGGGCCTTCCTGAACGGTCGGGGGTTTTATTGGATAAGGATTTTCAAAAATCCAAGGCGCGGGCGGGGTGGTGGCGGCATTGTCGCGGACTGTTCGCGATAAGGGCCTTATTGTCCGCTTTTGTGCCGATCAACAACGAAAGTCAACGGTTTTGAATTTCGGCTCAATCGAACAAGTTAGAAGTCATGATTGCGCTGGCAATTTGTGGTCATGACGACTGTTGCTCCAAAGCCACTGTACCCACTTTTCAAGTGCAATGCCGGCGAGTCGGCGTTCGGGCCCAAGCCCGAGATGGGGCCTTGCGTGACGCCCAGATTCACGCGGTTCGCGCCCCCGGCACTTCTCATCAACCCATTGAATGCATGATGTCGAATCCTGTTGCGGCCAATTCCTTGGTTGGAAGGGGCGTGCATGGAACACATCTTGACAGGTGATGTTGGCTGGCCCGCTGATTATCTCGGAATTCGCGATCGTGCAACCTGTCAGACATCCGCCGTGAACGAAGCTGTCTGATAGGTATCGATGGTTCGCGCACCTCGCCTTATTCAAACTGCTCGGCGAGCAAGTGCGTCAGCTCCATGAGGTGTGAAGGCATCGCCTTTCAAGAATCGACCGCGCCAGCCCGACCCCGCCGGGGGATCGCGAAGCCGATCGAAACATCCCCCACCCTTTCGAGCCCCGCATGGGTAAAGGAAAAAGTGAAGGCAATGGGGGATGCTGGATGTTGGAAAATGTCAATTGGATACCCCCCCCACTCCACAACTGCCGAAGCAGGGTTAAGATAGCCCGTCTTGGGCCGAGGACTGATGGTGCGGCGTGCGAACATCCCCAGGTTTGCAGCAGGGTCTCCCCAAAATAAAATTTTAAGTATCCATGGAGTGATGAATTAGATCTACATGCAAAACAATGAATCGCCTGTTTCGCACCACTGATTGAAGGGTTCCCCCCAACGCCACTCAACCCCCCACCCCACCCTCCACCACAAGGGGGGAGGAAAAAGTGCCGGGAAGAAGGAGCATGTCTAATAATACTTAATTTATATCCGTAGAATCGCATTTATGGGCCTCGGACGCAAGTCCGAGGGTGGTGGTGTGGCAACCGGAAACCTCAAGTTTGTATGAAGCAATGCCTGATGATCCTTCAGGTATTCGAGGGCAATCAAGGATTCACCGGTCGAAAAATCATTTTGGGAAAACGAATTCGAAGGATCTCCGAACGCGGGCACGAAGCGCCGGATTAAGCGGGTAGTCTCGTGATTCCAACCCACTCATTCCGCCTTCGGCTTCGATAGGGGCCTTGTAGCCTGAAAATCACCCGCGGTGTTCTGCCAAGCACCTTTCGCGAATTGGCCTTCATTCAGTAAACTAAAGTGAAATTCGCCATAAGACGGTGGTTGGTTGGAGTGGCGTGAGTTTTCGGGGAACCACACGGGTTGCGCCGGCGATTCCAAAAAATGTGATTATTTGAACCCTAAATTGATGGGGCCTGGACTCAAATCCGGAATTGTGTTGGGCAACCACTGGCTTGTAGTAAAAATGACGGCAAGCTGTGAACCTTCAACATTATTTCAGGTCTGCCAAAATCAACTCGCCAGGCCACGCCCTAACGGCCAGCCGAATCCGCCCTATATCGGCTTTCCATGATGTTTCTCGCCAAGATGCGAATCTTTTCGATCATCTGGGCCTTTGTCTTCGGCCTTTCGGATATTCCGATCCGGTTCAACACATCCGCCAGGTCCGGAACCTTGAGTCCGTTCAATGGCCGAAGCATTTCCTCGACGCGAACCTCGGTCATGTCTCCGGGAACAGTTGGGTCAAAGATGGAATTGAAGGACGCCACGGCCTCGTCGACGGTTATACCGCTGACGCGCCGCGGGGCAACGCGCCCCTTGCCGCCAGCAACCGAGATTTTTCCCTGGGCGGAGATCTTGCCAGATTTTTGAAATTCATCTCCAAATTCTCGGAAAAACTTGATGAATTCCGGCAACGAGGCATCTTTGAACACCGCCATCGCGTTGGTGAAATCGCAAGCCTCGCGGGCGTTGGTATTGGTCACGAGGCCGTCAAGGCCGGTAACGATTCCATCGAGAAGCTTGGCTAACTGTGCGACCTTCATGATTTGACTCCCTCATTGATGATTCTGACCGCGTCTGAAAAGAGCGCCATCCCCTCGGCCTCGGCGGCCGCGATCCGGCCGGCATTGCTCGCACCCTCAATCACTTTTCTATTGTTTTCCACAGTGGCGTAGGAAATGGACTTCAGGTGTAGTTGGTTGTTTCTCATCGACTCAGAGACTTGCCTGCCCAAGCCATTGAACATGTCGTGATGTTGCTTAATCATGTTCTCCCTGTAATACTCAACCCTGTTGGCAACAATACCTATCCAATTGATTGGACAAACATTTTTCAGTTGACCAAGCCAACCAATTGTATGGGCTATGGCCTGAATCGATCCTTGTTCCAATAGAACAGGGATCAGCAAGCCATCGGAGCACGCCAAGGCATTGACGCAAGCCGTGGTTAGTCGTGGCGGGCAGTCAAAAATGACCCAATCATACCTATCAAACTTAGGGTCGTGGAAGATGGACCTGAACAGGAAACGGGCATCTGGTTCGGACGACATTCTCCATTTTGCCTGCGCAATCAACTCTGCCTCCGCGAGCAGATCCTCCGCAGCGATGACATGGCACTCACCCTTGGCAGGCGCGACAGACGAGACAGGCCTTGCCAATTCCAAGGCTTCGCCGGCGGTGATCGGGCCCTCAAGCAGTTTGCGACTGGTGCGCCCGGTCGACTGGACTTTTTTGGTTTCATCGATTCCCAGGCAAAGGCGCGTGAGTGACCCTTGGAAATCAAGGTCCACGATGAGAACCTTCTCGCCGCCTTGGGCCAGCGAATAGGCGATGTTGGCTGTCAGCGTGGTCTTGCCCACGCCACCCTTGAGGTTGGCAACGGCAAGGCATTTGTTCGGCCTGTCCGCGAGTGATTTGAACGGAACTGGTATAGCGGGCAGCGGTCGCTGCCATAGTTTTCCGTCAAACCGCTCCAGTTCACTCCACTGGTTTTCGAGCTTTGATATTTGCGCCTGAAGAGATGATATTTTGTCAACATTCCTGTCGATCTCGTGGCGAAATTCAAGGTTTTCGCATTTAAGCGATGCGATCCTCCGGGCATTTTCGGCGTCTGCTTGAGCGATGCGCAAATCCACTTCCAGCCTGCTGGCCGCAATCTGGGCCTTGGCAGCCTTGCCGATCGACCTGACCCAACCGTAGGCAAGCAAGCCCGCAAAATTCACTCCTATAAATATCTTTGCCAAATCGGCCCAGCCGAAATGGAGTATTTCCGGGACATTGTGGAGCAATTCAAAAATCATCTCGCGATCCTCCCCGGCCGCCGCCCTTGTCACCTGGGCCGTTCCGAGTCCCTATTCCGGATAAAGAGGAGTGCTGAGGTAGCGTTCGCCCAGATCGGGAAGGATGACCACGATGGTCTTGCCGTTGTTCTCGGGGCGCTTGGCCACCTCGACGGCGACATGGGCGGCGGCGCCGCAACTGATGCCGCACAGCATGCCTTCCTCCTTCGCCAACCGCCGGGCCATCGCGAAGGAGTTGTCGTCGCTCACCTGCACGACCTCGTCGATGATGCCGAGGTTCAGGATGCCGGGGATGAATCCGGCGCCAATGCCCTGGATCTTGTGCCGGCCGGGCTTGAGGTCTTGGCCTCCCATCTTCTGGGTGATCACCGGGCTGGTTTCGGGTTCCACGGCAATCGCCTTGAAACCGGGACGACGGCTCTTGAGGACTTCCGCGCACCCCGTGATGGTGCCGCCGGTGCCAACACCGCTGACAAGGATGTCAACCTGACCATCGGTGTCGCGCCAGATCTCCTCGGCGGTGGTGCGGCGGTGGATCTCCGGGTTGGCAGGGTTGTTGAACTGCATGGGCATGAAGGCGTTCGGCAATTCGCGCGTGAGTTCCTCGGCGCGGGTGACAGCGCCGCGCATTCCCTGATCGCCGGGAGTGAGAACAATTTCGGCACCGAAGGCCTTGAGCAGGCGACGGCGCTCGAGGCTCATGGTCTCAGGCATGGTCACCATCAGCCGATAGCCCTTGGCGGCGCAGGTGAAGGCCAACCCGATCCCAGTGTTCCCGGAAGTCGGCTCCACGATGACCGTTCCGGGCTTGATCAGGCCCTTCGACTCGGCATCCTCGATCATGGCCACGCCGATGCGGTCCTTGACCGACCAGAGCGGGTTGAAATTTTCAAGTTTGCCCAGGACGGTCGCGCCCGCGCCGTCGGTGACGCGACGGAGGCGGATGAGGGGGGTGTTGCCCACGCACTGGGTGATGTTGTCGTAAACCTTGCCTCTTCCAAATGTTGGCGCGCTCATGATCTTCTCCTTGGTAAATGGAATCTTGCCCTTGCGCGAAGGCGGGGTCAACCACGAATCATCTGGCGTCCCTTGGCCAAGCGGATCGCGTACTCGGTCGCCGTGACCAGACCCGAAGCGTCGGCGACACCCTTCCAGGCGATGTCAAAAGCGGTTCCATGGGCCACCGATGTGCGGACGATCGGCAGGCCGGCCGATATGTTCACGGCCCTACCCCGGCCAGCGAGTTTGAGTGCGATGTGCCCCTGGTCGTGGTAGATAGCGACCACTCCGTCAAATGCCCCGGCCAGCGCGCGAAAAAAGAGGGTGTCTGCGGGAAAAGGCCCGGTAAGGTCGGTGCCCGCGTTTTGCGCGATTTTCAGCGCCGGTTCGAGGAATCTGGCCTCCTCGTCGCCAAAAAGCCCGTGTTCGCCACCGTGGGGGTTTAGGGCCGCCAGGCCCAGACGAGGCTTCTCGATCCCCATCGTCTTGAGGAGGTTGTGAAGGAGCGTTGCCCTGGCGGCGATCGCGGCGGGGTCGAGATGACTGAAAACCTCGCGCAGCGCCATGTGAAGGGTGTGGTGGATCACCGCCAACCCGGGAACCGCGAGAACCATGGCGAACGAAGTCACACCCGTGCGTTCGGCAAGGATCTCCGTGTGGCCCGGATGGGAGATGCCTCCCAGGCGAAGGCTTTCCTTGTGCAACGGAGCGGTGACGATGGCGTCGACGCTTCCGTCCATTGCCAAGTCGATGGCGTGGCACAGGTATTCGTTGGCGCCGCGACCGGCGCGCGCATCGATCGTGGAGGGTAGGACGGCGGAAACATCGGGGGCGGATGAAGGCTTGATGACGGAAAGGGTGTTCGCCAACGCATCGGCGGGGTGTTCGATGGCCACCACCTCGGCCTGCGAGCTCACAAGTTGGGCGGCGCGGCGCATCACCTCGACATCACCGATCACCACCGCCCGCGCTTGTCCGCAAAGACCGGGCCATACCCGGGCGATGATCTCCGGGCCGATGCCCGCGGCGTCGCCCATGGTGTAGGCGATCAAGGGGAGGGGAGTCATTGTCGGGCCGCCGCCAGACGGATGACGAATCGTTCCAGAAGCGCCCTTTGGGGCAATCGGCTGCCGCCCTTGAGGGCCAGGTCGAGGCTAACCATGTCCTCGGACAGTCGCGCGATTCGGCGGCGTCCCAAGTGGGTGAGCAGCTTTTCAGCGGAGCCTTGCGCGAACGGGGCGACTCCGGATTCCGCAAGGGCTTGGCGCATGGGAACCCCGGCCATCACCCGGCGGCCCGCCTTGGCCATGCGGCGCATGTGGAAGGCAAGCGCCCCATTGAATTTCATGCTGTTTTCAACGGGGGTGCCTCCGTGGGAATATTGGTCATCCATGATGGAAAGGGCCGTGGAGGCCTGCCCCATGGCGATGGCGTCGAAAACTTTCCAAACCACCTCCTGCGCCGTGCTACCCGAAAGCGATTCGGCCAGCTTGGCGTCGATGGTGTCGCCGGGTGCCGCCGCGGCCAGCTTGGCGAGTTCCATGTCCAAAAGACCCAACTCCTTGCCGTGCTGCTCGGCGATGATTTGCGCCGCGTCCGGCTGGAGTTTCTTGCCATAGGTGTTTTGCGAACGGGCGCGGCACCACGAGGCGGGGTTGAACCCCTTGGAATCCACCTCGCAGCGGAGCGTGCCGTCCTCACCAAACATCTTGGCCAGCTTGGTGTTGGCGGGGAACGAGTCAACCACCAGCACCAGAACTCCCGAGCGGCTGGAATTGTCGACTAATTTTTCCAAATTGCCGCGGTATTTGGTCACGAATGTATCGGCCTCGTCCACAACCACGACGCGGGTTCCGCCAAAAAGGGAGCCGGTGCCAAGCTCGTCGGCCAAGGATGAGAACTCGAGTTTGGGGCCCTCGAATCGGGTGAGGCTGTCATCGTCTCCCCCGGTGGTGAAAGCCTGTCGGATGGCTTTCAGAGCCGTCAGGCGGAGGAAGTAATCCTTGCCCGCGATGGCGTAATTCGACCGGAGGGGCTTGGGCAGTGGTTTGTCGACAAATTCAAGCATCTGCATGGCCGCAACACCCTCCGCGACCTTGGCAGATTAGCAAATAGGAGGCATCAGGGGGCGGGCGCAGGTGTCGGGGGCAAGGGGGGCAAGCCCATGCCAGTGGGTGCTGGCGGAGCCGCGGGAAGGCCCATGGGCACCGGAGGTAATCCGGTGGCGGGTGCGGCGGGCAGGCCTGAGCCGGTTGGAGCAGACGCGGAAGGCAAACCGGTTGGCGGCAACGGCGCACCAGCGGGAGGGAGCCCCATTCCCGTGGGCGAGGCAGGTTGAACCGGCATGGCGGAAGCGGGAGGAGCGGGAACCGCACCGGCTGGAGACATTGGCAATGAACCGCCGGGAGCGGGAGCGACCGAACCGCCGGGGGAAGCAGGGGCCACCTCGACGCCGACCACCCGTGCCTTGGGGAGATTCAGGTCCACCTTGATGGGAGATGCCGAGGCGGAAACGCCGATATTCCCCGCCTGATCAGCGCATTCGACTCGCAGGAAGAATTGGAAGGGAAGACCCTCCGCCGGAAGTTTCCAAACATGCCGGCCGGTATTGGGCAGGTCCTTGAGTGCCTGTGTCCAAGGCCCATTGGCATCGCGGGCGAACGAAATGCTGATGGGATTATTGCCGAGGAATTTGTCCGAGGCCGTCCAAGTGAGTGTCATCAGGCCTTGGTCGGCGCCCCGGCCCACTTCGGCGCTGAGGATTTTCACGATCGGCTTGGTTTCATCGACCTCGACCACAATGTGCGGAGCATCACCGGGTCGGGGAGGTTGTTCTCCCAAGTCCACACCGCTGCGGGCGATCAGGGTGAAGCCGTAACGGCCTTCCTCGGGAACCTCGAGGATGCACGGGGGCTCCTTGGGGGCGTCGGCCTCATATTTGCGCCACGACCTGCCGTTGTCGCGGGTGTAGTAAACCTCGACCTTGGCGACATCAGATGGGCCAATATCGTCGATCTTGTAATTCAACTGGAACCGCCTGCTGCGGACCATGATGACCTGCCCGGTGCCACCTGCCGAGCCACTGCGGCCGTTTCCGGAGACGATCTGCTCGCCCACATTGCGGGCCTTGTCCCGAACGGTGAGGCGAACCTCAACCGGGCTGGTGATGCCAGGGTTGAACACATGGGTGCCAGCCTGCACCTGCTGGGCGGGAAGCGGGACCCAATCGCGGGCACCCTGGGGGCGGTATTCCAGCCTGAGCGTCGGCAAGTCTAGGTTGTCGTCGCGGATTTCCCATTCGACCGACTGTGTGCCGTCCTTGTTGGCGGCTCCCTGTTTCAGCAGGATATTGGGCGCCTGGGTATCAACACACACCTTGAGGGCCGGTTGGGCGCCAACCATGGTTTGAGGGTTGAGCTGACCTGTGTTGTCCTGTGTTTGCACGGCAAACCAATACCAACCGTCACGGGGAGCCTTGAATGGGACTCCGCGCTGGGAGGGCGACGCGGTTGCCACATATTGGTAGGTTTTGCCGTAATCTTCGGACACATGCAGCAGAATCGCGGAAGTGCGCCGGTCAGAAGGGTCGGGAATGATCGGAATCTGAAAGGAAGGCTGGTCGGCATAGTACGACTGCTGGGCAAATGCCTGTTGGCTTGCCAGTCCTGACAAGCCAAGGGCACATGCGGCGAGGATGTTCCAACGGAACACCGAGCGGACAGTTTTAAATATTCTCGCAACCACCATGGCCGTCCATTGCCGGATGGGACGCAGCATCCTGCCGCGACTGTTACCCAAGGGCATAGTCTGGGGCCGGAAAAGCAATCAAGGTCTCTGTTCCCATCGGTCCGGGCGGAAGATGGCTTTAACCGGGTGGTTGGCGGATCTTGAGCCTATGGTTGGACCATTTACGGCGCGACGGTAACAATAAATGCATGGATGGACCCACACCGTCAATTTCAGCAAATCCGCGGTCCACGGCTCTTCATGATTGGCATGTGGACCATGGGGCGCGCATGGTTGGTTTTGCCGGTTTCAGCATGCCGGTGCAGTATTCGTCCATTGTTTCCGAGCACAAGGCGGTGAGAAATTCAGCTGGCATGTTTGATGTCAGCCACATGGGCCGCCTTCTTTTCCGTGGACCAGGGGCCTTGATGTGGCTCGACCGGCTGTTGACCTGCCGGATTTCGGATATGGCGGTCGGCCAGGTTCGTTATTCGCTCATATGCGGAGATCATGGCGGGGTGCTGGATGATGTGCTTGTGACCCGTTGGCCCGACGCCTGGGGGTTGGTGGTCAACGCGTCAAACCATGCCCGGGTGTTGAATGTCCTTGCCAATCACCGCATTCCTGATGCCATCTGCGAGGACATCACCTTTTCCACAGTGATGGTGGCCGTGCAGGGGCCAGACTGGTGGCAGGCATGCCAAGGCATTCTGCCCGGGTCGGTTGTTTCCCTTGCGTATTTCCGCGGAGAATTGGTTGATGGGGATGGGGCCTGTTGGCGGGTCAGCCGAACGGGTTACACCGGTGAGGATGGCGTGGAAATCATTGCCCCCGCCGATGCGGGAACCGCCTTGGTCGATTCACTTGCCCGGAGAGGGGTGACTCCGTGCGGTTTGGGCGCGCGCGACACCCTGAGGCTGGAAGCGGGCATGCCCCTTTATGGCCATGAGTTGGACGACAATATTGATCCTTTTCAGGCTGGTTTGGGCCGTTCCGTCGACTTGGAAAAAGATTTTGTTGGCAAGGGCGCCTTGATTGCCAGGAGGGCGGATGCGTCGCTGCCCGTCCGTATAGGGATCGTGCTTGAAGGAAGGCGGGCGGCGCGCCAAGGCGACGATGTTCTCGATGTTCAGGGCGCTTGGGCCGGGCGCGTGACCAGCGGAACTTACTCGCCTACGCTCGAGCGGCCGGTGGCGATGGCTTACGCGCGACGCGACCTGGCTGTTAACGGCATGGAGGTCTCGCTTGCCGTGCGGGATTCCCAATTGCCCGGAAAAGTGTGCCCGCTGCCTTTTTACCGACGGGCCAAACGGATTTGAATTTTCAATGGTGGGAGTGAGAAAATGAATCCGACCGATTTGCGCTACGCCAAGACTCACGAATGGGTTCGCGCCGAGGGACAGGAGTGCGTGATCGGACTGACCCGGTTCGCCGTGGACCAATTGACCGATGTGACCTACATCCAACTGCCCAAGGTTGGTCGGAATGTTTCCACGGGGGAGGGCTTCGGTGAAATTGAATCCGTCAAGGCGGTGAGCGACATCTACGCTCCCATCGCGGGCGAGGTGGTGGCGGTGAACGAGGCGCTTTCAGGCGATCCTGGCCTTGTCTCGCGCGATCCGTACGGTGCGGGTTGGCTGGCGAGAATTCGGGTTGCCGGGGCGTTGGATCTTTCCCACCTGATGGATGCCGGGGGATACGATGCCCAGGTGGCGGAATCACCTCACTGACTTTGGGGGCGCCATGAGCTATCTGCCGCACACTGCTGAGCAGGTTTCCGCCATGCTGCGGAAAATTGGCGCTTCAACTATCGATGATTTGTTCTCGGGCATTCCGGCTGATGCCCGTTTGGGACGAACACTTCACCTACCCGGACCGATGGGGGAACTGGAACTTTCGGCTGTCGCCGACGGGCTTGCGAGGTTGAACAAATCAACCCGCGATCTGGTCTGTTTCCTGGGCGCTGGTGCCTACGACCATTTCATCCCGGCGGTGGTCGATTCGCTAGCGGGGCGGTCGGAATTCGTGACCGCGTACACGCCCTATCAGGCGGAGGCCAGCCAGGGAAGC
>Ga0214917_10006926_pt1 | contig 11634 bp, 12 predicted proteins | sample LL_1208_BB_MetaG_FD_177983 | JGI IMG/M metagenome (GOLD analysis project Ga0214917, IMG submission 177983) | Freshwater microbial communities from Lake Lanier, Atlanta, Georgia, United States - LL_1208_BB | ecosystem: Environmental > Aquatic > Freshwater > Lake | place: USA: Georgia | collected...
TCTAATTGAAAACCCAATTTCATTAAAATCTAGAAATGAAGTTTTACTCATGTGGGGCGGGTAGGGCTCGAACCTACGACGACCGGATTATGAGTCCGGGGCTCTAACCAACTGAGCTACCGCCCCTAAGCGGTTTACGCAGTATAACTAGTTTAATATACATTTGAATTTTGCCTAATTTAGGGAAATTTAGTCTTTTTTAGTCTTTCTATGCGACAGATTTGTAACAGATTTTTCCTCTTCATATTCTTCAGTTAATTTCATGAGTTCTTTAATTGATTTGGTTTGGAATTTAGATTTACTCCAAGCTTCAGAGTAGCCATCGAATTTACCTGCGATTTCTGAGTTTGCAAGATCGGCTCCTTTTGCTTTTAGCATTCGAAGAATAGATGTTTCCCATTTTTGAGTTAAGTTCCCATCCATCGGACCTCTAATTTCAATTAATTCCCATCCAAGATTTCTATGCTTTTTAAGCCGATCATCTGGGAAATTAGTGATTCCTATTTGCAGCATTTGCCATCTTGAATGCTGAATAAAGTATAAATATCCATTTTCATTCGGGTCGAATCCGCTTACAGCACATGAAGGGCAACCAAGGTTTCTACTGCTGGAGACTCCATTTATCATCGCCTCCCATATATGATTTTCAGAACACTTCCATTTAACCCGTGAATTGCTACCAGCTGTAAAAGTCTTTGGATCCCAACCATGTGCCTGAGCTGCATGATCTGGATGAGTAGTTAACAGATCGTTAAATCCCACCAAAACTTGTTTGCCAGAGCAAATTGGGCATTGATCTTCCCGAAAAGTTCTGTTGTAAATCAAGGCTTCATAAATATGTCCAATTGGGCATTTCCATGTAACTTTTTTATCGCTGCTTCTTCCAAGAGTTTTTGGATCCCATCCATGGGCTTCAGCTGCAATTTGTGGATGAGTTGTAGCTAAATCATTAATTCCAATAACAAAATGTTGTCCAGAACATGTAGGGCATCGTGTGCCTTGTTTAGTCAAACTATAAACTGGAGCTTGCCAAGTATGACCATCCTGACATTTCCAACTTAATTCTTTATTGCTCCCATATGTGAAAGTTTTTGGATCCCATCCATCTGCAAGCGCAGCAATTTCTGGGTGAGTTGTTGCAATATCATTAAACCCGATTAAAATTCTTGAACCACTGCAAATTGGACACCCGGAAGCTTTTACTCGATCTCTTATTGACATATCATATTCATGGTTCAATTCACATTTCCATTGAGCAATTTTATTACTACCAGCACTAAATTTTGTTGCGTCTGTATCAAGGATATACTGTGCTATCTGAGGATTAGTTGTTAGTAAATCATTAAACCCTGGCAAAACTTTGTTGTTTGAGCAGTATGGACAACCAGATTTCATATTAGTTCTGCTTGAAATAACTGCGTTCCAAGTGTGACCTTGAGAGCATTTCCATTTCTTGTTTGAACCACTCCCGTATGTAAATTTTTCTGGATCCCATCCAACTGCCTGTTTTGCAATATGAGGATGGGTAGTTACTAAATCATTAAACCCTGCTAACACTTTTCGTCCTGAGCAGATCGCACACCCATCCCCACGCTTAGTTCTATCTACAACAACTGCGCTCCACACATGATTATTTATACATTTCCAAGATTTCTTCTTTCCGCTTGCATAAGTTACTTCTTCAGGATTCCATCCGAAGGCTTCTTTTGCAATCTCTGGAAAATTTGTTTTTAGATCATTGAACCCGATTAAAACAACTTTGCCAGCACAAACCGAACATCCTGATTTATCTTTACCTGTTCTAGAAGCAACCGCTGCATTCCAAGTGTGCCCTTTTTGGCAATACCAGTCTTTCTTTTTTGAACTATGGGCAGTGACAGTTGCAGGATCCCAACCACAAGCTTGACTAGCTATTTCTGGAAACAAATATTTCAAATCGTTAAAGCCTTGAAGAACTTTTTTCCCTGCACAAATTGAGCAGTTATCACCTCGCCTACTTCTATCTTGAACTGCCGCAGTGTAAACATGACCTTTGGGGCACTTCCAATCAACTTTTTTGTGACTACCTGCAACTAAGGTATTTGGGTCCCATCCATACGCTTCTTTGGCTAATTTAGGATGAGTTTTAGAAAGAGGAGGTTTTCCTTGCTTTTTAGTCATCTATAAAATCCAATGAGTTTATTTTTGAATCTACTAATTTGATTACTTTGGACTCAGGTAATTCAATGCTGCTGAAAGTCTCAGTGTGTCCACCTTGAGGCATGGATTTGGCATCCACCGACCAGGGTAAGCTCCATTTGAAGCGAATATGTTTAATTAATTCTTCTTCTAGAACTGGTGGAATTTTTCCATCTTCAAAATCCCATTTTTTAATCAAAGTCCAACCTTTTAGTTCATGCACTCTGACTCGAGCCTTCACATTTGAGATTCCCAACTTATAGGAGTCAAACTTTGGATTGATCAGGAGATAGAGGTGACCTTCAAAAGTTGGGTTATAGCCAGCTGATCTACAAAATTTACATCCTCCACCAAAAGATTTAACATGATTAAACTTCGGATAGACAATGTTTTTACATTTCATACACCTACATTTCCATTTAGCGGCTGATTTATAGTATGGCTCAAGTGGCTTGAGATGGTGCTTAAGCATATAAGCGAGTGCTTCTTTTGGATCCACCTCAGTTTGAGAGCAGAACCTGCACGAAGCACCTCTTTGGATAGATCCAAAGGTCATCAGAATCTGACGGTCACAGCTTAAGCATTTAAACTTTGAATTGCTTTTCACGGTTTTAATCTCACCGACTGGCTCCAAGTTATGCTTTCTAGCTAGGTCTACCTTAAATTGATGATCAAGTCTGCGCTTTTTAGAAGCTGCGCTTCTGCCACATGTGTAACACCTTCGACCTGATTTTAGATCTTTGTAGCTTTTGGTTGACTGCTTTTTGCATACAAGGCAAAGAACCTTTACAGGTGTTTTATTGTCCTTATAATCGCTTAAAACCTTGAGCATAGATCTTTCAAAATCTAACAATGCTATCTCTTTAGGAATTAGTCTAGATTGCGATGATTTTAATTTTCCACAATATTTACAACCTATTCCAGCACTTAATCTTCCAATAGTTGGATATATAATATTGTTACAAACTAGGCATTTAGATTTTATTGGGGTTCGGGAATTTGTATATGAATCGAGTAATTTCACCTTCATCTTTATAGCAATTGAATTAACCTCTTTTTGAGTAAGTCTAATTTTTTTACCTAGTAATTTACCTTGACACCTTATACATGATTTAGCTTTTTTAACATCACCTAATCTTGGAAAAACGATGGACCCACATACCTGGCACTCGCATTTTCTAGGTGTACCGCTATTTACATATGGCTCTAGAGGCTTTAGTTTTATTCTCAGAAAGAAACTATCTGCCTCTGCTTGAGTTATTTTATTCCAGCTCATTCTTCCGCTATTTCTTACGCAAGAATTTCATGGCATCAAAACATAGACAATTTAGGGTTTGATACCCCTGACTGATGAATATATGTCTTGAAATCTATCTATATCTATAACCAGTTCATTGGCTTGTAATGCAGGATGAGCTCCATCTATTTCATCTCTTCGAGCATGAACATTTGCTTCTCGATAAATTGATGCTGCAATTTCATGTTCCTTATTCAGTATTTCTATTTCTGATTTCAAAGATCTTAGTCGTGCATCAATTTCATCTACACTTAAACTATTTTTAGACTTATATTTTGAAAGTGGTCCTTGGATTGCAGCCTCGTCTGCTTTAAGTCGCTTTACCTCTTTTTTAGCCTCTTTTAGAGCTTCAGCGGCTGGAGAATGATGCAGAAATCCTAAACCAATTGCAACTGTGAAGAATGCTAATTGAATCGAAATAAAGAATAAAATTAGGAATTGAGGAGTATTCTCCTTTGAAACTATAGTGAAATCCTGTAGCTCTCCTTCGGTAATTCCTGCCCGAAGTGTACCTAGTACACCAATAGCAATAATTAGTAAGACAAATACTGATGCATAGATAGTTTTAACCCAGTTTTCTTGAGGTCGCTGGCGATCTAAACGAGACTTCAAAAATGTACCAATTAAATGTGCACCTGCTACAGGCAGGAATCCAATAGAGATTGCAATTACCCACGATTGCCATTTACCTTCGCCAAATAACTGAATTAGAGCAGGGGCTGTTACTAAAATTTCACCAGATACCAAGATTGCCATAACAAACCAATACAAAATATCAGGTATTAATCTTGTTCTTGCAAAACGACCCATGGCGTTTTCTTCTTTGTATCCATCTAGCTCACTCTTAAAGTGTTTTACTCTTAATTCCTCTTCAAGTAATGATTCATTCACCTTTTTTAGCTGAGATTCAAGTAGGACAATCTGTTCATCTCTTTCCAATGTTTCATAAATTCTTTCATTAAGTGATTTTCTAGTTGCAGCAATTCGCTTTTCTGCTTCAGCACTAAAATGTGCATGAGCCTGACTCAGAAAAGGAACAGAGTTCTTACCTGAGTTTGTAGAGGGCTTTTCTGCCTTTCCATCCCTTTTGCCCCTGCGCCTAGCCATTCTGCTCATATTTTTAATAGTTACTAATTGTTCATCAAACCAATTTATTTTCATGTTTTATACTCCTATCGTATTTCTGCCGAGGGGAAAAAACATTCCCAGTATCTGACTAGTACGTTTCCAAATTCAGCACTGATCTGAGCATTCCCTATTCCATTCACTTTTACAATAGAGCTCTGATCAAAAGTAAGGCCCTCTTTTTTGCGATCCGCCTGTCCAACAACGCAGGCTTTTTCTCTCTCAAAATTCGTAGCCCTTAACTTTGCTGGAGTATCACGCAAATCTCCAGTTTCATGTTGCATATCTGAACCAATATTGACAGTTATTACAGAATTCGGGTCCTGTTTCTTTAATTGCTCCACTAAGCGATCAATTTTTGCCAGCATTCCGAAGATATCTGTTTGTGGAGCTTCTTTATTGGCAACGTAAAGCTGCATGCTGGAGTATCCAGTGACTAAGTTTCCAATCTTTTCACAGAGGGAGTCAACAATTCTTCCTCGCTTTGAATCTGCCCTAAATTTATCTCTAAGATTTTCGTCGAGATCTCCTTGACACTCTGAATTTGAAAAAGAATTAGGACTATTTAATTTTTGCTGAAGATATGAGGAATACGCATTTGAAATTTGTAACCAGCCTTTAGCGTTTCTCTCTTTATCTTTTGCAAATTCATTATTCCAAAGCCTTATTGTTGATTCTGCATCTTGAATTTTAAATGTTTCAGACTTCGTCGCCGCCTCTTCAATAAATGTGAATATTGTGGTTACTGGCCCAGATACAATTTCATTTGAAATTGGTTTTGGAACTCCTAAACCGTTTGAGGTCAAGGACTTATTCAAGTCCTCATCTAGTCTTCGGAGCTGACTGGCTTTATCGTTAGAAGTTGAAAGATCTAGAATAAAAATGTCTACCTGAGTTGGAGGCATGGCATCAGGAGTTACTGAGCATCCAGAGAGTACAAGCATTAATGGAATTAGAGCGCTAACCATCTTAATTTTGCACATGAGGGCATTTTACCTCTTGGCACCGACATCCACCAGGAACCATATTTTCAGCACAGTTTCTAGCGGCCAAACCGTGAATTCCCAGGAATAAGATTTTTTAACCAAGGATTACCGTCTAATCAATCATTATCCAGTTTATTTAGTTATTACTACCATGACCAGCAATCTTAAGTATTATCAAGAAATGAATGAAGAAGAATTAACCCGTCGTAGAGACCATATAGATGAACTGGCTCGTAGGCTAAAGCGTGGATATATAACACAGGAGTTCTTCGATATGGCTTTTGACGAACAGTATGAAATTGAGAAGCAGTTTGGCTTGTTAAAATCCAGTAGTTGGCTTTGGGATGAGATGCTAGATGACTTAATTGAGCACAATAAAAAGAATTCTAAGGAGTCTAGGGAGTAGAATTTGAGGATGAACAAAGTAAGAATTTCACTTTTATCCATAACTTTCATAATTGGTTTTTTCTATCAACCTAAATGGATCTATCAGAACTTCTATTTCAACCCAAGGTGGGTAGAAGATTCTTGGTGGAGTATGAATTACTGGGCATTTCTTTTAATTTATGCACTACTTTCAGTTGTATTTGTTGAATTTATAATTAGATTTATAAAGAGATATGCATAAAACTTTTTGGATCTGCGCATTATTGATACCAGCATTACTAACTAGTTGTAGCTCTGGCGATGATTTGTATTGCGAAAGTCTACAACGTGAAATCAGAGAAGATTTGATTGCGCTTCAGAATTTACCCTCTGAATTTGAGAAAGAATTTTGGGATGATGACGAAGCTGCAGCAAAAGTTATTGGAATTAAGAGACACCTAGAAAGATTACAAGCCGAAGCCGATTCTATATCTTGCTACAGGTAGAGGAATCAACTATGACATTCTTTACAAAAAAATTCTTCATCCTTTAAATCCCAAAACTCAGCATAGAAAATATGTCGCTCTGAGCACCTCCATTTGTATGGGTGGTTTCTCCCTAAGAACTGGTCACTTAGAAGTTTTCCACCATTTGATTTAGCAAAAACTCGCATTTCCCAGAAGAGTTTCAATTCAAGGCTTCTCATAACAGTTACTATTATTCAATGAGGTTTGTGCAGGCAAGAGTGCTAGTCCTACTTATTGTTCTTATTTGTGGATTACTTCAAACCCCTGCTAGAGCTGACACTCTTCAACTTACAGTTGCAGAGGATAAAACAACTGGTTATAAGAGGAGCGCTTTCAAGCACTGGATAGATTCTGATAAAAATGGCTGTAACACGAGAGCCGAAGTTCTGATTCAAGAGGCAATTGTTAAGCCGAAGATTGGTCCAAAGTGCAAACTAACTGGTGGTGAATGGGTTAGTGCATATGACGGTAAGAAAGTTATCAATGCCTCTCAATTAGATGTAGACCATTTGGTTCCACTTGCAGAAGCTTGGCGAAGTGGTGCTTGGCAGTGGACACCTGCTCAAAGGCAAGCTTATGCAAATGATTTGGAAGATTCACGAGCTTTGATTGCCGTCACACTCTCCTCCAATAGAAGCAAAGGGGATAAAGATCCTTCTAAGTGGATGCCAGCAAATGGGCAATGTAATTATGCAGAAAACTGGGTAGCAATAAAAACTAAATACGCACTTACCTTTGATGAAATAGAGGCTTCAAAATTAGTAAGAGTAATTGAGGGTTGTGGACTGAATGCGACTGCAATTAATCCATTATCAATTCTTGATGCGCCTACTCCAATAGTTACTTATTCAGATGTAACCTATTTTGGAGAACCATTTGTACTAGCAAAAATTGAAGCACCAATAACTAAAGGGACAAGTTATCCCATAAAATATCAATCAGGAATTTCAATTGCTTCAGATTCAAATTTGATAAATCCAGGCAAGATATTGATTAGTTGCTTCACAGGCCCATATGAGCCGACTAAAAGTTTAGGTGATTTTAAATCTGTTTTTGGAGTATTTCTTCCATCTGGAAAAAATACTGAGTTGTATTTATTGCCAGGGCCTAATGAAAATCTAGTCTCTTGTTTGTTAACTTCAACATTAAATTTCTATATCTCGGTCACTTTTAGGTCTCTTGGAAATACAAATGGTGATTTTTTAAAGCAATCACCAAAGTTTGAAATTTTGGCTACTGCGCAAGCTCCTATGCCTACACCTACTCCGAGCCCTACACCAGTATCAATTGTTACCCCAGGTGCATTTTGTTCACCTGCAGGGGCTATCGGTAAATCAACTTCAGGCGTAACCTATACCTGTAAAACTTCTCCAACAGACTCTAGAAATAGGTGGAGGCAGTAATGAAGAAATTTCTTGTATTAGTTTTTTGTATTTGTCTCTCAATAGGTTCAATATCAACTGCCAATGCAGCAGCCAAGAAATTTAATAACTGTACTGAATTAAACAAAGTTTATCCTGGAGGAGTAGCCAAACCTGGCGCTGTTAATAAAGGTGGGGCAACTAAAAAAGAACCCTTTATTGACGCAGCCCTATATAAGGCCAACAGTAAATCTGATAGAGATAAAGATGGAATAGCATGCGAAAAGTAGGCCCTAATAAATTTACTAATACTCAATCCTAGGATCTTTCTTTAACCACCCCATTTCATAGTATGCAACAAGAATCTCCAAATTCTTAGCGTCTGAAAGATACTTATTTTGATTATGCCTAGGTGAGCTAAATTTATCTACTCTAGTATTTACTAAATCTAGATTTTGTCTTCTACTTCTTAGCATTTTTTTGGATTTAGATTCACATATTTTATGTTCATCTTTTTTTGTAACTGTATAAGATTTGTAACACCATTTACATGTTTTATATGTATTTCCTTTTTTCATATCCCGCTTTCGCTCTAAGAACATATAGGGGCTAAACAAATAGCCCCATTCGCTTCCGTCTGAAGTCTCTGGGCACGAGTAACTAGCTCTGTGATTGGTGCCATGCGAAATTAATTCTGTTGCAAATCAAGATAGACCAAGCGAATTACCTTGCTGACTAATTTCTCTTATGCTACTAAATAGCAATGTTTTCTTACTTTGGGCAGTCCAACGTTTCGCATCTGCCTCTCCATGCGGGTCTCACCAATTAAGGTGTATTTCTTTATTAAGTTATAAACATATTTTACTATTTGTAAATTTCTAAGTCAATAGGTATTAAAATAAATGTTAATAAATTTTCAACTTGTATGAATTCTAGTTAAAGTAGATATTGAATTTTATATAGGGCGACCATATATTCAAATAATGGTTAATTTTTTTTATTAAGATGTGTAATTAAATAGTGATTAATTATATGTATAAATAAAGTTGTTAAATTGGTAGTAATTGGACCTAAATCGATAGTATTTCTAGCTGATTATAATATTTCATCCATCTTTGTATTTTGGAATGGCAGAATTACTCAAGATTTGTGTTCTGTAAGGTGTTTTCCTTGAACGCCTTGGTTTTGGTATGTGCGACTCTTTCCTTGAGGATCTTTGCTCTAATATCGGATATGGCCATTTAAAAGTTTCATTAAATTCATCGTCAAAGATTAAATTTCTTAATTCTTTATAGTATCCAGGGTGCTCAATTAGGTCGATTTTTCTTCTTTCGTATTCCTCCGCCAAAAAATCAATTGTGGTGTCAAAACACATAAATCGGCAATAAACACCAGAGGCTTTTCTACCTTCTGTATGGCCTTCAAAGTTCTCTATATGCTCGTATCCGATCTTTTTGGCTATTGCTCTACTTGCAAGGTTGGTTTCATCGATCAAGATACTTGTAAATCTGAATTTCTTTTCATAAATTGCGTGAAGAGTTAGCCTCTTTAATAGGTAGGTGCCGATTCCTTTGTGGGCTTCAGAACTTCTCACGTAATAGACGATTTCACATCCATAATCACTGTAAGTCAGTGGGTGATACAGACCAATGCCTAATAACCTTCGGCCTTGAAATAAACCGTATAAATCTACCTCCTGACTTCTTATTGTCAGCATCAAGTCGTTAAATGAGCTAATAAAATCTCGGGGCTTCGAAAAATGGTTTACATCAAAGTAATTTGAGAGCTCCATATAGCTCTCATTTTGAGCCTTTGTGAACTCCATAGCATCCAAATAGGTTAGGAGCCTAAGATCAAAATCTTTAAAATTATCTACTTCATACTGTGTTGCAAATTCGACCATATTAAACCTACTATTAAATAAACATCCTATAAGCAGGATTTGTAAGGCATTTGCCTACATATATAATTTTACTATTTATAAATTATGAAGCAGTAGTGGAATTTATTTGTAATGGTTAGCTAGTGATTGAGTCAGTATTGGCTTGGCCTAAATGGGTTCAATATCTAGAGAATGTCAGGCTGAACGAGATGCATTTTGTACCCAGGCATCAAGTTCAGGAATTTTAAAAACCAATCTTCTTCCTATGTAGTAGCTAGGAATTCCTTCCAATTTATGGTTTTGATAAAGCCAACTTTTTTTAATGCTTAAATACTTGGCTGCTTCATCAATATTTATATATCTATCTTCTAATTGTTGTTTCATACCCTATTTTACCATTTACCATTCATGACCTGTCAATAGTATTTATAAATTTTAAAACTTATGGTTTAAGAAAATAATGATTATTTATTTAATTAAACTTAATTAGATCTTATTTAACTTATCTTTAAATAAGCAAAATTAGCCTGTTTTAATGGACTGTCAGTGGTACCTGGGATAATTAGGTTCTTAGAAAAGGAGAAAAACATGACAGTTAGAAAAAGGAAAGACACGATAGATACTAGGTGGCAAGCAAGTTGGAAGAAGCCAGATGGAAATAGGGGTTTTAAAGACTTTCCAACAAAGGCTGAAGCGATGGCATTTGAAGCCAAAATGAAATCTGATGTGGTTCGAGGAGATTATGCAAACCCAATATCTGGTAAGACCAAAGTGGAGACCGTATATTTGGATTTTTATAAAACGTTAGGAAATAAGAAGCCGAAAACTAAGGATGGCTATGAATCGCTTTGGAAGAATATGGTTCAACCTACCTGGGGATCTAGAAGTATTAATTCAATTACTAGAGCAGAATTTAAGAATTGGGTAAATGAAGGAAAATCCTTAACTGGGAACTTGGTAAGTCCAAGTCGTATTAGACAATCAGTGGTTCTACTTAATTTAATTCTTGAACATGCAATTGATATGGGTTTAATCGCTAAAAATCCAATAGGCAAAACCAAGGGAATAATTCCTAAAATTAGTCAGAAAAAAAATCGCAAAGCCCTGGAAATGGATGATCTATTGAAACTTGCCGGTTTCTGCGGCGATTACCGATTGATGATCCTTGTAGCAGGTCTTCTTGGCCTAAGATGGGCGGAATTAATTGCCCTTACCCCGGAAGATTTTGATCTCAAAGACAAGGTAATTCGAGTTAATAAATCCCTTTCTGAGGCTAAAGGTGGTTTATATGGGGTCAGCACTAAGTCTGGAAAATCCAGAATCCTACCTATTCCAGAATTCCTAATAAATGAATTAAGGCCAGTCTTAATTGCAACCCCTGTGGGTGAGCCTGTATTCAGATCCACTAGAGGTGAAAGTTTAAGAAAGAGCAATTTTTCAAGAAGAGTATTTCAGCCAGCGGTAAAACTTGCCGGTCTATCAAATGTGACCTTCCACGAGCTTCGGCATACAGCCATAAGTCAGCAAATTTCAGCAGGGGCAGATGTTGTATCGGTCAGCAAGATTGCTGGACACTCAAGTCCTGCAACGACGCTTAGAATCTATACTCACGAGTTAGACAGATCCAAAGATCTAATTCGGGAAAATATCGAGAAAAATTATGCTGATTCTGCATGTAACAGATCAGCAACAGATCAAGGTTCAAAGAGTGCTTAGTACCTAAAAATTTAATACTTCCCGTTCAAAAAGGTATATAAATTTAATAATTAGTTGGTTGAGCCCCGATTTATGAGTCCGGGGCTCTAACCAACTGAGCTACCGCCCCGATATCAGGGTGTTAGTGTCATACCTTACATCTAACCCAACACCAAGCATTAATTGGAGTAATTCACATGCTTGCACTGGATAATAA
>Ga0214917_10006928_pt1 | contig 11631 bp, 10 predicted proteins | sample LL_1208_BB_MetaG_FD_177983 | JGI IMG/M metagenome (GOLD analysis project Ga0214917, IMG submission 177983) | Freshwater microbial communities from Lake Lanier, Atlanta, Georgia, United States - LL_1208_BB | ecosystem: Environmental > Aquatic > Freshwater > Lake | place: USA: Georgia | collected...
TGGTGCAGATGCCCATGGAGGTGAACCAGATGCCCACCACCGGCCAGGCACCCAGGAAGAAGTGCAGGCTGCGGCTGTTGTTGAACGAGGCGTACTGGAAGATCAGGCGACCGAAGTAACCGTGGGCGGCCACGATGTTGTAGGTCTCCTCCTCCTGGCCGAACTTGTAGCCGTAGTTCTGGCTTTCGGTTTCGGTGGTTTCACGCACCAGCGAGCTGGTCACCAGCGAACCGTGCATGGCGGAGAACAGGCTGCCGCCGAACACACCGGCCACACCGAGCATGTGGAAGGGGTGCATCAGGATGTTGTGCTCGGCCTGGAACACCAACATGAAGTTGAAGGTGCCGCTGATGCCGAGGGGCATGCCATCGGAGAAGGAACCCTGACCGAAGGGATAGATCAGGAACACAGCAAAGGCCGCCGACAGCGGAGCGCTGTAGGCCACACAGATCCAGGGGCGCATGCCCAGGCGGTAGCTCAGTTCCCACTGGCGACCCATGTAGGCGGAGATGCCGATCAGGAAGTGGAAGACCACCAGCTGATAGGGGCCGCCGTTGTAGAGCCACTCATCGAGGCTGGCCGCTTCCCAGATGGGATAGAAGTGCAGACCGATGGCGTTGCTGCTGGGGATGAGCGCGCCGGAAATGATGTTGTTGCCGAGCAGCAGCGAACCGGCAACGGGCTCACGGATGCCGTCGATGTCGACGGGGGGCGCGGCGATGAACGCCACGATGAAGCAGATGGTGGCTGCCAGCAGGCAGGGAATCATCAGCACACCGAACCAACCCACATAAATGCGGTTGTCGGTGCTGGTGACCCATTCACAGAACTGTGACCAGGTGCTGGCACGGCCCCTGCGGAGAGCAGTGGTCATGGAAGAACTCGGTAGGGAACAGAGTTGAAATGAAGTGGTTTCAAGCGAAACCAAAACAGTGCGGGCGCCACAACTGTGGCCAGCCCACGCTACGGAGGGCCCGGCTTCATTCCTGGAAGCGTTTCTTAAGTTCAGCCAACCACAATCTTCTTCATGAAGGGGTTCATGAAGCATTCATGAAGTTGCCTGAAGCGCTGGGCCGTTGGCGGCGCCCTGCTGCTGCAGCCACTGGCGCCCCTGCTGCAGAAATGCCCCCCAATTGAGCTTTTCCGCCTCGGCCGCCCGGGCCACCAGCAGGGGCGCCTGGCGCTGCAGCAGGGCCTGCAGTTCCGCCTCAGGAACCCCGGCCGCCAGGGCCATGTAATCGGCCATCGCCCGACCCACCACACGGGTGAGGTAAGCGGCGCTCAGGGCCTGCAGCGCACCACCCACCAGCCAGGTGGCGCCGTGCAGCTTCACCAGCGCCGCCAGGCTCTGGCTGCTCCACTCCACCACCCCCAGGGTGAGGGCGGCGCGGGCCAGCTCCGCCGCCGCCGCCTGCAGCTGGTCGAGCCCCCAGGGGCACTCCCACAGCCGAGCCATCTCCTGCAGCATCAGGCCATTGGCCGCCGCCAGCACCAACAGGTCCAGGCTGGGCAGCGGCGCCACCACCACGCCGGCGGCCACGGTCCACTGGGTGCGCTGCAGCAACCGTTGCCAATGCTGGCGTCGCAGGGCCTCCAGCTCCCCCTGCCACTGGGCGTGCAACGCCTCCAGGCAACGGCGCAGGCTGCGGTCCACCTGGTCGGCGGCCAGGGGGGCCCACCAGCCATTGAGGGGCTCGAGCTCCTCGGCCAGCCCCCCGGCAGCGGCGGGGGTCCAAGGCCAGCAGTGCTCCGCCAAAGCGGCGGGCAGCTGTTGGCGCAGCTGCTGCAGCCAGGGTTGCCAATCACCGCTGGGGCGGTCCACCAGCAGGGCCACCGGCTGCCCCGCCGGCAGGGCCTCCAGCCAGCGCAGGTCGGCCGCCTTCAGGGGCAGCTGCAGCCGGTAAAGCACCAGATCGCAGTGGCGGAAGCGCTCCGGCCATCGCCACGCCGCCGGCGCCTGCGGCAGCGGATGGCTGCGGATCAGGTGCAGCGGCTGGGGGGAGCGCAGCGCCGCCACCAGCGCCGCCTGCTCCGCATCCCCCCAGGGGGTGCAGCCCACCAGGGCCCACTGCAAGTGGGGATCGTCGCCGCGCCGGCGCAACCGCTCCAGCTGCTGGCGCCGGCGGCTTTGGTCGCCCTGAGCCTCACCCTCGGCCGCGGGCTGCAGACGCTCGAAGCTGGCCAGCACCGCCCCGCAGCGCTCCATCCAGCCGGCCACGCTGGTGGGCAGCTGGGGGCTGGCGGGCCGCAGCCGCGACCGCAGCAGCCACAACCCCCCGGCCGCGGCCCCCAGGCTCAACACCGACCCCAACGGCCCGTGGGCCGTTTCCAGCAGCAGCAGACCGCCCCCAAGGGTCAGCCCCAGGGGCCAGTGGCGGATCAGCGTGCGCTGCAGCAGGGTCAACCCGGGGCGGTCTGTGGTGCAGCTGGTTTAGCTCAGCTGGTGTGACCTGCACAGACCCAATAACGTTGGGGGGCACGTGCGCACGCCCGGCCGCCATGGACGGTGTCAGCAGCCTGAAGCCCCGGGGTGACAACCGGGTGGCCGTGCAGCGGGTGCTGCTGGTGGCCTTGGCGGTGAATGTGAGCGTGAGCCTGCTGAAGCTGGTGATCGGCCTGCTCACCGGCTCCCTGGCGGTGCTGGCCGATGCGATGCACAGCGCCACCGACGGCCTCTCCAGCCTGATGGGGCTGATCACCAACAACCTCTCCGACCCCACCCCCGACCGCGACCACCCCTACGGCCACGACAAGTTCGAGGCCCTCGGCGCCCTGGGCATCGCCGCCTTCATCCTGGTGACGGCCCTGGAGATCCTGCGCACGGCGATCGAGCGCATCGCCGGCGGCCTCCGCCCCCTGCGGCTCGACGGCCACGACCTGGTGCTGCTGTTGATCGTGCTGGGCTGCAACCTGCTGCTGGCGGGCTATGAGCGCAGCGAAGGTCGCCGCCTGGGCAGCCAACTGCTGCTGGCCGACGCCAAGCACACCACCAGCGACATCTGGACCACCGTGGTGGTGCTGGTGGGCCTGGCGGGCGCCGTGGGGTTCGGCCAGGGCTGGCTCGATGTGGCCCTGGCCATTCCGCTCTGCCTGCTGCTGGTGCGGGTGTGCTGGCAGGTGGTTCGAAGCAATCTGCCCTGGTTGGTCGACCAGATCGCCATCGCCCCGGAGGCCATCCACGAGGTGGCCATGGGGGTGCCCGGGGTGCTCAACGTGCACGACATCGCCAGCCGCGGCGTGCTGGGCCAGCGGGTGTTCATCGAGCTGCACATGGTGGTGGACGCCAACGACCTGCCCACCGCCCACCGGATCACCGAATTGGTGGAGGAGCACCTCGAGCAGCGCTTTGGCCAGGTGCGCTGCACGATCCACCTGGAGCCGCGCGAGTACGCCATCGCCGACATCACCTTCCGGGGGGCCCATGGCTGATCGGGCCGCCACCGCCAGCGCCTGGCGCCAGCTGCTCACCCCCGCCCTGCGGCAGCGGATCGAGCAGCTGCTGGAGGCGCAGCAAAGCCAGCGGGGCTGGGGCGCCGAGCGGCCGGTGCTGCTGCTGGAGCGCTGTTGGCTGCGGCTGAAGACGGTGCCCGTGGCCCAGCTGGCGGTGGCCCTCCCCCCCGACAGCAGCGCCGAGGCGCCGGAGCTCAGCCGCTTCCGCCAGCTGCGGGCCGAGGGCTTCGAGGGCTTGGCGGCCCAGGAGCAGTGCTGGCGCGAATTCGGCCGCGAGGCCTGCTCAGAAGCCCTGCGCCGCTTCTGGCGCGCCCAGGAGCAGGGCAACCACGGCTGGACCTTTGAGCGCTACCTGGAGCTGCTGGAGCACTACCGCCGCCACCTGGAGGCGGAGGGCCCACGGCCCGTGCCGCTGCTGGTGCTGGCCCGCCAGGGCAGCGGTGCCCCCCACGACCTGCACTGGTGCTGGCCGGCGCCTCAGTCCATAGGGCACACTTTCAGCTGACGTCCTGACAGGTGTGCGGCCATGGCCGACGGTGATCGCCAGAGCTTCGTTCAGCGCACAGAGCGCGGCCCCCGTGAGGGTGGTCCCCGCGAGGGCGGCCCCCGCGAGGGTGGCAACCGGGATGCCGGTGGCTTCCGCATTCGCCTGAGCGACAACGAAATGCGCTCCGCCCGGGCCGTGCAGGAGGCCTTCGGCGTGCGCTCCACCGTGGCCGCCCTGGGCCTGTCGCTGCGCACCGTGGCCCAGCTGCTTGAGGAGGGCAAGCTCGATGAGGTGGTGGCGCAGCACCGCGCCAACGCCGGCAGCCGCCCCGGTGGCGGCGATGGCGGTGGTGGTGATCGCCGCGGCCCCCGCCCGGAGCGCGGTGAGCGCCCGGCCGGCGGCAACCGCCCCAACCCCTTCGCCCGCCCCGCCCGCCCGGCGGCACCGCAGCCGGTGCTTGAGGAGCCTGCGGTGGAAGCCGCTCCCGAGGAGGAGCCCCTGGTCGACGCCGCTGAGGTGGCCACTGAAGCCGCTGCTGAGGCCGCCGCTGAGGCAGCCCCCGACGCGTCCAGCGAGGCCTGAGGCCCGCTGCGGCTGGGCGGCAGGCAGAATCCGCCCAACCATCAGCGGTTCCAGATGCCACGCGCCAGGGTTCTCTCAGGGGTGCAGCCCACCGGCTCCCTGCACCTGGGCAACTGGCTGGGGGCGATCCGCAATTGGGTCGATCTGCAGGACACCCACGACACGTTTTTCTGCGTGGTGGATCTGCACGCGATCACCGTGCCCCATGATCCGCAGCGCCTGGCGGCCGACACCCGCAGCACCGCCGCCCTCTACCTGGCCTGCGGCATCGATCCGACCAAGGCCACGGTGTTTGTGCAGAGCCACGTGCCCGCCCACAGCGAGCTCTGCTGGCTTCTGAACTGCGTCACCCCGCTCAACTGGCTGGAGCGGATGATCCAGTTCAAGGAGAAGGCCGTGAAGCAGGGCGACCAGGTGTCGGTGGGTCTGCTCGACTACCCGGTGCTGATGGCCGCCGACATCCTTCTCTATGACGCCGACCTGGTGCCGGTGGGGGAAGACCAGAAGCAGCACCTGGAGCTGGCCCGCGACATCGCCCAGCAGCGCATCAACGCCCGCTTCGCCCCGCGCGACGCCGAGGGGGAGCCGATCCCGGTGCTCAAGGTGCCCGAACCCCTGATCCTCAAGGAGGGGGCGCGGGTGATGAGCCTCACCGACGGCCGCAGCAAGATGAGCAAGAGCGACCCCAACGAGGGTTCGCGCATCAACCTGTTGGATCCGCCCGAACTGATCACCAAGAAGGTGAAGCGCGCCAAGACCGATCCGCTGATGGGGCTGGAGTTCGACAACCCGGAGCGCCCCGAAACCGACAACCTGCTGGGCCTCTACGCCCTGCTCAGCGGCAAGGGCCGCGAAGCCGCCGCCGCCGAATGCGCCACCATGGGATGGGGCACCTTCAAGCCGCTGCTGGCGGAGGTGCTGGTGGAGGCGCTGCGGCCGATTCAGGCCCGCCATGCGGAGCTGAGCGCCGATCCAGCCCAGCTGGATCAGGTGCTGGCCGAGGGCCGAGAACGGGCCAGCGCCGTGGCCAACGCCAGCCTGGCGCGCACCCGCGCCGCCCTGGGCTTCCTGCCGGCCCCCTGAAGCGCCGGCGCGACCTGATCAATCCGGAAGGAAAGATAAAGGTGGCTGATCGTTGAGCCCCGCGGCGACACCGCGCCAGGGCCTGCGGGCCCGGGGGTCAAGCCGCCTACGCACATCGGGTCTCATTTGTCCATCCCGGGGGTTGCCCATCTCGCCATGGGACTCGATCGACCAGCAGGCTGCTGCCACTTCGATTCGATCGCTGTTTGCTGGGTTTGCTGCCACACCGCCGGGGACAGGCGTCCCCAGCCACCACCGCTGCCGCCACGGCCCTCGGCCTGCTGCTGCTGGCGGTGAGCGCCCTGGCCAGCCCCTCCGAGGGCGGCCAGCGGCGGGCAGGCACCACGCTGGAGCAGCGCCAGTACGCGATCACCCCCGAGCGGCAGGCGCTGCTCAACACGATCCGCTACGCCGAGGGCACCTGGACCCAGGGTGGTGAGGGCTACCGCACCCTCTATGGCGGCGGCCGCTTCGGCAGCCTGGATCGCCACCCCGAAATCGTGGTGCAGAAGCGCTACCGCAGCGCCGCCGCCGGGGCCTATCAATTCCTGCCCGCCACCTGGAGCGAAGCGGCCGAACGGCTGCAGCTGCGCAGCTTCGACCCCCACAGCCAGGACCAGGCCGCCCTCTACCTGGTGGACCGGCGCGGCGTGCTCGAGCAACTCGACCGGCTGGGCCTCACCCGCGAGGTGATGGCCGTGCTGGCCCGCGAGTGGGCCTCGTTCCCCAGCCACCAGGGCGCCAGCGCCTACGGCCAGCCGGTGAAAACCCCCGATGAGCTGGCGCGCTTCTACCGCGACAACCTGGCCAGCCTGCGGGGTTAACCCCCTTCCGGCAGGGCCACCCCCGCCGCCCGCAGCAGCGAGGAGAGGCTCCACACCCGCATCATCAGCCGGTGCCAGGGGGCCATGGCCTCCAGGTCCACCGCCATCGGAGCTGAGCAGGCCCCCCGCAGGGCCCGGGCCGCGGCGATCGCCCGCAGACCCTCCTGCAGATCGTGGCGCAGGCCGTTGCGCTCCCCCGGGGGCAGCAGCGGCTCGGGGGTGTGCTCCAGCAGCAGCAGGCCCCGCTCAAACCAGAACACAAAATCTTCGAACAGCGACTCCAGCAGCTGATCGAGCAGCGCGGCCGGTTCCTGGGGGGAGGCGGCTCCGGAGGGCTGGGGCGCAGGGGATTCGCTCACGCCGGCAGCCTAAGGAGCGGCTGAAAACGGCTGCGTAGGATCGGGGTTGCCACCGCTTCGCCGTGACCGCCGCCAGCCTGCAGACTCCGGCGATCCAGCTGCCCAAAACCAGCGAAAGCGAGCAGCTGCTGCGCATCCGCCACTCGATGAGCCACGTGATGGCCATGGCGGTGCAGCGCCTGTTCCCGAAGGCGCAGGTCACCATCGGCCCCTGGACCGAAAGCGGCTTTTACTACGACTTCGACAGCCCCGACCCCTTCACCGAGGCCGACCTCAAGGCCATCAAGAAGGAGATGATCCGGATCATCAACCAGCAGCTGCCGCTGGAGCGCCTGGAGGTGAGCCGCAGCGAGGCCGAAGCCCGCATCAAGGCCCAGAACGAGCCCTACAAGCTGGAAATCCTGGCGGGGATCCAGGAGCCGATCACCCTCTACACCCTCGGGGAGCAGTGGTGGGACCTCTGCGCCGGCCCCCACGTGGCCAACACCAGCGAACTCAACGCCAAGGCCTTTGAGCTGGAGAGCGTGGCCGGCGCCTACTGGCGCGGCGATGAGAACAACGCCCAGCTGCAGCGCATCTACGGCACCGCCTGGGAAACCCCCGAGCAGCTGGCGGAGCACCAGCGCCGCAAGCAGGAGGCGCTGCGCCGCGACCACCGCCGCCTCGGCACCGACCTGGACCTGTTTTCCATTGAGGACGAAGCCGGAGCCGGCCTGGTGTTCTGGCACCCCCGCGGCGCCCGCATGCGCCTGCTGATTGAAAACCTCTGGCGCGAGCTCCACTTCGACGCCGGCTACGAGCTGCTGTACACCCCCCACGTGGCCGACATCAGCCTCTGGAAAACCTCAGGCCACCTCGACTTCTACAGCGAGTCGATGTTCGGCCCGATGCAGGTGGATGAGCGGGAATACCAGCTCAAGCCGATGAACTGCCCGTTCCACGTGCTCACCTACGCCAGCACCCTGCGCAGCTACCGCGAGCTGCCGATCCGCTGGGCCGAGCTGGGCACCGTGTACCGCTACGAGCGCCCCGGTGTGATGCACGGCCTGATGCGCGTGCGCGGCTTCACCCAGGACGACGCCCATGTGTTCTGCCTGCCGGAGCAGATCAGCGACGAAATCTTGGCGATCCTCGACCTCACCGAACGGATCCTTTCCACCTTCGATTTCCGCCACTACGAGATCAACCTCTCCACCCGGCCGGAGAAATCGATCGGCGAGGACGCCGTGTGGGAGCTGGCCACCCAGGGCCTGATCCAGGCGCTGGAGCGCAAGGGCTGGGCCTACAAGATCGATGAAGGCGGCGGCGCCTTCTACGGCCCCAAGATCGACCTCAAAATCGAGGACGCCATCGGCCGGATGTGGCAGTGCTCCACCATCCAGCTCGATTTCAACCTGCCGGAGCGCTTCAACCTCGACTATGTGGCCGCCGATGGCTCGCGGCAGCGGCCGATCATGATCCACCGCGCCATCTTCGGCTCGCTGGAGCGGTTCTTCGGGATCATGACCGAGAACTACGCCGGCGATTTCCCCTTCTGGCTGGCCCCCGAACAGATCCGGCTGCTGCCGGTCACCGATGAGGTGCGCCCCTACGCCGAGCAGCTGCTGGCTGAGCTCAAGGGCGCCGGCATCCGCGCCAGCGTCGACCACTCCGGCGATCGCCTCGGCAAGCTGATCCGCAACGGCGAGCAGATGAAGATCCCGGTGCTGGCGGTGATCGGTGCCAAGGAGGCCGAAAGCCGCAGCGTCAGCCTGCGCAGCCGCCGCGACGGCGACCTGGGCACCGTGGCGGCCGACGCCCTGGTGGCCGCCGCCGCCGAGGCCAACGGCGGTCGCCGGGCGGGGCTGCAGCTGCCGCCATGACCACCCTGCTGGCCGGCGACATCGGCGGCACCAAAACGCTGCTGGCCCTCTACAGCCTCGAGCAGGGGGAGCTGCGCCAGCGCCGCAGCGAGCGCTACAGCTCCGCCGCTTGGACAGAGTTCAGCGCCCTGGTGAACCACTTCCTGGCGCAGGGCCCGGCCGATGAGCCCCACCCCGGCAGCGCCTGCTTCGCCGTGGCCGGCCCGGTGCGCGGCGGGCGCGTGCAGCTCACCAACCTGCCCTGGCTGCTGGAGGAGGGGGCCCTGGCACAAACCTGCGGCCTCGCACGCGTGGAGCTGGTGAACGATTTCGCCGTGCTGATCTACGGCCTGCCCCACCTCAGCGACACCCAGCAGGCGCCCCTGCGGCCCCGGCCCGGCGATCCCCAGGCGCCGGTGGCGATCCTCGGGGCCGGCACCGGCCTGGGGGTGGCCTTCGGCATCCCCACCCCCCAGGGGCTGATGGCCATGGCCAGCGAGGCCTCCCATGCCGAATTCGCCCCCCGCAACGCCGAGGAGTGGGCGCTCAAAACCTGGCTGCAGGCGGATCTGGGCCTGGAGCGCCTGTCGATCGAGCGGGTGGTGAGCGGCACCGGCCTGGGGGAGGTGATGCGCTGGCTGCTGGCCACCGACCCCGCCGGATCGGGCCATCCCCTCGCCGCCACCGATCCGCTGGAGACTCCCGCCGCCGTGGCCGCCGCCGCCGCCGCCGGCGATGGGCTGGCCCTGCGGGCCCAGCGGCTGTGGCTGGGGGCCTACGGCAGCGTCGCCGGCGACCTGGCGCTGCAGAGCCTGTGCCTGGGGGGCCTGTGGGTGGGGGGCGGCACCGCCGCCAAACAACTGCCGCAGCTGCAGAGCGCCGCCTTCCTCGAGCCCCTGCTGGCCAAGGGCCGGCTCAGCGCCGTGGTGGAGCAGGTGCCGGTGATGGCCCTCACCGACCCCGAGGCGGGCCTGTTCAGCGCCGCCTGCCGCGCCCGCACCCTGCTGGGCTGAATGGGACACTGACCCCAGCAGAACAGACCGCATGGTCCGCCCCCGCATCGGCCAGGGGGTTGTGGTGAATGTCCCCGCCACGACAGCCAACCTCGGCCCAGGCTTCGATTGCCTCGGCGCCGCCCTCGCCCTGAACAACCGCTTCGAGATGCGCTGCATCGAAGGCGATGGCGAGCGCTTTGAGCTGGTGATCGAGGGGCGCGAAGGCGCCCACCTGCGCGGCGGCCCCGACAACCTCGTGTACCGCGCCGCCCAGCGGGTGTGGAAGGAGGCCGGTGAGGATCCGATCGCCGTGGAGGCGCGGGTGCAGCTGGCGGTGCCGCCGGCCCGTGGCCTGGGCAGCAGCGCCACGGCCATCGTGGCGGGCCTGATGGGGGCCAATGCCCTGATCGGTGAACCGCTCAGCCGCGAGAAGCTGCTGGAGCTGGCGATCGACATCGAAGGCCACCCCGACAACGTGGTGCCCTCGCTGCTCGGGGGCCTGTGCATGACCGCCAAGGCGGCCTCCCACCGCTGGCGTGTGGTGCGCTGCGAGTGGTCGTCGGAGGTGGTGGCGGTGGTGGCGATCCCCGCCATCCGCCTCTCCACGAGCGAGGCGCGGCGGGTGATGCCCAAGGCCATCTCGATCCCCGATGCCGTCACCAACCTGGGCTCCCTCACCCTGCTGTTGCAGGGGCTGCGCACCGGCAATGGCGACCTGATCGCCGACGGCATGCACGACCGCATCCATGAGCCCTACCGCTGGGGCCTGATCCAGGGGGGCAGCGCCGTGCGCCAGGCGGCCATTGGCGCCGGCGCCTGGGGGGCGGTGATCAGCGGAGCGGGCCCCAGCATCTTGGCCCTCAGCAACCGCGACAACGCCGGTGCCGTGAGCCGTGCCATGGTGAGCGCCTGGGAAACGGAGGGGGTGGCATCCCGGGGCGAGGTGCTGCAGCTGCAGCAGATCGGCAGCCGCTGGAAACCCCTGGAGCCGTGAGCAGGCAGCTGAGTATTTCTACCCACGCAGAAATACCCAGCTGCTAGATTCATTGTCTCATGGTCAACCTGTTGAGACAGGTTCCCGAGGCCCGCTGAATTGAGGTCGCGATGGACGCCAACCTGCCTGCCATGGCCGCGTCCAGCCTCAGCCCCAACGCCTTCCCCTGGCTCAGCCTGATCACGCTGCTGCCCGCCGCCGTGGCGCCGCTGCTGATGCTGCTGCCCGGCGACGGCACCGATCCAAAACTGCCCCGCAGCATCGCCCTGGCCACCCTCCTGGCCGACCTGCTGCTGATGCTGGTGGTCTTCAGCCGCCACTACGACGGCTCCATCGCCGGCCTGCAGCTGGTGGAGCGCTTCGCCTGGGTGCCCGCCATCGGCCTGGAGTGGTCGCTCGCCGCCGACGGCCTCTCCACCCCGCTGGTGGTGCTCTCCGGCCTGGTCACCCTGCTCTCAGTGGCCGCCAGCTGGAACATCCAGAAGAAATCGCGCCTCTATTTCGCCCTGCTGCTGCTGCAGGCCTCGGCCCAGGCGATGGTGTTCCTCTCGCAGGACTTCCTGCTCTTCTTCCTGGCCTGGGAGCTGGAGCTGGTGCCCGTCTACCTGCTGATCGCCATCTGGGGCGGCCAGCAGCGCCAGTACGCCGCCACCAAATTCATCCTCTACACCGCCACCGCCTCGCTGCTGATCCTGGTGAGCGGCCTGGCCCTGGCCCTCAATGGCCCCTTCACCCTCAACCTCTCCGAGCTGATTGCCCGCTCCCCCGGCGGCACCTTCGGCCTGCTCTGCTACCTGGGCTTCCTGGTGGGCTTCGGCGTGAAGCTGCCGATGTTCCCGCTGCACACCTGGCTGCCGGATGCCCACGGCGAAGCCAATGCACCGGTGTCGATGCTGCTGGCGGGGGTGCTGCTCAAGATGGGCGGCTACGCCCTGCTGCGCTTCAACGTGCAGATGCTGCCGGAGGCCCACCTGCAGCTGGCGCCGGCCCTGGTGGTGCTGGGCATCGTCAACATC
>Ga0214917_10006929_pt1 | contig 11630 bp, 10 predicted proteins | sample LL_1208_BB_MetaG_FD_177983 | JGI IMG/M metagenome (GOLD analysis project Ga0214917, IMG submission 177983) | Freshwater microbial communities from Lake Lanier, Atlanta, Georgia, United States - LL_1208_BB | ecosystem: Environmental > Aquatic > Freshwater > Lake | place: USA: Georgia | collected...
TTTGTAAAAAAACGTAATGATATAGATTTTTATCTGGTGTAGCTATAAGGGTAATATTATTATTTCTGGCATCAATGCATGTATACCCAGCATTATTAGAACCGATATATATTTTATGATTGGGTTCATAAAATAAAGCTCCTAAAAAATCATACTTATTACTTATAAATTGCTCTATTTTTCCATTATTCAAGTTAATGAAACCAATCCCTTTATATGAATTAAAATATAATATAGAATCATTCATTTGCTGAATACCTCTGAAACTATACCCTTCACCCTTTAAATAAAATTGAATATCATTATCAATCAGTTTGTTTATAAAGAATCCCTTACCCAAATGTATCCAGATTTTACCCAGTGGATCTTCTTTAATCGGAAACCTTCCCGACCAAGTAAAATCAATATTTTTTATTTCAGGGAATTCTTGAAAGAAATTGCCATTTTCATCAAATACTACTACTTTATTCAAATATTTCAACCAAAATTTTCCGTTATTATCCACATATAAATTTAAAACCTTGTTTAATGAAACAGATTTATTATCCAAAAAGGATACTTCCGATTTTACCTTAGCATTTTCATCAATAAAAATTACTTTACTTTCCAGCTGTAAAAAACATTCATCTTTATTTGATTTATTTTCAATAAAATCAATAATGATATCATTTTTGAATGTATAACTAGTTAAAATGCAACCTTTTTCGTCTACTTTATAATATGTGTTCGGAGAAAAAGCATGCCATTGATTGTTTTTAGCGGGAAATAGTGTATTTATCTGAGGATGGGGTATTTTAAATATCCTGTTCCAATTTGACTTATTTTTAGTATAAAAAAAACCATTTTTATGAATAGCACCTATTAAATTTGTATCAAAAGAAAAAATATTAATTAAATCATTAGATTTAATTTTAATATTATTTAATTCATTATCAAATGTTTGAAAAGATTTAAGTAAAGTATTAAAAGCAATTACCTTTAAATCGTATTTTATGCCCTTCATGTTAGGGAATAATCTATAACCTAAAAGGAAGAGTCCACCAGAAGGATTTTTAATTATTTCTTTAAATGAATAATTTGGAATACCAATTTGAGCAAAAGGAATAAATTCATATTTAAACCCATCATACAATATCAAACCATTAGTTAATAAAACCCAAGCCCTCCCATATTCATCAAACTCAAAATCGAGCATGTTATTAAGATGAATAGACATTTCATCTATTTCAAACTTAGATGTGTAATTGTTTTTTAAACTTTGGATTTGTCCATTAAGTAATAGAGAAATAAAAAAACAAAATAAAAAAACAATTACCCTATTAAAAATCATTTTGAAATAAATTTGTATTGGGAAGCTAATTCATTTAAATATTTTGAACCTATTGGCATTCTTATACTTTCCATTTCCAACCAAGATTCTTTTGTATTAATTTTGCTTATATTAAGTTTGTTAACCGCAAAATTTCTATGAATTTGAATTAAAGGACTATTGGAAACCAGTTCATTTAAAATTTTTGTTAGTGAATTTTTTACAACTATTCGTTTGTTAATAAAATGATAAATACAATAATTACCCTCAACCTCAATATAAAGTAATTGATTCCATTCCATTTTAATAAGTTGATTATTATCTTTTATGATAAATGTAGCATCTTTTTTATTCTTGTAAATTTTGTCTAAAACACTACTTAATGTAAACTTATCAAAAGGTTTCACTAAAAAATAACTTTCTTTATTATGAAGCGATTCATTGTAAATTTCATCACTCGGAAATGCGGTTATAAAAACTACTGGAATATCAAATTTTTTAAATTCCATGGCGGTCTCTATACCATTTAGACCGATACCAAGGTGAATATCTATCAAAGCGACGTCGCATTTATTATTTTTTATCCAATCAATTGATTCTATTGCCGAACTACAATGTCCTGCAAAATGAAACAATGTCTCCGAAAGCATAGCCTCCAAACGGGCAGCAAACAACAAATCATCTTCAACAATAAGTATATTCATCGTTTTAAAACAGGTTAGAATTTGATCTTTTCATCCCAAAATAACTATTTTTGCCACTAAATTTTAAAAAATGGATTTTTTATCAGAATTGAAATGGAGGGGAATGTTACAAGACCTTACCCCGGGTTTGGAAGAATATATGAATACTGAAAAAGTAACTGCTTATATAGGTTTCGACCCAACCGCACCTTCATTGACTATTGGAAATTATGTCCAAATCATGTTGCTTACCTTGCTACAGAAATATGGACATCACCCCATTGTTTTATTAGGTGGAGCTACTGGCAGAATCGGAGACCCATCAGGAAAAGACAAAGAAAGGCAGTTAAAAAGCTACGAAGAATTAGATGAGAATTTAAATTTTCAGATGATGCAGTTCAAAAATTTACTTGATTTTGAAAATCCTAAAAATCCTGCCATTTTCATAAATAATCTTGATTTTTATAAAGATTTAAACGTACTTGAATTCCTTAGAATGGCAGGTAAAACACTTACCATTAACTATATGCTATCTAAAGATTCTGTTCAAAACAGACTGGAAAACGGTCTTTCTTTTACAGAGTTCAGTTATCAGTTATTACAGGCTTATGATTTTCAATGTTTATACAATCAATATGATTGCAAGTTACAAATGGGAGGATCAGATCAATGGGGCAACATTACATCAGGTACAGAATTTATCAGAAGAAATATTGGTGGGAAAGCCTATGCATTAACCACCCCCTTATTAACCAAAGCTGACGGGACCAAATTTGGAAAATCAGCAGAGGGAAATATATGGCTGGACAGTAAATTAACCAGCCCATATAGATTTTACCAGTTCTGGATTAATGCGGCCGATGCAGATATCCCAACTTTTACCAGATATTTCACCCTATTCGACCAGGAAACAATTGAAAAACGAGAGAAAGAGCTGGATATAAGAGAGCAAAAATTACTTTTAGCAGAAGAACTTACCAAAAGAATTCATGGTGATGATTCTTATAAATCGGTACTCACCGTATCTGACTTATTATTTAATAAATCATCTGAACACCAGATTGACCTTTCTGAGTCTGAACTTGAAATGATTGCGAGTGAAATACCTACCTTTAATCTGGCTTTTGACAAACTAAACCATAATATGAATATTAATGACTTACTTACAGTAGAAAGTCAGGTACTTACTTCTAAAAGCGAAGTAAGGAGAGCTATTCAGAATAATGCTTTAAAAATAAATAAAGAAAAGATAACTGCAGGTGAAGAATTAATTTCCAAATATCAGCTTTTAAAAGGAAAATATTTGATTCTTGAGAATGGTAAAAAGAATAAATACTTATTTTGCTTTAGCCATTAAATTATTCTGTTAAAATGAGGTTGATAAACTCAAAGGTTGCTTTATCCACTTCATTTTTATCTTTAAGATGCCTGATAAACGCACTTCCTATAATGGCCCCATCTGCATATTGGCAAGCCGTTAAGTAGCTTTTTCTGTCACTGATACCAAAACCAATTAACTGTGGAGTTTTTAACTTCAAGGATTTAATCCTTTCGAAATAACTGATTTGTTGAGAAGAAATTCCTGATTTCATCCCTGTAATAGAAGAATCAGATACTACATAAATGAAACCCGTTGAGAGCTCATCAACTTGTCGAATTCTTGAATTTTCTGTCTGAGGCGTTATTAAAAAACAAATTGAAATGTTATTTTTCAATAACTTTTCTTTGTAGTATTGTTCATATTCCAAAAGAGGTAAGTCAGGAATAATGAGTCCATCAATTCCGATTTTAACACAATCCTCTAAAAATTTATCTATGCCATATTGTAATAATTGATTAAAATACCCCATCAAAATAAGGGGTATATCCGTTTTTAAACGTATATCACCCAATTGCTGGAAAAGTACTTCAAGGGACATCCCATTTGAAATAGCAGCCATACTACTCTCTTGTATAACTGGACCGTCAGCTAAAGGATCGCTGTATGGAATGCCAATTTCAATAATATTTGCTCCTGCTGCTGCGAGAGAACTTATGATTGGCGTGGTATCATTTAAATTTGGATAACCCGCTGTAAAATAAACTGTTAATATTTTTTTTTGCTCAACCTCAAAAAGTCTGGTTAATCTATTGTTTACCCTTTCCATTATTAAAATTTTTCCAGATGATCCATGTAGGTATTTAAATCCTTATCTCCCCTTCCTGATAGATTAATAACAATAACATCAGATGATTTAAAAGTAATATCTTCTAAAGCATGGATGGCATGTGCTGTTTCTAAAGCAGGAATAATACCTTCAATTCTTGAGAGATAAAAAGCAGCTTTGAGGGCGTTTTCATCTGTGACACTGACTGCTTCCGCTCTTCCAGTTGTTATGAGGTGCGCATGAAGTGGACCTATCCCAGGATAATCAAGGCCAGCAGAGATAGAATGAGGTTCAATAACCTGGCCATCTTTGGTCTGCATTAATAAAGTTCGGCTTCCATGAATGATACCTTCAGTCCCCAAAACACTTGTTGCCGCTGATTTTCCAGAGTGTACCCCTTCTCCGGCAGCTTCTACAGCGATAAGTCTGACATCCTTATCATTCAAATAATGATAATAAGCACCTGCAGCATTACTGCCTCCACCTACGCAGGCAATTATTAAGTCTGGATTTTCTCTTCCCGTAGCGTCTAATAATTGAACCTTCATTTCTTCAGAAATAACCGATTGAAAACGCGCAACTAAATCTGGATAGGGATGTGGACCTACGACAGAACCTATTATATAATGTGTATCAACAGGATTATTAATCCAATCTCTAATAGCTTCGTTGGTAGCATCTTTTAGTGTTCTGCTTCCAGAATTTGCAGCTACCACGGTAGCCCCTAACATTTTCATACGAGCAACATTAGGTGCCTGTCTTTTTATATCTACCGCCCCCATGTAGATAATACACTCAAGCCCCATTCTCGCACAAACGGTTGCTGTAGCCACACCATGTTGCCCTGCTCCAGTTTCAGCAATGATTCTTTTTTTATTTAATTTTTTTGCCAATAAAATCTGACCTATCGTATTATTAATTTTATGAGCACCAGTATGGCAGAGATCCTCTCTTTTTAAATAGATGGTTGCTTTATACTTTGCAGATAAATTTTCTGCTAAATATAAGGGAGTGGGTCTTCCAACATAGTCTTTCAATAATGCATAAAAATCACGTTGAAAATCATCGGCATAAATCATGTTCAAATAATTTTCCTGTAATTCTTTTACATTAGGATAAAGCATTTCAGGAACATAAGCACCTCCGAAGGAGCCATAATATCCATTTTCACTTAATTGTATCATTTTTAAAATTTTGAATTTAACCTAAAATCATTCAAACAATTTATAAAAACCTCCAGCAGAGATATATTTTTTAACCCAGGTGATGATTCGAATCTACTATTTAAATCAATTCCCGCAAATTTAGGATGATCTAAATCCTTAAGCTCATTATAATCAAGTGGGCCAATACCACCACTTAACAGAAATGGAGTATTTCCTGCATATTCCTCTAGTTTAGACCATTGAAATTTTATACCACTTCCCCCTTTCACCTCAGTCTTGGTGTCAAACAAAAAATAAGAAATAAAGATGTCAAAATCTGATAAAGTCTTAAAATCAAAAGATTCGGAAATACCAAAAGCTTTAATAATTTTCAAATGGTTTAATTGATTCTCTGATAGATAGCCATTTAAAGTTTTAATATAATCTGGATTTTCATTACCATGAAGCTGTATGAAATCAAGTTCGAAAGCAATAGATTTAGCTATTATTTCCGAAATATTTTCGTTAACAAAAACACCCACTTTTTTTATTTTACCCATTTGGTGTTTTCCCTTTTCTTTAAACCAATGGGAAAGAGAATTTCCCACAATATTCCGAGGGGAATTCTTATAAAAAATCAATCCAATCAAATCTACCTCTAATCCACCCACTTCTTCTATATTAATGGGGTCCGTCAAGCCGCAAACTTTAATGATTTTATTTTCCTTAAACATTGTAGTTCAATCTATGAATAAACCATTTATCAGCAAAGTCATGCATAAAATTGGCTGCAGCTAAAGGGGTGTTTTCCTGAGCCATAAAATATTCTCCAATCAAAAATCCATTAAAGCCTGCTTTTTTAAGATGAACCAGTGTTTCAGGATTATTTAAGCCTGATTCTGCAATTTTAATTGCCTCTTTTGGTAAAAGAGGAAGCATGTCGTAACTATGTTGAACAGAAACTATAAATGTTTTAAGATTGCGATTATTTACACCTATTAAGTGAATAGCAGGATTCCATTTATCCAGCTGTTCCTTTTCATGAACCTCTAAAAGAACCTCCAGGCCCAAATCAACGGCAATATGGCTAAAATTTTTAATTTCAGCAGCCGTCAGACATTCAGCAATTAGTAGAATGGCATCAGCCCCAATGGCTTTAGCTTCTATAATCTGGATAGCATCAACAATAAAATCTTTTCTAAGAATAGGCAATGGGTTGAATAACCTGGCAGTTGATAAATCTTCAACCGATCCACCAAAAAAGGTAAAATCAGTTAATATGGAAAGTGCTGAAGCACCATTTTCAAAATAGGCCCTAGTAATATCCTTAGGGTTTGCATTTTCTTTGATAAGCCCTTTGGATGGTGATTTTCTTTTAAATTCCGCAATAATCCCTGTTTTATCTTCATCAAGAATGAATTCCTTTAAAGAATAAGGGGTCCTGTTAAACAATGGTAACTTGGACAGAGAAACCTCATTGTTATTTTTTTTGAAGTTATCAACTTCAATTCTTTTAGCAGCTACTATTTTATTTAGAATATCCTCCATTTATTCAAGTAATTTTTTCAATGTTTTTAGCGCATTACCACTTTCTATGCTAGCCAGTGCTTCTGCTACACAGTCTGTCAATGATTTTTCAGGAAAAATAGTATGAATGGCCAGACCTGCATTTGCAATAACCACATTTCTTTGGGATTCAGTCGCCCTATTTTCAAGGACAGATATGAATATTTTCGCGGCATCTTCTGAAGTTTCACCTCCATGAAGATCAAGACCATTTATTTTTTGAAGTTTGAAGCTGTCAGGATTCAATAATTTTTCCGAGTCATTGGAAACCCATTTTATATCTCCTGTCAAAGAAATTTCATCGTAACCGTCGAGAGCATAGACTATGGAAAATTTACGACCCGATTGTTCCATAATATATTGATAGGATCTCAATAATTCAAGACTGAAAGTACCAAACAGCTGATGGGTTGGCTGGATAGGATTTACCAGAGGCCCCATAATATTAAAAAAAGTTTTGGTACCCAGTTGTTTTCTAACAGGAACAACCGTCTTTAAAGCAGGGTGAAAAAGGGGAGCATGCAAAAAACAAATATTTGCCTTCTCTAAATGCCTTAATAAAACCTCCTGATCGTTGGAAAAAGGATAACCCAGTTGAATAAGCACATCGGAAGAACCCACTGCTGAAGAAACACCGTAACTTCCGTGTTTAGTCACTTTATAACCAGCACCAGCGACTACTATACAAGATAAAGTTGAAATATTAAAGGTATTTTTATTATCTCCCCCAGTTCCTACAATATCTATGGTAGGTATGCCTTGAATATCCACTTTGATACAAAGTTCCAGAAGAGCATCTCTAAAACCTTGCAATTCCCCTAGGGTTAAGGGTCTCATGTTAAAAGCTGTTGTAAAAGCGGTTATTTGAATTTCATTAAAAGCGCCCGATCCGATATTTAACAGAACATCCTTTGCTTCCTCCCGGGATAATTTATCATGCTCAAATAATCTGTTTAAGATTTCTTTCATGGTTAGATAATTTGGATTAAATCAGGTTCAAAAAATTTTCAAGCATTTTTTTTCCATAAGGAGTCATGATAGATTCAGGATGAAACTGAACTCCATAAACAGGGTAATGGGCATGTTTCATAGCCATTATCTCTCCCTTATCATCGTTGGATAAAACAATTAATTGACTCGGTAAAGTTTCCTTATTTACCACCCAACTATGATATCGCCCCACTTCAAAAACAGGTGGAATATCTTTAAACAGCTGTTCATCTTTAAAAACAGCAGAAATATTGGAAGAAACACCATGGTACACATGAGATAAATTCTTTAATTCAGCCCCAAATGCTTCACCTATTGCCTGATGACCAAGACAAACACCTAAAATGGGTTTCTTATCATAATAAGTTTTAATAACAAGAGGCATAATGCCTGCCTGACTTGGCAAACCAGGTCCAGGAGAAAGAATGATAACATCCCATTGATTCACCTCTTCTACCTCTATAGCATCATTTCTGACAACATCAGGAAAGACCCCTTTAATGTTCCAGATATACTGGACAAGATTATAGGTAAAAGAATCGTAATTATCTATAACTAAGATTTTCATAAAATTTTTGCCGATTTTCCAATATTTTCTGCTTCAACCAAAGCTTTTTTAAGCGCACCTAACTTGTTATTCACCTCTTGTAATTCACTTTCAGCATCACTTACCTGAACAATTCCTGCACCTGCCTGGTAAAACAGGGTATGATTCAAACTTAGAAAAGATCTGATAACGATTGCTTGATTAATTTCTCCGTTAAATCCAAGACAACCGATAGATCCTCCATAAAAACCTCTCGCCTGATTTTCATATTTACTGATTAGTTCAATTGCCTTATATTTTGGAGCCCCTGAAAGAGTGCCAGCAGGGAAGGTATCTGCAAATATTTGATAAGGATTTGTTTCAGGTGTTAATTTCCCTTCAACAGTAGATACCAGATGAATAACATGACTATAATATTGAATTTCTTTTAGTTTCTTTACTTCGACGTGAATAGCATGTCGACCTAAATCGTTTCTTGCCAAATCGACCAACATAATATGCTCGGCATTTTCCTTAGGATCATTTGCCAGATCTTTAGCTCTTTGAGCATCTTCCAGAAGATTACCAGTTCTTTTATAAGTTCCCGCAATGGGATTAATAAAAGCTTTATTCTCTTTTACAATAATTTGTGCTTCTGGAGAAGATCCAAATATTTTGTAACTACCATAATCAAAGAAAAAAAGATAAGGTGAGGGGTTTATGGAACGCAGAACTCTATAAACATTAAATTCATCACCTTTAAATTTCTGAATAAACTGTCTGCTAAATACTATCTGGAAAACATCTCCAATCTGGCAATGATGTTTACCAAGCCGCACAAGTTCAAGAAAATCATCATCTGAGAGATTACTTTTTTCTTCTCCATCCAGATGAAAAGGATATTCAGGGATTTTCTGATTGCTCAATAATCCCTTTAATTTATTATCAGAAGACAACTCACCTGGAAGTAAATTTTCAAGAATAAATAATTCATTTTTATAATGATTAATGGCAATAATAAATTTATAGAGAGAAAATCTGATATCGGGAATATCTTGATTTTTCTTTTGGTCATCAAACTTTAAGGTATCAAAATATTTAACCCCTTCGAAGCCTACATGACCAAAAAATCCATTAAATACTGGTAAATGAGCGTTGTCATCCACTTGGAAAGAAGAAATAAACTCTTTTAAAACCTTAGGAACAGTGAATTCATCAATGACTGAAATCTCTTGCATACCTGATGAAGGATGTGTTAAGGTTATCAGACCATTTGAAACTGAAATTCCTGCCATTGATTGAAGTCCGATATAGGAAAAGCAATCTGAGGCACTACTAAAATCATTTGATTCTAACAACACAGGATCCGTGTAAGCGTCTCTGACCTTTAAATAAAGTGATACTGGAGTAAGGAAATCAGCCAGTTGTCTTGTAATAAGCGTTTTTAAACGTACTTTGGCATTTATCATAACAATTTCATTTAAAAGAAAACGGTTTGACAGGAGACCCGACAAACCGTTTTTATCAAAAATTCACATGGTATGCCTAATCACCTTTTTAGGGAGAAAAAACGCCAACACCATGTAAAAAATAAGTTCATAAATTATTATTAATTCAATATGAATGCAAATTTAAAGGAAAAATAATACTAAACAAGTTATTATATTAAAATTAATGTAAAATTTGCCAGATTAAATGTCTCAAAATATCATCAGAAGATTTAGAAGAAGACTGATAAAAAATACCTTTTGAATGTAAATCAGCTTCCTTAAGATATTGAAAAATAGCAACTAATTTACTCGTCGAAAATCTGGAAGCTGCTAATTTATAATCCTTTAAAAAATAATTATTTTTAAGTTCTAAGGCTTCCAATTGATCTTTTTCAGATAAATGGGATACAAAGTGATACCTGTAAACTTTATTAAAAAAGGAAAAAACGGAAGAAATGACGGGTATATTTTGATTTTTTCCACTTTCCGCAAAATAGGAAACAATTTTATTTGCCAGCAGAATATCTTTAGCAGCTAAAGCTTTTTGAAGTTCAAATACATTAAATTCTCTGCTTATACCTATATGTTTTTCAATTTCTTTTTTTGATATAATATTTCCCTCAGGCACATTTAGCAACAATTTATCTAGTTCATTTACAACTTTTTGTAAGTTATTCCCAATATTTGCTGCAATCAGAGAAGCAGATTCAGGATCTATTTTTCTTTGCATATCAGAAAGATAGCTTTCAATCCATGGGCCAATCTGATTGTCATAGAGTGGTTTTGCCTCAAATATTACAGACTTTTCCTTTAAGCTTTTGCCGAGAGAAGTATTCATATTCAGTTTTCCATTTTTGTATGCAATAACTAAAATGGTTGTAGTGGTAGGCATTTCAATATACGACTGAAGATCTTTCAATGATTTCATATCTTGCGCCTCTTTCAAAATAACCAACTGTTTTTCACACATTAAAGGATATTTCCTTGAGGTATCTATGATCATCCTTTGGTCGGAATCTTTTCCATAAAACAAAGAAAAATTAAAGGCTTTCTCAGATTCTGAAAGTACATTTTCTTCTATAAAATCACAAATTACGTCTATAAAATAAGACTCTTCCCCATGCAAAAAATAGACAGGCTCAAATGATTTTCTTTTAAGCTGACTCAATAATTCTGAGAAGGTAAGAATCATTGTTAACTATTTTACGTAGGTATAAAGTAAATCCTTGAGAGCTGAAATCCAACGGGGATCATCATTTAAACTAGGGACAAGATCCACCTTTTCACCACCTTTTTCAACAAATTCCTCTTGATATTCAACACTTATTTCAATTAAAGTTTCTAGGCAATCAGCCACAAAAGCAGGTGAAAAAACCAATAATTTTTTAGCTCCTTTTTCAGCACAATGATCAAGAACAACACTGGTATATGGTTGCGCCCATTTGTCAGGACCTAAACGACTTTGAAAAGTAGTGGTAAAAGAGCCTTCTTTCAAACCCAGTTCAGCAGCAATTGCTTTGGTGGTCGAATGACACTGGGCAGAATAACAAAATTGGTTAATCTCGGATCTGACAAGGCAACAATCCTTAACTTTAAGGCAATGGTTACACTCATCAGCCTTTTTTAACTGGCGTTGTGGTAAACCATGATAACTAAAAAGAATATGATCATAAGTTGCCAGGTCAAATTTTCTTGCATTATCAGCAAAAATTTGAATCATTGGATGGTAATCACAATAGGAATTTATAAAAGTAACACCCGGAATGGTTTGTTC
>Ga0214917_10006931_pt1 | contig 11628 bp, 11 predicted proteins | sample LL_1208_BB_MetaG_FD_177983 | JGI IMG/M metagenome (GOLD analysis project Ga0214917, IMG submission 177983) | Freshwater microbial communities from Lake Lanier, Atlanta, Georgia, United States - LL_1208_BB | ecosystem: Environmental > Aquatic > Freshwater > Lake | place: USA: Georgia | collected...
GGGCGAGGTGCGTGACACCTTGGACCAGCAGCTTCAGCAATTGCAAAAAACCAATGCCGCCAAGTTGGACGAGATGCGCCAAACCGTGGACGAAAAACTGCAATCCACCTTGGAAGCACGCCTGAGCGAAAGCTTCAAGCAAGTGGCCGAGCGTTTGGAGCAGGTGCATCAAGGCCTGGGTCACATGAAAACCTTGGCGCAAGGCGTGGGCGATTTACAGCGGGTGCTGAGCAACGTGAAAACCCGTGGCATTTTTGGCGAGGTGCAGCTGGAAGCTTTGCTGGAACAGGTGCTGACCATCGAGCAGTACGGCAAGCAAGTGGAAACCAAGCCGCGCAGCAACCAGCGGGTGGACTTTGCCATCAAACTGCCTGGCCGAAGTGATGATGGCGCTGAGGTTTGGCTGCCCATCGATGCCAAGTTTCCCCGCGAAGACTACGAGCGGCTGCTGGACGCCCAAGACCGCGCCGACCCCATCGCCGCCGAAGCCTCGGCCAAGGCCATGGAGTCACGCATTCGCCAAGAGGCCAAAAGCATTGCCGACAGTTATTTGGCGCCTCCCCACACCACCGACTTTGCGATTTTGTTTTTGCCGGTGGAGGGCTTGTATGCCGAGGTGCTGCGCCGCCCCGGCTTGATGGACAGCTTGCAACGCGATTACCGCGTCACCTTGGCAGGCCCCACCACCTTGCTGGCGATTTTGAACAGCTTGCACATGGGCTTTCGCACCTTGGCTTTGGAGAAACAAGCCTCCGAGGTGTGGAAGGTGCTGGGCGCGGTCAAAACCGAGTTCGAGCGCTATGGCGAATGGGTGGCCAAGGTGCGTGAGCAGGTGCAAAAAGCCGCTGACACCTTGGACCGCGCCGACACCCGCAGCAAACAAATGCGCCGGGTACTCAAAGGCGTGGAGGCTTTGCCCGAAGCCGAGGCCTTGGCGCGCTTGCCCTTGGATGCTCTCGATACAGACTGATGTCATCGCGAGGAACGAAGCGATCCCGATGAGGGGAGCAGCTGACTCAGCTGCTAAAACCTTTCAGCACCAAGCTGTAAAGCTGGGCATCGCCCACTTGGCCACCTTTGAGCAACACCTCTTTGCCATGGATATGCGCCTTGGCAGACACAAGTGCTGCGAAGTGGGCGTTTTGGGCAAAGTGGCTGGCTTTGATCTGCAAAGCCTCTGCCCCCAAGGCTCGCATGGTGTAGCTTGAAGAATCTCCACCCGCCACCACCAAGCGACTTAATGCGGTGTGATTGAAAGCTGCATCAGCCAGCTTGGCAAAACACGCCCCTATGCGTTGCGTCAGTTGACCGGCAGGCCAATCGTGGCTTTGCTCACGCCCACGCGCTGTGAAAACCACCACGCTTTGCCCTGCTGACAGTGCATTCAGCATCCGTGTTTGCACATCGTCCAACAAGGCATCGTTAGACAAGCGCAGGCATATAAACCCAGCTTGCTCGGCATGGTCTATTTGCGCAGCGGACAGTGCCGAGCAGCTGCCTGACAACACCAACAAGCGGTCGGTGGGCAAGAGTTGTTGCTTGGGGGCTTCAAACTGGGTGTGCTGGGATTCACGCAAATACTGCCCCAGTCCGTGGGCCAAACCTTGGGCAGACATGGCACAGATTTGGCGTTGTTGCGTCAAGCGCCACAGCGCCGCAGCGGCAGTCACCACCTGTTGCTGGGTGTAGCCATCCACCACTGCGCTGTGATGGCTGGCAAGCATCTTGGTTAAATGTTCAGGGGAAGTTTGGTGTTGGTCTAACTGCCGCACATCCAGCACATGGTCGGTTTGAAAACCTTGTGTTAACAACACTTTGGCCAACTCAGATTCATGCATAGGCGTCACGGGGTGAACCGACATCACTGGGTGTTTGTCTAAGCGGTACACCTCGTTACCGGCTCGGGCAAAGTGGTGTCCAAACAAGGTGTAGCGCCCAAACTCGGGTGTGGCCGAATGCACTGGGATAAAGCAGTCGGGCCAGACCTCTTTCATCAGCCCAATGGCATAGCCCAAACTGCCCGTATGCGCTGCGCTGTCAAAGGTCGAGCAGCATTTGTACTGCACCCAAGGCACCTGCAATTGCGCAAACGCTTGCAACACGGGAAGCAACTCTTCGCGCATGGCCTCGGTGTGTAAAGACCGCGCAGTGCCAGCGATGCCCACCACATCACATTGAGCGGCCGCTTCTTGCAAAGCCGCCATGCCAGGGTGGTTAAAGAACAACTGAGTTTGCAAGCCATGTCTGGCGTATTGCGCCGCATTGTCAGACGCACCCGTGAAGTCGTCACCGTAAAACAGCACACTGGCACGGTAGGGCGGTGTAGCCATCTCGCTCACGCTGGGGGGCCAAAAGTGGCAACCGCCTCACGCAATTCGCGGTGGCTGAGGGCGGCTTGTTGCAAAGGCATACCCGCCATGGCGGCTTCCCAAGACTGGCGCAAAGCACGCACGCCTGCAGCAATACCGCCTGGGTGAGCGAATAAACCGCCACCGGCTAAAAAAATCAGATCTGTCGATTGCAAGCTCTCCCACGTTGGGTGGGCTTGCATCACGGTTTGACCCGAGGAAAACACAGGCATCACAGTGCAGGGTTTGTGTTCAAACAAGGGCTGTAGGCAAGCCCGTGCAGAGGCAATCACGCTGTCATCGGCCTCTTGGAATTTATTGTCAATGCCGTTGACGTGCATATGGTCAACACCGGCGAGTCGCCATAACTTTTGCCAAGCCACATACGACCATCCCGCTTGCATATAGCCCCAGCCGTTGCGGTGGGCATGGATAGGCAGTTGTGCGTGACGCCGAAACGCATTGAAACCCGTCATGCCCACCGAGTTCAAGCTCAGCATCACAGCAGTACCGCCTTCAGACAACACTTGGTCATGGCGGCGTTTCATCTCATCGAGTTCACCCGTCAAGTTAAACGCATACATGACTTGGCGGCCGGTTTTCTCTGCATGGCGGCGAATCACTTGCATGCACAAACGCAGCCGTTCATCAAAAGGGCAAGCAGGGCCATCGGCTTGCAATTCATCGTCTTTGATGAAGTCGATACCCGCTGCACACAGTTGTTCCACCAAGGCCGCAGTGTCTGCCGCACTTAAACCTACCGAGGGTTTGATGATGGTGCCTATCAGCGGAGCCTTGGGGATTCTGGTCAGCTTTCGGGTGCCTTCAATGCCAAAGGCTGGACCTGGGTAGACCTTAGCAAACGCCGATGGCAGTTCAATGTCCATCAGCCGAAGTGCGTCTACCCCGCGCAGTTCGTACAAATTACCTGCAGCCGTGGCCAACACATTGGTGAGTGATGGCCCAAGGTTCGCTAAAGGCCACGACAGTGTGAGCCGGTAGCTCGGCAGGCTTGAAGGCATATCGGGCAGGGCTTCGATGTGCCAATGCGCAGCAGCCCTTGCTTTGAGGGCTTCATCTTCCCCGGGAATAGCGACAAAGGTGCCGCTGGACTGCTCACCCGCAATGGTGGCAGCCAGTCGTTCGGGGTCAGCTTTGGTGTGCAGCTGGTAAATGGCGGAGATGCGTTCACTCATAGGCGCTGGGTTTTTAAGTTACTGACCACGAGCGCCACTGGCCAAGAAACCGCCATCCACAGGCATGGCAATGCCCGTGACGTAAGCCGCTTCTTCGGACACCAAATACTGCACCGCGGCTGCAATCTCCACCACGCTGCCATAGCGGTTCATGGGGATGGCCTTGGCATATTCTTGGCGAAACTGCGCACTGTGCAGTTGCTGGGTCAGCGGCGTATCCACAGGGCCAGGCGACACCGCATTCGCCGTGATGCCATGGTCGGCCAGTTCGACTGCCATTTGGCGAGTCAAGGCAATCACCGCTCCTTTAGAGGTGCCGTAAGCGGTACGGCCTTTGCCCACGGCTCGCATACCAGCCACCGAGGCGATATTGACAATGCGCCCCCAGCCGTGGCGCATCATCAAACGGGCAGCGTGTTGGCTGCACAACAAGGTACCTGTCACGTTGATGGCCATGGTGCGCTCGAACTCTTCCAATGAAAAATCGATGAAGGGCGCAACCGTTGCCACCCCAGCGGAGTTCACCAACATATCGCAACGGCCAGCAGCTGCTTCTATAGATGCGAAAGCCGCTGTGATGGAGGCGGCTTGGCCCACATCCATGCTGACCGCGCTGACGTTGTGGCCGTCAGCACGCAGTCGCTCGGCGGTGGCCTCAGCAGCGGGCTGGTTACGGTCGGCAATGAAAACATGGTGGCCTAGCCCCGCCAGTCGCTGTGCAATGGCTTCGCCTATGCCCATGGCCCCACCGGTGACCACGGCCACCCGTGGGGAAGTTGAATTGGCTTTTGTCACTGAGAATGTTGCTTTGCTGAAGTCAGATGCCAAGGATCTTATAAAGTTTTTTTCTAAAGCTATTGCCCTATGCGACAGCCTTCTAAAGCTCATCAGAGGTTTTGTCAAAACAAATCTTTAAATACTCAAATTTCACTAATTTTCATAATAAATAGCTACTTTATATGTTAAGGTGTAAACCTAGAAGTTGACACCAAGGTTAAGGGTCATGGCCTACAAAACAAAGCGTTTTCACACATCCATGTTGAAGCAAATGCTGTTTCCCAACGACATTGAAGGTGTCTTGATGGAGATGGAATTCACCCCAGACATGTTGAACCAAGCCGCCGAATTTCGGCAAAACGTGCTCATGAACGGGCTCAACCGTTTCAAGGCGCACAGCCCACAGTGGCGTCGCCCGGTCAATGTCGAGCGGGTCATTTTGGTGGTCGGGCAGGTGGAGTCGGACCCATCATTGAAATATGGAGTCCAAAGCCTTAGAACCAACCATGAATTGCTCAAAGCGGTTTGTCAGGCGAATGCCGATGCCTATATCGTCTATAAGCCCCATCCCTTGGTCTGGTCCGACCTTCAGGCCAAGCAAAGCAAGCAGCAAGACCCGCTTTTGTGGTGCGATGAGTGTGTGGGCGATGTGTCGCTGAGTCACTTGTTGCCCAAAGTCAACGAGGTTCATGTCATGACCTCGTTGGCAGGCTTCGAGGCATTGCTGCGCGGTAAAAAAGTCAGCTGCTATGGCCGCTCTTTCTATGCTGGTTGGGGCCTGACCACCGACATGGTGCCCATGCCCAGCCGTCCACGCCAACTCAATGTCGATGAACTGGTGGCAGGCGCAATGTTCAGCTATCCCCGCTATATGAACCGGCTTGAGGGCAGGGTACGCAGTACCCCTGAAATACCACTCAGTGGAGAGATAGGCTCTTGGCGTACAGAGCCCCTCATGCACTCAGCCAGAGCTTAAACCCGCTTGCGGTACTCGGCGGTACGCGTGTCGATTTCCACCTTATCGCCTTGCGCCACAAAAATAGGCACATTGATATCAAAACCTGTGGCAATTTTGGCAGGCTTGAGGACCTTACCTGAGGTATCGCCTTTGACTGCGGGTTCTGTCCAAGTGATTTCACGCACCACGCTGGTGGGCAGTTCCACAGAGATGGCCTTGCCGTCATAAAACACCACCTCGGCGGTCATGCCGTCTTCCAAGTAGTTGAGCGAGTCGCCCATGTTTTCGTTTTCTACTTCGTATTGGTTGAACTCGGTGTCCATCCACACATACATGGGGTCGGCAAAGTAAGAATAGCTGCATTCTTTCTTGTCCAAAATGATTTGGTCCATCTTGTCGTCAGCCTTGAACACCACCTCGGTGTTGAAGTTGGCAATCAGGCTTTTGAGCTTCATGCGCACGGTAGCGGAGTTGCGTCCACCACGGCTGTATTCGGTTTTGAGAACGACCATGGGGTCTTTGCCGTGCATGATGACGTTGCCGGCGCGAATTTCTTGAGCGATTTTCATAAGGGTAGGTAGCTTGGAAAAGCAGCTATTTTAGCCGTGCGTCGACACGAAGCCTTCCAAGCGGCTCACCAAGTCGTTTTGGGCTTGTAAAGATTGCTGCAAAGCCTGCGCCCAAGCGGTCCATTCGGCCATGTTGGAGGGGGTGAGTAAAGGCAGTGGTGTGGGCTGCTCGGCGTTCCACGCCAGGTGGGCTTGCACCACCACGTCAGGTGCATGGGTGGCTTTTAAAAATGCCTCCAGTTTGGCGTGGTGAACCCCGTCGTCTTGGGGGTAGATCTGCCACAAAAAGGCCTTGCCTGCCCAGATGGCGCGTATCAAAGAGTCTTCTCCACGCACCAAGTTCAGGTCGTGTGCGCCCAGCATCGCGTCAAAAGCAGGGTGGCTGAGGTAAGGCAGTTCTTCTATGACGAATGTTGTGGGTTCTGACCACGTCTTTATAACTTGTCGCACCGCTTGCGTCGCACGACCTGCGGTGACGGTCAACACCACGCTTTGAGGAAGTTCGTTCAACTGCTGAAGCCATGGCCCCAAGCTTGCGGGTTCGTAGCAAAACAGGCTGATCTTCAGCGAAATGTTCGTCATGCCTGAATTCGTCATGGCCGACATGCCACCCATCACCCCGCCACTGTCCTCGGTCAAGCCAGGGTAGTAAAACCATTTGCTCATGCCTTTGGCTGGGCCACTCATCACAGGCGAGGGCAGACCATGGTTGCGCAACGACGTGTCTTCCGCGCTGAAGTACTCTAGGTTGATCCACACTGGGGCTTTGGGCCAAGCAGCCATGGCGGCTTGAAATGTCTGCGGTAGCTCGCAGCCAAAGGCTTCGATCACCACATCGGCTTTCGCATACGGTACGAGAGCCGCGTTGTCCTCAGGCCAAGCCAGCACCGTCACCCCTTCACAACCTTCGGGGGCCATCCATTGCAGGGCGCTTGCCTCATCAACGTACAGCGTGACTTGCTTTTGCCGCTGGGTCAACTGCGTTGCCAGTCGCCAACAAACACCTAGGTCGCCGTGGTTGTCCACCACGCGGCAAAAAATCACCCAATGTGAATAGGTGCTAAGCAGTGATTTCGTCAAAAGGGACATGTTTTAAAGCGCCCTGAGAAACTGGCTTGCCACAGTAAATGCATGCTCAAAGCTTGGTTTGAATGTCAGCGTGTCGGTATGGGACAGTAATGACAGCCAAGGGCCCTCTGGAAAAACAGGGTTGTTGATGCTTAGGGTGGTCATCTACTTCAATGCCAAATGGCTCGGGGCGACTGAAGTTCGATGGCCCATTGGTGGACATGCGCCCAAATTCTTTTGGCTTGTACATGGCCTAACACAGAGGCTTCTTCCACAGCCGCCACCAAGGTACTTTGCGGCAGTTCGTCCAACATCGTTGCAATATGAGGTAGGCGTTTGGGCGGGATGACACCGGTGCTCAGAGCATGGGCCAATTCTTGGGGGCTTAATTTTTCTTTGTAGCTCACGCTGGCTGAAACACTGGCCATGCGCAAGGCTTTTTTCTTGCTGGGTGAAAGTGGTTTAACAGCTTGGAGTTGCAAGCCCAGCGTATCCATCAACTGCATGGTTTTCACAACGCCCAAATCGCTCAATGTGCCGTTCTCCAGCAGATTGATGGTGGTTCTGGACAAATGGCATAACTGGCCTAATTGAGCTTGGCTCAAGCCCAATTCAGCACGTCGGGTGCGAACAAGCTCTCCCAAAGTTCGTAAATTCATGGCCTAGCCCCCCTAATAAATGTTTAATATACTGAACATTTATTGAGTTGGCAAGCTATGCATAAGCCCTGCAAACAAGGGTTTCAGGCAAACACCGGCAGCGCTTCAAACTTGCCATTCAACAAAGCTTGGCTGTCGGCCCCCATCCATGACGACATCAAGGTGGCGTAGACGCGGCGAAAGTCGGTGGTGTGCTGCACATTGCCATCCCCGTTCAAATCGGTCAGGCTGGGCGCTTGGCCGTAGTGACCGCCTTTGAGGGCTTGGCCCACCAAATACACCTGATTGGCCGTGCCGTGGTCGGTGCCCAAACTGGTGTTCTCGGCCGCGCGGCGGCCAAACTCGGAATACACCATCACCGTCACGTCTTTGTCGCGGCCAATGCGCTTCATGTCTTGCATGAAGCCGCTCACGCCATCGGACACATAGGTGAGCAAGCGCTGGTGTTGCTCGGCTTGGTGGACATGGGTGTCAAAAGCGTTGTGGCGGTAGGCCGTTTGGTAGATGCGTGTGTGCAATTGGGCGTTGATCATGGCCGCCACTTTGGGCAAGTCCATGGGCAAAATCCCATAGTCCACCGGTGTTTTGTAGTTTCGCCACGCGGCGCGCACTTGCGCTGAGGCTTGCCTGGCGCTTTGCGCCACGTCTTCCAAAAACTGCTGTGAGGCGTTGCCACTGGCCGCCCCGCTGCCCATGTCGGTATCAATCAGCGGACGGCTTTGGTACAGCCCTTTGCGACCAAAACGATCGGGATCGTCAAACACCACCGGCACATGCTTGGCGGCACGCACAGCCAGCGACTGTCGCTCATCAATGTTCACCAAAAAATTGGGTGTCAGTTGTGGGTCGATGGCGTCGGCTAAGCGACCCAGCCAGCCATAGGGTTCACCGCCATTGGGCACACCGGTGTGCCAGTAGGCGGCTGAGGTGAAGTGCGAATAAGACGGGTTGTCATAGCCGCAGCCATGCACCACCGCCATCTGCCCCTCTTTGAACAAGCGCTCAAAACCGGCCATGCCAGGGTTGAAGCCGTATTGATCGTCAATCTTACGCAGTTTGTTGGGGCGAATGCCAATCTTGGGGCGCAAGCGGTAATAGGCGTCATCCGCATAGGGCACCAAGGTGTTGAAACCGTCGTTGGCGCCGGTGAGTTCCACCACCACCAAGATGCGCTTGTTGTCTGCTGCGAAAGAGGGGTTGCCAAAAAAGGGCAGGGCAGCGCCTAAGCCCAAGCCTGCCAAGCCTTGTAAAAACTGTCGTCTGTGGTGGGTAGGTGCGTGCATGGCTTATCCCAATTGGTAGGCTGGCAGCGACAAGATCACATGCAAGGCGTTGCGTAAGGCGTCTTCCATATAGGTATCTGCAGCGGCAAGGTTGGTGGTGCCCAAGTCTTGGCTCAGCATGGCGGCAATGTTGGCTTGTACCGAGGCATCCACTTTCACTGACAAAAAGCGCTTAACCAAATACGCCACCGCGTCATCCGTGGTTTTGCATTTGGCTTGACGCAACATGGCAGACACATTAAGTTGTGCGGGGGCGCGTTCTATCGGTTTGACTTTTTCAATCGCTTTGCGCCACGCGTGGTAGCTGGCCAAGCGTGTGTTGAAGTCTTCGTCGCGGTCGCCTTGGTTGGACATGGACATTTCGCCCGAGCCTTTGTCATCCGGTTTGGTTGCCGTGGTGATGTCTTGGCCTTGGGCCAATTTGTCAGCCACCGGCTCAATTTGGTAAAGACCATTGGCCACGCGGTCGGGTGCCATGAAATTGATGGGCGGATACACCGTGTCATACATCACATTACCCCGCGCCAGTAGCAAGCCCGGCGTGATCCAGCTTCGCCCATGGGCCCATCCCGCCACATTGGGTGGGTAAAACAACTTTTGGCCCAGCATCTCGGACTGTTCGTTGAAGTCGGGAATGCCTGGTACCGCTGTGAGCCCCATTTTTTTGTAGGTGGAAATCAGCAATTCCACCGGTGGCTTGATGCGGGTGGCGACTGACGCTTGACTGTAAAAATCTTTGGACAACAAGACAGTTTCCATGAAGGCGGCGATGTCGTAATCCGAGTCACGCAGCAACTTGCCCAGTCGTTGCTGAAAAGCGGGGGACAAATCTTCACGCACGAAGTAGCGGTAGAGCTTGCCCGCCACATACTCAGCGGTGACGGGCTGAGCCAACAAAATGTCAATCACCTGTTCGCCGGTAAAACGTCCAGTGCGGCTCAAAATGGTTTTTTCACCACCGTCGTGTTGCTGGGGGTTGATGACAAAGCGCAGGTCGTTGTAGTTCCAGCCGGTGAAAGCCCGTGCGGCTTCCTTGATGTCTTGCTCGGTGTAGTTACCCACGCCCATGGTGAACAACTCCATGATTTCACGCGCAAAGTTTTCGTTCGGTGCGCCTTTGAGGTTCACACCTGCATCCAAAAACGCCAACATCGCAGGGTCTTTGGCCACCGCCACCATCAGGTCGCGAAATTTCCCCGTGGCGTGTTGGCGCAGCAATTCATTTTGAACATACAGCTTGCGGTAGTCGCGTACTTTTTCTTCGGTGGTGGCAAAGTGGCCGTGCCAAAACAGCGTCATTTTTTCTTGGAAGGGACGCTGTGTGGTGAGCATGCGGTTGGCCCACCAATAGCCCAAGCGGTGGGTTTCCAAACGCGACACCCTGAGCCAATACAAATAGCGGTCAGCCACTTGCTGTACACGGCGGTTGCCACCCGGTTTGACCTTCACACCCAGGGCTTCGCCCGTGGCCTTGGCCAAATCAGTGGCTGCTGGTCGTGAGGCGGCAAAGGGCTCTAAACCGGCATCATGCGCCCCCGAGTCTTCAAAAGCTTTGGACTTGTCTGGTATCGCCGCGTAGCGCACCATGCGCTTGACGGCTTGCAAAGGTGTTAACCGCGCCAAGCGCTGTATCTCGTCGGGCGTGGCACCAAAGCCTGCACGTTCGAGCAAGTGTTTGGCTTTTTCTTCGTTCCAGTCGCCAGGGGCCAAGGCTCGCAGGTCGTTGACCCATGGGTCTGTCGAGGTGGTGGCTTGTGCCAAGCCACTGAGTAACATCACGCTAACGAATAACGTTGCGCGTGTTTTGCGTTGCAGTGTTGTCATGCCAAAAATCATAACCCTCTGACTGCATATACACCTCATGAAAATCGCTAGCCGTGTTCTGTTTGTTGTCGCCTGTGTGATCAGTGCAGCAACAGTATTGTTGGCCGCTTATGTGGCGCATCAGGGAGAGGCGCTGAGCCCCGCGTCTTTGAAGTCTTTGCAGTCGGCTTTGCAATTGCAGCACATCCACGCCTTGGCGTTGGCGGGTGTGTGTGCAGTGGCTATGTTGCATATGGCCAGCAAAACCTTGCTGCTGTCAGCGGCCTTGTTCACTGCGGGTTTGCTGATGTTCAGCCTCAATATTTGCCTAATTCACCTTGCCGGCATTACCGTTTTCAGAGCTTTCACGCCTTATGGGGGCATGGCATTTGTGGCCGCTTGGTTGGCCTTGGCGGCTTGGGCTTGGCGGCTTCGACTCAGCTGATCAGCGCTTGTCTTCCAAGCGCTGGCTAGGCACTTCGCGTACCTCTGCTTCGATGATATCCTCGTCCGGTTGGCGTCTGCGCATGTGTTGCGTTGCTTGCTTTTGCCATTGACGGTAGCTGCTGAAAATCACCGCCATTTGCGGCTTTTGTCCTGTGATCAACCAGCGCAGCAGGCTCAGCAGCAAGCCCAGCAAGGAAAACATCAGAACCGCCGATAGCAACATGATTGCTATCAATAGGAAAAAGATTTTGATCAGCCAGTTCATGGCTTGATTCTCGCTGACAACATGGGGTCAACCCTGAGGGACTTTGGCTCTAAACTGTATGTCATTCTTTCAAGGACTTCACTATGCCAAAAGCCTATTTGTTAAGCATCTACCATGAAATCAAAGATGCCGATGCTGTCGCCGCCTATGCCAAGTTGGCATTGCCTGCTATTCAAGCCGCTGGTGGCACGTTTTTAGCCCGTGGCATGCCCGCCGCTGTGAAGGAACACGGCAAGATGGAACGCACTGTGCTGA
>Ga0214917_10006933_pt1 | contig 11624 bp, 12 predicted proteins | sample LL_1208_BB_MetaG_FD_177983 | JGI IMG/M metagenome (GOLD analysis project Ga0214917, IMG submission 177983) | Freshwater microbial communities from Lake Lanier, Atlanta, Georgia, United States - LL_1208_BB | ecosystem: Environmental > Aquatic > Freshwater > Lake | place: USA: Georgia | collected...
CGCGCAGTTGCAATTGCTTGTAGCCCTGCAACACCGGCCCCAAGCACAAGAACATTGGCAGGAGTAACGGTTCCAGCGGCGGTCATCAGCAGAGGAAAAAAGCGCGGCGAAAGTTCGGCACCAACCAGCGCTGCGCGGTAACCGGCACAGAGAGCTTGTGAGGTAAGTGCATCCATCGATTGCGCGCGAGAGATGCGGGGGACTGCTTCGAGTGAGAATGCTGTTGCACCTGCTTTGGTTAAGGCAGCAATCGAATCGACAGCGCTACTTGGTGAGAGAAAAGAAATAGTGATTGCGCCTGACTTTAAAGATGAGGCCTGTTGCGGATTTAGTGGCTGTACTGAGAGCACGACATCGGCGCCAGATAGTTCTTTGTTCTGGTTACTTGAAGGAAAAACTTCTGCGCCGGCAGTGACAAAAGCATCATCGCTTGCACCAGCGTTGAGGCCAGCTCCAGATTCGATGGCGACAGTTAATCCGGCGCGAGTGAGTTTGGAGATGATGTCAGGGAGCAAAGCAACGCGCTTTTCGCCGGATTTACTCTCGGCCACAACAACAATGCGCATATCGAAAGCCTATCTCTGGGTGTGGGTAAGGGCTACTTAAGAGCGCCCTTTAATTCGCCGCGCACCAGGTGATAGATGATGGATTGAATTGTCGTGCGGCGATGGAAGGCTTCGCGCCAAATCACAGAGCGCGGACCATCAATGACGGAAGCTTCCACTTCTTCCCCGCGATGAGCTGGTAGGCAATGCATGAAAATGGAATCACTTGATGTCAAAGACATTAACTTCTCAGTGACAGCAAATGGCGCAAGAATTTTCTCTTTCTCTTTACGTTCTTCTTCAGGATCTCCCATTGACATCCAGACATCGGTATAGAGAATTGATGCACCCTTTGCGGCAGATTCCGGATCGTGAATAACTTCTACTTTTCCTCCGCTACCTTGTGCAATCTCACGAGCGCGCTTCACAACATCAACATCAGGAGCCCATTTACCTTCTGGAGTAGCAGCAACAACATGTGCGCCCATAATGGCACCCATCATTAACCAGGCAGTTGTGACGTTATTTCCATCTCCGAGATAAACAAATTTACGTCCCGCAATATCGGAACCAAATTTCTCACGAATTGTGAGCCAATCAGCTAAGACTTGGGTGGGATGGTCGTAATCAGTTAAACCGTTGATGACAGGAATACTTGCATTTGCGCCAAGTTCGTCAACGTCAGCTTGGGCGTAAGTGCGAATCAGTAATGCGCTACAAAATTGGCTCACAACGCGCGCTGTATCGGCAATTGTTTCGCCCCGACCAATTTGGAGTTCATCGCCACGTAAGAAAATCGGCGTTCCACCCAGATGAGCGACCGCGGTCTCGGAAGCTAATCGAGTACGAGTAGAGGGCTTTGACATGTAAATCGCAACGCTCTTATGCGCCAGGGCGTTTGAAGCCTTCGTAGGATCCTTCGCAAATTCCGCGGCAGTAGCGAGCAGCAGCTCAACATCAGCGCGCGAGAGATCTTCGGTGCGCAAGAGATCTTTCATCTGCATATCTTACGGCGCTAGAGACCGGGGCTAATACAGCGCCTATTATTCGCGATATGAAGTTGCCAGATGAGTTAGCGAACCCGACGATGGGCCTCTTCACGCGCGGCAAATCAAAGATTGGTGAAGGCGATACTCTCACCGACACTCTGACCGATCCGTTCACTGAAACAACCACTCACTCAGAAGAAGATCTCGAACCGGGTGATCACGAAAGATTTGCACATTATGTTCGTAAAGAAAAAATTGTGGAATCTGCAGTATCAGGAAAACCAGTAACTGCGTTATGTGGCAAGAGATGGATTCCTTCTCGAGACCCCAATAAATTTCCAATCTGTCCAACCTGCAAAGAGATCCATGCGGGGCTGCGAAAAGGCCCTGATGATGGCGCCGATGACGACAATAAGTAAATATGGCATTAGGAACTGTCACCGAATCTGAGAGCGATCTCGATCTTCGCGCTGATCGACCATGGGTCTGTGTGGTTTGGGATGACCCCGTTAATCTCATGTCATATGTAACACACGTTTTTATGGTGCTCTTTGGATATTCAAAAGAGAAAGCCACAGAGTTGATGTTGAAAGTTCATAACGAAGGACGTGCGACTGTTACTTCCGGAACTCGCGAAGAGATGGAACGCGATACTCAACGTCTCCATGAATATGGGCTCTGGGCTACCGTGCAGCGCGATAACGAGTTATAGAGAGCGCGGACCCAGTCAATGTCATCATTTCGTCGAAGAAGCAATGGAGAAAATCCTGAAATAGCGATCACCCTAACCTCGCAAGAAGCGCATGTGCTCATAAATCTCACCGAACAACTTCTTGAGTTGTTAGCTGATGATGATGGGCAATCTCATCAAGTCGACCCACTTCTACATTTAGTAGGAATTTCCAGCGCGGACTCGCTTCCCGAAGATCCAGTTTTACGGCGCCTCCTGCCCAATGCCTATCAGGATGAAAAGGCAGCAGGGGAGTTTCGTCGCTATACCGAGCATGGCCTACGAGAAAAGAAGAAGGCGCATGCACTCACAATTTATGAAGCGTTGCTGCCACAGGATGAAGAGTGGAGTGGAGATACTCCGTTAGAAAAAGGTTCCATCGATATCTCTTTCGGTGAGGGCGATGCAATGGCATGGCTCGGCGGACTTAATGATTTGCGACTGGCGCTTGCCGTGCGACTAGGTATCGGTACGGAGATGGGCATTGGCACAGAAACAGCAACATCATCGCCTCAAGAACAACATCAGAAATATGAATTGATGGTTGATTCAGATCCCATGAAAGCGGTTTATGCGGTTTATTCGTGGATTGGTTGGCTGCAGCAATCTCTACTCGATGCTCTAACAGAAAATATTTAATCTCATAAAAAAATCAGGGCCCGGTCTCCCGAGCCCTGATTTCTAGAACTTAGTTAGGTTCTAAATTACCTTCTTAGTGATCGTCCTTCATGCCTTCAGCAATGGACTTCATGCGAGCGATCTTAAGAATTGTTAGACCCCATACGCACTTCGCGACAACGTCAGCGATGGTGTAACCAACTTGACGTCCAACGAATGCACCGGAGCTTGCTGCTCCATCTGCATCGATGATTGGAAGGAGGTAGGAGATTGGGTAGACGCCCCATGAAGCGATGAGGAGGAGACGGAGGCGACCAATTGTGGCTGCAACTCCCTCAGGCTGACGATCGAGCGACTTACCTAGTTCTACGAAGAGAACATAGAGGATGTAGAGGAATGGGATTGTTGAAAGAACGCCCCACATGATCTTCTCGCCCTGATCGCTTGAAGTTTCTCCAGGATAACCAAGCGCGATCATTGCTGCTGATGCAGGAACGAGGCGGGTAATCAAGGACTTTGAAGCTTCCTTAGCAAGAGCAAGAACTGCAATTACTTCAACAAGAAGTAGTGGAACTGTGAGAATCCAGTCAACATAACGATAAGCCTCGTTGAATGCTGTTGAGCTGGTGTTAACGTCGTGAGCAACATTGAATGTTCCTTCAGCTGTCGCATGCTTGAATGAATCAAAAATGCGTAGGTAGTGGTATCCAGCGATGAATGTAACCATCGATGAAAGAACAAGCGCGTTGCGATACTTAGGAAGTACGCGGTGCTGTGACACGAGTGTGTAAACAGTGGTTGCAAGCATCGAAACAAGTCCAAATGAAAGGATGTTGAATACGACGCTCCACTGAGTAGCGGTTAACTGAATCAAATTAGCCTCCGTGGGCAAATAGGTTTGCTTGACTCAAATAGGGCCAAGCGGTTGCCTCTCTCCGTAGACCCATATGAAGCCTCGGCAAGAAACAATTAGGAAAAGGGTGCTCCTTACTCGTGAGTTGTTCAAGCCAAAGTCACGGCATTTCTTAAGAAATGTTATAAATATTCGCCCTTTTCTGGGGCAAATCGGACATCCCGTAGACTTCGGGGCATGTCCAACTCAGCGCCGATCGGAATATTCGATTCAGGCCTTGGCGGATTGACCGTTGCACGAGCGGTTATTGATCAACTTCCCAATGAATCAATCATCTACTTTGGAGATACCGCACGAGGCCCCTATGGCCCGCGCCCGCTAGCCGAAGTTCGCTCATTTGCCCTTGAGATTATGGATTCACTCGTTGCCGCCGGCGTCAAGGCGATTGTGATTGCTTGTAATACTGCGAGCGCAGCGATGCTCCGTGATGCTCGCGAGAGATATTCAATTCCAGTTATTGAGGTCATCCAACCTGCGGTTCGACGTGCGGTATCTGCTAGCAAGAGCGGCAAAGTCGGTGTGATCGGAACCCAGACCACGATCGATTCCCAGGCCTACAACGATGCCTTTGCAGCAGCTCCTCACCTTCAGCTCACCACCGTTGCATGCCCTGACTTTGTGAACTTCGTTGAGCGCGGCGAAACGTCAGGATCTGCAGTCACAAGTTCAGCTGAGAAGTACTTTGCGCCCCTCAAGAGCGCGGGCATCGACACATTGGTTTTGGGCTGCACTCATTACCCTCTGCTCACGGGAGTAATTTCCTATGTCATGGGCAATGACGTCACTCTAGTTTCAAGCGCCGAGGAGACGGCAAAAGATTTATACCGCGTACTCGTGGAGAAAAATCTGCTTCGTGAAGATTCGTCTTCTCCCAATTATCAATTCATTTCTAGTGGTGACCCAGATACCTTTGCGCACTTGGCGCGACGCTTCCTTGGACCGGAAGTTAATTTCGTGAAAGGGAACTTGTAAGTGAGTGATATCAAAAGAATTGATGGAAGAAATCCCGAACAACTTCGACCTATCTCTTTTCAACGAGGGTGGCTTGATAAGGCCGAAGGCTCCGCGCTAGTTTCCTTTGGAAATACTCGCGTGCTCTGCGCAGCATCCTTTACTCCTGGCGTTCCACGTTGGTTAGTAGGAAGTGGAAAAGGTTGGGTGACATCGGAGTATTCGATGTTGCCGCGTTCTACCCATACCCGCTCTGATCGTGAGAGCGTTAAAGGAAAACTTGGGGGACGCACTCAAGAAATCTCTCGATTAATTGGTCGATCACTGCGATCAATTGTGGATATGAAAGCTTTAGGAGAGAACACCATCGTTCTTGATTGCGATGTTCTTCAAGCAGATGGCGGAACACGCACTGCGGCCATTACTGGGGCATATGTGGCGCTTAGCGATGCAATCGCATGGGCAAAAAAGCAAGGTCATATTGCTGGTGCTTCACCGCTGAGTGGCTCCGTTGCAGCCGTGAGCGTTGGAATTATTAATGGAACTCCAATGATTGATCTCTGCTATGAAGAAGATGTTTCTGCTGAAACGGATATGAATATTGTCTGCACTGGCGATGGAAAGTACATCGAAGTGCAAGGCACCGCTGAAGGCCAACCTTTTGATCGTGCGCTGCTAGATCAACTCCTTGATCTGGGTGCGCGTGGATGCGATCAGCTTTCTCAATTGCAGCGCGATGCGCTCAATAGTTAGCCGACAATACAGTTCGCATTATTTGGCCGATTCATATGTCTGAACTAGTTCTAGCAACGCGCAATGCAGGCAAAATTGCTGAAGTGCAGCGGTTAATATCCGTTCATGCTCCGCACATCAAGCTGCGCTCGGTTGCAGACTTCAATCTCGAGGATGTTGAAGAGACCGGAGTAACTTTCGAAGAGAACGCGCTACTCAAAGCTACAACTATTGCGCGCCATACAGGTCTTCCTGCACTTGCTGACGACAGCGGTATTGCCATTGATGCACTTGGCGGAGCGCCAGGTGTTTATTCGGCGCGATGGTCAGGCGTGCATGGCGATGACGCCGCAAATATTGCAAAAGTTTTATTGGAACTTAAGGATGTGCCTGAGAACGAACGAGGCGCCCAATTCGTATGCGTTATCGCTCTCGCGCGTCCAGATGGAAGATCCATGACGGTACGGGGAGAAGTTGCCGGCGTTGTGCGCCACGAACCTGTGGGGGAAAATGGCTTCGGGTACGACCCCATCTTCCAACCCGAGGGTTTTTCCATTACAACGGCGCAAATGAATCCTGAAGAGAAAGACTCGATAAGCCATCGCGGCAAAGCGCTCCGCGAGATTGCCCCAAAAATAGGGCCTTTCATCGCCTCGTAAAAGGCAGAGGAATAACGCGAGCGCGGGTAGGCTTAACTCATAGTTTCACTCATTAGTAAGAGTTGAATTACCCGAAGGAGTACTTGTGGCAGCAAAGAAGAAAGCTTCTGCGAAACGTCCAGTTAAGAAAGCTGCGGCGAAGCGTCCTGCAAAGAAGGCCGTAAAGAAATCAGTAAAGAAATCGGCGAAGCGCCCACCAAAGAAGGCGCCGGCAAAACGTCCGGTTAAGAAAAGCGCAAAGCGCACTGCTGCCAAGAAATCGTCAGCGAAGGTTGATGCCTCCAAGATTGTTATCCCACCAGTTCCAACGCGTGGCGCCACAACTGTTTCGAGCACGCCATCACCAGCTAAAACTTCGGCTGCACCTGCAGCGCCAGCAAAGAAGAGTTCGAATGGCGTTCTCTTTCTTGTCATTGCCGGTGTCGTGCTTCTAGCGATCTTTGCACTAACAAACTCTTCTAGTGATGATGCAGCGCCAAAGCCAACAGCATCCGAATCGATGTCGGAAGAGCCCACTGCTGAGCCTTCTGAGAGCGAGAGAGAATCAACTGGAACTCTTACTTACGAAGCACCACAGAGCTTTGTAGCTATTAACAATCAAAATGGCGGAGTCACACTTCGTTGGAAAGCTCCTGCTGCAACCGAAGGCCTCACGGGCTATGCAATATCAGTCTCTTATAACGCAGTTGATTTCACTGAAGTTTCCACTGTTGCAGCCGATCAACTTTCATTTGATATCGCTATGGCAAGTGATGAAGGTGGAACTCAGTTCCTTCTTCAATCTGTTTATTCAGATGGAACAAAAGTTGATGCGAAGAAGTTCTCACTGAAGGGTAAGTACCAGAACTAATACCCAGAATTAATACTAAGCAACTTCAAAGAGTCAAAAACCGCCCCTTATTAACAGGGGCGGTTTTTTAATTCTGTAAGACCTCTCGAATAGCTGAGACGTAGGCATTAACTCCCGGTGGATTGAGGTGAACTCCATCAGTTGCGAAATACTCAGGATGATTTGTTGATATTTGATCCCAATCAATAATTGTGGCGTTGGGATACTGTGAGACGATTTTGCGAATCAGCTCGTTATTGAGATCTTTCCATGAACGGGGAACAGCGGTGTTCACAACAATAATTCTCGGCTGATTTTTTACGATCTCCATCAAGGAGATGACATCACTTTCAATGAGGCGATTGTTATTACCAAGGTTTAAAACTACAGGCGAATTTCCCACGAATTGCTGGTCAGTCTTTGCGACCTCTATTAACTCACCAATTTGTCGACCCACGCGGGCGTTGATGAGCTCAATTCGCTCATATTGCGCCAATACATTTCTAATTCCCAGAATTACCGAATCACCCGTTACCCACAGCCCGGGCGTATCTGTACTGGTAATCACTTGATCAACTCCGCCTTCATTCGCTTCTTGCGCAGCTGCTTGCTCTTGAGCAGCAATTTGATCAGCTCGCTCGATTGCATTCATCGAAACCAACGATGTCGCTGAAATGGTCAGAAAAATTGCGGCCATGGTCGATAGTTTTTGCCGGAGACGTACCGCTTTGGTTCGGTACTTCATACCGCGGAACCAGAGTTCGAAGTATCCGCGTCGGACGGGAATTTCTATATAGCGAAGTGAAATATCAGCTAACGCAAAGACGATAAGCACGCGAAGGGCGTAGAGCGCCCAATCATCACCAACAAGATCAATTGATGGTCGAGTAAGTTGGAAGACAATCCAATGCCAGAGATAAATACCGTAAGAGCGCTCGCCAATCCAAATCAGTGGTCGAGTACTAAGAATCGGCGCAAAACGTGAGGCGGGATGCACCACAGAGATGAGCGTTGCGCATCCAAATAGTGCGGACAGTGGGAAAGCGATGCGATAGAGAGTGGGATCACTTTCATTGATAAATAAGAAAGTGCTCAGTAAACCTAAAAATCCAACAACACCAATGAGATCGACAAAGTCCTGAGCGCGTTTTGTAATTTCGCGGGTGAGATTCTGTGGTTGCCAACTTACTGCTAGCGCAGATCCAAGAAAGAGTCCGATGGAGTGGGTATCTGTTCCAAAGTAGACATGGCTAATCGCTGACTCTTGGGTGTCTATACGAACTGAATAAGCAAAGAGTGCAATACCAGATGCCAGCGCAATCCCAAGTGCAGCGTAAGGAATATTCTTCTTTCCAAAGTACTTGAGAATAAATAGCAGCACTAGTGGCCAGATTAAATAGAACTGAGCTTCAACAGCAAGTGACCAGGTATGTTGTAATAATGGAGGTCGACCTATTGCCTCGAAATAATCTTGTTGGCGCGCAACAAGTGCCCAGTTCATCGAGCCCGTTAGGACATAAGGAATGTCAGCAACAAATCGACGGACAGTTTCTGGTGCATAAACGCCAATGAAGAGGGTTGTGAAAACTAGCATTGCAATGAGTGCGGGAAGTAAGCGACGAATACGACTGAGATAGAAAGCGCGCAGATCGAGAGTTCCAGAACGAGCAATGGAGTCGAGAATTAATCCAGTGATGACATAACCAGAAATCACAAAGAAGAGATCGACGCCGAGAAATCCACCAGGGATCCAGTCAATTCCAAGGTGATAGAGAAGAACCGCTAAAACTGCGACAGCCCGCAAGCCATCAACAGAGTGGATGTAGCGGCTACTTGAGCTCGACATCACCGGCGTTTCTTGGCAGAGCTCTTCTTTGCAGGATTTTTCTTTGTGCTCTTAGTTCCTGATTTGCCAGCCCCAGATTTACCGCCGCTGGCCTTTGTGCCATTTTCGGAATTCTGAGAATTGGCTTGAGCAATGCGCTGCGAGACTTTGGCATCACCAGATGGCGTTCCGTCAGCTGAGATTGAAGAAATTACTTGCTTCTGAAGTTCTGCGAGGCGATTAAAAGCACTCTCAAGACGTTGACGTGATTGGGAAATCGCATTTTCGGCCGCATCCAGTGACTGAGTTTGAATGCGATATAGCCGCTCTGCTTCCGAAATAACGCCAGAAAGCCAATTACGATATTCGGAAACTTCTGTAGTCGCAGTAAGAACGAGGCGTTCAGCTTCGCGCTTAGCATTCGAGGTGATGGTGTTTCCTTCGCGCTTCTTAGAATTAAGAAGATCCTCTGCTTCACTTTCTGCTTTAGAGAGAATGTCAGCAGCATCACTTTCAGCCGCTTCAATATATTTGCGTCCACGCGATTCTGCTTGTGCGAGAGTTGATTTAGCTTTCGCTTCGGCAGTCTCAAGCGTTGAAGTAGCTTGCTTCTTACTCTCGTTTAATACTCGCTCGGCGCTGGAATTTGCTTTCGCTTCACGTTGTTGAGCGGTGCGAATGATTGACATCGCCGTTTCAGTTGCAAGAATTTCAAACTCTTCTTTAGAGAGCGATGTAATGTCGCGACGAGAACGAAGATCATTGAGTTGTGCTTCAAGTTCGCGAATACGATCGAGAGATGCAGAACCCGCAGCTAGATTGGGCTTATTGGCGCCTTCCTCTTCGCCCTTAAAACCAACCCATGATAAAAAATTCTTATCTGCCACTTTCTAGCTCCCTATTCCAGTCCTTGAATTCGATACCCGAATCACGGGCGTGAATCTTCCCATGAGTGGGAGCAGGTTGAAAATGGGGTGAGCGAGCGTGATTACGGATAGAGCCCGCGTAGGCGATGGGCTTCTGCGACCCGACCAACCCCGATCATGTTGGCAGCTTCGCGCCAGGTGACCTTCTTGCTTGATGCGTTGTCAGCAACCTCAGTGATTGCACGCATCAAAATTGAATTGAGGTTTTCTTTAACTTCTTCTGCGCTCCAGAAATAGTTCTGTTTATCTTGAACCCATTCAAAATAAGAAACTATCACTCCACCCGAGTTTGCCAAGATGTCGGGCACAACGAGTAAGCCTTTATCATTCATAATCTCATCGCCTGCTGGTGTGGTTGGCGCATTTGCTCCTTCTACAACAATTCTCGCGCGAATTCCGCTGGCAGTAGATTCATTGATTGCATCAGCAAGTGCTGCTGGAACTAGGACATCAACTGGAAGATGAAGTAATTCAGTATTGGTAATTTTCTCTGTTCCAGGCGCGCCAACGACGGTGCCATTTTCAACTGCATATTTGTGGAGCTCTGTGACGCTGTTAAATCCAGTTACGCCGCCATTAACATCGCTGACTGCAACAACTTTCATTCCCATTAACTCAAGTGCCACTGCGGCCCAATAACCAACTTTTCCAAATCCCTGAATCGCAACAGTAGCCCCATGCGGATCTATATTCTTGATCTTGAGAGCTTCACGAACGGAAATTGCAACGCCATCACCTGTTGCAGATGTACGACCTAAAGAACCCCCAAGAACAATGGGCTTACCCGTGACAACGCCTGGTACAGAAAAGCCAGCGTTGACAGAATATGTGTCCATCATCCATGCCATATTTCTTTCATCTGTTCCAACATCAGGAGCCGGAATATCACGTTCTGGTCCAATGATGGGAAGAATTTCTGAGGTATATCGCCGCGTTAATCTTTCATTTTCTGTCATGGTGAGCGTTTTTGGATTTACTGCGACGCCACCTTTTGCACCACCGTACGGAAGATTGGTGAGAGCGCATTTCCACGTCATCAACATGGCGAGAGCGACTGTTTCATTCAGATCGATATCTTGATGGAAACGCACCCCACCCTTTGAAGGGCCGCGCGTTGTTGAATATTGAACGCGATATCCCTTATACATTTCAACGCGCCCGTCGTCACGGCGTAAGGGGACCGCTACTTCAAGAACGCGACGCGGAGTAGAAAGGGTGTTCCAATCGTTTTCAGAGAGTTTGAGTTGATCGATAGCGCGCCGTAATTGCGAGAGCGCAGTAGCCAGGGGAGATTCCATTGATGACGCCGTTGTCATACGGCGAGGCTAGCCTCTAATTTACAAAGTAAGCAATGACCGCACCGGTCCAACAGCGCATTCATATGTAACGGCCTTCACATCCACGCCACCACAATTACAGGTCTCGCCAGAATCACCGATGAATACAAACCCAGCAGATTCAACGCTCTTACGAGATGCGAGATTTTCCTCCGCAATATTTGCCCGGATGTAAGCGATGTTTGGATTAGTTGAAACTTTCGCTATGTAGAGTTTTAGTCCAGCTTTCATTGCTCCTTGATTGCGACCCCATGGAGCTATCCAATAGCCAATGAGAGCAACTCTAGTTGCGGGGTTTATTGAATGTACTCCGATTACACCAAAAGGTTTTCCGGAACTATCTCTCTCAATTACCCAAACTTCAACATCACCGGAAAGTGTTTTTGCAAAGCTATCCGAGTGGTCACGTGTGTATGGTTTTGGAATCTCAGTCCACTTTTGAATTTCAAGATCCTGGCAGGCTTCAAATATCCAGTCAGCATCACTGGCATGGAGTGGACGAAGCGAGTAATTCTTGGCCATCGAGTTTTGTTTGGACATTGAGTTTTCTTTAGAAATCATGGTGCGGGA
>Ga0214917_10006936_pt1 | contig 11621 bp, 10 predicted proteins | sample LL_1208_BB_MetaG_FD_177983 | JGI IMG/M metagenome (GOLD analysis project Ga0214917, IMG submission 177983) | Freshwater microbial communities from Lake Lanier, Atlanta, Georgia, United States - LL_1208_BB | ecosystem: Environmental > Aquatic > Freshwater > Lake | place: USA: Georgia | collected...
CGCCCGCGGGCTCGGGCAGGCGACGACCGCCGCGAGTGACCGATGGAACAGCGGGGCCGCCCAGGCGGCCAGGCTGCGGCGCCGGGCGCGGCCGATGCAGGTGCCGAGGGCGAAGACGGCGCGGCCCAGGCAGTCGTCGGTGCCCTGCTCGTCGAGCCAGCGGCGGTCGAACGAGAGGAAGTTGCGAAACCGTCCCGTCGCGGGCACGAAGGCGTGGCCGAGAAACGTGGCGTAGCGGGACGCGAGCCGCGCGGCCGCCGCCGATCCCAGTCCGACCGCGTCGCACTGCACCATCACCGCGAGGCCGCGGGCATTGTCGTCGGTGCAGTAGCCGTGGGCGGCGTTGGGAACCTCGTACGTCGCGTGCTGCAGGAGGCCGGTCGAGTCGGAGAGCCGCAGCAGGTGGTCGAGCCGCACCGGCGGCAGTTCGGTCCGCCGCGGACGTGGGGCGACCGTGCCGGCGTGCCGTGGCCTGACGGCCGCGCCGCTGCGGGCAGCCCGAAACGCCGCGGCGTAGCGTTCGGCGGTCCGGCTCCACACCATCTCTCCACCCAGCCGCCACGCCTCGGCCCGCAACGCCTTCCGCCGGCCGGGATCACCGAGCAATCCGCAGACGGCGGTCGCGATGGCCGCCGCATCGCGAAACGGCACGAGCACGCCGCGGCCGTCGGCCAGCAGTTCGCGGGCGTGCCAGTAGGGCGTGGACACGACCGGCACGCCGCAGCCGAACGCGTAGGCCAGCGTGCCGGAGGTGATCTGGTCTTCGCCGAGGTAGGGCGTGAGGTAGAGGTCGGCCGCCGCGATGAACGCGAGCAGGTCGGGCAGGCCGACGTAGCGGTCGTGGAAGGCCACGTGTCCGGTCACCCCCAGTTCCGCCGCCCGCCGCACGAGCGAATCCCGGTAGCGTTCCCCCTCCCGGGCCACGAGTTGCGGATGCGTCGCGCCGAGCACGACGTAGATCGCATCGCCGTGCCGCGCGACGATCTCCGGCAGGGCCTCGATCACGTGCTCGATGCCCTTGCCCGGCGAGAGCAGGCCGAACGTCAGGAGCACCTGCCGGCCGCCGAGCCCCAGCCTGTCCTTCGCCCCGGCGGTGATCGCGGGCCGGGCGTCGGGAATGCCGTGTGGAATGACGTCGATCCGCTCGTCCGCCACGCCGTACACGTCGCGGAGCAGCGTGCGGCCGCGCTCGGTCATCACCGCGAGGCGGGCGGAGAGACGGATCACGTCGTCCATCACGCGGCGTTCGGCCGCCGAGGGACGGGCGAGCACGGTGTGGAGCGTCGTGTGGACGGGAGCCCGCAGGCCGCGCATGAACGCCAGGACGTGGCTCCCCGCCTCCCCGCCGAAGATGCCGTATTCGTGCTGCAGGGAGACGACGTCGGCGTTCCACAGATTGATGAACGCGGCGGCCCGTTCGAACGATCCTGGATCGTCGGCGCGGACCTCGAAGGCGGCCTCGGCCGGGTAGGCGTGGCTCGCGCCGCCCTCGGTCACCGGCACGACCAGGCACTCGGCGTCGGGCAGGTGGGCCGCGACGGCCGACCGCGCGTCGTGCGTGAAGGTGGCGATGCCGCAGCGTCGCGGCACGTAACTGCCGAAGAACGCGAGTTTGTCGAGGGGCGGAGAGGGCATGACGCGTCGCTGGCGACGTGGCGTTCATGCCGGATGGTTCTTCCACGCCGATTCTACCGCACCGGGCAAGCGTGCGGGCCGCGGCGGGTGACTCACTCTTGCTGTGGAAGAAAGTCGAGCGTGTAGCAGTCGGTGGCCTTGACCTTGCCCGCGAGGGTCGGGTCGAGGGCCGTCATCTGGGCCAGGAGTTCGTCCCAGCGGGCGGCCGTCATCGTGCCGAGCCGCTCCGGCGACATGCCGTCGGGAAGGCACAGATCACGGAGCGTCGCCACGCCGTGATCGAGCATCTCGGCCGTGACACCCTCGGGGTTCACCTCCAGCAGCCGCCTGTTCGTGGCCGCGGGATCGGCGAGGTAGCGCTGCCACCCCCGCGTTGCCGCCGCCACCATCCGCCGCACGAGGTCGGGCCGCTCCCGCACGAGCTTGGCGGTCGTCACGAGCACGCTCGAATAGGGGTCGAACCCGATGTCGGAGAGCATGAGCGTGGTGATCTCGACCCCCGCCTGCCGCGCGAGGAGCGGCTCGGAATAGACATAGCCCTGCTGGGCCATCTTCGGGTCCCGCACCGTGAGGGAGACGCCGCCGGTGTAGGGCACCTCCTTGACGCCGGCCAGCAGCCCCTTGGCCCGCATGTATTCGAGGAACGCGTGCCCCTGCTGCACCTGCAGCGTCATCCCCTGCCGGCCGAGATCCCCGAACGACTTCACGCCGCTGTCCGACCGCATGAGCAGGCAGCGCGGGTGGTGCTGGCAGGCCGCCATCACCGTCACGATGTCGGCCCCCTGGCTGCGAAACATGACGACATCCTCGGCGTTCGCCACCGCGAACTGCACGCGGCCGGAGGCGAGCTCGCCGGCGATCGGGGCGGAGCGGCCGCCGGGGCGGATCTCGACGGCGAGCCCCTCGGCCGCATCCAGACCGTCCACGAGCGCGGTGTAGAAGCCGCCGTGCTCCGCCTCCGGAAACCAGTTGAGCTGCAGCACCACCGGCGTGCCGTGGGAAGCGTCGGCCACGGGCTTGTCCGCCGCGGTGCAGCCCGCGAGCAGGAGGCAGGCGGCCGCCGGGATGATCAATCGACGCATGCAATCCTCTCCGGGGCCCGCGGCTCAGTCGCCGGTCCCTTGAACATACTTGCCGAGCAACCTGTCCGTCAGCAGGTTGACGGCCGCGAACATCGCGAGGCCCAACAGCGACGAGAGCAGCACGGCCGCCATGAGGGCGTCGGTCTTGCCCATCGTCAGCCAGCGGTCCATCACCGCGCCGAGCCCCGGAAAATCACCGCCACGGCCGACGAAGAACTCGCCCACGATCGCCCCGATCACGGCGAGGCCGCAGCTGATCCGCAGGCCGAGGGCCAGATGACCCATCGCCGTCGGCAGCCGCAGCCGCACGAGCGTCGGCCGGCGGCCGGCGCGGTAGATCCTGAACAGGTCGCGATGGTTCGGATCGAGCGCCAACAGTCCGGCGGTCATGTTGGACAGGATCGGGAACAGCGCGATGATCGCGGAGACGAGGATCACCGTCCGCTGCCCGTAGCCGCTCCACGTGATGAGCAGCGGGGCGATCGCCACGATCGGCACGGTCTGGAGAAACAGCACGTACGGATAGAGCGCGGTGCGCACGAGCCGCGACTGACTGAACAGGATCGCCAGCGCCGTGCCGACGACCGCGGCTGCGGCGAGGCCCGCGACGGCCGCCCGGGCCGTCACCCAGAAGGCGTGCCCGAGGACGACACGCTTCTCCCACAGCGCGGTCGCCACCTGCGCGGGGGACGGCAGCAGGTAGGCCGGGATCTTCCAGTGGCCGACGGCCCACTGCCAGCAGGCGACGACGGCCACGGCCACCGCCAGGGCGGGCAGCGCCTCGAGCACGAGCCGGTGCAGGGGAGGACGCGGACGGCTCATCGGGCGGCCTCCGCGAGCATGTCGCACACGGCGTCGTAGAGGCGGCTGAATGCCGCGCCGCCGCGGACCCGGGCGGGCCTGGGCCGCGGAAGATCGACCGCGATCCGGCCGCCGATCCGGCCGCGGTCGATCGCGCACACCTCGTCGCCCACGATGATCGCCTCGCCGATGTTGTGCGTGACCAGGACCATCGTCCGCGGATGCCGGGCATGCAGGTCGAGGAGGAGCTCCGTGAGCCGCGTCCGCAGCAGGTCGTCGAGCGCGGCGAACGGCTCGTCGAGCAGCAGGATCGCCGGCTCGGTGACCAGCGCGCGGGCCAGCGACACCCGCATCTTCATGCCGCCGGAGAGTTGGCCCGGATGCTTCGCTCGATCGTCAACGCCGAAGCCCACCTCGCCGAGCCAGTGCTCGGCCGCCGCGCGGCGGCCCGCCGGCGCGTCACGGCCGATGAGGTCGAGCGGCAGCATCACGTTGTGCACGGCGTCGAGCCAGGGGAGCAGGGCCGGCTCCTGAAACACATACGCCAGCGCCCCGGGTGGCAGCGATTCCGGCCGCGGCTCGATCGTGCCCGTCGTCGGCCGCTGCAATCCCGCGACGCACCGCAGCAGCGTCGTCTTGCCGCATCCGCTCGGGCCGACGAGCGACACCACGCCGCCGGCCGGCACGTCGAGATCGACGCCCGCGAGGACGTCGCGGCCCCCGGGGAATCGCACGCCCACCCGGCGGCACGAAATCGGCGCGGCAGGCAGTGGTTGCATGAGCGGTAATGTAGACGAATCCGGCGAGGGGCTGCCGGTGCCCCGGCGCCGGGCTATGGGAGCAAGCGTAGCCAGGATGGCGAAGCGCAGCGGACATGCAGGGAGCGGTGGCCACGATGGCCACCGCGAACGTCCGGCGATGGGGCATTGGCAGCCCCGAGCCTCCCGGATGGTTGAATTCACCGCCACGGTGTCTGGGTGGGGGTGGGTGGGGCGGTGGGACGTATACTTTTGATGCACCGCACACGGACGCTGCATGTCGCCCCCCTTTGCCCACGTGATCTTCGACTGGTCGGGGACGCTGTACGACGACCAGACGCCGAGCTTCCTGGCCACGCGGCAGACGATCCTCGACCTCGGCGGCCGCCGGATCAGCCGCACTGACTACGACCGCGAGTTCAGCCTGCCGGTGCTCGGGTTTTACCGGCGTCATGGCGTCACGGAGCCCGCGGCGGCGATCGACCGGGCGTATTTCGCCGCGTACGAACGCGTGATCGGTCGCGGGCGGCTGTTCCCCGGCGTCCGGGAGGCGCTCGAGTCGCTGTCACGGCAGCGGGTGCCGACGAGCCTGTTCTCGACGCTGCGGCAGGATCTGCTGGAGGCGGCCTGCGACGCGTGCGGCATCCGCGGCCTCGTGGGGGAGATCCACGGCTCCGTTCCGAACAAGGTGCGCGGCATGCCCGACCACCTGAAGCGGATCGGCCGACGGGCGAAGGCCGACGTGCTGTTCGTCGGCGACACCGATCACGACATCGAGGCGGCGAACCGGCACGGCCTGACGTCGGGCTGCGTCCTTTCCGGCTACCACGGGGCATCGCGGCTCCTCGCGGCGGGGCCGAGGTTCGTGTGGCGGGAGCAGGCCGACTGGGGGCCGTTTTTCGCGCCGCCGGCCGCGGCCGCGAAGCGTGTTCCCCGCGACCACCCCGTGGCCACCGTGGGGGCGCTGATCTCGAATCCCGAGGGAAAAATCCTCCTCGTGTTGACGCACAAGTGGGGCCATTCCTACGGCATCCCCGGCGGCAAGATCGAGAAGGGGGAGACCGCGGTCGCGGCCTTGCGGCGGGAGATCCGCGAGGAGACCGGCCTGGCGATCTCCGACGTCGAGTTCGTGGTCGTGCAGGACTGCGTCGACTCGCCGGAATTTTACGTTCCCGGAAGCCATTTCCTGCTGTTCAACTACGCCGCCCGCACGCGCGGCACGAAGGTCAGCCTCAACGACGAGGCGCTCTCGTACCTGTGGGTGGAGCCGCGTCAGGCGCTGTCCTTGCACCTCAACACGCCGACGCGGAGACTCATCGAAGCGGTCCTGTCCCCTCCCGCCGGAATCCCCGGCTGAAGCCCCCATGCCCACGGCCCTCGTCACCGGCGGCGGAATTCGCATCGGCCGCGCGATCGCGCTGGCGCTCGGCCGCGCAGGGTACGACGTGATCGTGCACGCCAACCGCTCGGTCGCGGAGGCGGAGGGGGTGGTGCGACAACTGGCCACGCTCGGCCGTCAGGGGCGGGTCGAGCAGGCCGATCTGGCCGCGGCGGACGGCCCGGCGCGACTCGCGGCCCGGATCGATCGGCTGGACCTGCTGGTGAACAACGCGGCCGCCTACGAGCACGTGGCGTTTCGCGACATCACGCCCGAGCAGCTCGACCGGATGCTGGCGGTGAACGTGCGGGCGCCGTTCCTGCTCACGCAGGCGCTGCTGCCGCGGCTGGCGGCGTCGGGGCGGGGCGCGGTGGTCAACGTCACCGACATGGCGGTGAGCCGGCCGTACACGGCGACCCACGCCTTCGCGCACTACCTCGCGTCGAAGGCCGCCCTCGAGCAGCTCACGCGGGCATGGGCGCTCGAGCTCGGGCCCGCCGTCCGCGTCAACGCCGTCGCGCCCGGCCCGGTGGCGATCGCGGCTGACACGACCGCTCCCCAGCGGGCCGACATGCTCGCCCGCCTGCCGCTCGGCCGCGAGGGAAGCCCCGACGACGTCGCCGAGGCGGTGGTGTATCTCGCGCGGGCCGGCTACGTCACCGGCCAGACGATCCGCGTCTGCGGAGGCTTGAGCATCGCATGATCTTCCACCGCGACTACGACCAGCTCGCGCTCCGCGGCATGGGCGTCGACTGCATCATCGGCGTCCTCGACCATGAACGGGTGACGCCCCAGCCGCTGCGGCTCGACGTGGTGCTGCACTTCGACATGCGCAGGGCCGCGCACGAGGGCCTGATCGCCCATACGGTGGACTACGGCCGCGTGCTCGGTGAACTGCGGTTCATTCTCGTCGCCGCCCGGTTTCTGCTGCTGGAGTCGGCGGCCGAGGCGCTCGCCGCCTGGCTGCTCATGCCGCCGAGCCTCGACGTGCCGCGGCCGCAGGTGGAGGAGGTGGAGGTGACGCTGGCGAAGCCGCTTGCGCTCGCGGGGCTCGCGGTGCCGGAGATCACGATCCGCCGCCGCCGGTCCGACTTCCCGCCGAACCTGGAGGTCAAGCCGTTCGGATTCGTGGACGTCGTCTTCGAGAGTCCGGAGTGCGGCGTGTACCGCGAGCGGATCAGCCCCCGGACCGTCCTGCCGACGCACGTGCACCACCACCTCGACGAGATGGAACTCACGCTGGGCGACGGGCTGCTCTTGCAGGGTGCGCCGGTCGCGGCCGGCGTGGCCCACGAATGGCCGCGTGAACACCCCCATCGCTGGGAGAATCCGACGGACGTCGAGCAGAGTTTTCTGTGCGTGGACCGCCCGAAGTTCATCCACACCGACGAGGTCGAGGTGGACGTGGCCGTGGGCGATCTGGTGCGGACGCGGCCGGAGACGTTTTTCACCGGTGCGACCGTGGCCGTCGTCCGGTAGGATCGAGCCGGGGAGACGGAGGCATTCAATGCTGCACACGTGGGCACGGCAGGGTTTCGACCGGCTCGGGCGGGGAGGGATGACGGCGGTCGCACTCGCGGCGATCTGGCTGGTGATGCGGGGCGGCGCACCACGCGCGGCCGAGCCGACCGACGACACATCGGCGGCTGCGACGAGCCCACTGCCCGACGTGCTGGCCGGCCCCGACGGCAGGCCGGCCGCCTCGGCCGACGATTGGAAATCCCGCTGCCGTCCGCATCAGTTCGGTCTGCTCGAGGAGCACGTCTACGGCCGCCGGTTGCCGGCCGGCGCGGCGTTTCCCGTCGGCGAGCCCGAGCAGGCCGAGGTGACGCTCGCCGACGGGGTGTCGGCCATCCGGAGGCAGGTGCGGTTGCGGCTCGGCGACGGTCCCCGGGCGGCCGTCGCGGACGTGCTCCTGTACCTGCCGCGGACCACCGGGGCCGTGCCGGTGTTTCTGAACCTCAACTTCAAGGGCAACCAGGCGGAGCACGTGGATCCGGCCATTGGCATGTGTCGGGCGTGGCTGCCGAACGACGTGAAGCAGGGCATCCGCGACAACCGGGCGACCGAGGACTCCCGGGGCGTGAACGCCCGCCGCTGGCCGGTCGAGCCGCTGCTCGCCCGCGGCTACGGGATGGCGACCGTCTGCGCCGGCGACCTGTTTCCGGACCGGCCCGACGGCCGGGCGGAGAGCGCGCTTGCGGCGCTGGAGCGGCCGGTGGAGGGCCCGCTCGATCCGGATGAACCGGGGGCGATCGGCACGTGGGCCTGGGGCCTGTCGCGGGTGCTCGACTGGCTCGTGCAACAGCCCGAGGTCGATCCGACACGCGTGATCGTGGTGGGGCACTCGCGCAACGGCAAGGCGGCCCTGTGGGCCGGCGCCTGCGACGAACGGTTCGCGATGGTGGTCTCGAACGAGTCGGGGTGCGGTGGCGCGGCGCTCGAGCGTCGGCCTGTCGGCGAGACGACCGCCGACATCACGCGGCGGTTTCCACACTGGTTCTGCCCCAGGTATGCGACGTATGCGGGCCGGGCCGCCGAGCTGCCGATCGACCAGCACGTGCTGCTGGCGATGATCGCCCCGCGGCCGCTGTATGTGGCCAGCGCGATCGACGACCGCTGGGCCGATCCGCAGGGCGAGTTTCTCGGTGCCGTCGCCGCCGAGCCGGCCTGGCGCCTGTTCGGGTATCGAGGGTTGGGCACGAGCGACTGGCCCCCGGCCGACACGCCGATCGGCGCGGGCCGCATCGGCTATCACGTGCGGTCGGGCGGTCACGACCTGCTGGAGTACGACTGGCAGCGGTTCGCCGACTTCGCCGACCGGCATCTGGCGCCGGTCGAGCCGGCGACGGTGGCCGAGTTTCGGCCGGTGCAACAGCCGCTCCCCGTCGCCCCGCCGCCCGGGGCGATCGTGCTGTTCGGCGACGGGCGGGAGCCGCCCGCGTTCACGAGCATGGCGGGCGGCCCGATCGACTGGCGGGTGGAGGACGGCACACTGGTCGTCGGCACGACGAAGCGGCATGCGAATCACATCGTGTCGAAAGCGGTGTTCCAGGACGCGGACATCCACGCGGAGTTCATGGTCAGCCCCGAGGCTCACGGCAACAGCGGCCTCTACCTGCACGGCCAGTACGAGATGCAGATCTACGATTCGTTCGGGGTCGAGCCGCCGACCGAGCAGGACGAGGGGGCGCTGTACCGGTTCGGGCCGCCGCTCGTGAACGCGTCTCGTCCTGCGGGCGAGTGGCAGGTGTACGACATCCGGTTCATCGCGCCGCGTCGCGATGCGGCCGGACGGATCGTGAAGGCGGGCAGCGTGACGGCCTGGCTCAACGGAAAGCTCGTGCAGGACGGGCTCCCGTTCACCGAGCCCCGGTCGCCGTACACGCCGTTCCGGCACGGCGTCACGGACCACCTCCGCGGGATCGAGCGGGAGATGCTTTCCACCGGCCGCGGACCGCTGTTTCTCCAGGACCACGGCAGCCCCGCGCGGTATCGCAACGTGTGGGTGCGGCCGCTGTAGGTGTGTCGGTGTAGGATGTGGCACGGCACCGGAGAGCCTGCGGTCATGACGACGGAATCCCGCCTTACCCACGCTCGCAAGGAATACGAGCAGGGGGCGCTCGACGAGGCGTCGAGCGCCGCGAGCCCCATCCGGCAGTTCGCGCTGTGGTACGACGCGGCCGTGGCCGCGGGGGTGCCGGAGCCCGAGGCGATGGTCCTCTCCACGGCCACGCCCGATGGCCGTCCCTCGGCGCGGGTGGTGCTGCTGCGCGGATTCGACGAGGCGGGCTTCTGCTTCTTCACCAACTACACGAGCCGCAAGGGCAGGGAACTGGCCGCCAATCCCCAGGCGGCGCTGACGTTTCACTGGGCCGCGCTCGAGCGGCAGGTGCGGATCGAGGGTTGCGTCGAGCAAACGACCGCCGCCGAGAGCGACGCCTACTTCGCGAGCCGCCCGAGCACGTCGCGGATCGGCGCCTGGAGTTCGCCACAGAGCGACGTGATCCCCGATCGGGCGACGCTCGAGGAGCTGTTCGCGCGGTTCCGGGCCGAGCATCCCGACGACGCCGCGATCCCGCGGCCCGAGCACTGGGGCGGGTTCCGCCTGATGCCCCAGCAGATCGAGTTTTGGCAGGGCAGGCCGAGCCGCCTCCACGACCGGCTTCGCTATCGTCGCGCCGCCGTCGGCTGGCAGGTCGAGCGGCTCGCCCCCTGAACCGGCCGCCGACGGGGCCGCCTTCAGACCGCGACCTTCACCACCACCTTGAGCACCTCCTCGGGGCCGTCGCACGCGCAGCACGGCATGTGGGCGTCGTCGGGGAAGAGGATCATGAACTGGCCGGCCACGAGCCGCACCGGCGTCATGCCGGCGACGGCCGCGAAAAACGCCGCCTCCTTGGCGGCGTCGTAGGGGAGCGTGACCTCGGTGAGCGACGCCAGCGGCGCCCAGTGGATCACCTCGCTGCCCCGCGCGAGGAACTGGATGTCGATGTAGCGACGGTGGGCCTCGAGCAGCATTCCGGCCGTCGGCCGTGTCTGGTAGCGCTGCACGAGCGCGAACAGGTCGTCGCCGTCGAGTTCGTGGCGGCCGACCGCGATGTCCGGCGTCACCTGCTCCAGGAAGGCGAACGCCCTGGAAAACCGGTGGTTGAGCGGGGCGTAGCGGTGCCAGAGCGGCAGCGTGTCGAGAATCATCGGGTGGGGGCCTCGAATCGATCGGTCTCAATGGCAGGCTTGGGCAGCCTCGGGGGCAGACGCCGCGGCAGCATAGCGCCGCCCGGCCCGGGGCCGCAATCGTCACTCGTCGTTGCCGACCCGTGGGACCGCCGCATACCATGCGGTCGCTTTCGACCGCCGCCGCCGGGAGGTTTTCATGCGTCACCGTGACGATCGAGCGATGCGATTCCTCGCGCATGCGGCATGGGCGGCGCTCGTGGTGCTCGTGGCGGGGGGCGTCGCGCCGGCGGAAGCGGATGCCGAAAAGCCGCAGCCGTTCGCCGTGAAGCGGACGGCCACCGGCGGGGTGAAGGTGCTGCACGCCGGCGAGCCCATCGCGGAGTACATCGTCGATCGGGGCAACAAGCCGTTTCTGTGGCGGATCATCGGACCGACCGGCAAGTCGATGACGCGGTCGTTTCCGCAGGCCGACGTGTCGGGCGAGACCACCGACCACGTCCATCAGCGCGGGCTGATGTTCGCCCACGAGGGGGTCGGTGGGTTCGACGCGTGGACGGAGGCGGCGACCTCCATCGACCGGAAGGATTACGTCGAGCGGCTCGCGCGGCTGGGGGTGATCCGGCACTTGGGCTACCGCGTGCTGGCCGGGGGCACGACGGCGGTGATCCACGCCCGCCACGACATCTGCGACGCGAACAACAAGCCGCTGCTCGCCGAGGAGCGACGCATGACGTTTTCCGCCGCCCCGAACCTGCGGATCATCGATCTGGACGTCGATCTGATCGCGGCCCACGGGCCGGTGGACCTGGCCGACCGGAAGGACGCGGGGGTGTACATCCGCGTTCCCGACAGCATGGCCGTGGACGGCAAGCAGGGAGGCACGATCATCGACAGCGAGGGCCGGCGCGACGCCGACGCCTGGTCCAAGCACGCGGCGTGGGTGGACTACCACGGGCCGGTGGAGGGGGAGCACCTCGGCATCGCGATTCTCAATCATCCTTCCAGCTTCCGGCATCCCACGGCGTGGCACGTGCGAACCTACGGCCTGTTTTGTGCGAACCCCTTCGGGATGAAGCAGATGAATCCGGAGGCCGAGAGCGGGGCGGTGTCGCTCGCCGCCGGAGAACGGATCAGCCTCCGGCACCGGTTCATCTTCCACACGGGCGACGAGCGGCAGGCCGGCATCGCCGCGGCGTACGAGGCCTATGCCCGGGAGACGCCGCCGGCCTTGGTGCCGGACGTGGATGAGCCGGCAGGGCGTTGACCGGCCGGACCGCGGCAGGGATA
>Ga0214917_10006938_pt1 | contig 11621 bp, 10 predicted proteins | sample LL_1208_BB_MetaG_FD_177983 | JGI IMG/M metagenome (GOLD analysis project Ga0214917, IMG submission 177983) | Freshwater microbial communities from Lake Lanier, Atlanta, Georgia, United States - LL_1208_BB | ecosystem: Environmental > Aquatic > Freshwater > Lake | place: USA: Georgia | collected...
CGGGTGTGAAGCCCGAGGGCGATGAGCTGCTGGCCGTGGGCCGCGCGTTGCACGAGGGCGGCATGCGGCTGGGTGGCGTGATGGCGCATGCCGGCGCCAGTTATGCCTGCGACACGCCCGATGCGCTGCAGCGCATGGCCGAGCAGGAACGTGCCGGCACGGTGCGCGCGGCGCAGCGTTTGCGCGATGCGGGTCTTCCATGCCCGGTGGTCAGCGTCGGCTCGACACCGACCGCGCTGTCGGCCCGCTCGCTCGATGGCGTCACCGAAGTGCGCGCGGGCGTCTATGTGTTCTTCGATCTGGTGATGCACAACGTCGGCGTCTGCGCGCTCGATGAAATCGCGCTGTCGGTGCTGACCACGGTGATCGGCCACCAGCCAGACAAGGGCTGGGCGATCGTCGACGCGGGCTGGATGGCGATGAGCCGCGACCGCGGCACGCAAGCGCAGAAGCACGACTTTGGCTACGGGCTGGTGTGTGACGAACGCGGCACGCCGCTCGAAGGCTATGTGCTGGGCAGCGCCAATCAGGAACACGGGATCCTGCATCTGGCGCAGGGCATCGAACGCGACATCGCGCTGCGCTTTCCGGTCGGCACGCGACTTCGCATCCTGCCCAACCATGCCTGCGCAACCGCTGCGCAGCACCCCGAATACCAGGCCCTGCACGCTGACGGCTCGGTGCAGGCGTGGCCACGCTTTTACGGCTGGTAGCCGCGACCGATCAGCGGCTCAATCGAAAGACTGCGGTACTCGCGCGCAGATTGGGCAGCAAGCGCACCTCGCGGCCATCCTGCAGGCCGAACGCGTCGACGATCTTCAATGCGTTCTTGCGCGCCAGCGCCTCGAAGTCGCAGAAGGTGCCGACCCGGATGTTGGGCGTGTCGTACCACTGGTAGGGCAGGCGGCGCGTGACCGGCATGCGCCCGCGCAGCACGCTCAGGCGGTTGGGCCAGTGCGCAAAGTTCGGAAAGGCGACGATCGCGCTGCGCCCCACGCGCGCGGTTTCTCGCAGCATCACCTCGGCATTGCGCAGGTTCTGCAGCGTGTCGATCTGCAGCACCACATCGAACGAGCTGTCGCCGAACATCGACAGGCCTTCGTCGAGGTTGAGCTGGATCACGTTGACACCGCGCTGCGCGCACGCCAGCACATTGGCGTCGGCAATCTCCACGCCATAGCCTTCGCAGCCGCGCTCGCGCTGCAGGTGTTCCAGCAGCGAGCCGTCGCCACAGCCGAGGTCGAGCACGCGCGCGCCCTGCGGCACCATGGCCGCAATCCGTTGCATCAGCTGCAGCTCAGCCATGCGAGCTCCCTGCCACGGTGCGGTCGAAGTACGCGCGCACCAGCCCGAGGTAGCGCGCATCGTCGAGCAGGAACGCGTCATGCCCGTGCGGTGCGTCGATTTCCGCGTAGCTGACCTCGCGCCGGTTGTCGAGCAGCGCCTTGACGATCTCGCGGCTGCGCGCCGCCGAGAAGCGCCAGTCGGTGGTGAAGCTCACCAGCAGGAACTTGCACTTCGCGCGCGACAGGGCCGCAGTCAGATTGCCGCCATGCGCGCGCGCCGGGTCGAAATAATCGAGCGCGCGGGTAATCAGCAGATAGGTGTTGGCGTCGAAGTAGTCGCTGAACTTGTCGCCCTGGTAGCGCAGATAGCTCTCGATCTGGAACTCCACATCCTGCGTCGAGTACTTGTAGCCGGTGGCGCTGTCGGCCACCGCTTCCCTGAGCTGGCGACCGAATTTCTCGTTCATCACGTCGTCGCTGAGGTACGTGATGTGACCGATCATGCGCGCGATGCGCAGCCCGCGCTTGGGCACCACGCCGTGCTGGTAGAAGTGACCGCCATGAAAGTCGGGGTCGGTGGTGATCGCGCGGCGGGCCACTTCGTTGAACGCGATGTTTTCGGCATTGAGGTTGGGCGCGCTCGCAATCACCACCGCATGGCGCACGCGCTCGGGGTATTGCAGCGTCCAGCTCAGCGCCTGCATGCCGCCGAGGCTGCCGCCCATGACCGCGGCCAGTTGCGCAATGCCCAATGCGTCAAGCAGACGCGCCTGCGCGGCCACCCAGTCTTCCACCGTGACCACCGGAAAGTCGGCGCCATAGACGCGGCCGGTGTCCGGGTTCACATGCATCGGGCCGGTGGAGCCGAAGCACGAGCCGAGGTTGTTGACGCCGATCACGAAGAAGCGGTCGGTGTCCACCGGCTTGCCCGGCCCGATCATGTTGTCCCACCAGCCTTCGGACTTGGGCTGGCCCGCATAACTGCCCGCCACGTGGTGCGAAGCGTTGAGCGCATGGCAGATGAGCACTGCGTTGGAGCGCTCGGCGTTGAGCGTGCCGCAGGTCTCAAAGGCGAGCGTGTAGTCGCGCACCGACGCGCCGCTTTGCAGGCGCAGCGGCTCGGCGAAATGCATGAACTGCGGCTCGACGATCATGGCAAGAAAAAACCCGGCGTCGCCAAAAACGAGACCGGGTTTGCAGGGAATCGGACTGTCTTTAGCTGTACTTGTTGAGCGCCCGCAAGCGAAAGCAAATCGGCGCTGAGGGCAGCAGTATACCCGGGCACCCAGCCACACCGCCTGCGTCTGGCGTCGCCAACCCAGCGTATCGAATTCGCACCGGCAAGGTGCGCCCACGAGAGGCGCAGAAATTGCTTGATTTTGGTGCGCGGCCGCAATGGCCGCGAGGTTTTGCACCAATTACGAGCATTTCGACGATTTTCTCCCCGGAGGGTTCTCATGGAAGCACTGAAGCAGGGCGCCGATGCCCTGTTCATCTTGTTGGGCGGCATCATGGTTCTGGCCATGCATGCGGGATTTGCGTTTCTCGAACTCGGCACCGTGCGCAAGAAGAACCAGGTGAATGCGCTGGTCAAGATCCTGGTCGATTTCTCGGTGTCCACCGTCGTGTACTTCGCGGTGGGCTACAGCGTGGCCTATGGCACCCACTTTTTCATCGGCGCCGAGCAACTCGCGGCAAGGAACGGCTACGACCTGGTGAAGTTTTTCTTCCTGCTGACGTTCGCCGCCGCAATCCCCGCGATCGTTTCGGGCGGCATTGCCGAGCGCGCGCGTTTCTGGCCGCAATTGCTGGCCACTGCGGTGATCGTGGGCTTTGTGTATCCCTTCTTCGAGGGCATCGCCTGGAACCAGCACTTCGGTGTGCAGGCCTGGATCAAGGCCACCACCGGTGACGAGTTCCACGACTTTGCCGGCTCGGTGGTGGTGCATGCGGTCGGCGGCTGGATCGCGCTGCCCGCGGTGTTGCTGCTGGGCGCGCGCAGCAACCGCTACCGCAAGGACGGCGCGATGTCGGCCCACCCGCCATCGAATATTCCGTTCCTCGCCCTCGGCGCCTGGATCCTGACCGTGGGCTGGTTCGGCTTCAATGTGATGAGCGCGCAAACGCTGGACAAGATTTCGGGGCTGGTGGCGGTCAATTCGCTGCTGGCGATGGTCGGGGGCACGCTTGCGGCGCTGGTACTTGGCCGCAACGACCCGGGCTTCGTGCACAACGGTCCGCTGGCGGGGCTGGTGGCGGTGTGCGCCGGATCCGATCTGATGCATCCGCTGGGCGCGCTGGTGGTGGGCGCGGCGGCCGGCGCGATCTTCGTGGCCATGTTCACCCTGACGCAGAACCGCTGGAAGATCGACGACGTGCTCGGTGTCTGGCCGCTGCATGGCCTGTGCGGTGCCTGGGGCGGCATTGCGGCCGGGATCTTCGGCGCGCGCGAATTCGGCGGCATCGGCGGCGTCAACCTCGCGGCGCAGGCCATCGGCACCGTGATGGGCGTGGGCTGGGCGCTGTTGGGCGGTTTCGCCGTCTACGGCCTGATCCGCTCGGCCACCGGGTTGCGACTCAGCGCCGAAGAAGAATTCGATGGCGCCGACCTGTCGATCCACCGGATCGGCGCAACGCCCGAGCGCGAGGTCAACTGGTGAGGTGCGGCTTGGCATCGCGGTAACTGTTGCTTTCTTGCCCATACGCAAGCCGGCAAAGACCCCACAAGGCAAGTTACCGCTTGCCAACCGCCGATCTGGCCCATAATGGTTTGACGTGCGGCCTTGCGTCCGCGCGGGTATGCGGTGCTCAGGTCACTTGCGCGTCTTTCGGATTGCGTTGATTGCGTTTTCGGGACTCCATCGCTTCGTTCCGTGGTTATTTGAGGAGTCCCTGAATGGGCAACAAACTTTACGTCGGCAACCTGCCGTATTCGGTGCGTGACGGCGACCTGCAGCAGGCCTTTTCGGCTTTCGGCTCGGTCACCAGCGCCAAAGTCATGATGGAGCGCGAAACCGGCCGCTCCAAGGGTTTCGGCTTTGTCGAAATGGGCAGCGATGCCGAAGCACAAGCCGCCATCAACGGCATGAATGGTCAGTCGCTCGGCGGCCGCAACGTGGTCGTCAATGAAGCCCGTCCGATGGAAGCCCGTCCGCCGCGCAGCGGTGGCTACGGCGGCGGCGGTGGTGGTGGCGGCGGCTACGGTGGCGGCAACCGTGGCGGCGGTGGTGGTGGTGGCGACGGTGGTTTCCGCAGCCCCTACGGCAACGGCCCGCGCGGCGGTGGTGGCAACCGCGGCGGCTACTGATCTGCCCGAACCGGCCGTCTCGTACGGCCTGGCGGCCGCCTCCGTGGCGCTGCCCCTTTCAAGGCTCCTTCGGGAGCCTTGTTTGTTTTGGCGCCCATGTTTTGGCGCCCGGGACGGCACCGCCGTCCGTTGGTGTCAGCCGCCGCCGGGCCGCGCGCGCACCCGCTGCCCCGGCTGCAGCGAAGGCGGCGGGTACAGCACCAGCGGCAGCCGCAGCGCCAGCGTGTCGGCCACCCACGCGTGGGTGGTGCCGCGCGCCAGCACCGTCACTGCCTGCTGCCGCACGCGCCCGTTGTGCACCGCGAACACCGCCATGCCCTCGCCCGACGGAAACAGCGCGCTCACCGGCACGCGCCGCGCCCGCTCTTGCCGCAGCACCACGATCTGCGACTCGATGCGCCACGCGTCACCCAAACGCAGCCGCAGATCCTGCGACGCCGCGTCGCCCAAGGGCATCAGTTGCAGCACCACATTCACGCGCTGCTCCTCGACCCCGAGCGCCGACACCTTGGTGAATGCGCCCGGATCAATGCGCTGCACCCGCGCGGCCAGCATCACCGCCGGCCCTGCCGCATCACTGGCGCGTGTGACGCCCAGGCGCGCGGTCATGCCCGGGCGCACCTGCGCGGCTTCTTCGGTCAGCAAGTCCACCACCACCTCGAGTTGCTCGAGGTCGCCGAGTTCGAGCAGGGTCGCGCCCTGCGCCACCTCGCCCTCGCTGTCACGCGTCACGCGGATCACCCGCGCATCGAGCGGCGCGCGCACCAGCGTCGGCGCCGCCATCGGGCCTGCCGCGGCCGGCTGCAACGCCACTTGCGCAAGCGCCAGTTGATGGCGCGCCGCCGACTCGTCGTGCACTGCGGCGTCGCGCTCAGCTTCGCGCTGACGCATCAGCAGGCGCTGCGCCTCGGCCTGCAGCGGTGACACGAACCCCTGCGCCGCCAGCGCCTCGGCACGCGCGAGGTCGGCCTGCGCCTGCGCGAGCGTCACGTCGGCTTGCTTGAGCAACAACCGCGCGCGCTGCCACTGCGCCGACAACGCGGCCACCCGCTCGCGCTGTTCGTCGAGCGCACGCGCGTCGAGCAGGGCGGTGGCCAGCGGCACGATGCGCGCGATCACCTGTCCGCGCTGCACCGCGTCGCCTTCGCGCAGCGCGATGCGCTCAAGCCGTCCGGCCACTGGTGCCGTCACTGCATGCCGCTCGCGCAGGCGGGTCTTGCCATCGCGGGTGAAGCTGCGCTCAAACACGCCTTCATCCACTTCGCCCAGATCGACCTCGAGCGCGCGCGGCCACAGGGCCCAGGCCAGCACGCCCACGGTCGCTGCGGCCAGCGCGACCAGCACGAGCCAGCCCTTGAGGGTGGTGGGCTTCATTCGCGCACCTTGAGCACCGCCACCAGATCGAGCCCGCGCACCGCGCGCTGCACCACCCAGGCACTGGCCGCCGCAGCCACCAGCACGCACAAGGCCGCGTAGGCATGGGTGGCAGGGCGTACCACTGCGGCAAACGCAAACTCGTCGGTATGGATCAGCGTGGCCACCAGCGTGGCCAGCCCGAGGCCGGCCCACAGGCCGAGCGGGATGGCGGCGGCCACCTGCAGCGCCAGCTCGGCGATCAGCAAGCCCGAGACTTCGGCACGCGAAAAGCCCAGCACCCGCAGCGATGCGAGTTCCCAGGCACGCTCGGCCAGCGCAATGCGCGCCTGGTTGTAGACCACACCGACCGCGATCACGCTCGCAAATGCGGTCAGGATGGCGCTGAACACCAGCAGGTTGCGCGCGGTCACGCTCTCGATGTTGCGCAGCATCGCGGTCTTGCTGAAGGCCACCGCGATGCCCGGCATGGCCTGCATGCGTTGCACCACGGCCTCGTCGTCGCCGCGCTGCGCCTGCAACACGATCTGGTTGATGCGGTCACCTTCGCGCAGCCACTGGTTGAGCGAGCGCCGCTCGATGTAGGCGCCCAGGCCCATCGGCTCTTCCACCGTGCGCAACACGGGCAGCCTCCACAGCGGCTGCGCGCCTTCCTCCACCTGCACGTCGAGCCAGTCGCCCGGCTGCGCGCCGAGCCGCTGCGCGAGCCGCGTGTTGAGGATCAGTCCGTCGCGCAGCGGCATCACGCTGCCGTGCACGCCGTCGGTGATGCGCTGCAGTTGCGCGTCTTCGCTGCGGCCTTGCAGCGCGCCGCGCCAGCGCCGGTGCCCGAACGCGAGCCGCACGCCGAGCACGCGCGCGCCTTCGGCCTGCAGCACGCCGGGCAAGCGCGCGAGTTCGGCCAGCGCAGGGCCGGCAGGCGCCGCCTCCAGCAGCGATCCCACCACGTCGCCACGCAAAGCCACGGCAAACCGGTCGTCGATCAGCGCATCGAACGAATCACGCCAGAACGCGCCATTGACGACCACGGCCATTGCTGCGGTCACCCCGGCCACCGTGACGGCGGCGCGCAGCGGGCGTTGCTCGATACGGCGCAGCACCATGCGCCAGCCCGGCGTGACCCAGCGCGCGAGCCCCAGCCGCTCGACCAGCGCGCGCCGGTAAATGCCCGGTGCGGGCGGACGCATCGCCTCGGCCGGCGCCAGCCGCAGCACCGAGCGGATCGCAAGCGCCGTGGCCAGCGCTGCGGTCGCCGCGGCGATCACGCCCGCCGACAAGGGCAGCAGCGGCGACAGCCGGTAGGGCAACGCGGCAAAGCGGAACACCTCGCCATACAGCCCGGTCAGCCACTGTCCCAGGGCCGCACCGAGCGCGGTGCCGGCCAGCAGCGCGAGCACCACCACCAGCGCCGCGTACTGCAAGAAATGCATCGCAATGCGACGCGAGTCGTAGCCCAGCGCTTTCAGTGCCGCGATCTGCTCGCGCTGGCGCACGATCTGGCGCGACAGCACCACATGCAGCAGGAACGCCGCCACAGCCAGAAAGATCACCGGCAACACCGTGCCCAGCACGCGCTGCTCGGTGATCTCCGAATCCAGCATGCGGTGCGACAGCTGTTCGCTGCGGCCGTGCGCGCGCTGCGCACCGTAAGGCGCAAGCACACGGTCTACTGCATCGAGCACCGCATCCTCGCGGCCGCCGGGCGCCAACCGCAGCGACACCCGGTTGAACGCACCGCTCATCTGTGATGCGCCCGCGAGCGCATCGGCATCGAGCCAGTACACGCCGAAGCTGCGCACATCGGGCGAGCCGCCGAGCCCCGCGAACACATACTCGGGCGACACCGCGGTGCCGGTGATGACGAGCGACTCGAGGCGGCCCTGCACCAGCGCCTGCACCGGGTCGCCAGGGCGCAAGCCGCGCGCCAGCGCAAAGCCTTCGGACACCAGCACCTCGCGCGGCAGCGTGCCCGCCACCGGCCAGCGGCCCGCCCGCAGGGTGACGCGGTTGATCGGCGGCGAAGCACCATGGCGCAAACCCACGAGCAGCCCCATCAGCGGCTCGCGGGTCGAGGGCAGCGCGATGCGCGCCACCTGCGCCACGCCGGTGTCGACCTGCGCCACGCCGGGCAACGCCGCGAGCCGGGCCTGCACCGCGTCGGGTGCGCGCTTGACGCTTGCGAACACGTCGGCAAAACGCGCGTCGGCATAGAAGTGGTCGCGCGCGAGCGCCAGCGAGGTATAGGCGCTGAAGGCTGCCACATACGCGGCTACGCCGACGGCCAGCACCAGCGACAGCGTGAGCGTCTGGCTCCACAGCGTGCGCAGGTCGCGCAGCAGCTTGCGGTCGAGCGCCTTCACTGGCGCCTCACCACGACAACTCGGCCGGCGTCAGGCGCGCCGCAGGGATCTCGGTGCGCACGATGCGGCCATCGCCCAGGTACAGCACCCGGTCGGCCATGCCCGCGATCGCCGCGTTGTGGGTGATCACCACCACCGTGGTGCCCAGGGTGCGGTTGACCTCCTCGATCACCTCGAGCACGCGCTTGCCGGTGGGGTAGTCGAGCGCGCCGGTGGGCTCGTCACACAGCAGCAACTCGGGCCGCTTGACGATGGCGCGCGCGATCGCCACGCGCTGCTGCTCGCCGCCCGAGAGCTGCGCGGGAAAGTGGTCGAGCCGGTCGGCCAGCCCCACCATTGCCAGCGCCTCGGCGGCGTCCATCGGATGCTCGGCGATGTCGGTGACGAGTTCGACGTTCTCGCGCGCGGTCAGGCTCGGGATCAGGTTGTAGAACTGGAACACGAAGCCCACATGCTCGCGCCGGTAGCGGGTGAGCTCGTCGTCGCTGGCCGCGCTCAGGTCGTGTCCTGCAAAACTCGCGCTGCCTTCGCTCGCGCGATCGAGCCCGCCCAGGATGTTGAGCAGCGTCGACTTGCCGCTGCCCGACGGCCCGAGCATCACGATGAATTCGCCGCGCTGCACCGTGAGGTTGATGTCGCGCAAGGCGTCGATGCGCTGCGTGCCCAGCTGGTAGGTCTTGCCCAGATGGCGGGTCAGCAGCAGCGGCTCGGACATGCGGCGATTTCAACCGCAGGGCCGACCGGCAGGCCTGATTGGCCTCAGCCTCAGCGTGGCGCGGACGGGGGCGCGCTGTCGCGGTGCTTGCGCGGCGCGCGCGCAAACGCGGCATCGAACCAGGCTGGCGGCAGCACGCGCAACAGCCGCGCCACCCAGGCCATCTGCCAGGGAATCACGCGAAAGCGCGCGCCGGCATCGATCGCGCGCACGGCCTGCTGTGCAAACCGGTCGGCCGGCATCAGGAATGGCATCGGATGGCGGTTCTTGCGGGTCAGCGGCGTGTCGATGTAGCCGGGCGCCAGCGTCACCACGCGCACCCCGCTGCCGCGCAACTCCACGCGCAGGCTCTCGCAATAGCTGATGGCCGCCGACTTGCTCGCGCAATAGGCGCCATGCCCGGGCATTCCGCGGATGCCGGCCACGCTGGCCACCCCCACCAGCGTGCCGCTGCCGCGCGCGCGCATCGCGTCCACAAACGGATGAAAGCTCGCCACCAGGCCACCCACGTTGGTGGCAAGCAGCCGCGCCATCACGTCGAGGTCTTCACGCTGCGCGGTGTCCATGCCGACACTGATGCCGGCATTGGCGATCACCACGTCGGGCAGGCCAAACCGCTCCACGCATTGCTGCGCGGCTGCAAGCATGGCGTCGGCATCGGTCACGTCGGCCGACAACACCAGCACGCGGCTGCCGTCTGCGCTCACTGCTGCGAGCCACTGCTCGATGACGCCGGTGCGGCGGGCAAGCAAGGCCACGCGCCAGCCGCGCTCCAGGTAGGCCTGCGCGAGCGCCTGCCCGATGCCGCTGGACGCGCCGGTGATCAAGGCCAGCGGCGGGTGCGGCGTCTGTTGCGGGTTGGCGTGGCGCATGAGCGTGCTCAACGGGTCGCAGCAGTGGTGCCGCGCGGCGCGAGCACCGCGCGCACGTCGCCGCGCAGCTCGAGCACCTTGTCGCGGTCGTTGTAGTCGAGGCTGCCGCCCTCGATGCGGTCGGCGCCGCGCAGCAGCGTGACCGGCTTGTGCGAGCGCACCCGGTCGTCGTTGATGAAGGCGTGCAGGAATTCGCTGTTGAGCTGCAGCGGTGGCGCGCCCGGCGAAGCCGCATCACGCACCACGCGCGCGTTGCCGATGAGTTGCACCTCGCTGCCGTCGGCATTGCTGAGTGCGCGGTCGGCGCTCGCGCGGGTGATCTGCCCGCTCGCGCCCATGCCGCGGATGCGGGCCTGCTCGATCTCCAGCGTATCGGTGTCAGGGTAATGCTGCACCCGATCACCCGACATCTCGTTTTTCAGCCGGCCAGCGGCGTCGAAGTTGCGCACGGTAAAGCGGCGCATGCTGTAGTCCGGGTCGTGCCGCAAGGCCTGCTGCGCGGGCGGCGCGGCAAACATCGGCGTATTGCGCACCAGCCAGTAGCTCATCAGGGCCAGCACCCCCATGAGAGCCACCGGCAGATAGATCGACAGGCGATCCCACAGGCGCAGCAGCATGCCCATCAGGCGAGCACCTCGCGCAGCAGCGCGGCATAGCGCCCGCTGGCCACCAGCAGCAGATCGCAGAACTCGCGCGCCGCGCCCTCGCCGCCGCGCGACGGCGTGATCCACGCCACCCGGGCGCGCACTTCGGCATGGGCATTGGGCGGCGCTGCGGCAAAGTGGGCGCGCTGCATCAGCGGCAGGTCAGGCCAGTCATCGCCGATGACCGCGGTGTCTTCCCACGGCACGCCAAGCGCATCAAGCAGTTGCTGCGCGGCGGGCAGCTTGTCGTCAACACCGAAGCGCGCATGGGTGATGCCCAGCGATGCGAGCCGCTGGCGCAGCGGCGCCGAATCGCGGCCTGTCACCACCAGCGGCGTGATGCCCGCGCGCTGCAGCAGCTTCAGGCCCTGCCCGTCGAGGATGTTGAAGCGCTTGAGCGATTCGCCCTGCTCGCCGATCAGCAAGCCGCCGTCGGTCAGCACGCCATCGACATCGAAGATCGCGGCCCGCACGCCCTGCGCGCGCAACAGCAGCGCGGGATCGAAATGCAGCACCGGCTCGTCGGCCGGCACTGGTGGCACTTGCGGCCCCTGCGTTGCGGGCATGTCAGATCACCTTGGCACGCATCAGGTCGTTGCTGTTGAGCGCCCCCACCAGCAAGCCCTGCGCGTCGACCACCAGCACGCTGGTAATGCGGTGTTGCTCCATCAGCGCGGCTGCATCCACCGCGAGCGCGTCGCTGCGCACGGTGTGCGGCGCGCGGTGCATCACCTCGCCGGCCTTCACGCTGCGCAGATCCGCGCCTTTTTCGATCAGGCGACGCAGGTCGCCGTCGGTGAAGATGCCCAGCACTGCGCCATCGGCGCCCACCACGGCCGAGGCGCCGAGCCCCTTGGCACTCATCTCGCGCATCAGGTCGCCAAACGCTGCGTCGGGGCCCACGCGCGGCACCGCATCGCCGCTTCGCATCAGGTCGCTCACCAGCGTGAGCAGCTTGCGCCCAAGCGCGCCACCCGGATGCGAGCGCGCGAAGTCTTCGGCCTTGAAGCCGCGCGCATCGAGCAGCGCGACCGCCAGCGCGTCACCGAGCACCATTTGCGCG
>Ga0214917_10006939_pt1 | contig 11620 bp, 11 predicted proteins | sample LL_1208_BB_MetaG_FD_177983 | JGI IMG/M metagenome (GOLD analysis project Ga0214917, IMG submission 177983) | Freshwater microbial communities from Lake Lanier, Atlanta, Georgia, United States - LL_1208_BB | ecosystem: Environmental > Aquatic > Freshwater > Lake | place: USA: Georgia | collected...
TTGTATTGAGAAAGATAGATCCGTTCGGAAAGGCATTGGGAGGATTCGGGGGCGACTGGGGAATCTTAGCAGTCTGAAATCCGTCCGCATTCCGATAATTCAGCCAGGCAGTATAAGCCGTGGTCCAGTCAGTCCAATTGCCATCCTCCTCAACACGGGCAATATTGTATGTAAGCTGTGAATTTGACCATTGATGGCAGTCTCGTGTCCGATTCAATAAGAAATTTGTATCATAATAGGTCGCAAGATTCGTCGGAATCAAAGCATTCATAATATAATTTATAGCAATAACCATCCAGATCGTAGAATCATCGTAGGAGAGGGGGGTCTGCACTGTAAAATCCCACTGGTCCTTCGTGCCAGCAATCTGAGGTGAGGTGAGAACCCAGTTCCAGGCTTCTGTGACCGACATAAAATACATATAGAGGAATCGGCTCATTACAGTCGGACCATAATTAGAGGCGATTGCGTAGGTCAGAATGGATTCAAATGCATAGAGAACAGATTCATCTATTGCAATAGGGGGATCGAGTGGTGGAATAAACGGATAGGGTAAGAGACCAGACGGTGGAACGCTCGCAATGATGGTTGGAAAGTATTGGGTATAGGTTGTGAAGGATCCTACTGCGACCTCGCGGATATTACTACTATCGTATTCGCCATTCTGGGGATTAAAGGTGGGATATCGCACCGTCGGATTGGCAGAATTTGTTAAGAGCTGCTGCCGCGTCTGAAAGAATGCAATGGCCCTCGCCTGCATTAATTTGGTTAAGGTGGACGCATCGGCGTTCCTAGACATCTCTACTAGTGCCTTCCCAAATCTATCCATCCTAACCGTGCCTGATCTTCCACCACCTGCTGCATAAAATACTGACCATTCCAGTAATTGAGAAGTGGGGGGATGACGGATAGGTATGTGAGGAGAGGATCCACGGATTGCCAATTTGGATTGGATAAGGTGGAGGCCAGGGTGAGCGCTGCCATTGCCTGGCAGCCCGGACTGCGAATCCAGACATTGAGGAAGGTATTAATATATTTTTCTGTATACTTGGGAAGCTTCTGATTCCGCACCAGGAAGAGCATCAGATAATCTATGCCGCCTGGCAGACCTGTGGTGAAAAAGAGGGAGAAACCCATAAAGGTATGGGCCTGAACATAGCAGCCGATGGGAATTGCGATTCCGATCATTAGAAGATGATGGAGCCAATCATCTGTGCGAAATTTCTGCCAATACAATGCAATATGGTAGAAATGGAGAGCCAGACACAGCTGGACGGCCAGCCAATTGGTCTCGTATTTGGCAAGGCCGTGGAGATCGGTGAAGGTATTATAGACATCAGGAGCTGTAATAGCAACAATGGCCGCATTATGAATGGCGTGAACAGCATAATAGGGATTCTGCCATTCTGATTTGGCAATAAATCGGTCTAGAATGGTAAAGGTTGTAAAGAGTGTTGCAGTTTCTAGCAATTCTTGAAGCATTCCCTATTTATATACAGTAGAAATATTTAGGTTACTATTTTTTTATATAACTAAAAAATTTGAACTATTTTGCAACTATAAAATTTGTAACAAAATGTCATCTACAGTATATAGACCTGGTGATTTTAGCTTTATGCAAGATGAGCATAGTCGTAAGTATGTGAAGGATGCGTATGATGCAATGATAATGGCGGAGCAGATAGAGCTAATGAAGGAGGAGCCTGAAGCTGATAAGGGATATATGTTTACATCTGATGAACGATATGAACTCATCCACAAACATATGCAGTTTCTGAATGAGCACAGTGGATCTTCTTATGCCTGGACTATGCGCGAGGTTCAGTTAATTGCACAGAAAGGGTGGACTGTATATGTAAATATGTATCTAACACGCTAATCATTTCCTAGACTTACGAACTGTCTTTGCTGATTTAGATGCATTATGGAGCTTAAGTGCTTTAAGAAGAAAAGCGAGACGTTCGGAATTATTATTATTATTATTTTTACGAGTTTTTCGTCTAGACTTTACAGGAGAATTATTAAATGTGACTCGTTTTTTTGTTGATTTTGCTAGTTTTGCTGATTTTTCTGGTTTTTCTGCCTTTGGCTTTCTGCCACACTTTCGAATACACACGACTTCGGATGCCGGTCCCTTTCTCAAAGGGGGAGCCATTCGGACAATGATGTCCTCGTCATCTATGAAAACAACCTGACCCTCTTGCTTAGGATTAGGAAGCATCACCTTAGATCCGACTGATACATCACGTCCTGCCGAGTCTTTGAGTTTAAGTGTCTTTTGTTCTGCAATAATTTCCGCAGTTTCGGGATCTTTTTTATCCAGGGGCTCCATTTTAATTTGACTAAATCTGGACATCTCTAATCTAAAGTATATGTGATATTTTAAAATAATGTCACATATATTTGCAAGTGTTGGTCTTATTGCAGTGGCTCTGCTGGGGACTTCGTGCTTTGCTATAGGAATTGTGTTCTCAATGAATGAACTTGTGATTGTGGGGATTATAAGTCTTATCTTGTTTATTATTGGATTGCTTGTTTTTATGTATTGCTTTCCAAAACAAACACAGCAGACTGCAGAGACTAATACTACACAACGCTACACGACGAATAATATGAATTCTATGAAGCGCAATAAGTCAGATACGGATCTGGAGCTAATTAATAAGAATAGTATCCAAGAAACATTTTAGTCATATTAATTTCTTCGTGTCTTTCGACGATTACCACCCTTCTTACTACCCTTCTTACCACTCTTCTTACCACTCTTCTTACCACTCTTTTTACTCGGTTTTGCAGCTGCTGATGCAGATACTGATACACCTGCATTTTCATTTTCATTATTTGAAGATGAGTTTTTTGCAGCTGCAGCACTTGAAGAAGCAGCTGCAGCGTGTTTTAAACTTAATATTATATTTTTAAATTCTGGTTCTACTTCATACTTAATATCAGAATGACTTTTTAAAAAATTTAGTTTATTAGCATTAATCATTACTGAAACTTTATAATTTTCATCTATAAACTGCAGTTCATAATTACCCAAACCATTACCCATTTGCACCGGTAATGCCCTAATTTGACCATATTTACCTATAATTTCTTTTAAAGTTTTAATTAATTCAGCCTTGCCATGTTTTGTTAAGTTATATTCCTCCTCGACCATTGCAGGTCTAATATTATTATAATTGTTATTATTATTATTATTGTTATTATTATTGTTATTATTCTTCTTCTTTTCTAACGATTTTAGCAGTTCTGCAACTGATGTAGGTTTTATACTCATTTCTATTAATGGAAAAGATTAAATCTAAAATGGCAAAGCTATTTTAAGCCTTCTGTTTGTTTGCAGGTGACTCTGTCACCTGCAAAGAACACATCAGGCGTAGCGCTCTGCGCTACGCCTTCTGTTTTCAATTATTAACCGTTGGTTAATAATTGAAAAGATTAAGCCTAAAATGGCAAAGCCATTTTAGGCTTTCTGTTTATGCCTCGCCAACACTAGCCGGATCTCCCCCAGATTTGCCACCATATATCTTAGGACCAACGGATAGTCATTCTTCAAATACAGCTCTATGGAAGGGCACAGGTTCGTGCACTTGGTAAACATTGTCAGATACTTGAGTTCAAAGATGCCCTGCACGATCTCTGTTGCCGCCCCCAGCTTCTGCACCTTAATTCCAGTCTGCGCTTCGGAGAGAATCACTGTCTCCCCATCCACAAAGTCCCCTATACACTTAAAGATGAGGTCCTTACCCGAGCACGTAATCTCGAGTTTCTCTGCTAAGGCATTGAAATCCCTGCAGATCTTCTGGAAATCGCAGCTCGGCATATTGATAATGGATGTAAACTGAATATTGGGCATCTCAATGTTGTCCACATTGGTGTCAAAGAGCTTCATCATCCACGTGTTTGTGGTCTGCTTCTCGGCATTCTCAGCTCGAATGCCGAGCTTATTGGGATTGGATGCCGGTAGAAAGAGAGTTAGAGAGTCCGTATTGGACAGGGTCTTAATGAGCTTGAACAGATATATCATATTCACACCAAGAATGAACTTATTTGGGCAGAAAAAATACTCGAACTTGTCGGCATTCAGTCTCAGGTAGGTCAGGACCACGTGGGTCTCATCCACATCAATGATCTTGATGCCAGTGGAATCAAACTCTATATTGGCTTCTGCCAGAATCTCCTTCAGGCCTTCAATCAAGGTGCGGAAAGCACCCGACTGGACGGTGCGGATCTCAAAGAGATTTCCATTGGCATTTGTCTTGCCGGTTGTGGTGCTCATCTGAAGGATTCAAGGCCGATGGGCTTTAGGTCTATTTGATTTTTACGCACTTGATCCATTTCGTGCCGGAATTGGATCAAGGTTGGAATGAAACGCACTAGGAGTTGGACGAAGAGTCCAACTCCTGGAGATTAAATGATGGATGGTCACCCTTCGGGCGACCATCGCTCGTGCATTAATCTCAGGATTTAAATGAATAACTCTAAGACCTATTTTTTTTTGCCTTTCGTGTCTTAGATCCATTGATAAACTTATAGATGCCATAGAGGGCAATTGGCGCAATATACTTACTAACAGCGGCCACGAAGGGTTCACCAATAGATGGTAAGAAACCACCAGACTGTTTGTTTTGCTTCTTGGATTTTCTTGATTTTCTCCTATTCAATCGTCTCTTCGTCTTATTCTTTCGTCTTTTTCCCCCAATGATCGGACGAATATCTGTCAGATTCGGCGTAGAGGTAAGGCATCTACCTGCAGAGGCAGCCGGTTGTTCAAACGGGACGCCATTATATTTGGCCGGCATATTCACGGACATTCCTCTAGTAATATTGTATATAAAATTTGATAATCTAAAGATACTATTCTGAACAACAAAGTATTGATATGGCCGAAGAATATGAACAGCTGTCACACGAGGCACACGTGCTCAAACTTCCTGATACGTATATTGGGGCCGTGACAACCTCGGATGATCAGCAATGGGTTCTAAATGAAAGCCGCGACAAGATAGTCTTTAACTCCCTACAGTTCAATCCAGGCCTCTACAAGATCTACGATGAGGTGGTTGTGAATGCCCGCGATGCCTTTGTTCGTGCTCAAACTGCCGAAGAGGGTGTCCGCCTCCCTGTGAAGCGCATTGATATTACCGTGAAGAATGGAACAATCACAGTGGAGAATGATGGTGACGGCATTCCCATAGAAGAACACGCAAAGGAGAAGTGCTACATTCCCGAGCTCATCTTCGGCCGCCTCCTGACCTCCTCCAATTACAAAGAGGGCGAGGAGCGTATTGTCGGCGGGAAGAACGGATATGGTGCCAAGCTCGCCAACATCTTCTCCACGGAGTTCACGGTGGAGACGCAGCATCCTGGAACCGGCAAAAAGTATACGCAGACCTGGAATAACAATATGAGTGTGAAGGGCAAGCCGTCCATTCGCAAGGCGGCCGGAACCAAGGGCTATGTGAAGATCACCTTCACGCCCGATGCAGAACGCTTCAAGGGTGCATATGACGAAAAGGGTGTGATGAGTGATGATATGATGCGCGTCTTTGAGACGAGAGCCGTAGAACTCGCCGCGATGGTCGGATCCGGTGTCAAGGTCTATTGGAACGGTGTGCTGATCGGCGTGAACAGCTTTGAGAAGTATATCAAGCTCTTCTTGAAGGAGGGGATCACCGGATTCTGCTATGAGAACTGCGGGCCGCGCTGGGAAGTCGGAGCGGTCCTGAGTCGCCACCTCTATTCTGACGAAGAGGGACTGAAGGACGAGAAGCAGATCAGCTTCGTAAATGGCATTCAGACACGGAAAGGTGGTAAGCACGCCGACTATGTGAGCCGTCACGTCCTCACGGACTTTGCCGAGGCCGCCAAGAAGAAGAAGGTGGACATCAAGCCGGGTCAGCTCAAGGACCACGTGGTCTTCTTCGTGAATGCGACGATCGTGAATCCCACCTTTGCGTCACAAACGAAGGACTTCCTGACCACCGATGCCAAGAAGTTCGGATCTGCCCCTAAATTCTCGGGGAAGCTCGTGGAAGGCCTGATGAAGTTGGGTCTCTTGGAGGAGGCCAAGTCCGTCCTGGAGGCGCGGTCGGCGCGCGATGCCAAGAAGACAGATGGCGCCAAGAAGCGCACTCTGCGCGGCGTGCCCAAGTGCGATGATGCCTTCTATGCCGGCACGGCACAGAGCGACAAATGCACGCTGATTCTCACCGAGGGAGATTCAGCTGCCGCCTCCGCAATTGCTGGCTTGGAGGTTGTCGGCCGTGAATACTGGGGCGTCTTCCCTTTGCGAGGAAAGCCTCTCAATGTCCGCGAAATCAGTGTCCAGAAGTTCAATGCCAATGATGAGCTGAAGAATCTCAAGTTAATTCTTGGCTTGGAGCAACGCAAGGTCTATCGATCCACGAAGGACTTGCGCTACGGCCGTGTGATGATTATGGCAGATGAGGATGACGACGGTTCGCACATCAAGGGCCTCGTGATGAACATCTTTCACGCCGAATGGCCTCAGCTCCTGGAGCTCGGCTATATCTGCACTCTGTCCACGCCTCTCCTGAAGGCATCCAGGGCCGGCACGGTCGTTCCCTTCTATCGGATGCAGGAATACCTTACGTGGAAGGACACTCATTCCCTAAACGGCTGGCACATCAAGTATTATAAGGGGTTGGGCACATCTACGCCCGCAGAGGCCCGTGAATGGTTTCGTGATCTGCACGAGATCAAATACGAATGGGAAGGCAAGCCTTCAGGAGATGCCTTGATCTTGGCCTTTGGTAAGGATCAGTCCAATGAACGCAAGGAGTGGCTGAAGAAGTATGAGCCCGAAAAGGCAATGCCCATTACAGGCGGTAAGGCAACCTTCAAGGGCTTTGTGGATGGCCAGCTCATCCACTTCAGCCACGCCGACAATATCCGCTCTATTCCCCATCTGATGGATGGTCTGAAGCCGAGTCAACGTAAGATCCTCTATGGGGCTTTTAAGCGCGGCTTACGATCCGAGATCCGCGTAGCACAACTGACAGGGTATGTGTCAGAGCACGCGGCCTATCACCACGGCGAGGCGTCCCTCAACTCCACAATTGTGGGTATGGCTCAGACCTTTATGGGCTCCAACAATCTGCACTTCCTCAAGCCCATCGGACAGTTCGGCAGTCGGTTGGAGGGTGGCAAGGATGCGGCTTCACCAAGATACATCCATACACATCTGGAGCCCATTGTGGATGTGCTGTTTCGCAAGGAGGACCAGATTCTCCTGAAGGCAATGGAGGACGACGGAGAGAAGGTGGAGCCCGAGTATTATCTGCCCGTGGTTCCTCTGATCGCCATTAATGGCTCCGTGGGGATCGGCACGGGCTACTCGACTGATATTCCGCCCCACAATCCCGATGACATTCTGAAGCTGTTGCAGCACCGACTGAATGGATCTCTGACGAGTCTGGCCGGCAGGGAGCTGGATCCCTGGTGGTTCGGCTTCAAGGGACTCTTGAAGCGCGTGGACGGAAATACCTGGTGGACTCGTGGCACCTATTCGTTTGACGAAGAGAAGAAGACGATTACAGTGGACGAGCTGCCGGTGGGCCAGTGGACGAAGCCCTACAAGGCCTTCTTAGATGGACTCCTTATCAAGGACGTGACACCCTTTGGCCTGAAGAACTTCGATGACCTGTCCGTGGGTGTGAAGATCAAGTTCGTGCTGTATATGACGGAGGAGGGCTTTGATGAGGCCTTGGAGAAGCCCGAGGTCTTTGAGAAGAACTTCAAGTTGGTGAGCTCCTGGAAGACGACGAATATGCACTGCTTTGATGCGGACTTTGTAATGCATAAATACGAGACAATTGGAGACATCCTAGAGGCCTTTGTAGGGCAGAGGCTGCCGGCCTATGAACAGCGCCGTCTGAGACAGCTGGAGGCCTTGGCGAAGGAGGCGTTGGAACTGGATGCGAAGCGAGCCTTTATCCAGGCAGTCTTGGATGGACGGATAGTGATGATGCGCAAGGCCAAGGAGGAGATCGTGAAGATGATCCAGACGTGTGGCATACCGGCCTTGTCCAATCCTGAAAAGCCGGATGAGTATGACTCCTATCGGTATGTAGTGAAACTACCTATGGATAAGGTCACGAAGGAGGAGATTGACATCTTGGATCGTGATGTGGCAACCAAGAAGGCGGAGATGAAGATGCTGGAGACGGCTACACCGGCCTCTATGTGGCTTGCAGATTTGGAGGACTTTACGGCGGCCTGGAAGCTCTATAAGGAGGTGCGGGAGGAGGAGATGAAGGGGGAGGGTGGAGATGTGCCTGGAGCTAAGAAGGGCAAGAAGACGGCAGTGAAAATTGTGCGCAAGGCAAAGGCCTAAGAATTTAATACACAAATAATTAATTCTTTGATTTTTGTAAAATCTAAGGATTAAATGCACGAACGATGCTCCCCTAAAGGGGAGCATCTATCATTTTATTCCCTAGACTTGCGCTCTTCGCGCAAGTCTACATGAAAGTTTATATATCAGGCTAAGCCTGATATATAAACTTAGCCTAGACTCGGACTTTAGTCCGAGTCTACATAAAGGGCTGGAACGGCAGCGACCTCGCACCGGCACTTGACATATTTACTGGCTGCATCAAAGGGACAGGAAGATGACTAATATCATTAAGGTAGTAGTTATATTGATCAATTTCACTGAGAATACGGGGAGCGGCCCAGTCTACGACAATCTTATTGAGCTCCTTCACCTGACCGGCAACATCAAAGGTATTATTTTTTGCATACTGGTAATATATTCCACGCATAATCATCTTGAGTTCATCTATATCCTGATCATCAATGACATACTTCTTAGGGCCCGAGCGAAGGTAGACTTCCTTACGGATGGCCTCTTGGAGCGTTGTCACATTGCAGGTTGTAAAATAGGCCATAGCAACCTCCGAGGGGGTCATATTTCCCCGGAGCATATCGCCGACAAAGTTGGGCTCTGCTTTTTTGCCATAGTCAAATCCTGGAACATTGAAGGCTCCACCGGCGCCCTCAGCACCTCCTGTGACCGTTGTAAAATTCATACGGCCATTCTGGCCATTCAATGCGTATGCAGTATACGGAAGTTGGAAATCGGAGGGATCCTGGGTCGCCATTTCTGAAGTTGGCCGATTTTTTATTCTTACGTATGAATATACAAATGACTTCCATCCTCAGTCGCACAAAGCAGATCCCCACGGATACTCCCTATTTTATTAGCTTAGTTGCTAATCCCCAGCTCAAGGTCTTCAATGCCGACGCTGCCACAAGCACCACCTCCTATGTGTCGGGAGCAGCTGCTGGTAATTTTACGGCCTCCAACGTTCCCCTTACTCTTGGTGATGCCTCTGGAACCATCAACATCTTCCGTGATTTGGGTATTACCATTGTAAGCTCTGGCCGCACCTTCCGCGGTGTGCAGCTCTTGGCTCTGGACGGCAGCGGTGCTACGGGCGGCGGCGGTGGCACCGGCTGGACCTCTACTACCTCTGGCACAGCGGGTGTCTGGAAGCCTTCTAATGAGGGTGTTCTGGGATCTCCTGCTGTCTCATCCTCTGTTCTCTCCTCCTTTGGTGTGTTCTACTTTGAGACCGGCGCAAGAGGTCTGGGTGTTGCACAAAGCTTGGTTCGCTACGGTTAATAACCGCCACTTTGTGGCGGTTAAAAACCTCAGTGAAGCGGACCACTCTGTGGTCCTGTTCGCTACGGTTGAGGTGTTTAGCTCTGCTAAACACCAAAACCCCTTTTGTGTGGCTTTGCCACACAAAACGGTTAAACAACGTAGCTTTGCTACGGTGTTTAAGTCCTTCTGGTTGGCAAAGCCAACCAGAACGGTTAAGCACCGGCTTCATTTTCTACGGACCTCGCCCCCTCCAACTTTTCTACGGCGTGTATTTATCAAATATCAAACTATTTGATAAATATTTTCTTCCACTCTAACAGAACCAAATGTCATCCATCTCTCGTTTTCTTAAGCAGATCCCCAGCGATACTCAGTATTTCATCCCCCTGAACACATCCAATCAGCTCAATTTGAAGATTTTCAATGCTGATGCCAATGCATCTACTACCTCCTACGTATCCGGTGCTGCCGCCGGTAATTTTACGGCATCCAACATTCCTGCCGGCACTGTTTTCTACGATGCGTCTGGTACCATCACCCTGTTCCGTGATATGGGTAAGACCATTGTGAGCTCTGGCCGCACCTTCCGTCGCGTTCAGCTCCTGCGTCTGGATGCAGCAGAGGCTGATGTTCCTACCGGTGCTGGCGGATCCGGATGGACCTCTACGACTACAGCTGCTGGTGTTTGGAAGCCTGGTAATAACGGTGTTGTTGGTAATCCTTCTACAAACACCCTCATTGACAGTGATTTCAACAACTTCTACTTTGAGACCGGTGCACGTGGCTTGGGTGTTGCTCAGGGGCTTATTCGCTACGGGTAAACACCGTAGCAGTGCTACGGTGTTTAAGTCTTTCTGGTTGGCAAAGCCAACTAGAACGGGTAAACACCAAACCTCCTCACTTTACGAGGGTGCATAGTCTCAACAAACAATCATATATGTATCTTAATACAAGTTATTCAAAATAATTTGTATTAGTTTATTTATTTAGTCATAAATAGAGGTAAATGTCAAGTACCAACACAGGAACTCTTACGATAGGGAATCAAGTATTTACAATTTTTAAGGGAATTAATCTAAAACTTATAGCCTATATTATTATTGCAATTATTATAGAAATTGTTGGAATTGTCTATGGAATACGATCTCAACCTCCAATGTTCTTAATGCTTGCCATTTTTGTTCCCCTATCCATCTATGTTTTCATTATATACGGCATCCAATGGTTTGGTGACAAGGGTCCCTTTAATAATGCCACTGTTCCCTGGCCTCCCGCTATTAACAGCTGCCCCGACTTTCTCACAGCCTACAATATCCCCGCAACATCTACAAGGGTCGCTATTACTGGTTGCGTAGATACAATTGGTGTTAGTAGAAATGGTGCTCTTCCAAAGCTCGGTTCATCAGGTCAACCCACTTGGACAAATGCTCCTACAGCACCTATCTCAGCAAGCAAAACAGATGCCAATGGTGCTACAATGCTCCTCTCTACGGGATTCTTTGCCACCAAAGTAGCGGGTGAAACAGTAGCACAAGTCTGCACCCGTTGTCAAGCGGCAGGTGTTACTTGGGAAGGTGTATGGGACGGACAGAGTTGCTTTAGCAATGGTTCCAATATCCCTGCAGACGCAGGAGGCAGCACTTGCACAACCTAAGTAGAATTCAAGTCTCCTATCCAATGCGAACAAGTCAAACAGAACAAGAAACAGCGTGTCTTCATCCTGACATTGAAGAAGCCATGTTGCAATGGTTACAAACTCGATCTCATCCGGCCTTTCTCCTCATCGGCCGACCAGGCATCGGTAAGACCACAATGGTCTATCGTGTCTGTAAACTTGCCAAGTTCTGGATCCAAGAATTTAACGCCTCTCATACACGGACAGGATCCTCCTTTCGCCAAACGATCCTCCCTCTCCTTGTGGAGCCCGGCATCTCTGCACTTATCCATCCTTCTACGCCAAATGGTCGAGCCATTCTCAGAATG
>Ga0214917_10006941_pt1 | contig 11618 bp, 9 predicted proteins | sample LL_1208_BB_MetaG_FD_177983 | JGI IMG/M metagenome (GOLD analysis project Ga0214917, IMG submission 177983) | Freshwater microbial communities from Lake Lanier, Atlanta, Georgia, United States - LL_1208_BB | ecosystem: Environmental > Aquatic > Freshwater > Lake | place: USA: Georgia | collected...
CGCCCCTCGGACACCACACTGGCCGCATTCACCAAACTGGGGGCGCTTACTGAACGGGTTTTGGGTAGGGAGTTCTCACGATCCGCCCAGGCGGGGTGTCCCACCACCACACACAAATTCTTAAGATCTCGCAAATCATGAGCCAATTGCTGCAAGGCGTCTTCGCAGGCCTGAATGAACACCGGCCGCAAAAAAAGGTCTTCGGCCGCATAACCGCAAATGGACAACTCGGGCGTTAAGACCAAGCGGGCGCCCTGAGCGTAGGCTTGCCGCGCTGCATCCACGATTTTTTGAGCGTTGCCCGTCAGGTCTCCCACCACAAAATTCAGTTGTGCAACGCAGATGGTCAGGGTCATGGTGGGGTGACTCGGCTCAGAAAATGGTTGGCCCTGAAAGCCAAGGCAAAATGCAGTAGATCACTATGTTGGATTATGTCATTCAGGTCTCGCACCACCCCGACGCCATCGCGCCTGAAGCATGGAACCAACTTTTGGCGCAGCAGCAGTTGCCTACGCCCTTTATGCGGCATGAATACCTCAGTGCCCTTCACCAAAGCGGCAGTGCGGTGCCCCAAACCGGCTGGACGCCCCATTTTGTAACGCTTCAACATCCGGTTTCCAATCAGCTGCTCGCTGGCTGTGCCCTGTATGCCAAAACGCATTCCTATGGTGAATACGTGTTCGATTGGACATGGGCCAATGCGTATGGGCAACACGGCTTGGCCTATTACCCCAAAGGTCTTATGGCGGTGCCTTTTACCCCAGTCACGGGCAGCCGCCTATTGGCTTCAGACGGCGCCAGCAGACGCGCTCTGATTCAAGCTGTGCAGCAACATGCTGAGCAGCAAGAGTGGTCCTCACTGCATGTGCTTTTTGGAGCCGATGAAGACATTCAGTCTTGCACCGAAAGCGCTTGGATGACCCGTCAAACCGTTCAGTTTCACTGGGAGAACCGCCTTCCGACCCAAGAAGCAGCGGACACTGAGCATTGGAAGCCGTTTGAAAGCTTTGACGGTTTTTTGGCGTCCATGCGTCAAGAAAAGCGCAAAAAAATCAAACAGGAGCGGCGCAAAGTAGCTGATGCCGGGGTGCGTTTTAGGGCGCAGCAGGGAAAAGACATCTCTAACGCTGATTGGGACTTTTTTTACCGCTGCTACGAGCGCACTTACCTGGAGCACGGCAATGCACCCTATTTAAGCCGGGCGTTTTTTCAGCAGATGGCTCAAGATTTACCCGAGCATTGGTTGCTTTTTATTGGCGAGCGCGACAACCGGCCCATTGCAGCCAGCCTGATTGGCATTTCAGAGCCTCCCTCTTCCCACACCACAAGTATCAAAACCGCCTGGGGACGTTATTGGGGCGCTCTAGAGCGGGTGGACTGCTTGCACTTTGAGGCTTGCTACTACCAGCCCATTGAATGGTGTATCCAACACCAATGGCACAGGTTTGAAGGTGGGGCGCAGGGGGAACACAAGTTGGCGCGGGCCTTAATGCCGGTAGCCACCTCGAGCGCGCATTGGTTGGCTCACCATGCCTTTGCAGAAGCTGTTGGCCGTTTTTTGGGCCGGGAACAAGAAGGAATTGCCAACTACGTGAACGAGCTGGAGCAACATGCCCCGTTCAAAGCCAACTAGTTCACAACTGATGCCAGCAACCCCAATTCGGCGCTAGACAGCATGGCTTCCATGTTCATCACAATCAGCATGCGTTCGCCCACATTGGCCAAACCGGTGATGAAACGGCCGTCCAATGCTGCATCAAACTGAGGGGCTGCTTTGATGGCCGAGTGCGGCATGGTGACCACATCTGACACCGAATCCACCACCACGCCCACCATAGTGCCCTTGATGTTCAAGATGATGACCACCGTGAATTCGTTGTAGTCGGCCTTGGCCAAATGCAGCTTCAAGCGCAAGTCGATGATGGGCACAATCACGCCGCGCAGGTTGACCACCCCTTTGATGAAGCTAGGGGCATTGACCATGCGGGTGGGCTCTTCGTAGGACCGAATTTCCTGGACCCGCAAAATATCAATGGCATACTCTTCTTGGCCAAGACGCAGCGTCAAAAACTGACCGGAATCAGCTAATCCTTTACCAGAATTGCCACCGCGCGATAGGCTAGAGGAGTGAGCATGGGACGTTTGCATGAGAGGGTTCCTAGGTTCAATCAGACCAATTGATCATACACTTCAGCCATGAATTCATGCTTGGTGGCAGCTCAGTGATCAGGCAGAACCTTATGCCAAATGATTTGCATAAGCCGCTATGCCATCAGCAATTTCTTTTTGGGCCGCATCAGGCCCTTCCCAGCCCAGAACCTTGACCCACTTGCCTTCTTCCAGATCTTTGTAGTGCTCAAAAAAGTGCGCAATGGTTTTCAGGCGGGCGGGGTTCAAGTCTTCGGGTTTCTGCCACTGGGTGTAGATGGACAACAATTTGTTAATCGGCACGGCCAATACCTTGCCGTCTTGTCCGGCTTCGTCTTCCATTTTCAAAATACCAATGGCTCGGCAAGTCACCACCACACCCGGAATCAGGGGCACAGGCGTTATCACCAGCACGTCTACCGGGTCACCATCACCAGAAATGGTTTTGGGCACATAGCCATAGTTGGTGGGGTAATGCATGGCAGTGCTCATGAAGCGGTCCACAAAAATGGCGCCGGTCTCTTTATCCACCTCGTACTTGATGGGGTCGGCATTCATGGGAATTTCAATGATCACATTGAAGGCTTCAGGTGCTTTGGGGCCAGGGGTGACGTTGTCCAATGACATAAACAGGAAAGTTGAAGGTTGAGGAAAAGTTGAAAAGTGACCCGTATTAACCCCAATTCTAATGATCCCAAGGGCATACCCTCTTGCGCTCAGGTTACAAGGGCTTACAGTGGAGCCGTTGGCCAATCGTCTCTTAACCCACTCCAAGTGAAGACGGACACGAGGAAGCAACGCAGTGGTGGCGGCACCTCGGCGTTGCCACCGTTTCGTTAGACATGACAGGAGTATTTTTATGACAGGTAACTCTGCGCTGATCTTGGCGCTGATCTGTGGGCTGATTGCCGTGGTGTACGGCTTTTGGGCGCGCAGCTGGATCTTGGCCCAGGACGCGGGAAACGCCCGCATGCAAGACATTGCAGCCGCCATTCAAACGGGTGCCGCTGCCTACTTGGCAAGGCAGTACAAAACCATTGCCATGGTGGGTGTGGTGCTGACCATACTGATTGGCGTGTTTTTAGATGGCCTAACCGCTGCAGGTTTTGTGGTGGGTGCCGTGCTTTCAGGAGCCTGCGGCTTTATTGGCATGAATGTTTCCGTCAAGGCCAATGTGCGCACGGCCCAAGCCGCTACCCGCGGCATTGGCCCAGCCCTGGACGTGGCTTTTAGGGGCGGCGCCATCACGGGTATGCTGGTGGTGGGTTTGGGCCTTCTGGGCGTGACCGGTTTTTACTGGTTCTTAACGGGCAATGCCCAGACCGGTTCGAACTTGGCACAAGTTCTCAACCCGCTGATCGGGTTTGCCTTTGGCTCATCGCTCATTTCAATTTTTGCCCGCTTGGGTGGAGGTATTTTCACCAAAGGGGCCGACGTCGGCGCCGACCTGGTTGGCAAGGTAGAAGCTGGAATTCCTGAAGACGACCCTCGCAACCCCGCTGTGATTGCCGACAACGTGGGAGACAACGTGGGAGATTGCGCAGGCATGGCCGCCGACCTGTTTGAAACCTATGCCGTCACCCTGATTGCCACTATGGTTCTGGGCGCTCTGTTGCTTACCAACTCGGGGACCAGCGCGGTGCTTTACCCCTTGGCATTGGGTGCAGTGTCCATCATTGCGTCCATCGTGGGATGCTTTTTTGTCAAGGCCAGCCCCGGCATGAAAAACGTCATGCCCGCGCTTTACAAGGGCTTGGCCGTTGCAGGCGTGCTGTCTTTGGTGGCGTTTTACTTTGTCACGACTTGGCTGATTCCTGACAATGCCATTGCCGCCGCAGGCAGCCAACTGCGCCTGTTTGGCGCCACCGTGGTGGGTTTGGTGCTGACGGCCGCCTTGGTGTGGATCACCGAGTACTACACCGGCACCCAGTACCCCCCCGTCAAGCACATTGCGCAGGCCTCCACTACGGGGCACGGCACCAACATCATTGCAGGGCTAGGGGTGTCCATGCGCTCGACCGCCTGGCCGGTGTTGCTGGTGTGCCTGGCCATTGGGGTGTCTTATCAACTTGGTGGGCTTTATGGCATTGCGGTCGCAGCCACGTCTATGCTGAGCATGGCGGGCATTGTGGTGGCTCTGGATGCCTACGGCCCCATCACGGACAACGCGGGCGGTATTGCCGAAATGGCCGAATTGCCCAGCAGCGTGCGGGACATCACCGATCCATTGGACGCTGTGGGCAACACCACCAAAGCCGTGACCAAAGGCTACGCCATTGGTTCGGCCGGATTGGCCGCTTTGGTTTTGTTTGCAGATTACACACACAAGCTGGAAGCTTTTGGCAAGGTCATCACCTTTGACTTGAGCGACCCCATGGTCATCATCGGCCTCTTCATTGGTGGCCTGATTCCCTACCTGTTTGGCGCCATGGCCATGGAAGCTGTGGGCCGCGCGGCAGGTGCTGTGGTGGTGGAAGTGCGTCGCCAATTCCAAACCATTAAGGGCATCATGGACGGCAGCGGCAAACCTGAGTACGACACCGCGGTAGACATGCTCACCAGTGCTGCTATTAAAGAAATGATGGTGCCGTCCTTGCTGCCGGTGGTCGCGCCGGTGTTGGTAGGCCTGATTCTGGGCCCCGCTGCTTTGGGCGGCTTGTTGATGGGGACCATCATCACCGGCCTGTTTGTAGCCATTTCCATGTGTACAGGCGGCGGTGCTTGGGACAACGCCAAAAAATACATTGAAGACGGCCACCATGGCGGCAAAGGCTCCGAAACCCACAAAGCCGCCGTGACCGGCGACACCGTGGGCGACCCCTACAAAGACACCGCGGGCCCCGCCATCAACCCGCTCATCAAAATCATCAACATCGTGGCGTTGCTGATCGTGCCGCTGATGATGCATTTTCATGGCTGAAATGACGGGCTCATCAGCATAAAAATTCACCCCCCCCCCCCCCCCCCGAAATGGGGGGGCTTTTCTTACAAAAGCAACCTTAGACTCTATTTGTCCGCCGAATCGATATCAGCAAGTGGACACAAATAGGGCGTAACAGCCCAGATGTATTGTTCTGAGGCCCCATCTGAAAATTCTCATCGTTGACGATCACGACTTGTTGCGCCAAGGTTTGCGCCAAGTACTCAAAGGCTTAGGTGATGTCACCTTGCTTGAGGCTGCCACCTGCACCCGTTGCATAGAAGTGGTCAACCAACATGACGATGTGGATTTGGTCATCTTGGATTACGTTTTACCCGACGCGCCCAACGGCGAGGCTCTGGATCAACTGGCCATTCAACGACCCCAATTGCCGGTGGTGGTGCTTTCTGGCTATATCAATGATTCGCTGCTCACCGCGGCCAAAGTTCGAGGCGCATCCGCCGTGTTGAGCAAAAACACTTTTAGCAATGAACTGCTCACCACCATTACGCAACTGGTTGGTGCCCAATCCAGCCCTACGCCCAATACACCCAGTACGCCCAACTATTACCGCAAAACTATGCCCCACTTGACTCGCCGTCAGCTAGAAGTGTTGGACTGGGTCATACAAGGCACACCGCTCATGCGGATCATTCGGCGGTCTATCACGGTCACCGCACCGGGGGCGTCTTCCAGCGGCTGAGGCAAACGAGTCACCGAAACCACAACGGGCACATCTCTCAGCAACTCATCCTCTTTGGCCATGGCCAACCCCGCTAAAAAAAGCATGGCTGCCAAAACCAAGAGCCGTTGTAAGTGTCGAATATTCAAAATGAAGGGGGAATAGGGAAATAGGGCAAAAAACAGGTCAATGCACAGTCAAGACTCGGATTTTGCCTGCGTGGCACACCCAGTGTCGCCCCTTCGCAAAGGGGTTCTTTGAACTCGGCGCAAAATAGCGTCATGTCTGAACGTGTGATTCCACTTATTGACCAGCGCCACCTGATGGCGCATCCCTTGCCTATCCAGGGCTTGTCCGCCCATCAGGTTACGGGACAAGTGCTAGACCGCTTGAACCGTCCGCTGCGCGACTTGCGCATCAGCGTGACCGACCGGTGTAACTTTCGCTGCAGTTACTGCATGCCCAAAGAGGTGTTTGACAGCAGTTACACCTACCTGCCCCAAACGGCCCTGCTGTCGTTTGAAGAAATCACCCGTCTGGCTCAATTGTTTGTAGCTCAGGGTGTACGCAAAATCCGCCTCACGGGTGGTGAACCGCTGCTGCGCAAAAACATTGAGGTCTTGATAGAACGGCTGGCGCAACTGCGCACCCCAGAAGGCGCGCCCCTCGACCTGACCCTGACCACCAACGGGTCATTGCTCAAACGCAAAGCCCAAGCCCTTAAAGATGCGGGGCTGCAGCGTATTACTGTCAGCTTGGATGGGCTGGACGATGCGGTGTTCAAGCGCATGAACGATGTGGATTTTCCGGTGGCAGATGTGCTGGAAGGCTTAGAAGCCGCTCAGACCGTGGGCTTGGGACCCATCAAAGTGAACATGGTGGTCAAACGCGGCACCAACGATGGTCAAATTTCGCCTATGGCGCGGCATTTTTTGGGCAGCGGCATGGTGCTGCGGTTTATTGAATACATGGACGTTGGCGCCACCAACGGCTGGCGCATGGACGAAGTGTTGCCCTCTGCTGAAGTGGTGCGGCACCTGCAAACCGAGTTGCCACTCGTACCCCTGGAGGCCAGCGCGCCTGGTGAAACCGCCCAGCGCTGGGGCTATGCCAATGCGCTGGGCCAGCACGACCCCGCTTTGGGTGAAATTGGCGTGATCAGCAGCGTCACCCAAGCGTTTTGCAGCGATTGCAACCGCGCCCGCTTGTCCACTGAAGGGCAACTTTATTTGTGTTTGTTTGCCTCCCAAGGTCACGACCTGCGCGGCCTGTTGCGCAACGGGGCCAGCGATGAGTTGATTCAAGCGTCCATCAGCGGAATTTGGACCCAGCGGAACGACCGCTATTCCCAGCTGCGTGGCCAGTTAGCCCCAGCCAGAAGCGACAACGCAGACGCCACCGCTGCGCCCCGTCGGGTAGAAATGAGCTACATCGGGGGCTGAGGTATTGGCGCCCAAGTTGCCTCTCATCAGCAGCGCTGACATCACGGGTTTGGTCCTTTGTGGTGGGCGCGGACAACGTATGGGGGGCGTGGAAAAAGGCTTGCAGCCCTATCACGGCATTCCTTTGGCTCGCCATGCGCTCCAGCGGCTGCAAAAGCAAGTGGGCCAAGTGGCTGTCAATGCCAACCGTCATTTGCCCGATTACCAAGCCATGGGCGTAGCCGTGTGGCCCGACATGCTGGCCGACCACCCAGGCCCATTGGCGGGCTTTTTAACCGGCCTCCAGCACTGCAACACCCCCTGTCTGCTGACGGTTCCGTGCGACGCACCGCGTTTTCCCGCCGATTTGGCCGAACGCTTGTTAAACACCCTCAACAAAGACCAGTCTGAAATAGCCATGGCCTGTGGAATTGATGCATCCGAAATTGACGAAAGTGGCCTTGAGAAAAGCCCCCTCAAACCCCAACCCGTGTTTGGCCTCATGCGCGTGAGCGTGCTGCCCAGCCTTAAGCAATTTTTGGCCCAAGGAGAGCGCAAGGTGGAGCTCTGGGCCCAAGCGCACGCCACCAGCTGGGTGAACTTTGACCGGCCGCAGGACGACCCGCTGGCTTTTTTTAATGCCAATACGCTCGAGCAGCTGCGTTTCATTGAACGCACCTCCTCAAGCCACACCCCATGACCCAGGACTCCCCCAACGACCTAACCCCCCAGCAGGTTTGGGAGCTGATCGACCAACGCATCAGTTCCATAGCGCATGCTCCTGCAGAAAATCACCAAGGTCTGAAGGAGCGCCTGCCCTTGTTGCAAGCCCTGGACCGGGTTCTGGCTCAGGACGTGACCTCGCCCCTGGACGTGCCGCCCCACCACAACTCCGCCATGGACGGCTACGCCTTCATGGGCAGCGCACTGGGCCAAACCTCCTCTGAAGAGGTGCAATTGCAAGTGGTCGGCACCGCACTTGCGGGCAAGTCCTGGAACGGTGCTGTTTCAGCCGGTCAATGCGTGCGCGTCACCACGGGTGCAGTCATGCCTGCAGGTTTTGATACGGTGGTACCACAAGAAATGGTGCAACACGTTCAGCATTCGACCCCACCCAACGCCATCCGGTTTAAAACGGCCCATCTGAAAGCGGGCGATAACCGTCGACTCAGAGGTGAAGACGTGGCCCAAGGCAGCGTGGCTTTGCACCAAGGCCAAAGGCTTAACCCTGCAGCGCTGGGTTTGATGGCCAGCCTGGGTCTGGACCAAGCTGTGGTGTACCGGCGCCTCAAAGTGGCTTATTTTTCAACGGGGGACGAGTTGTTGACGCAAGGTGAGCTGCCCCGAGAAGGCGCGTTGTACGACAGCAACCGCTACAGCGTCTTGGGCCTGCTGAGCCGCTTGGGTTGTGAGGTGCTGGACTTGGGCGTTGTGCGGGATGACCCGGTGCAGCTTAAAGCTGCTTTTGAGCAGGGCTCGGCTCAGACCGACGCCATCATCACCAGTGGAGGTGTGAGCGTAGGGGAAGCAGACTTCACCAAGAGCCTTATGAAAGAGTTGGGCGACGTGGCTTTTTGGCGCATTGCCATGAAGCCCGGGCGTCCCATGGCCATGGGGCGCATGGGGCAAGCCGTTTGGTTTGGTTTGCCAGGCAACCCCGTGGCGGTGATGGTGACGTTTTTGGCGTTGGTGCGTCCTGCTTTGCTCAAGCTCATGGGCTTGCGAAGCCAAGACATAGGTGGTCCACCCATGCTCAAAGCAAGCAGTGCAGAAACTCTAAGCAAAAAACCTGGCCGTACCGAATACCTGAGGGTATGTGTCACCCGCCATCCTGACGGGCACCTGCAGGCGGCCACTACCGGGCTTCAGGGTTCAGGCATGCTCAGCTCTATGGTGCAAGCCAACGGCCTGATGGTGCTGCCTCACCACCAAGGCAACGTGGCTATAGGCGATGAGGTGTATGTGATGATGTTTGAGGGGGTGATGTAGACCCCTAGGCTGAAGCCACCTCACCCGCGACTGCTTGTTTGCTAGCACCAGGAGCGTGCTTGCGAGCCAGCAATGAATACATGGTAGGCACTACAAAAATAGTGAGCAAGGTGCCCAAAGACATACCGCCCACGATCACCCAGCCAATTTGAATGCGGCTTTCGGCTCCTGCGCCGTGCGCCAAGGCTAAAGGCACCGCGCCGAGCACCATGGCGCCGGTGGTCATCAAAATGGGACGCAAACGCTGACTAGACGCCTTGACGACAGCTTCTTTCATGGCCATGCCCTCTTCACGCATTTGGTTGGCAAATTCCACGATCAAAATGCCGTGCTTGGTGATCAACCCCACAAGTGTGATCAGACCAATTTGCGAATACACATTCATCGAGCCGCCGCTCCACTTGAGGGCCAGCAAAGCCCCAATCATGGACAACGGCACCGAAAGCATGATGACCAGCGGGTCCACAAAGCTTTCAAACTGAGCGGCCAACACCAAAAAGATAAACAACAAAGCCAGAGCAAACACAATGGTCAATGAGCCTTGGGAGTTTTTAAATTCACGTGAGGTGCCGTTGACGTCGGTGGAGTAACCCGACTTGAGCACTTTGGCCCCCACTTGGTCTAAAAAGTCCAGCGCCTCTCCCAAAGAGTAGTCGGATGCCAAGTTGGCCGTGATGGTCACCGCACGGCGCTGGCTGAAGTGGTTGAGCTCACGCGGGGCCACGGCTTCGCGAATTTTGACCAAAGAAGCCAAAGGAATCATGGCGTCGTTACGCCCGCGGACAAAAATTTTCTCGATGTCGTCGGGCGTGTCGCGGCCCGTGCTTTGGGTTTGCACAATCACATCGTATTGATCGCCCTGTTTTTTGTAGCGGGTCACCAAACGGCCGCCCAGCATGGTTTCAATGGCGCGGGCAATGACATCCACATTGACGCCAAGGTCAGCCGCCTTTTCACGGTTGATATCGATCTTGATCTCTGGCTTGTTAAGGCGCAAATCCACATCGGGCGTTAAAAAGCCAGGGTTTTTGGCAATTTCATCCATGAACTGGCGGGTGACTTGGTTGAGGTCGTTGTAGCTCTCGGACGTCAGAATCACAAAGTTCACAGGACGCTCTCTAAAGCCTTGACCCAAAGAGGGCGGCGTGATGGGAAACGCCTGCACACCGGGCAGTCCATTGATTCTGGGCTGCAGTTCGCGGGCAATTTCAATGGTGGTGCGCTTGCGCTCGTCCCAATCCACAGCTCGTAAAAACACGTTGGACTGACTGACCGTGGGGTTGCCTGTGACCACATAAATACGGTCAAACTCGGGGTACTTTTCGCCAATACGTTCAATAGCTGCGGCGTACTTGTCGGTGTACGCCAAGGTGGCACCGTCAGGCGCGTTGATCACATTCAGTATCACGCCGCGGTCTTCTAGGGGAGAAAGCTCACGTTTCATGGTGGGCAACACCATGTAAATGGCATAGCCCACGCCCGCCATAACCATTAGTACCGTCCAACGCTGGCTCAGCACCTTTCTCAAAGCCCACTCGTAGCCATTGGTGATGCCCACCAGAATACGTTCCATGCCCCGGTCAAACCAGCCTGGGTTGGCGTTGTGCTTCAAGAGCTTGGAGCACATCATGGGTGACAGTGTGAGCGCAATAAAGCCCGACACAATGACCGAACCTGCCAAAGCCAAGGCAAACTCAATAAAGAGTCGGCCGGTTCGCCCCGGGGTAAAGGCCAAAGGCGCATACACCGCCGCCAGGGTCAACGTCATGGCCACCACGGCAAAGCCCACTTCGCGAGCGCCTTTGATGGAGGCGCTGAAGGGGTCCAAGCCCTCTTCAATATGGCGGTAAATGTTTTCCAGCACCACAATGGCGTCGTCCACCACCAAGCCAATAGCCAGCACCAAGGCCAGCAAGGTTAGGGTGTTGATGGTGAAGCCCGCCAAGCCCATGATTGCAAAGGTACCAATCAGGCTGACCGGGATGGTGACGATGGGGATGATGGACGCCCGGAACGTGCGCAAAAACACAAAAATCACAATCGCCACCAACACCATGGCTTCCAAAATGGTTCGATAGACATTTTTGACGGAGCGGTCAATGAACACCGAGTTGTCGTTGGCAATGTCAATGGTGATACCAGGGGGCAAGTCGGACTGCAACTTGGGAATCATGGCGCGCACACCCGCACTCAACTCGAGTGGATTGGCGGTGGCCTGACGAATCACCCCCGCCGAAATGGCGGGCCGACCATTAAGGCGAACCGCCGTGCGTTCCTCGGCGGCACCCTCTTCAATTCGGGCCACATCTCGCATCTTGACCGGGAAACCATTGACGGTTTTGATCACGATGTCGCCGAACTGAGCGGGGCGAATCAGATCGGTATTGGAGGTCACCGAAAACTCACGCTGGCTGCTTTCTATGCGCCCTGCGGGCACTTCCAAATTGCTGCGCCGCAA
>Ga0214917_10006942_pt1 | contig 11618 bp, 2 predicted proteins | sample LL_1208_BB_MetaG_FD_177983 | JGI IMG/M metagenome (GOLD analysis project Ga0214917, IMG submission 177983) | Freshwater microbial communities from Lake Lanier, Atlanta, Georgia, United States - LL_1208_BB | ecosystem: Environmental > Aquatic > Freshwater > Lake | place: USA: Georgia | collected...
TTCGCTTCGGCCGCCATGTTTGAAGGTCAGCGCTTGCGTGAAGACGTCGTTGACGCCAAGACGGGCAAAACTATTGGTGAAGCCGGTATGGACATCAGCGCCGCTATGGCCAAACAAATCGCTGCATTGCCGGCGCGCACCATCAAAATCGACCCCGTCGTGTCACGCGACGTCAAATATGTCACCGCCGACGAAGAAGAGCGCTACTCGATTGCCCAGGCCAACGCCGTGGTCAACGAAGTAGGCCGCTTCATCGACCACGAAGTATCGTGCCGCTACAACGGTGAATTCGAAGACATGGAAGTCTCTAGAATCGACTACATGGACGTGTCGCCCAAGCAGGTGGTCAGTGTCTCGACGGCACTTATCCCCTTCCTTGAACACGACGACGCCAACCGCGCCTTGATGGGTTCCAACATGCAACGCCAAGCGGTGCCGTTGTTGCGCCCCGATGCGCCGATTGTCGGTACCGGCATCGAGCATTTGGCCGCCCGTGATAGTGGTCAAGTAATCGTGGCCCGCAATGACGGCATCGTGGCCAGTGTGACCGGCGATACCATTGTGATTAATCGCTGTGATTTGCAGGGAAATCTGCTCTACAACGACGAAAACGCCTTGGTCACCGACACCTACCGCTTGCGCAAATTCATGCGTTCCAATCAAGATACTTGTATCAACCAACGCCCATCAGTGGTGCGTGGCCAACGGGTCAAGCGCAACGAAGTTATCGTGGATAGTTCTTCTACCGAAAACGGCGAATTGGCGCTGGGCCAAAACGTGCTGGTGGCCTTCATGCCCTGGGAAGGTGGGAACTTCGAAGACGCCATCCTCGTCAGCGAGCGCTTGGTACGCGAAGACGTCTTTACCTCGATCCACATCGAGCGCTACGAAATCGAAGCACGCGAAACCAAACTCGGACCCGAAGAAATCACCCGCGACATCCCCAACGTCGGCCCCGAAAGCCTGCGCAACCTCGATGACCGCGGTATCATCTATGTCGGTGCCGAAGTCCACCCCAATGACATCCTCGTCGGCAAAATCACCCCCAAAGGTGAAACCGAATTGACGGCCGAAGAGCGCCTGCTCCGCGCCATCTTTGGTGAAAAAGCCCGCGAAGTCAAAGATAGTTCGTTGCGCGTCCAAAACGGCGTGCGTGGGAAGGTCATCGGCGTCAAACGCTTTGACCGCACCGAAAACAACGATGTCGACTTGGCCGTCGGCGTCAACCAAAAAGTCCAAGTGTTGCTCTGTCAAAAGCGCAAAATTTCGGCCGGGGACAAAATGGCCGGTCGCCACGGCAACAAGGGTGTGGTCAGCCGCATTTTGCCCGTCGAAGACATGCCCTTCCTCGAAGACGGCACAACGGTCGACATCATCCTCAATCCCATCGGTGTCCCGAGCCGTATGAATCTCGGCCAAATCCTCGAAACCCACCTTGGGTGGGCGGCAGAACGAGTCAGCATGCGTATCGCCACCCCGGTATTTGATGGTGCCAGCGAAGACGACATCCAAGCGTGGTTGGGCAATGCGGGTCTGCCCCAAGATGGCAAAGTGCGCTTGTTTGACGGTCGAACTGGTTTACAATTCCACAATCCCGTCACCGTTGGGTATATTTATATGCTCAAATTGGCCCACTTGGTCGAAGACAAAATCCACGCCCGTTCGACTGGCCCCTACAGCTTGGTTACCCAGCAGCCGTTGGGTGGTAAGGCACAGTTTGGTGGTCAACGCTTCGGCGAAATGGAAGTCTGGGCACTTGAGGCCTATGGCGCGGCTTATATTTTGCAAGAAATGCTCACCGTCAAGTCTGACGACGTGGTTGGTCGGGTCAAGACCTACGAAGCCATCGTCAAAGGCGAGACGATTCAAGAAGCGGGTGTCCCCGAGTCATTCAAGGTTTTGATCAAGGAACTGCAGTCATTGGGTCTATCGGTCGACGTCTTGTCCGAAAACGAAGAACCAGTCCAGCTCAACGACGATGCCGATGGCGACATGGTCCAGCTCGACGGCATCAACATTTCTGGTCGGGAACGCGACGAATAGCAGGGGTTATCCCTAGGAAGTGCATTACGTATGCTCGAGATCAACGATTTCAGCTCGATTCGCATCAGCCTGGCATCGCCTGCGGCGATTCTGGCGTGGTCACATGGCGAAGTTACCAAACCCGAAACCATCAACTACCGCACACTCAAACCGGAGCGTGATGGGTTGTTCTGCGAAAAAATCTTCGGTCCTACCCGTGACTGGGAATGTTACTGTGGGAAGTACAAGCGCGTGCGCTTCCGCGGTGTGGTCTGCGACAAGTGTGGCGTCACCGTCACCCGCTCGAAAGTCCGCCGCGAACGCATGGCGCACATCCAACTAGCCACACCGGTCAGCCATATTTGGTTCGTCAAAGGCTCACCGAGCCGCTTGAGCCTGTTGCTCGACATTACGCCTCGCAACCTCGAACGTGTACTTTACTTTGCGGCCTACATCGTCACCGATGTAGATGACGAAGCCCGCGCCGAGATTCGGGCAGAGCTCGAAGCCAAGTACGACGACCGTATCGCCAGCCTCGAGCTCGAAGCCAAAGACAAGCAGGGTGCGATTGCCAGCGGGTTAACCTCCGATTTGCAACGCATCAACGTCCCCCGCGTTGATGTCGAAGCAGAAGCGACTTCCGACAACCAGCAGAGCAACATCGACGCCCAGAAGCGCATGCTCAAACAAGACTACGAAAAACTGCGCGAGGATCTCGAAATTCGCGACGAAGAAATCGCCGACGAAGAAATTGTGTTCCGCAGTGTCATTTTGGTCGAAGAGGGACGCAAAATCAGCGAAGCAACCATCGACCAACTCGACGAAATCTACGAGCGTGAGGTGGCGGCGCTTGATGCCCAAAGCCAACGCCTCGATGACGACAACTTGATGCGTGGTGCCGCTCGCGAACAACGCGAACAAGCCGCCCGTGACCAACACAATCGCATCGACGAAAAACTCGACCGCGAGAAAGACCTGCTCCTCAAAGAAAAGAAGCAGAACCTCGATAAGCTCGATGCCATTCGCCTCAAGCGCATCCTCAGCGAATCCGATTATCGTGATTTGTGTGAAATTGCCCCCAAAAGCACCGGCGTATTCAAGGCAGAGATGGGCGCGAGCGCCATTCGTGGCTTGATTGAGCGCACCGTCGACCTCGACACGTTAGCGGTACAACTTCAAGCCGAAATCAGTGGTTCGAACAATAGCCCCAAACGCAAAAAATTGACCAAGCGCATGCGTGTGGTCGAAGCCTTCCGCAAGAGTGGCAACAAGCCCGAGTGGATGATTATGACGGTGCTCCCCGTCATCCCCCCCGATTTACGCCCAATGGTGCAACTCGACGGTGGTCGCTTTGCTACCTCTGACCTCAACGATTTGTATCGTCGTGTCATCAACCGCAACAATCGCCTTAAGCGGTTGATGGAGCTCAATGCCCCCGATATCATCGTGCGCAACGAAAAACGCATGCTCCAAGAGGCCGTCGATGCCCTCATCGACAACGGTCGCCGTGGCCGTGCCGTCAGTGGCAAAGGAAAGCATCGCCTCAAGTCACTCAGCGACATGCTCAAGGGCAAGCAAGGCCGCTTCCGGCAAAACTTGCTCGGGAAGCGCGTCGATTATTCTGGTCGTTCGGTCATCGTGGTGGGTCCCAACCTCAAGCTCCATCAATGTGGCTTACCCAAAAAGATGGCTTTGGAGTTGTTCAAACCCTTTGTCATGCAACGCTTGGTCGCCGATGGGCAGGTGCAAAACATCAAAGCCGCCAAAAAATCAGTCGAACGCGTCAAACCTGAGGTATGGGACGTGCTCGAAAAGGTCATCAAGGAATACTTGGTGTTGCTCAACCGTGCGCCGTCGCTCCACCGCTTGTCGATCCAAGCCTTCGAAGCGAATTTAATCGAAGGGTCAGCTATCCAGTTACATCCCTTAGTCTGTACCGCCTTCAACGCCGACTTTGATGGTGACCAGATGGCAGTGCACGTGCCATTGTCCAAAAAAGCCCAAGAAGAAGCGCGCTTGCGCATGTTGTCCAAATACAACATTTTGTCGCCAGCCACTGGTGACCCAATTATCACCCCGTCCCAAGACATCGTGTTGGGTTGCTTTTATTTGACGATTGTCCGTGATGGTGCCAAGGGCGCCGGCAAGGTCTTTACGGACATCGATGAAGCGTTGTTGGCCTTCGATAAAGGGATTGTCGACATCCAAGCACCCATCTGGGTACGGATGCGTGGCATAAAGTTGAGCGGTCAAGCAAACGATCGTGCTGTCCGTCACCTCACTCCCGATGACGATGGTACGCCACGTATGTTGCTCGAAACCACTGTTGGCCGCTTGATTTTTAACCGTGAATTGTTGCCGCCGTTGCAATATCGCAACCATGAGGTGGTCAAAGATGGTCTCAAAAACATCATCGCTGACTGCTACAAGTGGTACACCACGCCACAGAATCTCAGCGAAGAGCAGCTCAATACGATTCGCACCATGTACCCCGATCGCCAATTCAGCTACGAAGAATTGTTGCGCTACTATGGGTCAGAACGCACCGCCGAACAAGCAGACAAAATCAAGTCGGTAGGCTTCCACTATGCCATGCGCGGTGGTATGACCGTCGGTGTGCAAGACATCCAAGTACCTAGCGACAAAAGCGAAATCATGCACAAAGCCGAAGAAAAACGTACGGCAGCAGAAAAACGCTTCAATCGTGGGTTAACCACCGACACCGAGCGCTATAACCAAGTCGTGGCGATTTGGACTGAAGCCAGCAAAATCATGACTGGTTTGGTGCGCAAAGCCAACGACGCCCAACCATTTAACCCCGTGTCGATGATGGTGCGCTCCAAAGCCCGCGGTAACATCAACCAGCTCACCCAGATGGCTGGGATGCGTGGTTTGATGGCAGACCCTACTGGCAAAATCATCGAATTGCCCATCAAATCAAACTTCCGTGAAGGGCTGACGGTGCTCGAATACTTCGTATCAACCCACGGTGGTCGTAAGGGGTTGGCCGACACCGCCTTGCGTACCGCTGACGCCGGTTACTTGACCCGCCGTCTCATCGACGTCGCCCAAGACAACATCGTCACCACCGACGACTGTGGCTCAACCGACAGCTTGTTGCTCCATCGCCACGACAACGACGATGAATCAATGGACTGGAAGATGCCCTCACGTGCGGTCGGTCGTATCGCCGCCAAAGATATTGTCACGAATGACGGTACGGTACTAGTCACTGCCGGCGAAGAAGTGCGTGAAGAGGTCGCTGAGCAGTTTTATGCCCGCGGCGTGACTCACGTCTTTATCCGCACCCCACTCCACTGCCAAGCCGAATACGGCATTTGCCGTAAGTGCTACGGACGGAATTTGGCCACTGGGAAACTGGTCGAAATCGGCGAAGCGGTCGGGATTATTGCTGCCCAATCGATCGGCGAACCAGGCACGCAGCTCACGCTCCGTACCTTCCACACCGGTGGCGTGGCGTCAGCCGACGACATCACCCAAGGGTTGCCACGTATCATCGAAATTTTCGAAGCACGCGTCAAACCCGAAACGCGTGCAGTGCTTGCCGAACAAGATGGTATTCTGACTCGCACAAAAGATGGCGAAAAGAATCAACAGCAGTATTTGCATATCGTCGATGAAGGCAACGTCTACGATGAGCAACTCATGCCCGAGTACTTCGTCGCCACCGTCGAGCATGGTGCCACCGTCAACAAAGGTGATATCATTGCCCGGAGCAACAACACCGAAATCCGCGAGCAAGCCTTGCGCGCCCGCCAACACGGGGTAGTCAACATCTCGGGTCGGGTCATCAATGTCATCAGTAACTATCAAGACGCTATCGATACCCCGATCGCCCAAAACGCCCGCTTGCGCAAAGATGTCAACGATGGTGGCCGCGTCGTCGCTGGCCAGCTCTTGACCGAAGGTTCGGCGCATCCCCAAGAACTGCTCGAAATCCAAGGGCGCGACGCCTTGCAGACCTACATGCTCAAGGAAGCCCAAAAGGTCTATCGCCCCCAAGGTGTAGGGATCAACGACAAGCACCTCGAAGTCATCATCCGCCAAATGCTCCGCCGTGTACGCATCAACGAAGCCGGTGACACCCATTACTTGCCCGGTGAACGCGTCGACATTGGGGAATTTGCCCGCGTTAATACCGAAATTTGGGCCCAAGGTGGCATCCCTGCAACAGCCTCTTCGCTGTTGCTTGGTATCACCAAAGCCTCGCTCGAAACCGATAGCTTCTTGTCGGCGGCTTCCTTCCAAGAAACCACCCGTGTCCTCACCGAGGCTGCCATTACCGGCAAAATCGACTACCTGCGTGGCCTCAAAGAAAACGTCGTCATCGGCAAACTCATCCCTGCCGGTACTGGTGCCGAAGCGCGTCGCCAACTCGCTGAAGCCGAATTGGCTGCCGCTGAATTGGCCGAAGCGCAACGCCGTAGCCTTGCCGAAGACAACGATCGCGCCGACAACGACCCCGAACTTGAGCCGGTGGCAGTGGCAGCGGAAGCAACGATAGAGGAACAGCAAGCCAAGCCAGCACGCCCACGACCTGCACCAGCGGTCAAACCCGTTGATGCCGACGTTCTTGCCATGCTCGAATCGTTCAAAAGCGATGTCCCTGATTCTGCGGACGACCAAGAATAATTAGCACGCAATAACGACATCCCCCTGCACTTGTATAAAGTGCAGGGGGATGTCGTGTATACAAACGGTCATCAATCGACACAAACCCACCCTGTACGTTGACAGAGGGAGCTGCGACAATCACCTATGCATACTGTTTAATCACATCGGCGTATTGTTGCACACGTTCGGGCTCATATGCCACCCGTGGCAAATACCCAATGATGTAGTCAGCACCGGCAGCCAACAATGAATCAATTTTGGCCGTTACCGCATCAGCACCACCGACGACGACGTTCTTTTGGTAATCTGCGAGGCTGACTGCACCACGTACCTTGGCAGTGGCTTGTTCGGCATCTTCACCAGGCTTCAGCATGAACACATTAATGCTAGTACTTTTGGTGATGGCATCGTACGAACGACCCAATGTCTCACAATGCTCTTTCAAAATGGCAAGTTTTTGGCTTACCAATGCGGGATCACCGCCGCCCACGTTACAGGCTTGAGCGTACTTAGCAACCAACTTGAGGGTGACTTTTTCACCACCGCCACCCAACCACAAGGGAATATGGGGTGTTTGAATGCCCTTTGGTTCGTTGATCGGTTCGTTGATGGTATAAAACTTCCCTTGGTAGGTCGGTTTTTCTTCGGTCCACATTTTGACGACGATTTCGACCGCCTCGCGGAAGGCCCGCATACGCTCAGGCACATCGGGGAAGCCGTAGCCGTAGGCGCGCCATTCGTGTTCGTACCACCCAGCCCCCAGCCCACACAACAAACGCCCCGCACTCATCACGTCGATGGTTGAGGCGATCTTGGCGAGCAACGCCGGATTGCGGTAGCCATTACAGGTCACCATTTGGCCAATCTTGATGCTCTTGGTGTCGCGTGATAGGCCTGCAGTAATCGACCAGCATTCAAAGGTCGTCTCGATTTCGGGCGTCGGGACGGTGTGGAAGTGGTCATAGACCCAAATCGAATCAAACTTAGCCTGCTCGGCTTCACGCGCGACCGTCGTCATCGCTTCGTATTGGGCTAGCGGATCGCGAATTTCGACTAGATCCATACGCCAGCCTTGCGGGACAAACAGCCCAAACTTTGCACTCATGGATTTGCTCCTTCGTATTGCATTCCGTCGCTATCATCGCACATTTTTGCCTGCGGTAGGCACACATATTTTGTTGTCAAAAAACACCCCCTCGCTCCGAACTGAGCGAGGGGGGTGTACATGCACATTCTTACGTCAGCGAGATTTCACACGATCCACCGACACAAGCCAATTCTTGGGCGGCATTGGTGAGGTCACTCTCTTCGTAGCGCCATACCTTACTGAAGTCGATCTCGGGGAATTCGGCAGCCAGCCGCTCGTATTCTTCCTTGGCGATTTCGACATACGGCATTTGGTCGTATTGGGCATCAAATGCGGGCAAGAACGACATCCCGCCCACTTGCTCGCGATGCTCCCAGACCCACTTCATCACCTCAAGCACTTCGTCGGGACGATAGGTGATGGTTACTGATGGGTTGTGCTCAGTCCAAAAGAGTTTGTTTTGCAACCAGAACTCACACTGTTGGATAGCACTCACATCACCACGGGTAATGGCACCTTCTGGCGCCTTCATGGGGAAGTGGACAACCCAGGTAGTGGCATTGTCTACGGTCTGACCATTTTCGGGGTCCATGGGGACGCCGGCATCGCGCAACACTTTGTAGATGGGGGAGTGGATCGACACACGCACGTTGCGGATGTAGTAGGGCGCCCAGCGGGGGTGCAAGCCACTCGCACAATTCAACAGCTGTGACGAATTACCACTGGGTTTGACACAGGTAATCGACGCTGATTGGTTAATCCCCAACGCAGCAGCGGTCACACGGTTGACTTCAATTGAAATCTCGCGCAGTTGGCGTTTGAATTGGGCATCTTGGGCAGCCAAGCTATCCATTTGACCAGTAATATCGACACCGAGCAAGCGTTCTTCTTCGCAGTTTTGCTTCCACATAGGGCGCAAACCGGGGAAGTGGGTAGCCATCGACTGAATGCTGCCGATAATGGTGGCAACTTCGACCTTTTCACGCAAGGTTTCGAAGGTGTCGTCAGCACGGGCTACCGCCGCCGTCAAATTACAAAATTGCCACGGGCGCAGATTGATTTCGCCACACGGATTAGTACCAAAGTCAGCGTCTTTGCGACGGGCGGGCTTCATAGTGTTGGCGCCCTCGCGGTTGAAGATCCCCGGTTCGCCACGCCCCGAATCAACCATTTCCATGAATTGATGGATGAACGATTGTTGCGTCAAGCCACCCACCGGCCAAACGGCCGAGTTGTTGGCATTCCAGCGGTGGCTATTTTCGTGTTCGAAGTCGCCACTCTTGGATTGGAGCATTTCGGTATCTTCGGGATCAAACAGCGAAATCATGGCAGTCCGACGAACTCCACCCGACACGGCGGCGGTACCAACCACACACATCATGTCGTGGGCGTCAATTGGGCGCAAAAATGACCCTTGGCGCGACAAGATTTTGCGACGCATGAAGTCGAGTGTGCGCCGGAGTGGCTCAGGGCCAGATGCACGACCACCCTTGATCCGCAATGCCGCACCTGCGGCCCGCAGTTGTGACAAATCAAAACGTACATCGCCACCTTCCCACCAAATCTGCAACCCAAAGCGCATGGCATCGGCCCACCCTTCGGCTGAGTCTTCGACCACACAGTGCAATGGAGCGACACCGGTTTGGCGCTTGATACGCGGGAAGTTTTCGACATATTTACTTTCGACCGAAAACCCAACGCCACACCCAGCCATCGAAATAATCAAGGCTTCGACAAACGAGTCAATGCTTTCGACCGGTTGATAGCTACAGTTGTAGATGGCAATGTTGTTGCGTTCTGCCGCAGGGCCGGCCATTGCCAGCAATCGCATCGACGGCATGGCGCGCATTTCGAGCACTGCAGAGCGGATGCGCTCATAGGTTTCGCGGGGCAAACGGTCGCCAGCGAGGCTGTGCAGATAGCTGACCGAGCGATCGACCGTTTCGATCCAGGTTTCACGCCGCGCTAATTCATAGTTAAAGCGCGAATATTTATCAAAAAACTGGAATTTTTGTAGCGGCGTGGGGAAGTATTTGTCTGAGGCTGCAAATGCCGCCCGCACATCGTCGGGGATCGGCCGGCGCTCACGCTCTTTGGCACGCTCTGCCCGATACAAAATATAGCGCTTGGCTGCTTCAAATTCGCCCGCAGCTTGCAGTACCATTTCGACAATGTCTTGAACTTCCTCGACATTCGGCATCCCGCGCGTCGCTTTGGCTGCCACAATATTGACCACACGTCGCGTCAGTTCTTTTATCGGGGTGCTTGAATCACGCCCAAAACTCTGGAAACAACGCGTAATTGCATTGTGTATCCGCTCAGCATCAAACATTACTGTTCGACCATCACGCTTTACAATCGTGGTTGGTGCTTGCACTGCATCATCATGGAATTCAGGCGTACTCGCTTCCGCCGCTACGGTCTCCTCCAGTGTCATTCCCTGCCTCCATTTACCTTGTAAGATTACGATTTGCCTACAATCTGCACTACGCTCATCCGCAGTTTACTGCTATCTAATGCCGATAATACTACATATTGTAGCACTAATTCATTGCGTCCGATATATTTATCTCTGTTTAGAAATCCAATATATAGTGGTACGCAGTGGGGGATGTCACTAAATAACGTAGGGGTATGTTACCACATGCTATTTTGGGTGTCAAGGTAGAAACTCATATTTGTTGATGCGCGCATGCTGATTAGTGCCTGTGCACCACACACGCATTCGCAACCAAAAAAGCGATGCAAACAAACACTACAGTCAATGCAAACGCAATAACCAGCGACAAATTTTTATTTATTCACAGTAATTGTAAACAAAAACAACATAAGCGATGCGATGAGCAACGCGTCTGCACTGATAAATCAAGGCGTCAATCCGGACAGACAAAAGACATGCAATGACAAAGTGCTGACAAATTAACGAAAGCACGCAGGAACTACGATAATAAGCGCGCACATCGTTGACATTATGCACAAGTTACGCTACCATTCAAAGTTACGAATACCTAAAATTCATGATGCGGAAACGTGTGTTGCGCTCCCAAGACAAGGCGTCCCGTAACGCACAATGAACGCCATGAATGTTGTGTTGAAGTGTAGAAATCAGATTGTTAAGGAGTAGAACCATGTTGAAGCAGCAACTGTTGCGCCGTGTCGCAATGCTCTTCGTCATCGCCATCGTCGTGCCCTTGATTGCGGCCTGTGGGAGCCAGGCGGCTCAACAGCCCATCAAGGAAACCGTGGTTGTGAAGGAGACGAGTGCCCCCGTCAAGGAAACCGTCGTGGTCGAAAAAGAAGTCAGCAAAGACGCTTCATTCACCACCCCCAACCCGATTTTGGGTGAACTCAAAGTTCGTCAGGCCATTGCATACTGCACCAACCGCCCCGAGTTGATTAAGTCAGTCTATCCGTTTTTGACTGAAGAGCAACAAAAAGGGTTGTTGATGGACACCTTCTTGCCCAAGAGTCACTGGGCCGCCACCAGCGACGGGGTGACCGTGTATGACTTCAACCCCGAAAAAGGTAAGGCGTTGTTGAAAGAAGCCGGTTGGGAAGAGGGTGCCAATATGACAACGGGAGCTCCGTTGTTCTTGAAGTTCACCACCACCAACGCCGCCTTCCGTCAGACCTGGGCCACCGTGCTTGAGCAACAACTCAAGGACAACTGTGGTATCACCATTTCACGCACCCATGCCCCCGGATCATGGTGGTTCGGCGATACCACTGGGTTGGCACGCCGTGACTTCGAATTGGGCGCATTCGCATGGGTTGGCCAAGCCGATCCCGGCGGTGTGTCGCTCTATTCATGTAACCAAATCCCATTGCCCAGCAACAACTGGGAAGGGCAAAACTACATGGGCTGGTGTAACGA
>Ga0214917_10006944_pt1 | contig 11615 bp, 11 predicted proteins | sample LL_1208_BB_MetaG_FD_177983 | JGI IMG/M metagenome (GOLD analysis project Ga0214917, IMG submission 177983) | Freshwater microbial communities from Lake Lanier, Atlanta, Georgia, United States - LL_1208_BB | ecosystem: Environmental > Aquatic > Freshwater > Lake | place: USA: Georgia | collected...
TGTGCCATCTTTCCACCCCCCACCCTCCACTTCCAACGATCAACTAAACTCCCCGGAACGCCGATCCCGAAACCGGCTCCAAACTCTCCGGGCTCGGATCCTTCCGTTCCCCAAACAAATGCAACGCCACCCCGGCCATAATCACGGCTCCGCCCACCCATTGACCCCAGGTGGGTTTTTCCCCCAGCAGCAGGTAGGCGAAGAAAACTCCGGCCACCGGCGTGAAGGCCACCGCCAAGGCAATGTCCCCGGCCTTCGCTGTCTTCACTCCCAAGAGCCAGGTCAGTTGACCACCCACCACCACGATCGATCCGTACACCAGCGTCCATTCCCACAGATACGTGTTGAACACCTCTCCGAAGTGGGCGGGACCGTAGGCCCGCAGGACAATCACGGCGAAAAGGATCGAGCCCAACCCGTTGCGAATGATGCCATACAGGATCGGGGAGATTTTTTGCAACACATCCCGGCTGAGTTGGGTGGCCAACACCCCGCTGAAGGTGCCGGCAATCGTCAGCACATCCCCGCGCATGATGTGAATCGGCCCGTCGTGCCCGAGAATACTGGTCAGGATCACCCCCAGGAAAGCGACCATCGCCCCGACCACGGCGGTGGGGGTCGACTTCTCCCCGCGCATGAGCCAAGCAAGTATCAGCACCATCGGAATTTCAATCGTCTGGGCCAGCACCACGTTGGTCACGGTGGTGGCGGCCAGGGCTTTGAAGAACATGATCGGCGCAATCGCCCCCGCCAAAGCCCCGGAAACCAATGTCAGAAACCAGTCGTTTTTGCTCCAGCCCCTCATTTTGGCCGGCTGGGCCTCGCGGGGATGGCTGAGCAACAGGGTGAAGAACGCCACCACACTTCCGGTGAAGAAAATATTGCAGAAGCTGATCGGGTTTTTTCCGTCCGCCGCCAGATGGCACTGCCCTAGGTTATGAAGCTTGGAGACGATGGCGTTCGATGCGGCCGAGATCAGGACCGCAATCCAGATCCACGCTTTGCCGGGCACGGGGGCGCCCAGTTTCTTGATTTTGGAAAGCAGGCCCATCCGGGTCGAAACATCGGCAAATCCCCTTTTCCCGTCAACCCAAAGACGCTTGATGTCCCAACCTGGATCAACAGGATTGTCCCACGGCACTGGTCGGGCTTACCATTTCCAGACTCATAGCATGAAGTTTCTCCTCGTTCTTCTTTTCTCGATTCCTTGTGCCTTGGGGGCCAACCCCTATGCCGCTTCACAACTTCAAAAAGGAACGCTGCGGACACAGGCCAAGCCTTCCCCCTCCGCCCAGGTGGTAAAGATCGGGTTCTACCCCGTCTCGGTCCACCAGTTGAACATCGCCGACAACACCTACTACATCGACACCTACGTCTGGCTTCGTTGGAAGGGTGCCATCGATCCAACCAAAACGATCGAATTCGTCAACATGGTGGAGGATTGGAACCGACAACAGGCTTTCCTCCTCACCAAACCCAAAACGGAAGCGGATGGATCCACCTACCAGATCATGCGCGTAGAAGGACTTTTTGTTCAGCCTTTCTCCCTCGCGGACTATCCGCTCGACCGGCAACGCTTAAGCATCAAGGTGGAGGATCAGATCTACGGCTCCGACAAACTCGCCTACGAATTCGACAGGAAAAGCACCGGCGTCGGGGACCTTGTCCGGATTCCCGGCTGGAATCTGGACGGATGGAAAGCCGAATCCTACGTTCACGACTACGAGACCGATTTTGGCGAGGAGAACACGCCACGGGTCTACTCCATGGCGAAATTCAGCATCGAGATTTCCCGACCGATCAACTTTTTCCTTTGGAAACTTCTCCTCCCCCTCCTCATGGTGATGGTCGCAGCCATCGCGGCCCTTTGGATCCGCCCGCACCTTCTGGATGCCCGGGCAGCCCTGCCCGCAGCGGCCCTGCTCTCGGCGATCTTCCTGCAAAAGAGCTACTCCGACTCCCTGCCGGACCTCGGATATCTGGTCCTGATGGACCAGATCTACTTGATTGCCTATCCCTTGATCATCCTGACGCTAGTCCGGGTCATCTTGGCCTACCTGAAAGTCGAAAAAGCTAACGCCGCCAAGATTCGAACAGTCCACAAAACCGATCTCCAACTGTTGGTTCTATTCCTTGCTGTTTTTGTGGTGGGTGTGGGCCTGGTCGTTGCCTTGCGCTGATTCCCCGCTTTGCAGAACCCCGCCGGAAATTTTACACTATGTATGAGCCCCTTTCCTTACATCTGCGGGGTCAGCCCAAAAGGCACGAATCTTTAGAAGGTTCATGTAGAATCCAATTTTACTTTTCATGGCATCCAGCATCTTTTCACAAACCCAATCCCAATCTTTGGAGTAGTTTAAGGTGATTAAGTAAGGAAAGTGGTAGGCAAGAATGACGGATCTCTCTGATTTTCCCTCCCAAAAGTAGCCCGCACCAATCCCAAAACTTAACTCTTTTGGTTTTTCCTCCACCTTAATGAGAAGATTCTGAAAGTTAGGTCGATCCGTCTCCTCAGCATAAGTTTCCACCCTAGAGAAAGCCCCCATCTGAAGGATTTTTTCCCTGCTTTGTTTCTCTTTAGAAGTGTCAAATATATCTCCGGGAACAAGTTCAACTTTGCTTCGAATCATTCGATCGGGTACTTGGGTATTTCCCAGGATTTGAACACGATCCACAAAGAGTTTTTCCCCCTCTTCAATCTTAAAAGAAACCGCCAAAGCTCCTTTGCGCTCAGTACCCTGAACCCTCGTTTCAATCCTCACCTCACGAAAGCCGTTCTTACCATACAAACCCTGCAGGGTTTCAACCGAGGCCTGCAAACCAAGCTCGGAAAAGGGGTGACCGCGAAGGAGACCATCCGCTTTTGCCATTGTTAAATCGAACTGATCGAAAACCTCTTGGTTGCGACTTTTCTCTCGCAACTCCTTGAGCAGGTCTGCTTCCGTAAAGGAATTCATCCCTTCCACGGCAATCTTCTCCACCCCATACCTATCCCCCTCTTGAATCTTATAAATTAAGGCAAGACCGTTACCCGTCTCCCCAACCTTCTTTTTTCGGATGGGATTCATGTCGTCATCGTTTGCTTTTACGGAAGCTTCAACCTGTATATCCAAAAAGCCTTTTTTCCGATAAAAGTTCTTCAGCTTGGCAAGATCCCTCTCCAGTTGCTCCCCATCCATGCAATCGGAAATATCCCGGTTGGAAAACCAATTTCGTGGTTTTAACTTCACCAGCTTTTTCAGTTCCCCAGACTCAATTTGCTTGTTTCCCAGGAATTGGATCCGACGAATAAATCCCCTTTTCCCCTCCCGAATTTCCATCACCAACTTGTCTTGTCCATTGGCCAGAGGAGTCACCTTCGGCGTGATCAAAACATCGTAAAACCCGTTTTTTCGATAGATCTCTTCCCAGGTTTTGGCCTGGCGATGCAACGACTCTGCATCCAGGAATCTTCCAATTTGGAAATAGGAAGTCGGAAGATCCTTAACCGCTATCGAAAGGTGACTCTCTCTTACCCCGTTTTCCCCGATTCGCTCCACTTCCCATTCCGCTAAGGGAACTTTCGGATCCAAACAAACCACCAACCGCACTCCGTTTTCCCCGGTTTCGCGTCTCATGGAAGAGGCATGGATCTGAATATTTTTAAAATCACCCGAGGCATATAGGTTGGAAATATCCTCATCCACCCATTGGGGGGAATAAATCCCCCCACAGTGACTCCTCATGTTTTGCCGTATTTTATCCTCGTTCAGAGCAACCCCGTCTCGATTGGACGCGTATTCGATTTCCAATATTCGAAGCCTTTCATTGCTAGGGATGCTGGAGGGAATCCTCCCGGGACCGGAGAGAAGCGATGGAACCAAACCCGGAGATTCATTTTGTCCGTCGGATTTCTTCCGGAATTTCAGGCCAAGCTTTTCCGAAGTTTCCTCCATCAATTGCTCCACGATCCATGACTCCCGATCGGGGGCCTCATTTTTTAGCTTTTCTAGTCGCGAATATGCCTCTTGATATTTCCTTGCTCCTTCATCCTTCCGTCCGGACTGAGCGAGAAGATCCCCTTCGCGAAGAATGCCTTGTACTTGCATGCACTCATCCTGAGATCCAATCGCGTGAAGAGAGTATAAAACAAAGAAAAGGAGATACCTCGCGACCTGCCGAGTCATCCCAAGAAATTGCCGCAACCCCACTGCACTACAATGGTGTTTTTTATCAAAGAAGAAGCTGGGAGGGTTTTAGGAGCGTAACTTCAATCCGCCTATGATCAGTCACCCTGACCCGAACCTGGGGAGGACTTCCCATTTTGCTTGAAACCATTTCGCAAAACTCATGCCCTGCATTGGCTCACGAGGCAGGGGACCCGCACTGCGGGAATTGGAAATCAGTACGTCCAACCAAACAGTTTCCAACCGTCGTTCGGACGTTGAGAACCGTCGGGAGAATCCATCATGTTGTTGCTGAACGTCGGCGCCGTGCCCCTCTCTTGAATCACCTCTTGGTAGGGAGGTTTGTTCGGACTTGCGGGGTTCACCGAATCCCAACCCCGATTCGCCATCACCACAAACATTCCCACATCCGGGCTGTTGTCCTCGTCCTGGATCACACTTCGGGCCTGCTCCTCCTCTGGATTCGCGACCGCTTTCTGCACTTGTTCGTTGCCTTTCGAACTCGAAGAGGAACTTGAGCTGCCTGAATTCACCGTTCGGGCACCGTCCAAAGGACTTTTCTTGGTTGGTACCTGCTTCACCGCCCCGCCGGCCGTCGCATCGTTGGTTTGCGCCTGCCCCGCCCCGAAAAGGGCAAGCAGAGCGACCACGAATATTCCTACGAACCTCATCTGGCCCATCTTAACTGCCGTTTTTTCTGGGTCAAACCGCCCCTTCCCTCGACAAATCAGCCCCGCTTGGCACGATCCCGGGGTGCGGATCCTTGCCCTCGACCCCTCTCTCCGGGCCACCGGGTACGCCGTTCTCGAAGGTACCGCCGAAAAACCCGTGGTCCTAGCCTCCGGCACCATCAAAAATCCCGCCTCCCGCCCCTCCCACGAGTGCCTGATCGAGATTCACGACCGCCTGCACGACCTCATCCAACAGCATTCTCCCGAGGCTCTCGCCATCGAACTCATCATCTACGTCCAGAACACCCGCACCGCTGTCATCCTTGGCGCCGCCCGGGGAGCCGCCCTCCTCGCCGCCGCCCGCGGGGGCCTCACCATCCATGAGTATCCTCCAAAGCAGGTCAAAAAATCAGCCACCGGCAAAGGGGCCGCCAAAAAAGAGCAGGTCGCTTTCATGACCCGAGCCCTTTTCGGGCTTCGCCACAACCCCGCACCCGACGAGGCGGACGCCCTCGCCGTGGGCCTCACCCACCTCCGCCGCTCCGTCTTTTCCTCGCGGCTCGTTGCGGCAGAATCGTGAAATGATCGCTTTCTTGGAAGGCACCCTGGACGAAGCCTGGCCCACGCGTGCCGTTATCACCTGCCACGGCGTCGGCTATGAGGTTCTCATCCCCGTCACCACCTACGACCGGCTGCCTCCGCCGAAAGAAAACGTCCGTCTCCTCACCCATCTTGTGGTGCGGGAGGACGACCACACGCTCTACGGATTCTTTACCCCCGGGGAGCGGGATCTCTTTCGCCTTCTCCTTCATCATGTCTCCGGCGTGGGCCCCAAAACCGCCCTATCCATTCTCGCCAGCACGACCCCCACCACGGTGCGCGATGCCGTGGCCACCGGCGACACCACCACCCTGGCCAAACTCAAGGGCCTGGGCAAAAAGACAGCGGAACGAATCGTGCTTGAACTTCGGGACAAACTTCCCGCCCTCGATGCCTTGGCCGGTGGCACTCCCTCCAAAGGATCGCCCTCCCCGCTGGCCGGAAATTCCCAGGATGCTCTCCTTGCGCTTCTCGCTCTCGGCTACAAATCAGCCGAAGCACAGAAAGCCCTCGCCGGTCTCGACTCCTCCCTACCCTCCGGTGACCTCGTCCGCGAAGCCCTCCGCAAGCTCGGATAAGGCAACTTGCTAGGGGCGATTATCCCTAACCGCCCGCGAATCCTCACCTTTCCCCTCTCTTACCCTCTATTCTCCATCCTTCCATTTGGCCTAAAATGACACTTACCATGAACCCCATCACCAATCTTGCGGGCTACCGCTTCACCCCTGTCCAAGAACCGGAAAAATGGAAAGCCAAACTTCTTCCCCGTTGCCGCGAACTCGGCCTGAAGGGAACCATTCTCCTCGCACCCGAAGGCATCAACTTCTTCCTCGCCGGGACCCGACCCCAGTTGGACCCCGTCCTCGCCATCCTTCGCTCCATTCCCGGAATGTCCGACTTGGCCCCTAAGGAAAGTCGGAGCGCTACCCAACCGTTTCAACGGATGCTCGTGAAAGTCAAAAAAGAGATCGTTCCCTTCGGCGTTGAGGGGGTGGACCCGGCTCGGCGCCCTACCCCGAAAATCAGCGCCCGCGAACTCAAAACCTGGCTGGATGAAAAACGTCCCGTCACTCTTCTGGATGTTCGCAACGACTACGAGGTTCGCCTGGGCACCTTTCAGCACGCCCTCAACCCCAAAATCGACAACTTCCGCGACTTCCCCGCTGCCGTGCGGAACATGGATCCCCGGCTCAAAACCAGACCGGTGGTCATGTTCTGCACCGGAGGCATCCGTTGCGAGAAGGCCGGGCCCTTCATGCAAAAGGAGGGCTTCCAAAAGATCCTCCAGTTGGACGGAGGCATCCTGAAATACTTTGAAGAAGTGGGCGGCGACCATTTTTCCGGTGAATGCTTCGTTTTCGACGAACGAGTCGGCGTCGACAGCCAACTCCGGGAGACCGATTCGGTGCTTTGTTACAACTGTCAGATGCCCCTGCTGGCCACCGACCTGAGTCACCCCCACTACGTGTACGAGAAGTCCTGCCATTACTGCTTTCACGGAAAACCCAAAGGCAGAGGCAACACGGCCGAGCGGCTGGGTTGAACCCCCACTCTTGCACTTTCAAACTCCCGCTTTTTCTCCAAGATCAATCCCGTGCCCGCCGCCAAACCCGCTGCCCAATTGAACGCCGAGCCGAAACCCGGCGATGCCATCGATCAATCCCTCCGGCCCACCCGTCTTGCCGATTTTACCGGTCAACCCAAACTCAAGGAGCGCCTCGGCATCCTTCTCGATTCCGCCCGGGCCCGCTCCCAGCCCCTCGACCACCTGCTTCTCAGCGGGCCTCCCGGACTCGGCAAAACCACGCTCGCCCACATTCTTGGCACGGAAATGAACGCCACTGTCCGGACCACCTCCGGTCCGGCGATTGAAAAGGCCGGCGACTTGGCCGGACTCCTCACCGGCCTGCAGGAAGGCGACATTCTATTCATCGACGAAATTCATCGCCTCTCCAAGGTCATCGAGGAGTACTTGTATCCGGCAGTGGAGGATTACCGGATCGATATCGTCATCGATCAGGGGCCGGCGGCCCGATCCGTCCGCCTGAACCTTCCCCGCTTCACTCTCATCGGCGCCACCACCCGGGCCGGACTGCTCAGCGCCCCCTTGCGTTCTCGGTTCGGGGTCAGCCACCGGCTCGACTACTACTCGGCGGAGGATCTCTCTTCCATCGTCCGCCGCTCGGCCGGCCTCCTCGAGGTGAAACTCGAGGATTCGGCCGCCCCGGAAATCGCCCGGAGAAGCCGGGGTACCCCTCGCATCGCCAACAACCTTCTCCGCTGGGTTCGGGACTATGCCCTAGCCCGGACCCAGGGCGTGGCCACCGCCGCCTCGGCCATCACCGCCCTGGAGATGCTGGAGATCGATAAAAACGGCCTGGATGAAATGGATAAACGTCTCCTCCAGGCACTGACCGGGAAGTTCAAGGGAGGACCGGCCGGGTTGCACTCTTTGGCGGCCGCCGTCGGGGAAGAGCCCGGCACGCTGGAGGAGGTGCATGAACCGTATCTGATCCTGGAAGGCTACCTGCAGCGCACCCAACAGGGTCGCGTGGCTTTGCCCCAGGCCTACGAGGTGCTCGGCCTGAAAGTTCCCGCTTCGCAACCTTCGTTGCTCTAACTTCCCGCATGACCCGAATTCACGGTTGGGTCGCCCTGATCGGGCTGGCACTTCTCCTTCCCGCCCTGGCCGAGGACGAGGACGAGGTCAAACTCTGGCCTCCCCGGGAAGGCGGAAAAAAAGCCGTCATGGCCGCCAGCCAGGCTCTCTGGTGGAACAAAGACGATCCCAAAGCTCGCATTCTCAAGGCCCGCGCCCTGGATTTTTCCGGACGCTATGCCGAGGCGGAACAGGCCGCCCTCGCGGCGCTTGAGATCGCACCCCAAGACCCCTCGGTCCAGCGGATCCTAGGACGCAGCCTGCTGCATCAAAATAAAATCTCGGCCGCCAAAGCCGCTCTCGAGCGGGCCGGCGAGTTGGGGGACCACGTACTTGGCTCCTTGGGAAGTATGTTGCGCCCGGATCGCATGTCGACCGCCCCTCCGGCTCCGGCGATCTCGCGTGCCTTGGTGCAAATCCAGGATGACAAGGGCCGGGTCATCGGATCCGGCTCCTGGATCACCGCGGATGGGGTTGTGCTGACGGCCGCGCACGTGGTGGCCGGAAGAAAAACAATCTCCGTGCGGAACGCCTTGGGAAAAAGTTTTCCCGTAAAAAAAGTCTGTCCGGGGGATTTCGCCGTTGATGCCGCTCTTTTGCAATGCGATGCCGAGGAGCAAAGATTTCTTCGCTTTGCCGAACAGGAGCCGAAGGAGGGGGACCCCTTGTTTGTCACCGGCTTTCCCCTGGCCATTGACCTGCCTTTGACTTCCCGGGGAACGGTTCGTTTCCTTTCCTCCGGGACCGGACACCCCATGATGACCACCGCCCCGATGGTGCCCGGACAATCCGGTTCGCCGGTCCTGAACGAGCAGGGCCGAATTGTGGGCATCGCCTCCCGGGGATCGATGGCCGTCCGGGGCGGGGGCGCCCCGGCCCGCTCTGAAGCCGTTCCCCTTCCGGCTTTGCTTCATCTTCAGGACCTCTCCCTGCAATCACCCGGCTTTGTCGATGTGCGGTTGCTGCCGGATTGGACCGTCAAAAGTACCTTTTTCGATCCGGCCGTTGCCGCCGCGGAGCAGACCGTTCTCGACCAGGATTACGAAAAGGCGGAAAAAGCCATCTCGGCCGCCCTCGAACGCCATCCAAATGATCCCGGCCTCTATCTTCGCCGGGCCATGGTCCGCATCAACTGGGGCCACCCCTCCGATGCCGAAGCGGACGGACGCCTGGCCGCCGCCTATGGACCCCAGGATTCGGAGCCGCGTCGGTTTCTTTGCGCTTTTCTTCTCAGTATGGGCCGCAAGGAAGAGGCCGTGGCGTTTCTGGAAGAGGCTTTCCGGCTGGAACCCGATGACAGCGACACCGCCGAAGGGCTCAGCGAACTACTGATTTCCATGGGACGCTATGAGCAGGCGCGACGTCCAGCCGAGGAGGCCACCCGCCTCAACCCCGATTCGTCTCGCGCCTGGTCGATGCTCGCTGCCTCCCGTCTAGCCACCGGCCACCTGCAGGAGGCCAAAGAGGCGGCGGAAACGGCCACCACCAAGGGGCCCGGGGACCCGCGTGGCTGGATCCAACTCGCCGCCTGCTCCAATGCCTTGAAAGATTTTCCCACCGCCTTCAAGGCGGCGGAAAAAGCCACCCAGCTGGCTCCGGGCGATCCACGGGGTTGGCTCAACCTCGCCACGGCCCACACGGGCAACAACCAGTTCGAGGAGGCCGTCCGCTTTGCCGAAAAAGCGGCTCAGTTGGACCCGAAAAATCGGGCAACCTGGACCTTGCTCGCCGCCCTCTATGCGGAACTTCATCGCCCCGACGATGCCGAGAGGGCCCTCAAAAATGCCCAATCCCCCAACCCGGAAGCCCCAGCGGGGCGTTGACCCGCAATCCAGCGCAGGTAAATTCACTTGATGAAGAATCTCCAAATCCTTGGTCTGGCTACCCTCTGCCTCGTTGGCCTTACTCTTTTCGGACACGCCGAACCCTGCACCAAAACCTGCAGCCAGTGTTGTCCCACAAACGCCCCTTGCTGCCCCACGGCCAACTGCAACAAGATCTGCAAAGATTGCTGTAAAAACGACGATTCCTGTTGTTCCCCAAGAAATTCCAAATGCTCCACGAGCGGATCGGTTCCCCTGGAGAGAGGGGGCAAAAAGATGTCCCCCTACTCGGATAAGGGTTGCCCTCGTCGGTACTAATTAGAGCCCGCTATTTCCCGGGGCGACTTGCGTCCCAACAAAACCCAACCAGACTCAAAGAATGAAACACGCTCTTGCTGCATTTGTGGTTCTCACCACCTCCTTCACCTGGAACCTTCAGGCTGCCGACACTCCATCTTCTCCCGAAGCTCCCAAAGCCCAGATCCTCAAAACCCCGGAAGAAAAAGCCCTGGCGGCGGAACAGGCGAAGAGCTATCCCCTCACCACTTGTCTGGTCTCGGGCGACAGCTTGGGCGGCATGGGGGAGACCGTTGATTGTCTCTATCAGGGGAAACTCGTGCGTTTCTGCTGCAAGGGTTGCGTCAAATCGTTCAACAAAAACCCCGACAAATATCTCAAGGAGTTGGAGTCCGCCAAAAAACCATCGGCCTGACGGCTCCTCCGCGTGTGTCATAAAGGCCGCTGGGCCTTGACCGCTGCCTGGAGACAGATTATTTTCTTACCAGCATTCCGAGTATCTCCCTCGCAAGAGGGGGGTCCGCCAACCGGGGTAGGAGAAACCCACGGTGGCTGGAAAAAGACCCAAGGTCTTTTTCCGATGTGCGAGACAGGCAGTACCTGACTCGAACAAAGTTCTCCGCCGGCTGACCGCCCGCACAGGAATGTGTTGGCGGTTTTTTTATGCCCGCCTCGGGATGCGTCAAAAAAGGAGACGTATCCATGAGCATCACAACCCTTGAGGCCCCCTTGGCCTCCCTCAGCATCAAGGTCGATTCGACCAACCGGGACCACCACCTCTGGAATAACCACGGGACCTGGTGGGTCCACTACACCATCCACCAACCCGACTACACCAAACGCCGGGTCCGGGTCTCGTTGGAAACCCGCAACCGGCACGAGGCCCGCCAAAGAAGGGACACCCTCTTCGCCCACCTCGAGGCGGAAGGGGTGAGAACCGCTTGAGCCGGCTGCCAAAATCCGGCGGAAAATGGTTTGGGTTCAATCCCCAAACTCTTAAACTCATCGCTTCATGCCGCGGTCATTCTCCCCCTTCCTTGTCATGGTGTGGTTCTCCGGAATGCTCGTCTCCTGTGCTCCCAAAAAAACGACTACCCGGCAGGATCCCCCGCTTCCCCAAGGTGTCGACACCGCACGGGTCGAACCGGGACATCGCGGGGGCGTCTTCATCGATTCCACCCCGGGCGAACCCTCCACCTTCAACCCTCTGGTCTCGGAGGACGCCACCTCCGGCGGATTCATCAGCCTCTTCCTGGATTCCCTCGTCCGCAACAACGCCGTCACTCAGGAAGTGGAACCCGGCCTGGCCCTCCGCTGGGACATCGCTCCCGATAATAAAACCTTCACCTTCCATCTCCGTCCGGGCGTCCGGTGGTCGGACGGCCAACCCTTTTCTGCC
>Ga0214917_10006945_pt1 | contig 11615 bp, 9 predicted proteins | sample LL_1208_BB_MetaG_FD_177983 | JGI IMG/M metagenome (GOLD analysis project Ga0214917, IMG submission 177983) | Freshwater microbial communities from Lake Lanier, Atlanta, Georgia, United States - LL_1208_BB | ecosystem: Environmental > Aquatic > Freshwater > Lake | place: USA: Georgia | collected...
CACCGCGACGCCCACCCAGTAGGGAAGGCCGGGGAAGATGTAGGCGAGGGTGGTGCCGGCGCCCTTCATTTGCGGCATGGTGTAGAAAAACCCGATAAAGAGCACGAAGCAGACGGCGATCTTACGGAACAGCGGCGAGTCGTAGCGGCCCTCGGCGAAGTCTGGAATAGTGTAGGCCCCGAAACGACGCAGCGGGCCGGCGATGAAGAGCAGGAGGAAGAGGTAGCCGCAGGCGTAACAGACCGGATACCACAGCGCGTCGTAGCCGATCGCCATGACCATGCCGGCGATACCCATGAATGAGGCGGCCGAGAGATATTCGCCGGAGATGGCGGAGGCGTTCCAGCCGACCGACACGGAGCGGCCGGCGACGAAGAAGTCGCCGGCGGTCTTGGAGCTTTTGGCCGAGCGGAAGCCCATCCATACCGTCACCGCGACAGTGACGAGAGAGAATACGAGGATCCAGGGGTCGACGCCAGCGGCGGCTTGGGCGAGGGGTAGGGTGAGGGCGGGGAGGGTCATGGCGGGTATCAGCGGCGGGCCTCCTTGACTTCGCTGGCCTCAAGAGCGAGCGAGCGGCGGATGAAATGGAACGAGATGGCCCAGACGTAGGGAAAAAATAAGACGCCGAGGATGAGCCAAGCGAGGGTGAAGCCGCCCACGCGCTTCGCCATGATGGCTGGGGCGAGGTAATTGACCAGGGGCAGACCGAGTAGCGCGATGAGGAAGGCGAGCGCGCAACCAGTGGAAAGCACAAGTTGGCGGCGCATGAGTTCACTCAGGAAGGCTTCACTATGGATTTTATCAGATGGGGTGTTTGGGGGTTGGGGCATGGACGCAGATAGTGCAGGCAGGGAAGCTCTTGGCGAACAAAAGCGCGCGGGGCTTGAGGAGAAAATCAAGCAGCGCAGGTTCCGGGATGCGACTCCCGCTTTGACCTAGGCAGTGGCATCGGCCCGTATTTCCGCAGTTTGAATCTTGTTAATAGCATTTCCCCTCGGGCATACTGGGCCGCGCTTTTCGCTTTGGCCGCGAGCGTTCACGCGGCCTACGATCCGCCGGTGGGGTATTACTCGACCGCCACTGGGCTAAGCGGGGCGGCTCTGAAGGCAGCACTACACAACCGAATTAAGGGACACACGGTCCTACCCTATACTTCAGGGTCCACCGATGTGTGGGACGCCCTCACCGTATTGGATGCCGATCCAAACAATAGCGCGAATGTGCTTTTGCTTTATTCTGGCGAGAGCCGGAGCAGCACCTTGCGCGAGGGCTCCGCTTCAGGGAACACTTGGAATCGGGAGCACGTCTGGGCGCTTTCCCACGGGCCAGGAAGCACTGGAACTGTGCCCGGCACGGATGTGTTTCATCTCTTTGCTTGCGATACCACGGTGAACGCGAACCGGGGCAACCAGCCCTATGATGAGGTATCCTTTTCGCCTGACCCAGAGGCATCTTCGTCCGGAAGCAATGGTTCTTCTTGGAATCCGCGCGACGCGGATAAGGGCGTAATCGCCCGAGCCCTTTTATACATGGCCGTGCGCTACGAGAGCGATGACTCGGTGGACCTCGAACTTGCCGAAACCGCGGGTAGCACCACCATGGGCAAGTTGTCCACCCTGCTCGCTTGGCACCGTAAATTCCCGCCGACCGAGGCGGAGCGGAAGCGCAACGACACGATTTACACGACTTTTCAGCGCAACCGGAACCCGTTCATCGATAACCCACTGTTCGGAGATCAGGTGTTTTCGGGCGACACCCCTGCTGGGGCGTGGAAGCGAGCCCGGTTCACGACCGCGCAGCTCGCCAACGCGGCAGTCTCGGGCGACGCGGTCGATCCGGATGGCGACGGGCGGCCCAATCGGTTGGAGTATTTATTAAACACGAATCCACTGCTCGCGGAGTCCTCGGGCGAGGCGGCGACCACAGTTGAATACTTGCCGCCGACGGTGGCGGGCGGCGTGGCGCGACTGGCCTTGAGTCATCGCCGGCTGCGTTACGCGACTGATCTGGTGGTAACCTACGAGGTGTCGGCGGACTGCGTGACGTGGACGGCCTTTAATCCAACCGCGACCACGACGGCCTATGTAGATGGCTTGATGGATCGCGTGACGGTGGAGACGCCTTTTACGGGAGAACGTCGGTTTTTGCGGGTGCGATTGGACCGTCCCTGAGACGACTTAAATGATTTAAATCGAAAAACTTTTGTATGTTTTAGGCTGTGGTTTCTTTGGCAATGACCGGATCGTGCCCGTTGCGGTGGAGGTCCTTGTAGCGATGTTCGAGCATGATCTCGTGCTCTTGTTATTCAGGTGCCTTGTTTACTCCCATCGTCTCGAATTGCTCCACGAAAGTTACGCGTTGCATAGGGCTGAGTTGGTCTCTGGAGGACGCTACGAGGCGCTTTGCGTGGCGCAGGGTGGCTTCATTTCTCGGACACGCCCTTACAAAGTAGAATTGAAACTGGGCGGCTTTGGACGTTTTTCGCGTCGCGTGAAGGTCGGTCAGCAGATGATTTTGGGGTATGGAAACAAGCACTCTGGAGCGGTTCAGGCGACTTTTGTGCAGTTTGCAGGATGATATTCAGAGCACGCTAATTGCGGCCCGGAGCCGTCAGGGGCGGCGTTTTGCCGAGGTAGCGGAGGTGACGGCCGAGGACACCATTTTCCATGTGGATAAGATCTCCGAGGAGGTCATTTTAGGTTGGTTGGAGAAAAACTGGCCCCGCGCCTGGCCGGTCGAGCTTGTGATGGAGGGGCTGCCTCCTGGGGCGACGTTCCCGCGCGGGGTAGCGGTGAAGCAGACGCGCTGGAAGCTCGTGCTCGATCCCATCGATGGCACGCGTTGCCTGATGCACGACAAACGCAGCGCTTGGGCACTGGCTGGGCTTGCGCCCCAGCGCGGGGCGCGAACCTCGCTACGCGACGTCGTGGTCGCGGCCATGACTGAGCTACCGACCTCGAAGGCGGGCTGGGCGGACCAGCTGAGTGCGGTGCGCGGCGGGCCCCTACGCGCTACCCGGCGGGATTTGCGGGATGGCCGGGGCAAGCGCTGGACGCCGCGTCCGAGCGCGGCAGTCGATTGCGATCATGGTTTCGCCTCCGTGGTAAAGTTTTTCCCTGAGGCCAAGGCTGCGACCGCTGCACTGGAGGAAGAGCTTTGGTGTGGGCTGGGGCTACACGGTCGAAATGGCGGAGCGCGGGTTTTTGACGACCAGTATCCGTCTACCGGCGGGCAACTCTACGAACTTATCGCCGGCCATGACCGGTTGATTGCGGACCTCCGGCCCTTGCTGCTGCCTAGGGTGGGGCTGGCGAGTGCGCTGTGTTGTCATCCCTACGACATCTGCACGGCCTTGTTGCTGGAGGCGGCGGGTGGGGTCGTCGCTCGGCCAGATGGGGGCCCGCTTGTTGCGCGTTTGGATCTCACCACCCCGGTGGCTTGGGTGGGTTACGCCAATCCAGGTTTGGCGCGTCGGGCCGCGCCCGTTTTGCGCCGGTTGCTCGCCGAGCTGGGCTGAACCGTCGGACGGATTTTATTCGGCGGGGAGGGCGCGCGTGGTTGCCCCGTCATCCCATGAAGCCCCCACTAGGGTGGCGCGGGGATACGCGGGTATGCCCGGTTCTTCGTAATGAAGCATAGAGACAAGCATATCGACTGCGGCCTCCCCGGTGAGATCATTGTGCTGCTCCAGGCCCGACCAATCTGCGCAACCGCGCCGGCGCTCGAGTTGCACTAGGCCGATGTCGCGTGGCGCCTCCACGCCGATGGCGGAAAGCCATTCGCGCACCACGGTGTGGAGCGTAAACACAACGTCTGGACGATGGATGCGGAACCAAGACTGAAAGAGAGCGGGGTCGAAGCGAGCGGCTTCGACGTTGAGAAACGCCGGTAACCGATCCGCCTCGGGTAGGTTTTCTTGGGCCAACCAGAAACCCGCGCTGAAACGACCGTCCACTAACCGGTCGATGCTGTGCTCCAGCACGAGCGCCGGTCGGCGGTAACCGAGCGCGCGGCATCGCTCCATCGCCTCCAGAACGAGCGCGTGATGGTCCACGCAGGCGAAGGAAAGCGTGGGTTCTCGGGTGCGCACGCCGGTGACCACGACGGCGTAGCGTTGCCAAATGACGCCGAAGCGCGGCGGCAGGCGATTTTCTTTCATTAAGCCCACCACCACTAGTCCCGTGATCCCTCGGGCGCAGAGCACGCGGTTTAGTTGCTCGCCGTGCAGTGCAGGATCGTGGAGCCAAAACTCGTCTAGTGTATAACCGTGCATAGTCGCACGTCGCCGGCAACCGGTCACGTAGGAAGGGATGGTTGGGTGCTGGGTAAAGGCCTGTGGGTCGAGGTTGGCGTTGAGCAGTGCCAAAGTGCGACGGCGCCCTCCGGGATGGGTCTTGCGCAGCTCCGCCATGAGCTGGGCCACTACTGGGTTGCGAACGTAGCCGAGCTCGCGCGCTGCGTGTTCGATGCGCTCGCGCGTCGCCGCCGGGATCTGCGGATCGTGGCGCAGAGCGAGCGAGACGGTGTTCTTCGAGACACCGACCCGCTTTGCGATGGCGGACATGGTGGCGCGAAGCATTTTATGTGACTGTCAAGTGACTCCAACGTTTACGAGCCTGCATCTCGTCGCGAAGGTGTCATTTTTCTCACCGTTTCCCGTCGAACCCCAATCGTCCCCATGTTCACTATCGGCATTGATTACGGCACCAACTCCGTGCGCGCGCTCGTTGTTCGCACCAAGGACGGAGCCGAGCTCGGCACCGCCATTGTCCAATACCCCAGCGGCCATCAAGGCGTGTTGCTTGATCCGAAGGATCACCATCTCGCACGGCAAAACCCTGCCGACTATCTCCTCGGTCTCGAAAAATCTATCAAGGGAGCGCTCGCCCAGGCAAAAAAAACCAAGGGCTTCGACGCGCGCCGGGTGATCGGCCTTGGCGTCGATACGACTGGTTCCAGTCCCATCCCGGTGGACGCCACCAACACGCCGCTCGCCCTCGACAAAAAGTGGTCCGGCAACCTCGCCGCCCACTGCTGGCTCTGGAAGGACCATACCTCTGTCAAGGAGGCCGCCGAGATCACTGCGCTCGCCGCCCGCATACGCCCCAATTATATCGCCAAGTGCGGCAACACCTACTCATCCGAGTGGTTTTGGGCGAAGATCCTTCACTGTAAGCGCACCGCGCCCAAGGTTTTCGCCGCCGCCTATTCCTGGGTGGAGCTGGCCGATTGGATTCCCTCCGTGCTTGCCGGTGTCACCGATCCTAAAGCGGTGAAGCGCGGCGTGTGTTGCGCCGGGCACAAGGCCCTCTACGCCGCCGATTGGGGCGGGCTACCCGACAAGGAGTTTCTCGCCCAGCTCGATCCTGCCCTCGCGGATCTACGAGACCGGCTTTACGAAGCGGCGCATGACGCCACTGCCTCGGCGGGGGTGCTCGCCGCTGCGTGGGCGAAGAAGCTCGGTCTGCCCGCCGGCATCCCCATCGCCATCGGCGAGATGGATGTGCATTACGGCGCGATCGGCAGCGGCGTGACCGAGGGCACGCTGGTCAAAGTCATCGGGACCTCCACCTGCGATTGTGGCGTGGTTTCGGCGGACAAGACCGTGGCCGACATCCCCGGCATCTGCGGCATCGTCAAGGGTGCCATTCTTCCCGGTTATTATGGCCTCGAGGCGGGCCAGTCCGCCGTGGGAGACATCTTTAAGTGGTTTGTCGAGGGCGTGCTCGGCGACGTCTCGCTCCACGCCAAGCTTACCGTCGAGGCGGGCAAGCTAAAGCCCGGCCAGTCCGGCCTGCTTTCCCTCGACTGGAACAACGGCAACCGCACCATCCTAGTAGACCCTCTGCTCACCGGCCTCACCGTCGGCGCCACGCTCTACACCACCAAGGCCGAGCTTTACCGCGCTCTCATCGAGGCCACCGCTTTCGGCGCCCGCGCCATCATCGAGCGTTTTAAGGAATATGGTGTGCCCATCGAGCGCGTGGTCTGCGCCGGCGGCATCGCCGAGAAGAACCCCTTGCTCATGCAAATCTACGCTGACGTCACTGGTTGCACCATGCTTGTGGCTGGTTCCTCGCAGGCCTGCGCTCTGGGCTCCGCCGTGTCGGCCGCCGTGCTCGCCGGCGCGCATCCCGATTTCACCACCGCCCAGAAGAAAATGACCCGCCTTAAAAAGGTCGCCTACAAGCCTAAGCCCACCAACCGGAAGGTTTACGACCGGCTCTACGCTTTGTATCGCCAGCTTCACGACAGCTTCGGTGGCGTAAATAAGTCCGCCGACCTCTCGCGCGTCATGAAAGAGCTACTGGAGATCAAAGCCGCCCAATCCGCCTGAACTTTTAAACCATGAAGGCCACGAAGAGCACAAAGGCGAAACCAAGCTAGGCCGGTTCGAATCTCCGTCCTTCGCGCTCTTCGTGACCTTCGTGGTCAACCAAACTGTCCTTCCTTCTTTTCCCACCATGTCCCTCATCAACCTCTCCACTCCTGAAATTTGGTTCGTCTGCGGCTCGCAGCATCTTTACGGCCCCGGCCCGCTCAAGCAGGTCGCCGCGAACGCTCAGGCCGTCGTCGACGGCCTCGTCGCCTCGAAGCGCCTCGCGCTTCCTCTGAAGTTCAAGGCCCTCCTCGTGGACGCTGACCAGATTGCCAAGGTCTGCGTCGAGGCCAACAGCGACGCCAACTGCGCCGGCCTGGTGCTTTGGATGCACACCTTCTCGCCGTCCAAGATGTGGATCCGCGGGCTCACCACGCTAAAGAAGCCCTTCCTTCACTTGCATACCCAGTTCAATCGCGATCTGCCCTGGTCGTCGATCGACATGGATTTCATGAACCTCAACCAGGCCGCCCATGGCGACCGCGAGGCGGGTTTTATCCACACTCGTCTCCGCCTTGGTCGTAAGGTCGTGGTCGGGCACTGGTCCGATAATGAGGTGCAGGACCGCATCTCCGCCTGGATGCGCGCCACCCGTGCCTGGCACGACTGGCAGGGCGCGAAGTTCGCCCGCTTTGGTGACAACATGCGCTATGTCGCCGTGACTGAGGGCGACAAGGTCGCCTCCGAGATTAAGTTTGGCTTCGAGGTGAACGGCTACGGTGTAGGCGACCTCGTCGCCCAGGTGAACGCGATCTCCGACAAGACCGTCACCGGTCTCTGCGCCGATTACGAAAAGCTCTACGCCGTCTCCGCCGAGTTAAAAAAAGGCGGCAAGCGCCATGAGGAGTTACGCTACAGCGCGCGCCTCGAGCTCGGCCTCTCGGCTTTCCTCGAGAGCATCGGCGCGAAGGGCTACACCGATACCTTTGAAGATCTCCACGGCCTCCGCCAGCTCCCCGGCATGGCTACGCAGCGCCTCATGGCGGCGGGCTACGGCTTCGGCGGCGAAGGCGATTGGAAAACCGCAGCGCTCGTCCGTGCGATGAAGGTCATGGGTCACGGCCTGCCCGGCGGCACCTCTTTCATGGAGGACTACACCTACCACCTCGCCCCCGGCGGCCATCAGGTGCTCGGCTCGCACATGCTCGAGATTTGCCCGACTATCGCGGCCGGCAAACCCAAGGTCGAAGTCCACCCGCTCGGGATCGGCGGCAAGGAGGATCCCGTGCGCTTCGTGTTCGACGCGCCCACCGGCGAGGCCCTCAACGCCTCCTTGGTCCACCTCGGCAACCGCTTCCGCCTGCTTATCAACGAGGTCGTCGCCGTCAAGGTGCCCAAGATGCCCAAGCTGCCCGTCGCCCGCGCCGTCTGGGAGTGCAAGCCCGACTTCAAGACCGCCTGCCAAGCTTGGATCCTCGCCGGCGGCGCCCACCATACCGGCTACAGCTACTCCGTCACAAGTGAGATGCTCGAAGACTTCGCCACCATCGCGGGTATCGAGACCGTGCACATCAACGCCGACACCCGGATCGCCCAGTTCAAGCAGGATCTCCGCAACAACGAGGTTTATTACCACCTCGAAAACGGTTTCCGCGCCTGACGCCTAAGGAGCGAGGAGCTGGAATCTGGAAGTGAAAAGTCCGGGCCTCCGGAAATCCGCTTCCTCCTTCTGGATTCTCGCTCCTCACTTCTCGCTTCTTTTTTTTCCCATGCTCGAATCTCTTAAAGCCGAGGCCTATGAGGCAAACGTCGCCCTGCCCAAACACGGCTTGATCAATCTCACTTTTGGCAACGCCTCCGCCATCGACCGTGCCGCCGGGATCTTCGCCATAAAGCCTTCCGGTGTCGCCTACGCCGATCTGAAGCCGGCCGATATGGTGCTAGTCGATTTGGAGGGCAAGCAGGTCGAGGGCTCATTGCGTCCCTCCTCCGACACGCCCACTCACCGGCGGTTGTTTCTCGCCTTCCCTGAGGTCGGCGGTGTGGTCCACACCCACTCGTCCCACGCCACCGCGTTCGCCCAAGCTGGGAGGGAGATTCCGATCTTTGGCACCACCCACGCCGACTACTTTTTTGGCAACGTCCCCGTGACCCGCCGCATGACCCCGGCCGAGATCGGAGGCGGGGCCTACGAGTGGGAGACGGGCAACGTGATCGTGGAGTTGTTTACCGCACGCGCCTTTGATCCCGCCGATTTTCCGGCCGTGCTAGTCAACCGCCACGCCCCCTTCACATGGGGTAAGTCGGTCGCCAAGGCGGTGGAGGTGGCCGTCGCCACCGAGTGCATCGCGCACCTAGCGCTGATGTCCTCGCGCTCGAACCCACGCTGCCGACCATTGAGCCGGAGCTCTTGTATAAGCATTTCAAGCGCAAGCACGGCCCGGGCGCCTACTACGGCCAGCCCGACGGCAGTTGCTGACGACTCGTTCTTGAAGTTCGAGATCGATCCCTCGGCGCGGCGTGCCTTTGGTGAGTCGCGTTTTTGCATTTATTTGGGATCTCGAAATCGTCAGTCTGACCCGTTTCCAAGACGTTACTCACATCCTGACGCCCTCCGCTCCGGCGACCCGAAGGCCGCCAACGACTTGCGGCACTTGGTTTATCAGGAACTGCGGCGCTTGGTGGCCGAGCTCCTGCTCGGCCTCCTCCTCAGTCCGGCTGCGAAGTCCTCGTGGACGCCGCCACCGGTGCGCGCCATCCGCTCGCCCCGCCCGCCTGCCCCTCGCGTCTGCCTTATCCTCGGCTCCGCGTAGAGAAACTCCGCTTCAGGGCGGAGATGGCAGAGCCCGGTGAGGGCTACGATCAACTCGGTTACGAGTTGATCAGCGGTTACAGGGTGCCGGAGCAAGACGCAGCCCAAGGAGAACTCTTCGCCGACGACTACAGCCAGCCCGACTCCCCCGACATTGAACCGGTCTTTTGGCAAGAAAGCGCCTGCGACGAGCCTGGCTTCTACCCCGACGAGGCCCCAAGTGACGACTGCTACCAAGCCGACGCCGAGATGCACTGAGGCATACCGGCAAGATCACCACAAAAGACCCTTCGAACGCCCGAAACTTGACTCGAGCGGAAGCGGAGCTTTGGCTACGTGCATGGGCCGCCGCCCGGAAAACCTATCGATTCAGAGTGAAAACCAGCGTTTTAAGGGATACCGTCGCGGAACAACTCTGGCCTCTTTCTTTTCCAACCGATCCGGTTAGGCCGCAGACACAGCAGAAGTCGATTTCAGCGTCCGCCCTCCCCTTAAACCCCTCCAGGCCCGATCCCCGGCAAAATCCAGTTTCCTATCAGTAATTTGTGAATCTAAACTCGCTCTAATCGCGGATAGTGGTCGAGCGCATAACAGCTCATCTTTTAAACATCCTCTAAAAATCCTATGAACACTCGAATCCTCCCTCATGCAGTCTCTCTCGTCCTCCTCTCCAGCGCCGCCAGCGCAGAAGACGTGGTCACCACATTAGTCGCCCCCCCCGAGAGCGTTGTTGAGCTCACCTTCGATGCGCCCGAGGTGAAACCCGAAGTCTCCGACTGCACCGGCATGGTCGCCCCTGAATTCGCTGTATTCACCGGCGTTATCGAGGACGTGGGCACCGGTGCCGTAGTTACCGGCGAGGAAGTTATCCCTGAGATTATTGTTTGTCCGGGTGTAGACGATATCCCTCAGATTGTTGTTTGCCCGGGTGTGGACGAGACGATTGGCGAAGAAATGGTCAAAGTGACGGAAATCACCCCCGAGATGGTGCAGCGCGGTGGCGTTGACGCCGTGGCTGATGGCGAGTTTGGTCCCTCTTTGGTCTACGCCACCGGCGGGGTGCTGAACTTCGGTGGTGTCGGCGCCGGTGCTTCCGGTCTCGAACAGGGCCTCGCCGGGTCCGGTCTTGAGGCCATCGCCGCGCTCAAGGTTGAAGTCGCCGACGTCGTGGTTGCGAAGCGTGAAGTGAAGGTGCTCGCCTCCGCTGGCGACGTCGTGATCAGCGACTAATTCCATTCCGGTCGCAGTTCCGCCAAAAGATTACCGCCGCCGGATCCGTTTATCACGGGTCCGGCGGCGTCGTTTTGGCGTCCGCCTGCCTAAATCTCGAACAACGAAATGATACCCTCCGCCGCGTCTTTGCCCCCAGTTAAACCCATCTCTCGCGCCCTCGGTGCGTCCGCCTGCGCCGCGCTTTTGTGGGCGTCGGTCGGTCCCGGCGCCGTGACACTTTTCGGCTCCGGCTCCGGCGAAGGAGCCGCAGGCGCCCCGGCGGCGCTTTCCAAGGACGAGCAGGTGCTGGTGGCGGCGGTGAAGGAGATTTCGCTGGCTGCGGATGAGGCGCAGGCCCTGCGCATGGGAACCAATGTGGATTCAGCCAAAGGCGGAGTGCGGGTGGAGGGTTTTGAAATGGCGGCGGCAGAGCGTTTGAAGGCGGCCGTCGCGCCGTTTGTCGGGGTGCCCGTGACGAAGGAGATGCTGAGCCGTTTGCGCGACGCGATTGAGTTGGCCTCGACCGGTGAATCGGGGCGCGTGTTTGTCGCCCGCTATCCGCGTCAGTCCATCAGCCAGGGGCGTATTGCGCTGGCGGTGACGGTGCAGCGCGACGCGAACACGGATCTGTTACGCGCGGCCGATGCCAGCGGAGCGCCTTCGGGCGTGGTGCCGATTTTGCGTTCGGGTGCGGCGATCCGGGGCACGAAGTTTTTCGTTGGGGTGGACAATCAACTCAGCCGCGCGCTGGGCGACGAGCGGATCTATGCCGGGGCGCAGGTGGGCAACGTTTTCGACCCGCGCTCGACGCTGGGGATTCTGCTGATGAGCACGCCGGATTCGGATACCTATCGAGGCGGCAGTTTGAACCACGGTTTTAGATTTTCGGAACAGTGGCGCTTGGATGTGGGCGCCTCGGCCAGCGAGGTCGAGACCAGCTCCGCGACGACCACGACTCGGCGAACGCTGGTCAAGGTGGAGCCGGTGCTCACCCGGCGTTTTGCACTGGGCCGGCAATCCTGGCACGAGGTCCGGCTGGGGCTGGAATGGAGGGCCGACCACGCCGAGGTGTCGAACGGAGTGACCTCGCAGACCTTCGAGCTGCCGGGCCTCTTGATCCAGCCGGGCTGGGCGGCGTCTTTGGCTGACCGCTGGGGACGCACGAGACTGGACGTGGGTCTTAACCTGAACACCGCCTGGTTGGGCGAGACCCCGGATTACACCGCTTACGGTGCGCGCGATTCCAGCTACGCGACGCTCCGAATCGAG
>Ga0214917_10006946_pt1 | contig 11614 bp, 4 predicted proteins | sample LL_1208_BB_MetaG_FD_177983 | JGI IMG/M metagenome (GOLD analysis project Ga0214917, IMG submission 177983) | Freshwater microbial communities from Lake Lanier, Atlanta, Georgia, United States - LL_1208_BB | ecosystem: Environmental > Aquatic > Freshwater > Lake | place: USA: Georgia | collected...
TCCACCGGATGCTGACTCACAAGGCCTTTCAGGCGCACCCTTGGCTCAAAACCTTTTTCCTCATCTCCGGATCCATGGCCATGCAGGGTCCCGCCCTCCACTGGGCTGCCACCCACACCCAGCACCATGCCAACTCGGACGAGGAAGAGGATCCCCACTCCCCGCTGAAGAGCCTCTGGCACGCCCATGTCGGCTGGATTCTCAACGACTTTAAGCCCGATATCCAAAAATACGCCGGAGCCATGCTGAAGGACCCCATCATTGTTTTTGTCCATAACACCTTTTGGCTTTGGGTCTTTGTCGGTCTCGCCATCCCTTCCCTCATCGGCGCCGGAGCGGCCCAACTCATGGGCCAGTCCGCCTGGTTCGGCGCCCTCACCGGCCTGATCTGGGGCGGCTTCGTCCGTCTCTTCTTCAACCAGCACGTCACTTGGGCCGTGAACTCGATCTGTCATACTTTCGGCAGTCGCCAGTTCGACACCACCGACGAGAGCCGCAACAACTTCCTCTTCGGCATCCTTGCCATGGGCGAAGGTTGGCACAATAACCACCACGCCTTCCCCCGCTCAGCCCGCCACGGGATGAGCTGGAAACAGCCCGACCCCTCCGCTTGGGCCATCTGGCTCATGGAAAAACTGGGCCTGATCAAGGACGTTGTTCTTATCTCCCGCAAGCGCATCGAGGCCCGCCTCCGTGCGGAGCCCGATCCCACGCCCGACCCCGTCATCCTCCCCATCCCCGCCGAACAGCGCGACTAATCGATCTGCTTTCGACAGGCAGATCTGCTTGGGTTTCTTTTTGACCCCGTCCATGCTCTCGGCATGAAGTCGGATGATCTGCCGACGGGCGTTGATCCTTTCGCAGGAGAATCCGCCAAAAGAGCATGGTGGAACGCCTGGGACTGGGCGGCCACCCTGGTGGCCGTTCTGCGAGCCATGGAAGTCCCCGCCGTCGTGGCCCTGGACATCTTCCACGGTCGCAATGCCTGTGAACTGGGGGCCAACTTGGCCGGATCCGCTTTTCTTTTTCTCGATATGGCCAGTCGGTTCTTCCGGCCGGTCGTCACCCGCCACGGAACCTTGGTGGGCCGTGCCGCCCGCCAACACTACCTCCGCACCTATTTTGCCTTCGATCTGGTCGGTTCCCTGCCCTGGGGATTTTTCGCCCATCTGTGGTTTCCCCAAGGCAGCAGCTGGGGCGAAGTCGTCGCCTTTTTCTGCCTGCTCCGGTTGGCCAGGGTACTGGCCTTCAGCCGGGATTTTGTCCGGGTGCCTTCCCGGTTTTTTATCCTCCGCCGCCTGACCGTCTTTTTGCTCTGGATCGCCCTCATCATCCATCTGCTCGCCTGCGGATGGATTTCCGTGGGCGGCGTTTCGGCCGCCGCTTCCCCGGCCTACACCTACATCCGCGCCCTTTACTGGTCCGTTAGCACCGTCTCCACCACCGGCTTTGGCGACATCGTCCCGAAGAACGAACCCCAGATGATCTACACCATGCTCTCCCTGATGATCGGGGCCGGCCTCTATGCCACCATCGTCGCCAACGTTGCGTCCCTGCTCACCCGCTCCGACAGCACTCGGGCCGCCTTCGACGACAAAATCTCCCGTCTCAACACCCTGATGAAGTACAAAAAGATGCCCGACGCGTTGCAAAAGCGGATTCTCGCCTACCACGACTACCTCTGGCAGACCGGCCTCGGCCACGGGCACGAGGCCCTCGTGCAGGACCTCTCCCCCAGCCTGCAGCGGTCCGTAGGTCTTTTCCTCAACCGCCACATCCTGGAAAAAGTCCCCCTCCTCAAGGGTGCGGAGACGGCCGTGGTTCATCGTCTTGTTACCGGACTCCGCACCGTGGTCTACACCCCCGGCGACACCATCATTCACCATGGCGAACCCGGCTCGGTCATGTACCTGATCAATCAAGGCGAGGTCGAGGTGGTGGATCCCAACCACGGGGTGGTGGCCACCCTGGGGGAAGGCGACTACTTCGGCGAAATTTCCCTGCTCGCCCCCGGCCGGCCCCGCTTGGCGGATGTTCGCGCCAAGACCTTCTGCACCCTCTCCCTGATCGACCACGCCGCCTTTGGCATCGTACTGGAGCAGTTCCCGGAATTCGCCGCCCATGTCCGGCGGATGGCAGCCGTCCGCATGGCCGAAGCCGACCAACGCTCCGGCCGCGTGTAAGCAATTCTTCTGGTTAAAAATTCTTAGGTCGCCGCTTTCTTAATCCCAATCCTTCAACCTGCACCTTCGTTCACATTCACCTTCACTTTCACGAAATCCTTCCTCCCTTCTAACTCGCTCCTTTCAGTTAACAACCTACGGCTGGCTGACTTTTAGCCGCATGAACATCCTCGTGGCACCCGGGGGATTCGTCACCGTCGCCGTCACCTCCTCATAACGAGGATCGACCGCATCCTTGACCGTTTCCACCACCCCATTCGTGCCCCAGTTTGTTCCCGACAAATCCCCACAGGCCTGGACCGCCGGCGTGACTCCCGTCACTCCCTTGGCACGGAGATAAGTCATCGAAACGGTATTACTTGGACCGTTTGTCATCACAAAACCTCCCCCAGATCCCGAACTGTTGGTTGGACTTAGGCCAAGATAAAACTCCATCAAGTTCGACATGCCATCCCCATCCGGGTCAGCATCCGGCAGACCATTGGTTCCCGTCAACCCGTTGTTCGTAGCCCAGTCAGAGATAGTGATCAGCGTGGGTGCATCCAAGACCGTCAGGGTTCCGTTGATGTAACTGATCGTATAATTCTCCGGCCGGAAAGGATTGGGAGGAATCGAAGGTAGTGCGGCCGCATCGGAAGGAGTGATCGCGTAGGAACCGGTTGCATCCTCCGCCGCCGTCCCACCGCTCGCCGTCAGCGTCACCTTGTCGACCTTCTCTCCTACCACCAACCCGCTTGTGGTGAAGCCGGAGATCTGGTTCGGGCCCAGGTCCAAGGATTGTCCGAACGTTTTCGTCCGGTTGTTGGCGGTAACCATGGCCGGTCGCAGGGTGATATCACCCGTTAAGTCAGTCGGGGGTACGACGCTATAGTTGGAAGCAGCTGATCCCCCCAAAGAATAACCAGACACGGTAATACCGATATCCACGCCCACATTGGCCGAGGAAAACGCAGCGGCAGGGCTTCCGGCAAGGGAGACAGAATTGCTGTCCGCGGCCACGATGCCGGACAAGCCGGCTGTCCCTGTGACTTTGGCTACCGTGGAGCCGTCATAGACTTTCGAAACCCCAGACAAACCGGAGATGGTAAGCGGCTTCGGCGTGATGGTGGCGGTCAGCGTGCTCGCGAGAACGTTGTAGTTTCCGCTCGGAGCGTTGTAACCGGTGACCGTGACCGTTTTGCCGGCGCCCGCCGCAGCGCTGGCAAACAAAGCAGTCGGAGACCCGGAGACCGCAAAGGACTCACCGTTGACCAGTCCGTTGTAAGCAGGTGTTCCCGAGAATGTGGCTGCCGTGGTTCCATCGTAAACCTTGTCCACCCCGATCAAGCCGGTGATGGAGATATCCTTCTTGGTCACTGTGCTGCTGGGGATAGCGAAAGACGCACCAGCAGACCCTGCGCTGTTGCAGACAACATCGCCCGAATAGGTGCCAGCGGGTGTGTTGGAAGCGAGGCGGACATAAATACTCGTGGAAGCCACGGTACCGGCCGCACCGACAACCTGGTTCGATGCGTAGCCGGAGCCACCCCCTAGGGTCTTGGAAATTTCAAAGCCAGTGGGAGCGGTGATCTGAATGCTTTCCGTCAAATTCTGACCGGACACAGTGAAGCTACCTGCGCCGGAAGCGGTCCCATACGTTGTCGACAACGCGCTCACGCTACCGGACGTTTGCACGCTGGGAGATGTGCCTGCGGCAACAGCCTGAATCTGAATGTTGTCCAATCGGTTGTTTCCGCTGTTGTTCGTCGCACCGTTAAATGTAACACGCAAGAAAGCGTTACTTGCGCCATCTAAATTGGAAATTTTACTAAATCCGACTACTCCAAAGCTTGTAGGAATGTTGGTAATGGAGCCGACAGGCGTCCAGTTGGTCCCCGTCGTGCTCCATTCCCAAGAATTAGTGCTAAATCCCGCGGAAGTTCTCTGCACTGCATAGCTGAAAGAAAGATTACTCCGATTGACCATGCTAAAGCTTAAAACCATTCTCTTGCCATTAGCCGATTGGCTTGTGCCACCGAGAAGAGCCAAGGCCGAGGCACCGCTTGTTGTCGTGGAAAACCCTGCAGCAGCGTTGCTTGTGGTGCCTCCAAAGGCGCTCACTTCATTCCCGGTTGTTGCAGTGATCCAAGTACTCGAACCATTTGATCCATTGAGGTAAATAGCTCCAGATCCAAAGTTGGCATTATAAATAGTGGGGGAGTTCGACGCAGCCGCAGCAGCGGTTCCTCCCGTGGTCGTGGTCTGAAAATCCCATCCCGCGATCAGGCTGGGTGCACCTGCCGGGGTGATGCTGATGACCAGAGCCTTCGAGCCAGTGCCGCCGGCGTTCGTCGCCCGGACCGTGGCCGTGGTTGTCCCTGCAACTGATGGTGTTCCGGAAATAAGGCCCGTGCCAGAATCGACGCTCAGTCCTGCGGGAAGATTAGTGGCGCCATAAGAGGTGGGCGACCCCGATGCCGCGATCTGATAGCTAAATGCGCTGCCAACAATCCCGGAGGCCGTTCCCCCACTACTGATAACCGGCGGGGCCACGTTGACGGTGATAACGAGCGTCTTCGAATCCGATCCACCCGGGTTCGTCGCCGTAATCGTGACGTTGGAGACCCCCGAAGAGGTGGGTGTCCCGGAAATCAAACCGGTCGTGGTGCTGATGCTCAAGCCTGTGGGAAGGCCGGTGGCACCGTAGGAGTTCGGGGAATTGGACGCCGTGATTTGATAGCTAAAGGCCGTGCCAACCACACCTGTTGCCGTCAGCAGACTGCTGATGACCGGGGGAGGAGGATTGTTGATCGTCAGAACAAGTGTTTCCGTATCGGTTCCACCCGCGTTGGTTGCCAAGATGGTGATGTTGGAGGTTCCCGCCGCAGTGGGGGTTCCGGAAATAACGCCAGTCGACGTATTGATGCTCAAACCTGCCGGCAAACCGGTCGCACCATACGAGTTCGGATTCTCCGATGCCGTGATTGCATAAGTATAGGCCGACCCCACGGTTGCGGTGGACGTCAAAGAACTGTTAATGACGGGCGGGGCGACAAAAACCGCCTGCGAGGCAACAACGATGTTGTCCAGATATGCTCGGCCTGCGGTCGTTTCAATTTTGACAGTTGAATTTGCTTGGCCACCGGTAAAATTGACAAACCTCGACTCGTAGGAGCCACTGGATGTCGCGGTGTAAACGTTGGTCTGGGGGGCCAAAGATCCTACCGTCACTTTGATCGCGCCCTCCACGTTAGCCCAACCCTTTACATCGAAGCGCACGGAGAAGATTCCGCTGTTCCCGCTTAGGTCGAGAGCTCGACTGGTGATCGAACCCGGCAGTTTACTGGTGCCCAGCTTAACAACACCACCGGCAGAGTAAGCTTTTACAGAGGTTGGAAAGTTCGTCGTGAGATTGGAGGTAACCTCCGTCGAGTCTGGAGAAGATTCACTTCCTGTCGTCAGGCTCGCGAAATCCTCGTTCAAGACGATCGGAGGAGGTGGACCGATCCGGAAGGTGTACGGAACCGTACCCAGGCTGTTGGTGCCATCCTGGATCGAGAGCACAGCGTCAAAGTTGTTCCCCACCGTCCCCGAGACGCGGAACTGGAAGTTGTTGTTGGCCGCCACTCCGTTGGTCAGCAGGGCACCGTAGCTGACGGCGTTGGAGGTGATGGGCGTCACCCCGTTCGTCGCCAGCAGAGTGGCAGTGACATTGGTGGTGTTGAGATTGCCTACGTTTTTTAAACCAAAGGCCACCGTGACCAACTCCTCCGGGTCGATGGCGTTGTTGGTGGGACTATTTCCCTCGGCCACAAGCGTGCTGCCGGAGGAGACGATCGACGCGGCCGTGACCTCATTGAAATTGTAGGCCACCAGGGCAAAGTCCTGGTCGATCGTGGTTCCATAATTCGGCACGCCGTCCGAGTTGATGTTGGTCCCGGCCACCGTGATGGTCACAGGTCCGGTTGTGCCGGCAGGCAGGAAAACGCTTTCCACGTTGTTGCGGACATCCGCCGTGCCCCCCGTGGTGGAATTGCCACCGGTGAAGACATTGCCCCGGTAGGTCGTGCCGTTGACCACCACGGTCAAATCGAGGTTGTTTTTATAGGCGTTGCCGGTGGTCGATCCGGGGGCATCCGTCCAGGCCACCGTGATCCGTACTGGCTTGGAACTGCTCGAGATGACGCCCGACCAGCTCCGGGATTGGCCCGAGGAGGTGAACATGTCGGCAGTCAACTGATCCCGCAGAAATCTTGGGGTATCGTCAAAACTGGTATCCAAGTTGGCCATACCCATCCCCTGGTTGTTCGAATACAAATTGTCGTTGGCTGAGACTCCGTTCATGTAACGGGAGGCGTTCATCAGGTAGGCCTTGATCATCGCGGGGCTGGCGGGATTGGTGGCCGTGGCCCAACCCTTGTTGATGAACCACTGAAAAACCAGAGCCGCCGCCCCGGCCACCGCGGGGGTGGAGTGGCTGGTTCCGGAAGAGGCGGTATAGAACTGCTGGCCGCTTGATGGAAAATATCTGCTATTCACCCCTCCGCTTACACCAAGGTTGGTTAATGCCATTGCCGTAAAGTTGGTCAAGGCTGTTCCTGTACCGGTCATGCTTTTTACATTTTGTGGAGCTCCACCTGTGATATGCGTACCGGGTGCCATAATATCGGGCTTTTGACGGGAATCCGCACAGGGACCGCGGCTGGAGAAACTGATGATGTCGTTGGCGCTGTCAGCCCCCGTGTCCGCAATGCCGCTGCCGTCGGAACCGCCGAACGCTCGCACGTTCTCGGCGGCACCCACGGTAATAACGTTCTTGGCCGTGCCGGGAGAGCCGACCGTCTTAGCGACAGGAGTTCCAGTATAGTTTGGGTCACCAGCGTTGCCGGCGGCAAAGACAAACGTCATCTGCTGGTTGCCAGCGGTGGCCACCTCCGATCCCGAAGGCTGGGCATCGCGAACCAACCGGTCGTAGTTCTGCGCGTCCGCATCGTAGACCCCGGCGGTGTCGGCACCCCAGGAGTTGCCGCTGACCCGGGCCCCATCGCGATAAGCCCGGGCAGCCAGATTGTCATAGTTGGGACTGGTGAATTTGCTGACGTCGAAAATGATCGAACCTCCGACTTTAACGAAAGGCGCCACTCCCATGCCGTACTTGTAGCCATTGGTTTCGGCGTGCGGACTGTTCGTCAGGTTGACCTGCCCGGCGATGATGTGAGCGTTTAGATTTCCGTGCCCGTCTGCAGCCACTGTTACGCTTCCACTGTTGGCCGTTCCTTCCAACCGGTTGTAGACCACCCGCGATGGGCTGTTGGTGATCGTCCCGTCCTTATAGAGCGCAAAGTGGTTCACGTTGGTAGTTCCGTTGTCGATCGGTGAATCCGTCACGTCCACCACTAGGCCGGAGGAATCGAACTGGGCTTGGGTGAAACCCCGGTTGGCCAACCAATCCATGTACCCCGGCCCCGTGGGAACGTTGCCGGAAAGCTGACCGGCCATGATGATGCACTGCCGTTCGTCCCGTTTGCCCGGGGTCTGATAGGGCCCGATGGAGATGACGTCGGGTTGCTCGGCGAGGCTGGCGATTTGGGCTGGAGGCAGTTTGGCTACGATGTTGTAATAGTTGCCGGATGCCCCCTGCTTGATGGGCGAGGCCAACTGCAGTTGCTCGATTTTTTTGAGGGTTTCCGTGTTGGCCTCGGGATTCAGCACCATCTGGATGGAAAAAAGCTCCGGCTCAGGCCGATTGGCCGGACTTTGCTGATCCGATGCCAACGCATTCGGCTGAATCTTATCCTGCGGACGGTACGTCCCCTCCCAGCGGACGTAACTCTTGTCCGCCATTTTCTTTTGCATGGCACTGAGAACGTTCCAGTCGCCGTAAACCAAGTAGGCGTTTTCCGGGATGTAATCGACGATCTCCACACCCAGTTTTTTCAGCTCCGCAACCCACCCAGCTTGCACCGGCCCGGTCCACTGGATCAACTGCATCTTCTTTCCTGGGAAATAAGCCAAGGGTTGTCGGCGGGCCTTCGTGGTTGGCAGATCCGTATCGATCCGTCCGGCATTCAGATAAATGACGTTGGGCTTGGGCGGGTCTTCGCTGTTGTCTTGGACAGAAGACACTTTCGAGGCGGGAACTGAGGAGGGATCGGGAGGTATGTTTTGAGTTTGGGAGGTTGGGGAAAGGGGTTTTGACTTGGCAACCGGATCACTGGAATCGGCAATCGTGGAGAACTTGGACGGTTTTTTTGTTTTGAGGGCACCTTCTTCCGAGCTCGAAACAACGAAGAATAAAAATCCTATCAACAAAAGCGACCCGAGAAGGATCGCTAAAGCCCTACCCATCAGAGACTTCTTAGGTTTTTTTCCCGTAAATTTCTCCTTATTAAAAACTTACAGCACCAACTGACTTTTACTAGCCCCTTTCGTGGGGCGCCATGTGACAAATTTAGGACGAAATTCAGGATAAAGATGGTCTCACCTTCAATGCTCTTAACCGTCTCCTATCCCCTTTCACGCTCTCCCCTGTCCAGCTAAGATATCACTTTATGGCATCGGGAAATGGACTCACCATCTACGACACGACCCTGCGCGACGGCGCCCAGGGCGAAGGCGTCCATTTCTCCCTGTCCGACAAGCTCCGCCTGGCCGAAAAACTGGCCGCCTACGGCATCCACTACGTTGAGGGTGGTTGGCCCGGTTCCAATGACAAAGACCGCGAATTCTTTCCCGAGGCCAAGAAACTAAAATGGGGCTCCTGTAAACTGGCCGCTTTCGGCTCCACCCGCCGGGCTGGCACCCCGGCCTCCTCCGATCCCCAAGTCCGCCTCCTGTTGGAAGCCGAAACCCCCGTCGTCACCATCTTCGGCAAGAGCTGGCTTCTCCATGTCGAAAAGGTTCTCCGCACCACTCCGGAGGAAAACCTCGCCATGATCCGCGATACCGTTGCCTTCCTCAAACAGGAAGGCCGGGAAGTCATCTATGATGCCGAACATTTTTTTGACGGTCATGCGGACGACTCCTCCTACGCCCTGAAAACGCTCGAGGCGGCCGCCGAAGCCGGTGCCAGCTATCTCGTTCTTTGCGACACCAACGGGGGCCGCCTTCCCTCCCAAGTCGGCGCCGCCGTCCGCGAAGTTCGCAATCGCTTTCCAAAAAACAAAGTCGGCATCCACACGCATAACGACTGCGGTCTGGGCGTCGCCAACGCCGTCGCCGCCGTCGAGGAGGGAGCCCTCCAGATCCAGGGAACCATGAACGGTTACGGAGAGCGCACCGGCAACTGCAACCTCACCACCGTCCTGCCCATCCTGGAGCTCAAGCTCGGTAAAAAAATTCTGCCCTCCGGAAATCTGAAAAAACTTTCCGATTTGTCCGGTTTCGTCGACGAGCTGGCCAACCTCCAGCACGATCCCCGTGCCCCGTTCGTTGGTCGAACCGCCTTCGCCCACAAGGGCGGCATGCACGTCAACGCCGTCAACAAACTGTCAGCCAGCTTCGAGCACATCGAGCCCGGCGAGGTTGGCAACCGTCAGCGCATCCTCGTCGGGGAACTGTCCGGCGGGGCCAACGTCATGATGAAGGCCCGTGAACTGGGCATCACCCTTGACGAAAAGGCAGCCTCCACCCGCGACATCCTCGCCCACATCAAAAAACTGGAGAAGGAAGGCTACGAGTTTGAGGCTGCCGACGCCTCGTTCGAACTCCTCGTGCGCCGTTCCCTGGAAAAACTCCCCGCCCCGTTCCAGCTCGACTCCTACAAGGTGGAAGTGGCCCGCGCCCGTCCCAACGCACGGGAAACCAGCAAGGCGACCGTGGTGGTCCGGGTCGGCAAAAAAGCCCATAAAACCTCAGCCACGGGCGATGGTCCGGTCAACGCCCTCGACGCCGCCCTTCGTAAGGCTCTTCTGCCCGCCTTCCCCGCCTTGAAAAAGATGAAGCTCATCGATTACAAAGTCCGCATCGTTAACTCCCGGGGCGGCACCGCCGCCCGGATCCGCGTGCTGGTGGAATCGACGGATGGCCAGCGGGAATGGGGCACGGTCGGGGTCTCCACCAACATCCTGGAGGCCAGTGCCCACGCCCTCACTGATAGCCTTTCGTATTTTCTTTTGCCCGGCAGGAACGAAAAGCGGGTTGAGAAATCCTCTTCGGTTCGATAGGGTTTCGTTTCAGTTTTCCGGAGTAGCTCAGCGGTAGAGCGGTCGGCTGTTAACCGATTGGTCGCTGGTTCGATCCCAGCCTCCGGAGCATCTGGATTCCAAGTTTCTGCGCCCGGCGGGGGTCGAACCCACAACCTTCGGCTCCGGAGGCCGACACTCTATCCAGTTGAGCTACGGGCGCTTGGGGAAGCCAAATCTTAACCCACCCATCGACCGGTTCAAGACTGCGTCTCGGAAGGCCTCTCCACCGGCTTGCCCTTCTTGAAAAACGCCTGCTTCAACTTGTCCCCGTCCTCATTCCACTCCACCCACCAGCCATGGGGCACACCTGCCTGATAGTTCGTCTCGGCCCTCTTTTTCCCGTTCGGCCACCAGACCACGAAAGTGCCGTCCCTCTCCCCATCCTTGAACGTGCCGATGCCCTTTTTTTTCCCGGTCTCGTACCATGTCTCAACCGTGCCGTTCCGCCTCCCCCCCTGCCATCCGGTCCGCCTTTCCATGTTGCCGTTAGGATACCACTCGGTCGCATCCCCCTCGGCGAGGCCGTTCCGGAAACGTGTCTCCTGCAGGATCTGTCCCTGCTCGTTCCACAGCTTGGCCACCCCTTCCCGCCTTCCGTTTTCAAAGTAGGCCTCGCTCTCCATTATGCCGTTGGCATGCCAGCTCCGATACCGGCCGTGCATTCGCCCCTCCCAGAACTCCGCCTCGGTCTTCCGGCCCTTCGACTCCGCGAGCGCGGTTCCCGTAAACGGCTGGCCTTGATAGGTAAAAAGATCCCCCTGAGGCTGGAGATCCGCGGAAGAAACCGTCTCCCCGGATCGTCCCAATCCGAGTGCCACCACCATGACCAGCACCAGCCCGGCCGCGACAATCTTTGGACTTAGTGGGCCAAGGCGGCCAAGGCCGCGACGCGCCCGGCCAGATCGTCCAGATTCTCCGGCACGATCTTCTCCGTGGTCACCGTGGGATGAAGGCGGTCGTGGCTGCTGTCCAGCTTGATCCCGGGCACGTACTCGTCGGAAAAAATCATGTCGTTGACGAAATCCCGCCCGCCGTTTCTTCCGGTCCATTGCCAATAGAGATCCCTCATTTTCCGGTCCGATTCAATCAGGATCACCGAGACCACCGACCCCTTCAGGCGCATCGTCAATTCACGAAAGGAGGGGAACCACGAGGGAGGCTCGGTCAGCTCCCCGCGGATGATCAGCGTTTCCTGTCGGATCAGGTCGCGCACCGCGACCTCAAGTTCGCTTTCGGCAAGCCCATGGCAAGTGTTTCCCGCCATGC
>Ga0214917_10006949_pt1 | contig 11610 bp, 9 predicted proteins | sample LL_1208_BB_MetaG_FD_177983 | JGI IMG/M metagenome (GOLD analysis project Ga0214917, IMG submission 177983) | Freshwater microbial communities from Lake Lanier, Atlanta, Georgia, United States - LL_1208_BB | ecosystem: Environmental > Aquatic > Freshwater > Lake | place: USA: Georgia | collected...
CGAAGAGCAGCCGGATGAAGAGATTGGCCTGGCGGTTCAAAACCCACTTGAGCCAGGGGTAGTCGATCGTGCCGCCCCCCTTCATGAACCGGCTGCCGAACACGCAGTCGTAGCCCTCGCCGAGGGCCTGCCAGTAGCGGACGACGTCGCGGCAGTCGTCGCTCTCGTCGGCCATCATGATCACCATCGCGTCGCCGGAGGCCGTGGCGAGCCCCTTCTGGATCGCGCGGCCGAAGCCGTGGGGCCCGGGATTCTTCACCGGCACGAGCGCCGGGATTTTTTCAGCCGTGGCCTCGAGGATTTGCCAAGTGGCGTCGGTGCTGCCGTCGTCCACGACCACGATCTCGTGCGGGATCTTGTGGAGCGACAGTTCGAGGTGGAGATGCTCGACCGTGGAGGCGATGCAGCCGGCCTCGTCGCGGGCGGGGATCACGACGGAGAGGAGCGACAGCGCGGCGGGCACCGCACGGTCGGCCGATGCGGCCGCGACTGGAAGGGGGGCCACGCCGGCATGGGGCGGTTCGTCGGCCGCAGCGGAAGAGTCTGGGTCGTGCATGGGGGGTGTCCTGTAAAAAAACCACTGAAAATATACCTCCCAGCCATGAGAAGCGAGTGAGCGAAACCAACGCCTTGCCGGCCACTCCCGCGGTCATTGCAGCAAGGGCAGTCGCCCGCTATGATGTTCAGGCGTTCACAAGCGATTTCGCAGGAGCTGATCATGAATGCCGACACGATCAAGGAGTATCTGCGTCGCGAACCGTTCGAGCCGTTCGTGATTCGGCTGTCGAACGGCGAGGTGCATGAAATCCGCCATCCGGAGTGTGCGCTCCTGATGAAGACAAAGGTGATCGTGGGGTACCCGGAAGAAGACCGGACCGTCACCTGCGCCTTGGTGCACATCAACAGCGTCGAGGCCCTCCAGGCGAACTGATAACGGAGCCGGTGGCGATTTCGGCGAAGATCTCGAGGGCCGGCGGCGGCGAGGCGATTTGGGCGACGAGCAATGTCACCAGGTCGTCGGGATGCAGACAGTCGCGGACCTGCAGGCCGCGGCCGCCGAAGCCGATGTAGGCCAGCGGCCGGCCTGCCAGCCAATGCCGGATCCACCAGCTGAAGATCCCCTGATCGGCCCGGCCAAACTGCCCGGCGCCGGCCATCACGCCGCAGCGGTCGATGATGCAGGGCGTGCCGTAGCGATGGCCGTATTCGAGGGCGAGGGCTTCGCTCGCGAACTGGCGGGGCGTGGTCGCTGAGCCCGCCGCCGTGCCGGCCGACGTCCCGGCCAAGACGCTCGGCTCCGCCGCCGCGTCGATCAGCCAGTCGAAGGGCCCGAGGGCGTCGATATCGCTCTGCATCCGAACGTCGACGTGAACGACGCTCACGCCGAGCGACTCGAGCGGCTCTCGGTTGGTCTCGGCGCCCTGCCGCCGCAGGTTGTCGAGCACGGTGACGCGGCAGCCGGGTAGGTGCGCGACGAGCCCGCGGCAGATCGCGCTCCCCACGAATCCGCAGCCACCGGTGACGAGGATGGTCATGACGTCGTTGATCGCGGCCGCTCGATGAGCCGCCCCGCGATGAACTTGTGCAAGATGCTCGCGATGAAGGTCTGGTAGGGAATGCCTTCCTCCAGGGCTGCTTTCCGGATGCGAGTGAGGTCTCGAGACGAGATCCGGATGTTCACACGCTCGTCCTTGCGGACCGTCGCCCGAGCGGCCGCCACGATGCCCGCCATGTCCTTGGCAGCCGTTTTTTGCCGCCGCCAATCGCCCCGCTCCACTGCCGCCAGGATCCTGGCCTCTTCGCGATCGAGCTTCTTCATCGTCGGTCTCCGAGATAACGGTGTGTCATTTTCCTGCTGGGGATGATCGTCTTCAGAAACAGCACGTCGCCATCGGTCACGAATGGAACGACGAACGCGTAGCCGTCGATATCCACGATCAGGATCCGCTGGCCTGGATAGGCATCCGGGTTTGGGTGATCGAGAACGTCGAGCAAGCCACCATCGGCGATGTGAAAGACGACGTCCTCGAAGGAAACGCCACGGTCTGCCTTGAGTTGTGCGCTTTTTTCATCGTTCCAGTCGAACTGCTGCATCGCACAAGTGTATGCCGTTGTGTGCCTTTTGGCAACGCGGCATTGAGTACGAATCCACAGCCGCCGGTGACGAGGATGTTCATGAATCGGCTTCCCGCTGCCTGGGTTCCCAGGCCTCGACGATCTGGTCGAAGGTTTCGGCGAGCGTGATCTCGGGCGACCAGCCGGGGTAGTCGGCCTCGATCCTGCGCAGGTCGGAGTAATAGCAGATGTGGTCGCCTTCGCGAGCCTGCTCGGAGTAGACAAAATCCATCGGCTTGCCCGTGCGGCTGGCGGCCATCTCGAAGGCTTCGAGGATCGAGCAGCTGTTAGCCTTGCCGCCGCCGATGTTGTAGACGGCCGCGGGCCGCGGGGCGGCGATGAATCGCTCGATGAAGGCGGCCACGTCGGCTGAGTGGATGTTGTCGCGGACCTGCTTCCCCTTGTAGCCGTAGACGGTGTATCGCCGGCCCTCGAGGTTGCACTTCACGAGGTAGCCCAAGAAGCCGTGCAGCTCCACGCCCGAGTGGGCAGGCCCGGCGGGCGGCCTCCAGGAGATTGAGCGTGCCGACGGCGTTCGTATCGAAGTCGTCGAACGGGATCGCGGCGGCCCGGTCGTGCGAGGGCTGGGCGGCGGTGTGGACGATCGCCGCTGGCTTGATTTCAGCCACGAGCCGCAGGACGCCGTCGCGATCGCGGATGTCGAGTTCGTGGTGGGTGAACGCCCGCAGCGACGAGGCAAGCCGGGCCTGGTTCCAGCGGGTGTCGCCGGCGGGGCCGAAGAAAACGGCCCGCTGGTTGTTGTCGACGCCGTGAATCCTCCAGCCGAGGGAGTCGAAGTGGGCGGCGACTTCGCTGCCGATGAGGCCCGAGGAGCCTGTGACGAGAAGGCTGCGCAGAACAGAGTTTTCCACCTTTGCAAGAAATGGGCAACCACGCACCGCAGTCTCTCACACGACCGCAGAGTCGCAAGAAAACTGCGAAAAAATACCCCGGAAACCCGAATCGACCCCGCTCATCGAAAACTCATGACCCGCTGGTTGCAACCAAACATTCCACGGCTACCCTGCTGACACGCAAGCGGATCGGCGGAGTGTCCGTCGGGCGACCTGCGTACAACGTGAAAAGGAAGTCTGTAATGACTCACACGAGTTTTATCAACGCTCGGAAGGGTTTCACCCTCGTCGAGCTGCTGGTGACGATCGCGATCATCGGCATCCTGCTTGGGCTGCTCCTGCCCAATCTGGCTGCCGTGCAGTCGACCGCCAAGGCTGGTGCCCAGAGCGCCACGCTGCAGTCGTTCGGCAAGGGTTTCATCGATTTCTCGTCGCTCGATGCGCAGGGCCGTCTCTCGACGAGCGCCTACGATCACTTCCGCGACGGTGACTTTACGAAGGTGGGCTGGGTGGCCGACGTCGTGAACAACAAGTTCGGCAACCCGACCAAGTCGCTCGACCCGGTCGGCCGGATGAAGATCAACGAGAAGTTCGCCGACGCGGCCGGTGCCGTGACGTCGGGCAAGTTCAACACCTGGCGGTGGCAGACGATTGCAAGCTACAACGTCGCTGGGACGCTGGTCGATGGTTCGGATGATATCACCGGCACGACGTTCTTCGGCACGAACCAGACGGTGTGGGATGATGGTTACAACACCAACTTCGCCACCACCTGGCACTTCAGCCGCGGCGACAACAACATCTCGGCCACCACCGGTGCCGGGCTGTTCAACGTCAACGCGGGTGGCGATCCGGGCGACAAGATGCCGGCGGACGGCGACGGCCCGCTCACGAGCGGCATCCTCGCCGACCCGACGCTCCTCACCTCGGCCGACAAGATCGGTCTCATGGGTGCGGCCCGCGTGGGCGACGGTGGTGATTCGCAGATCAACTCGACCGGCACCAACGCCGCGAGCACGATCAACATCTTCGTCGATCCGACCGGCCGTAAGACTCCGGCCAAGGTCGGCGACTTCACGGTTGAGTCGTTCTGCGACGGTCCGGCCGCGAGCGTGATCGTGACGAACCGCGCCACGACGGTCTACAGCCAGTCGGTCAATGCCCAGGTCCACGAGATCAACGACATTGTGCCGAACTGCAAGGCCAAGAAGGTCCTCAATCGGGCTAACCCGGCCGGTATCGTTGCCGGCGGCTATGCCAACATCCTGTTTGCCGACGGCTCGGCTCGCCGTGTCAACGACAACGGCGGATACGGCGGCGGTGCGAAGGGTGACTCGTGGATCGGACCCTACAAGTCCACGGGTCTTGCCAACAGCGGTGTTTTCGTCCTCGACGACACCGCGTACGACGAAGTCCGCGACGAGATGTATCTCGGCCGGATGCGGAGCGTGCTGACCGCCGGCGGCGGTTCGGCTGAATGAGCCTGATGGCGTCATTCCACGGATAGTGCGCCGGGGCCGCCTGCGGGCGGCCCCGGTTTTTTTGCTTCTGCGGGAAAGCAAGCGAGCGTTAGCGGAACAGCGCCAGCAACAGCGGTTCCAACGGGGTCGAGTGGACGCCCGCGATCACGTCGTAGGTCGGCAGGGCCAGGCAGCAGACAGCCGTGGCGACCGCCAGCGGCCGCATCACGTTTCGCTCGAGACCAACTTTTGCCAGACCTGTCCAGGCTGCCGGCACCAGCGCGATCAAAAACGCCGCCGCCCGCGACGTGTCGAGGACGACCAGGCACGAAGCCAGCGAAACAGCAAGCGTGACAAGCCAGGCGGCACACAATCGCCACCGTCCCGTGGCGGCAGCCACAGCGGCGAGCAGACCGACAGGAGCCCACGCCGCCTCGAAGGCCACCCAGGTGGCCGACCCGGCGACGGGGAACGTGTGACGAAGGATTTCCGCATCGACCAGCGACATGTCGGACCGCGACCAGCCGCAGGCCGCGCCGAGGCATATGCGGGTGACGCCGAAAATCAGCACGCCGCCGGCAATGGCGGCCAGACGGCGGGTGTCGCCGGGCGGCGCGGACGCGAAGGTGGCGAGCCACCCACAGGCGACCGCGGCCACGATCGCCCGCTCGTCACTCAGGCAGCCAGCGGCCACGGCGGCCGCAAGCAGCGCCGGCGGCCCGGAGACGGCAGCCAGCATCGCGAGGCCCGCCATCCCGAGAGCCACGCCATCGAAGGGCTTGGGCTGAAACGGGATCGCGAAGCAATCTGCGGCCGCATACAGGCCCGCCACCGCGCAGCCCGTGCACGCACCGACGAATCGGTCGCCCGTGCCCCGAGCCGTGGTCACGATCACGCAGGCCAAGAGCACGACGCCGCCCAGCGTTGCCGGCACATACGGATGGCAGCCCAGACGATCCGCAGCCGCGAGAAACAGGGCCGCCACGATCCGTGGCGTGAGCTTGGCGCCATGGGACCAGGGGCCGAACTCGGCGAAGTTGGTGGGATCGGCAAGCGGCAATCGGGCCGTGTCGGCGAACGGATTTTTCGCCTTGGCCCGATATGCCGCAGGCAGATCGACGGGGCGGCCGGTGAGCATGACGGGGGTGCAGGTGAAGGCGGCGGTCGCCGCCACCGCCAGAAGCGTGGCGGGAATCCACCACAGCCGATTCCAGAAGGGGGTCACGAGCGGCCGAAGCCGCCGCGGGAGAGGAACGGATGGCATGCTGTTTTTCCCATGAAAAACCGCCATCTTATGGTCGTATGAAGTGGCTGTCATCGCATCCGCTGTCGCTTGCCATCGCAGCCGCCGTCGTGGCGTGGGTGGCAGACGTGGTCGCGCCCGGGGTCGAACGCGGCATCGATTACGTGCAGATGCATGCCTTCTACCGGGCGTACCACGCGGGGAGCCTGGCAGCGGGCCGGCTGCCGCTTTGGAACCCGCACGTCGAACTCGGCCGGCCGTTCCTGGCCGACATCGAGACCGCGACGCTCTATCCGCCCAATCTGCTCTATCTCGTGCTACCGCAGACCTGGGCCGTCGGCGTGCTCGTGGCGACCCATCTGGCCATCGCGGCCACCGGGGCGGCAGCACTCGCCCGGGCGTTCGGCGGCGGCGGGCTGCCGGCCGCCGCGGCGGGCCTCGCCTTCATCTGCATCGCCCCGGTGCAGGCGCGGCTGCTGATCGGCCAACTGCAGTTCATCGAGGCGATCTCCTGGCTGCCGTGGATCATGGTCGCGACGGCGTTGCTCCTGCGGCAGCCGACGCGAGCCGCCTGGCTCGGGCTCGCCGGACTTGTCGCCTGGCAGATTCTCGCCGGCCACCCGCAGGCCGTCTGGATCAGCGCGGTCTCCGCCGGCCTGCTCGCGGCCGGCTGGCACCTGATCGGCCCGGGGCACGGTCCGCACGGCCCCGACCCACGGCGGATCATCCGCGATGTGGGCCTGCTGCTTGCGGCGATCGCACTGGCCCTGGGCCTTGCGGCGGTGCAGGTCTTGCCCACGGCTGAACTCGCTCGTGAAAGCAACCGCGCCACTCCTTCGCTCGCCTTCGCGGCGTCTTTTGCCCTCGAGCCAGAGCATCTCGCGACGCTCGTTGCCGCGCCTGCACCGACCTGGCGGGTGAACTGGGAGCAAAACGCGTTTCTCGGGGCGGGGCTCGCCGCGGCCGCGGCAGGAGGCGTCATCGCCGCCGCCCGCCGGCCGCTCCTGCGGCCGCTCGTGGTCGTGGCCGCCCTGTCGGTGATCTTCTCTCTCGGCACCGCCACCCCGCTGTTCGGCATCATGTATGCCGCGTTGCCCGGCACGTCGGCGCTCCGGTTTCCGGGGCGGCTGTTCATCGCCGGTGGGCTCGCGGTCGCGGCCCTCGCGGCTGCGGCAATCCACCGTCCGCCCCGGGCCGCGCTTCGGCTGCCGGCCGCGGCGGCGGCTGCGACGATCGGCCTGGCGGCCGGGGCGATGCGGGCCTGGATCATCTGGAAGGCAGGGGAACAGCCGGCCGCGAGTGCCCTCTGCGCGGCTGCCGCCGGCATGGTCGCCGCAGCCTTGTTCGCCGTTGGATTCGCAGTCGGGCGTCGATCACCGCTGTTTCAGCCGCTTGCGGTCGCGGCGGTGGCCTGTGCTGGTCTCGAATACGGCTGCGTGCTGGCTGGGTTCAAGGAGTTGCACTCGACCGAGCACGGCCCGTGGCGGCAGGCGGGCGAGTATCCAGTCGAGGCGAGTGTGGCTCGGGCTGTCAATGCAGACGGCGCTGCCGCCGCGGGCATGCCTCCGCCGCGCGTCGCCGGTGGCATCCACCTGCTCCGGCCGAATGCCGGCATGCAGTGGGGCTATTCGAGCCCGCTCGGCTACGGGGCCCTCGCCCTCGACCGCGTCTGGTGGCAGCTCTTCACCGAGGCGGGTGAGCCGCTGCCGACGGAACTCAACACCGTGCCGATCCTGCCTCGGCTCGATCGGGAGCCGGTGACGTTTCAGGGGATGGACCTGCGGGCCTGGGTGTACGAAACCGCCGCCGGCGAGGCGGTGTTGCAGCGGTCGGAAGAGAGCCCGCCGGGGGTAGGACGGGCCTGGCTGGCCGGCAGTGTGGCGCCGATCACAGCCTGGCGGCAGGCTGCCCGGGCCGTGTGGCGGGGGCATGACGCGATCGCCGAACCGCTCGTGGAGGAGCGATTTGTGGTCGGGCTGCTGGCGGAACTCGTGTCTGAACCGCGCCTGTCGTCCGCTCGCGCGAGCGGTTTGGGGACAGCCCGCGTCTGGGACTATCGACCCGAGCGGTTCGCCATCGACGTCATGGCCTCGGCCCCGAGCCTGCTGGTCGTTGCGGAGCCCTGGTATCCCGGCTGGGTGGCCAGGTTCGCCGGAACTGAATCACGCACCGTCGAGGTCATCCCGGTCAACGGCTGGATGCGCGGCGTGGCCGTGCCGGCGGGCGAGAGCCGGATCGAGATGGCCTACGAGCCGGCCAGCCTGCGGATCGGCGGGATCATCTCCGGGCTCTGCGCCGCCGGTTGGGTCGCTGCCTGGCTCCTCGGACGATCGTTCACCGGCCCCTGGCTTGCGTGGGCAGGTCGAGGCGGTGCACGATGACGTCCCCCGAGCACTCCCGGCCCGTTCACGCTGCCGCGCGCGAGACCTTCATGGCTGCCGACCGCATTCCGCCGCGGACCAGCGGAGTGGCAGATCCCTCGACCGCCATCTGGCTCGGGCTGCAAGCCGTCGTCGCTTGCCAGCTCTGTTGGCACAAGATCGTGGCGGTTCGAACCCTGCCCGAGAACGCTTTTTACTTCTTCATCTTCTTTCACCTGTTGGCGGTGGTGGACTGGGCGGGTGCGGTTCTCAACGTGGTCGTGTCGATCGTCGCCGTCGCGGTGGTCGCCGCCCTGCCGCAGGTGCACGAGCGAGCCGATGCCGTGACGACGTGGCTGGGGCAGCATGTGACGCCGGTCGCGGCCGCCACCGCGGCCGCCTTCGCGTTGGCGGGTCGAATCGTGTGCGATGCCTATCCGCTCACCTGGGACGAGTTCGCCCCGGTCTTTCAGTCGCAGGTCTTCGCGGCCGGACGGCTCACCGGCAGTTGGCCGCCCGCGCTCGTCGATCGGCTGCTGTTTCGCCACGAGAACGGCTACTTTTTGCACGCCTCCCGGACGACAGGGGAAGTGATTTCGTGCTATGCACCGGGCCATGCCCTGCTGCTCACACCGTTCACCGCGTGCGGAATCGGCTGGCTGCTCGCCCCGCTGCTACTGGCCGGAACGATGGTTGTCGTCGCCGCGTTGGCCGAGCGGTGTTTCGGTCCGCAGGCCAGGGGCAGTGCAATGCTGGCGTGCATCGCATCGCCGGTGTTCATGGCCTACGGTGTATCGTTTTACAGCATGCCGGCCCATCTGCTGGCCAACATGCTGTTCGCGTTTCTCGTGATTCGCGGCGGCATGCTCGATCTGGTGCTGGCCGGGCTCGTGGGCGGATTCGCGCTCACGCTGCACAACCCTTTTCCCCACGCCCTCTTCGCACTGCCGTGGGTCGGCTGGGTCGCCTGCCAGAAACGCGGCTGGCTGCGGCTGCCCGTGCTGGCGTGCTGTTATCTGGCCGTGTTTCTGCCGATCGACCGTGGGTGGCAGGCGATTACCCGGGACGTCGTCAACGGCCGGCCCGCAGCTGCGGCCCCGGCGGCTGGCGTGGCCGTAAACCAGGGCGACGCTGTACCCGTGGAGGCAGCGCGGGCCGTCACGACCCCTATCCGGATGATGGTCGGCAATGCGGAAGCGGTGGTCGGCCGGATTCGATCCTTGGCAGCAGCCCTGAAGCTGCCGACATCGGTCGAAGATGCTGCATGGGCCCGCTGGGCGAGCTTCTTGCGGTTGGTCGCCTGGGACGCGCCGGGCCTCGTCGTGCTGGCCGGGCTCGGGGCCTGGCGCGGCCGGCGTTGCACGCCCGCCATTCTCCTCGCCTGCTCCGCCGCATGCACGTTTCTGGGGTATGTCTTCACCGATCTTTCAGGCGGACACGGCTGGGGATACCGCTACTTTTTCTCCGCCTGGGGGTGCCTGCCGATTCTGGCGGCCGGGATCATGCGACCCCAGGGTCGCACACCGGCTGACGCTCCGGCCAACGGCGGAGTGTTGCCGACCGCTGCAGTTGTAGCCGCAGTCGCGGCCGCCTGCCTGTGCGCGCCGCTGCGACTGTGGCAGATTCAGGATTTTTCGACCCGGCACCGGCAGCAGGCACTGCCGGTCACGCGAGACGATGCCCGTGGGGGGCGTGTCCCGATCGTGTTCATCGATCCGACGGCCGGGCACTTCACCGGCGACCTGATCAGAAACCCCCCCTTTCTCACCGAGGATGGGATCCTCGCACAGGGATCGCTGCGAATGGTGAGCGAGGGACGAGATGCCGACGAGGCGTTTGTCCGCGACCTGGCCAAGCGGCATCGCAGGAGACCGGTGTTGGTCCGCAGCCGGCGTGGTGACACCGTCTGGATTCTGGAACCCGACGACGCATCCCCGCCTTGAAGGCATGACAACCGTACTGCAGTGACGATCCCTTCGATGACCGCACGATCGCAAATCACTCTTGTTTCCGCCGTCTGCTGTCTGGCGGGCTGCGTGGCCGTGGCGACGGCGGTCGCCGCGTATGCGCCGGCGATGCACGGCGGGTTTCTCTTCGACGACCGGTTCGAGATCGTCGCCAACCCGGCGCTCGAGGTGCTCTGGCCGCCGTGGATCGCCATGTTCACCGGCGGCAGCCAGCCCCACCGGCCGATTCCCTACTACACGCTCGCGGTCAATCATGCCTGGGGCGGCCTCGATCCGTGGGGCTACCACGCCGTCAACCTCGGCATCCATCTTGTCAACGCTGGGCTGGCATGGTGGGTGGTGCGGCAGGCCCTGCGGCAAGCATCCGCGGCCGGCAACCTCCGCCGGCTCGGGCCGCAGGCGATCGCGGCCTCGAGCCTGGTCACGGCGGCGATCTGGCTGTGCCATCCGCTCTGCACGCAGGCGGTGAGCTACGTCTATCAGCGGATGGAATCGCTGGCCGCGATGAGCGTGCTGGTGACGGTGGGTAGTTTTCTGCAGTCGCGCGTGTCGGCCCGTCCGCTGCGCTGGCAGGCTGCGGCCGTGCTGGCAGCGGCCGTGGGCCCCTTGTGCAAGGAGAGTGCGGCTGCGGCGGCCTTGTGCGTGGCCTGGCTGGAGGTGACGCTCGCGCCGGATCGCGGTCGGGTGGACGTGCGGACCGCGATCGCCGGGCTCACCCGGCAGCGCTGGCTGCTGCTCGGCCTCGTGGCGACCTGGCTCGTCGCGGGATGGGTGGTCTGGCAGCAGCGCGGGTTGTATTCCGAGTTTGGCGGGCCAGGCTGGACGCCCTGGCAGTATCTGGTGAGCCAACCGCGGTCGATCGCCCGGTACCTCAGGCTGGCATTCTGGCCGGCCGGCCAGCAGATCGACTATCTGTGGGTGCCACCCGACGACCTCGCGGAGCAACTGCCGGGCTGGCTGGTCGTGGCGCTGCTCGCCGCGGTCGTCGGTTTTGGCTTGCGCCTGTCCCCGCCACTCGCCGCCGCCATCGGGACGATGCTGCTGCTGCTGGCCCCCACTTCCACGATCCTGCCGGTGGCGGATCTGTGCGTCGAACACCGGATGTATCTGCCGCTCGTGCCGCTCGTCGCCGCCGTGGTGGTGGGCGGCGCGCTGGCAGTCGGGGGCGTGTTCGCGGCAGAGGAACCAGCGGCCCGCGATACGCATGTTGCGGTGACGGTGCTCGCGGTCGGCATGGCCGTCGCGATGGCACTGGCGACGGCGACCTGGAAGCGAAATCACGCCTACCGCTCGGAGCGGGCGATGTGGGAGGCCGTGTTGGCCGCCGATCCGACCCACCAGCGGGCGGCCATGATCCTGGCGGGAACTTCCTCAGCAGAGGGAGACTTCGTGCGCACCGAGGTGATCTGTCGGCGGGCGCTCACCGGCACGCGGCAGTTCGTGCCGCTCCAGGCCCGGCTGCTCACGCTGCTCGCGTTGGCGACACCGCAGAACGGCGGACCGCTCGAGAAGGCGATCGGCTACGCGCGGCGGGCCACCATGCTCGCGCCGAATCTGGTCGAGACTCATCTCGCGGTCGGCGACCTGCTCTTCGAGATCGATCGCCCCGGC
>Ga0214917_10006950_pt1 | contig 11608 bp, 12 predicted proteins | sample LL_1208_BB_MetaG_FD_177983 | JGI IMG/M metagenome (GOLD analysis project Ga0214917, IMG submission 177983) | Freshwater microbial communities from Lake Lanier, Atlanta, Georgia, United States - LL_1208_BB | ecosystem: Environmental > Aquatic > Freshwater > Lake | place: USA: Georgia | collected...
GTATAATAACAGTATAAATAATACTCACTTATATATACTACAATGGGAATCCCACAATTTTTTAACTGGCTCACTCGGAAATACAATGAAGACATTATATGTCATTTTGAAAATCCGGACCATCTATTTTTCGATTTCAATGGAATCGTTTATCAATGCTATGCTCGTCTAAATTATGACGTTTTAATCAAAAAGTCATTACACGAGCGACAGAATCATCTTATTTACGATGTTATACGGTATACGCGCCATGTAATAAATACCGCAAATCCGTCAAAAACCGTCGGTTTTTTCATGGATGGGCCGGTCCCTATGGCAAAAATGCACCAACAGCGCCTTCGCCGATACAAAGGTCCCATAATGAAAGAATGGGAGAACGATATTAAAAAGAAATACGGCGTTTTCAAGGAGGAGTTGCTCGATACTAATCAGATAACTCCGGGAACGCTTTTTATGAACGCACTCTCGGACGCAATCCAAAACGCGATTAAGTCCAACTATTTTGGGAAGCCGGTAGTTTTCCTAAATGATGCGAATGTTTCTGGAGAGGGAGAACACAAGATAATGGGCCACATTCGCGCGACGAATATTCCACCAAAGGAGTCTATCTGTATTTATGGAATGGACGCAGACCTTATTATGTTAACCCTCTCATTGAAGAGGAGCGGAGTTATGTTAATTCGGGAAAACGCCCACATACGCGACGACAAATCGGGCCCCGAATTTTTGTTCGTGAATATCGAGAAATTGAGCGGGCTAATTCAGAAGGAAATGAGCAGTAGTCTGACTGGAATTTCATATAACGCTGATAACCTGATATCGGACTACGTGTTTCTCGGGTTCTTCCTTGGGAACGATTTTCTACATCATATCCCGTCGCTGAGTATTCAAAATAACGGCGTCGATTTCATGATTGGGGTCTATTCGCGATGTTTCGCAAAAATAAAGGACCACCTTTTATTAAAAGATGGCGCCGGAAGAACGGTCATAAACCACCGATTTTTGGCGGAAATATTCGAGGCTCTTGCGAGAAGCGAGGAATCTAATTTGATTTTCTTACAGAAGCGAAAGCGCGTCCCAAGGCCCCCAAACTTCGATGACCACTACGCAGAGGACAAATGGAAATGGGACCGCGTTCCGTTCAATCCATTATTCAAGGACTGTTCTTCCGTCATGGACTATACGAAGAAAGATTGGAAGAAAAAATATTATGATGTTCTATTGGATGCGCCGGATATTGAAGAAATTTGTAAGAATTACTTTGATGGGTTGGTATTCGTGGTGCGTTATTACTTCGATGGGGAAGTGTGCTGGAATTGGTATAACCCATACCATTACTGCGCATTCGCAAGTGATTTGAACGCGTATTTGAAGAGAGTCAAGGATATTAATGGAATCGCGCTTGAACGCGGGACGCCGTTCCATCCTTTTGAACAATTGATGATGGTCTTACCGAAGGGGTCCGCAAGTATTTTACCTAAATGCTTGGAGACTGAGATGAAAAGCGAGGAACTCAAAATGTATTACCCAACCACATTTGAGTGGGTTGCTTGGGAGAAGTTTATGCTTTACTCAATTGAGCCGAAACTTCCACTGATATCAATCGATGCTATTCGGGCGGTGGTCGCGAGAAACAAGAAAAAGTTGGATGCGCACGCAAAAAAACAGGAGAAGGATGTTATTAAGGTCGCGAAGGAAATTGTCGATTTGTAAAAATCGATGGTAAATAAAGATGATTTTTATGTTATAAAAAACAATGACTTTTTTTCAATTCAAATCATTTTCATTTTCATTTTCATTTGTCAATCGCACAATCAAGCGGATTGTTCAATATATTAAATCTAACGGAAAGTTTTATATTGCGAATCTCACAAATGAAACTTTTTGGAAGGACCCTCCGAGAGGCCAAGAAATACTGGAATTCTTCGGAGGAATGACACATAGCCAAAAAATTGAGTTTTTGGGATGTTTTGACATTTTTGTTGTTGGATTTCATAATGGAATCAACGCCTACGTCACAATGACGGCGGACCCATCAAGTCGAAATTTTAAGAAAACCGTCTTGGTTTCCATTTCGAAAGGATACAACTTGTTAAGAGAAAGATTCTCTGGACGAGAAACTCCGTTGATTGAATGCGATTTGAGAAGCTTAATTGATTCAACTCCGGTTCAATCTGCTGAATTTCCAACTTCTTCTGTGTCTGGATTTGAAAGCTCAATTGTTGAACGTGCTTTTAAAGAAGGTCTTTCAACTTTTGGACCATTTAAAGGTTTTGATGTAGGATCAGGACCGGCGATACAACCAGTTTCTCCATTACAAGGATTTGCGAGTGGATTTCCACTGTCCAGTACGCAACCACCATCGATTGGAGGATATTTTCAACCAATTATGCAAAGAGTCCCAACCGATCCTTTTACTTCACAAGAGAATTTCATTTCAGTTAAATCAACCGATGGACCGCTTCATCGCCAAGAAAAAACATGTTTAGCAATCAGAAAAGGACGCATTTGTCGTGTCGAAATTCCATCAGGTTGCTCATCTGGTCCATCGACTTCTTCAACTGTCGGACGAATCGCAAAATCTTCAAAGGCAAAAACTCCGGTTTCGACAACAATAGCAAATTTGGAGAAGAGAATTGCTCGTTTGGAGAGGAAGAATTTGTCGGAAGAAAGTCCCGATTATCTGACGCTTGTGGTATCAAAGGCAAAATTGAAAAGAATACAATACCCGTAGTAATGACGGGATTTTTTCAGTTTTGTAAAAATAAAATGTTATAATTATAAAAATTGATGGTCATTATGGGTTAAATTTTAGTAATTTATCAAAATTACTATTTTTACTAAAACTATCGGAAAAAATACAGTATTGTGCATTCCAGAACGATTTCAAGTCTCGGAAAAAACAATAAAAACTTACAAATGTTTGGTACAAATTTATCGCAATTTATGCGAATTTTATACCTCTATAATAAGTTCCTTGAAAAAAATGGAAATCATTCAAAAAAAATTGACCGATGAGCAAACATCGTTTAAGACAAGAATCGAAAAATTCAAACGATCCGTTGATGATTGTCGAAAGAAGTATGTTTATGCGACATGGCCTCAAAAAGATTCAGAACGTCTTCACAATGAAATGTCGGAAGATGTTTCAAGTTTATTCAAAGAAAGTAATGAGATTGGGCCTTTGTGGAGACAAATCAAGACGTCTTCGCGTAAATGATTCATTTACATGAAGACGGTATTTATAAATTATAAAAATTGATGGGTAAATTTTACAAAATCTATATGGTAATTGTTAAGCAACTTTACACATAGAAATGTTAAAAGGAACTATTTCACAACAATTAGCACTTGCGGCTTTTATGCAACGAGCAGGCAGAGATATGACTGGTTCAGGAACTTCTAAACCAGTCGTTGATGATTTATTAGCAGTCGTGGGACAACCAACGTTTCTTTTTAGTGCAAATTATAGTACTTATCCGCATGAACCTGTTTTTCCACAGCCGACTACTGCCAAAGGTAGTTCAACGGTTCAACAGAATTCATTACCTGTGCATCCTGAGACATCTTTTCTCGAAAGTGTCAGAACTGCTGTTTGTGGATCGATAATAAGTCCAATAAAAGCCACAAGCTTTTGTTTGGCTTTTGTTGGACTGGGATTTCCACAAACTGCTGTATCGGCTCGTTTGACAAAAATGAGTCTCACCTACGAAAAGAATGGGAACCTTTTGGTAGACACCAAATCAATGCGGGAAAACCTCGACCTGTTTGTCAAATCTCTCGTGCAGATGAAGGAGATTGTCGACTTTGTTGTCGCAGTCATTACCGCCTTGAACAAAAAGTCGGTGTATTGGAGAGATCTCCTAAATGGGAATTCACCAATATATATCGAGACACCCCTTTCGACGAAAGTTCTCAAATCAGTGAGAAGATGTTTGACCACAATGGGATTTTCAGATGGAAATGAATTGATGAGTGTCCCTTCAACTCTAGCTTCTTTGTCAGCATCTGAGCTTTTGGAAAATATTTGGACGGTTGTGTCCAAATATGATTGGGAGTCCGCTCCACAGAAGCCCACTCCACAGAAGCCCGCTCCACAGAAGCAAGCCAAACGTGGTCGCAAAGAAAAACAGCATGATGATGCTCCTCCCGCAAAGAGAGAGCGTCTTTCCAACGAGCAACTGATTGAAAGTGTTCTAGCACAAATAATGAAACCTCTTTTGAGTGGTGTTAGTCCGGTTTCTCTTCATGAAATCTTTCAGTCTGCTTTCCTCGATCTGAGTCAAGACCGCTTGCATCAAGTCATGGAATTTTTGTCAAATCCTGACAATTTATGGTGTCTTCACCGGATTCTTATGGAGATGAAGAATCTCATTGTCTCTTTTGAAGGAGATGACGTTCTCTTGTCTCTTGGCGATGGCTTCAACTTTTCGGAGTTCAATCCGCAACAGACAACAGTCATGTTCAATCGGTTTTTTCTTGAAGCCATTATGATGCACAAAATCACCAGAGTGCAAAAGAGAGAGCGGATTGAGCGTTTCATAACCGCACTTTGGAATTTTTGGAATAACAATGACAGTACTGCTTTCTTCAAAGAGTTGATCGTTGTGTGCCCAGAATTCAACTCTTTGAAGACAAACCGTGGTCTTCTCGAAGTTGTCTTGGGTGAGTTCATGATGCATATTTACAACGCGACCACTCGTACTTATCACAATCGAGAACAATGTGAGGACCCTCTTCAAGTTTTTCATGAATATGCGATTACTCGCGGTGTTTTCTCTCCAATAGCACCATCTAATAAGAGTATAAGAGTCTGTGAGTATACCGCATCAGGCTGTCCATTTGGCTCAACTTGTTCTGGTGCTCATCAAGACTTTGTTTCTTCGGGATGGAGGAGGAAAGGAAGTGTTTGGGGAATATGTTGTAAAGAGTACGCGGAGAGAAGGACATGCTTGAATCCGCACTGTCGTTATGCGCATTTCACAGGTGATGAATTCTATCGCGCATTGAAAAATGGAGGCAAGGATTCAAAACGGATGAGGGATAAAATTCTTGCCCAATCCTACATCGCTGAGATAGAAAAAACTATCTAAGCATCATTATGCAAAATATGTTTCCATTTTATAAAAATTAATGGTTAATTACAGCAAAATTATTGTGATTTTGATACGCTTCTTGCCACAAAAATGTCTACTTACTTGACACAAAAACAACTAACTTCTTTTTTTACTGCATTATTGAATGCAAATTCGAGAACTGATTCATGGGCTTCCCTTTTGAACCCAAATACCCAATGTAATCAGGGTCTCAATCAAAATGTCTTCATGTCTTTAACAAAAGACATGAAAGATCTATTGAAGACAATCCTCAAGGAATTTGGATTGCGTTTCAATGGAAACCAGATTACTTTCCCAGAAGGGTATCATCAGAATATCCCTGAAATTGTCAAACAGTTTATGAAATGCTTCCAATTGCCAGTCGATGGCGCCGTTGCGGAAGAATCTCCCCGCGCTTTTTGTGGAGGTGGAGGAGCTGTCGCTCCTTCTGGAAACTCTTCCGAAGTATCTGGAGCGAGGGGATGGAATCTTCAACCTTCCAACTCATGTAAAGCTCGAGATGTTGGTCAGCAACACGTCCCTCGTGATTGTCCAAATTCTGGCGGTTCATGTCAGTTTCACATGACATGGGGTGGATGCAGAAACATCCATCCAGATAACGAGCTGAAAAATGGGGATATATCAACTTTGCATGGTAGGGTTATCCAAGTATGCAGAAACGGGGATAAGTGTCCACATGGAGAAAACTGTTCTTTTCCACATCCAGCAAATGCGTCGTGTGTGATCGAGTCTAAGACCCTCCGATCAGGGATCCGTATTGATTTGGTGCGTGTTTGTCGGTTTTTTTGAAGGGTAATTGTCTCAATAATACCTGTAAATGTGCGCATGTTACCCAAGAAGTTTTGAATAGTGCGATCGATCGCAAAAATTCCGCCTTCGAAAAAAGAGCCGGTGAAAAAGCGGTTGTTTCTTCGAGAGGATGCTCTCGAGAAAACGCTGACTTTGATAACTCGCTTCAAGAAGCAGACGATGAAGTTGCCCGACTTACATGTCATTTGAGTTGTATTTCGTTTGGAGGAGAATCTCATAGAGATTTTTCTTCTACTACAGGGTGTGATGATGATGTTGGTTGTGGCGGATGGGCGTGTGCTCGTTTCTTAGAAAAACCATCACAACATCCTTGTTCTGGTGAGACTAATTCGGAAACCCTTTTGGATATTTTCGAAGGTCTTTTTATGGAACCTTCACAACATCATTTGGAGCAACCGGTTCCACCGCTTCCATCAGCGCCTCTACTTGTACATCCTTCTGTTGGGAACTGGGATGAAGTTGTAGATCCAAAAACTGGACTCTCATATTACAGGAACAGTGTATCCGGCGAAATTAGTATGGATAATCCAGTTGACATGATAAGCAATACATGTGTCGCTTTTGCGTGTCAAGCTTTGGCTGAACAATGCAGTGTTTCTTCTGTGGTTGCGTGTCAAGCTTTGGCTGAACAATGCAGTGTTTCTTCTGTGGTTGCTAGGCGACGAAAAGTAGTCCAAAATGACGCATCAGTTGCTCCAAAAGCATCGAAGAGACTGTTGTATTCACAATCTGAACAATGCAGTGCTTCTTCTGTGGTTGCTAGGCGACGAAAAGTAGTCCAAAATGACGCATCAGTTGCTCCAAAAGCATCGAAGAAACTGTTGGATTCACAATCTGAACAATGCAGTGCTTCTTCTGTGGTTGCTAGGCGACGAAAAGTAGTCCAAAATGACACATCAGTTGCTCCAAAAGCATCGAAGAGACTGTTGGATTCACAATCTGAACAAAATTGTTCCAAGAAAGGAAACTATTAGTCCAACATGGAACGATTTCTTATTTTTGAAAACCGAATCGCTGTAAGAGTCAAAAGTTTTCCAAATATTATAAATTTTAATCTAATAAACAATATGTGGAAACTATTGTTTATTTTTATTTTATTACTAATACTTCTTATGATATTTCCAGACAATAAAAACACCATAGAAGAATCATTCACAACCCCAGTCGCTTTACACGTCCCATCAGGAACGAGCCAAGACGGTAAGCCATTTTTCATCGGTAATTTAGAAAACAAATCAGACCCTCCAATTGTTCCAACAAGTGGGAAGTATGAATTTAGAAAACCTGAATTTCTCTACGATGGCGTATGGAAACAAGATTATAAAACAGCCGACCAAAATAAGTTCCAAGTCTGTAATTCAATCGTCGCCGATGCGGACTTTCCCCTGAATAAAAAAGGCTACATCTACGCTGGAAATCACTTCTTCGACATACCAAAGAAAATGGAGCGCCCAATCGTTTCCCCGCCAGATTGTCCCCGCGATTCCCTCAATGAATACAATATAGAACCAGTATATATGGAAGAACCGACCCAGCAGGACGTTTTGGGAATCCAGCCAATGGAGAACTTTTTGGACCCATTCCCAAAAGTTCGAACACAATAATCAAAAATCAAAAATTATTTTATTCATAAAAGTAAATGGATTTATTTTATTTAATTATTATAATTGTTGCTTTAGCCGTTTTCTTTTTAGACCGCTCACATTCAATTATAGCCCCACCCACAGAAACTAAAAAAGAAAACTTCACCGATTTTCCATCCGAATCACTCGGTGTCGATTACTCAGCCCCGTCCCCTGACCCAGAAGCAAGTCAAGGCGCAACAAATATTAAGTTCGGGGGGAGACCAACAAGCGCTTTCTCAAAATTCGGCCCCACTCCCCCGAATCCGCGATGTAATATAACAGTTATGGGCGAGAATTGCTCAAATTACAACTATGATACAACTACTAACAGCTTTCAGTCTGTCTGTCAGAAGTCAGTGAATACCTACCCGAACAAGCTCTTCCCCGATTATGTTATGGGGCGCTCATTATCCCGCGTCCGCCAGTGTAATAACCTAATCAGTCCATGATTTACAGGCTTCCAATATAGATTCCCTTATTTCAGTCGGTATAAATTTGAAATCGATAAGCTTCTGATTATTCTCAAAGAGTTTCTTCTTATCACTGGTATTCAACCACGATTCAAATTTGTCGCGATTTTGAATCAGTTCCGTAATATCCTTTTCTGACATATTTCCAACAATCGATGGTATATTATCTCCTTCATCGCCCCGCAATATTTTACGCATTAACATTTCCTGTGATGTAGTCTCCACTTTTGAGTTTAAGAGCTTATTTTGAAGGGACCATATCAAGGTCTTATCATTTACGAGTTGTAGATAATCATTGTCATTACTTATAATAACAATCAGACGACTCTTATCTTGGTTATATAGTTTATTTGCTAAAACTGCGATGATATCATCAGCCTCGGCATTTTCCACTTTTACTATTCGGAACCCATATATTTTTTCAAGCTCGGGATATAACTTATTATAGATGTGTTTAAATATGTTTCCTATATTATATTTCTTGTTTTTATAACTACATGTGTTCTTTCGAGTCGCTTTATACTCCGGATAAATCGACATTCTCCATATAGTTTCGCGAGGACAATCACGAACAATAATCATATTCTCCGGCGGAACTGAATATATAGACCTAAATTTTAATAAACTTTTCATATATGTGTCGTTAAAATACTTCATAAACACCGGATTTTCAGACCAATCATAATCATCATCCTCCTCCTTCTGATAAATATTATTATACCATATTAACGTTGAAAAAAACCGGTGAAACGAAACATAACTACTATCTATTAATAAATATGGCTTCTTTGTATTTCCATTTAATTTTTTTTCATCATTCATAATACTATTGTTAGTATATATTTATATTTAAGCCGTTTTACGTGAGCGCTTTCTTTTAGAAAGCCCATCTAAAAGTCTTAACAATTCTTTTTCTTCTTTCTTGATATCATTTGAAATAACAGATAATGCATTCTTCTTATTATTTCTCAGTTTATTCATATTTATAGTCTTCGCTCTTCTCATGAAATCATCATGCCCACCAATAAAATTATCTCCTATAAAAACCATAGGGACCATATCATAGTTATTGATAAATGGGTTCATTTTCCTTTTGAAATCATCAAATGATTTTGCGAAACCTTTATTAATTAGTTCATCTATATCATGATATACGGACCCCCGAATATTTTCAGCAATGTCTTTCATTTTTGCGCAGTATGGACATCCTTTAATTCCATATACGGTAAGATTATTCGTTTTAAGTGGATAAGGAAAATTGCGATTTGTCATATAATAATGAATATAAAAAAATTGCGCTATATATAAAAATGGAAGACAGTTCTTATTATCAATATGACAATGGAAACTATTTTATTACTGGATATAGAGCAAAATACAATGTTTATCATATGTCATCCGTTATCATGTTTAATCTAACGTTCGATTTGATGACAATACTCTTATATAGTCTTTTTTACAAGGAGTTCTTGATTGCAATTCCTTTTATTATTGCCGGATTTTACGGACAGCGTAAATACAATATGTATCTTCTCTATATCTATCAATTTCATATAATAACTTCAATAATTATAAATGTATATTTTGCTTCAATAACGAGCCATCTCTGGCTAAAAGTTGGTTATATCATAAATACTCCGATTACTTTCTGGTATCTATACACAGTTTGGTATTTTAGTGTCAAAATAAAAGGCCTCAATACGAATGATAAAAACCGACTAATTGCTGGTTGGACACCAGATGAGTTCATTTGAGACACATCCGAATTGCCTCACACGCATCATTTGGCGTGTGGCGATCAATCAGTTTCCCGATCAAATCTCGATAATGTGAGTCCATAAAGCGGACGCACGTGTTGTGATATGAATAACCGACGTGGTCGCAAAAAGACTCTCCATATTCAATAATATCGGAAATTGTATGATTGTCATTGAGGAAAAAATTAATACGCTTTGATGCGTAATTACAGAAGAAGCAATCACTGATATCCAGAACAACTTTGTCGCAGACGTGAAGATTTGAGCAAATAATGGAGGTATCCTCTTTCTTAGCAATCATCTTAATCATCTTCTCTCCTTTGTTGGAAACCATTTCAATACAATCATTGTATTTCATCTTAGGAAGATGATTGCAATTGGTTTTCATGATGTGGAGAGCATCATCGTATGTTGTTCTGGAAGTAATATATTCCTCAGATTTCGAGACAATGAAATCGCAAATTGAGCAATTATCGACCTCCTTTTGTTCAGCTGGAACCACCTGTTCCTTTTTTGTAATATGTGCCTTTGATATTGATGGAAAAAACATCGGTATCGCGGACGCTGTTGTAATTAATAGTAAAAATGTTAGTGTATTTATCATTTTTATGGGACATAAAAATCAATAAAGAAATCTTTCATTTTTTATATTTTTATAATTGGTTTATATTTGCTTCATTGCGAACGTATCCCAGTTAAAATTATTGGACCATTTCACTTTGTTGTCAATATCACTGTAATTCTCCCTCTGGACAATATGCTGGTCATTTGCTAAATAGCAGTTATAATGTGGATGAATATGGGTCGTGTAAAACCAGTCGATACACTGTTTATTGTGGAACATATCATCGATATCCATTTCGGCGAACTTCGAAAGAATAATGTCATACATACCTTTGCGAACAATATAAGCATGATTACACCACATTATTCCTTTAATCCATCCATCAGATAACGCTGTATGATGAGTTAATATACCACCATAATATATCATATCCCAGTCAGCTGGGTAAGGCTTCATTTGGTGTATCTTTGACAAATCGCGGAATACTATATCATCTTCTACGACCATAATTTCATCCATATCATTCTCTTTTGCGTATTCAATCGCTTTAATATGGGAAAGCAAGCATCCAATTATTGGGCGCTCATTCATTTTGTTAATGAATAAGTGATAATCCACATCGTGAAGGTCCAAATACCGCTTTATAATTGCGGTCCTCTCAGGGCGCTCCTCAACTGTTATTACGTGAATTTTATGGGGGATTAATTTATTGAACATTGGGAGGGATTTGATATTATTATAGAGGATCGTTTCGAAAAGATGAACTCCGTATATTTGGGGATTCTCAGGGGTGGGTGTCATCTCCATAAATTTATGTGTTTCTACCCACGAATATGGAAAGAGATACTCATGGTCAAGTATCTCAATCTGATATTTTTGGATGTAATAGGGGTATTTCTTTATGAGGTTCATATTACTTTCACGAATATGATAGGCCCAAATGTCCATACGAAGTCCAGACCGGAATTTGTCGAACCAGAGCCGTATGAATTCATTCTTAGGAGTACAAGCAATAAATGCATTTATCAAACTATCGCCTTTTCCTTCACGTGAAATATAGACCGTTTTATTTGATTTAAGTATTTCTCCAATATTGCGATAAATATACATATCAATATCTAAATAGATTCCTCCGTGTTCGTATAGTAGGTTCATTCTACAAACATCTGCCTTATATTGGAAATGGTGGAGTGGAAATCCATCAAACTCTTCTGGAATTGTAATGGGTTTTATTTGGACGTAATTTTTAATCTTATCCCAGTAG
>Ga0214917_10006951_pt1 | contig 11607 bp, 15 predicted proteins | sample LL_1208_BB_MetaG_FD_177983 | JGI IMG/M metagenome (GOLD analysis project Ga0214917, IMG submission 177983) | Freshwater microbial communities from Lake Lanier, Atlanta, Georgia, United States - LL_1208_BB | ecosystem: Environmental > Aquatic > Freshwater > Lake | place: USA: Georgia | collected...
TGCCATCCGATTCAACTCCCACCGCCTCCAATTGACAAAAAATATTGGACGGCGAAATTAGCGCAATGACAGCTCCGAACCGGGACCAGCGGTTACAACGAAGGCAGGAGGCGGATGATTTCCGCAGGATTTTTCAGCCCTTGTCTCTGTTTTTTGGCGCGATGGGATTTATTTTGTTGGGGTGGGTGGGGCTTAATAAAATGGAGGGTCAACCGCTTCGAAGGGACATGGTGGGCGCGGCCCTCACTTTGATGACTTTTCCGGTTCTGGTTTTTCTCTTTCGTTTCGGGCGGGGTCATTTTCGTAAAGACCTCCACCGCTAATACTGAAACAAGAACGGGTCAGGGCGTGCCGTCCGTGTTGTCACTTGTATTGTCCCACGTGTAGCGCATGACCCCGTACTTGTGGGAATCCGTCAACATCCCGAACGCGATATCCACCGTGTTGAATTTTTCAAGTGTGTCGGAATTGGTCCAATTGCCCCGATAGCGCCAGAGATGTGGAGAGATCTGTTGGTCCGGTCCGCGCCCCATGTACCCGAGAACCTCCTCTTTGCTCATGGCGTCCGTCGCCGCCTCAAAGGTTTTGACCTCCGTGGAAGGTTCCGCCCGTGCCGTGACGATCGCAAGGAATGAGACTAGGATCCAATGGTGCCATTTCATAACTGCAGGATAATGAGGAAAAATCGGATCGTCTATCCGGGACTCTTTCTTTTTTTTTCGGGAATGGCATCGATTTGGGGACAAATCCAGCCATCCGAGGAGGCAACTGTACTTCCAGAAAGGGAAGCAAGAGAGGAATCCGTTGCGGAACAGATGGGGGCACCTGCGGAAACGCCCCTCAAGCTGACTGGGTATGTGGACGGCACCTACCTTTACAATTTCGGTCCGGGCACGGCAGCCAGCTCCCTTGATTTTCCCGCGGATACCGTGCCCAAGGGTGACTTCAACCTCAGCGCCCTCTGGTTACGCCTGGAAAAGCCACTCCTGCGGGAGAGCCGGCAGGCCCACGCAGGATTCCAGTTCGGTCTGATGCTGGGGGAGGATGCCTCTTATTACGCATCCGCCGGGACAATGAACACGCCCACGGGCCCGAGCAGCAGCTCTCTTTATATCGGGGAAGCGTTCGCCAAAATCTGGGTGCCGGAAGCCCAGATGGAGGCTTGGGTCGGGAAGTTTCAGGCGGTCATAGGCTACGAGACGATCTGGCGTCCGGACAATCCCTGCATCACCTTCGGCATTTCGGATGCCTTCATGCCCCAGGACAACACCGGAATCCTCGTGATTTTCTCCCCCGACCCCCTTCTCGACATGGCTGCGGGGATCGGCAACTGCTCTGGGGAAAGCAATGATCTGGGAGGCCTCGGTAAGGGGGACGAATCTTCCGTATTCGGGTACGGAAAAGTCACCTGCCCGCGCGGGAACGCCACGTTACAACCCGGATTTTATGTGGCGCCATGGGGCACGCACGGCGCGAATGCGCGGATCTCCCTTGACCAGGATTTCTACTACGCCCTTAACCTCATCGGACAGTGGTCACCTGCCTTTGCGGAGGAACGGTGGAACCTGACCTTTAACTTGACCGGAGGCTCGGGCACCGGGGATTCCGAGGTGGAGGCACCCACTTCCTACGTAACCACCGGACTTTACTCCACCTGGACCCTGCTGGACCCGGTCACGCTAACCGGCCGAGCCGAATATGTGCACACAAGCAACTATGTGCTGCCTCAGAGCACGCGACTCAGTGGAGGGGATTATTACGACTACACTTTGACGCTGGCGGTAAAAATCACCGAGGATCTGGTCTGGCGGGGGGAGGGGAGGTTTGCCTGGGGTGCGGGGACAACGCTTTCCACAACGGCAAGTGCGGATGTGCCCAATACCCTGACGACAGCAAGCCCACCGGCGTCGAACTCGCTTTGGACGGTGGCGACGGAGATTTATTACCGTTTCTGAATTGCGGCCCAGATCTTTACGCGATCCAGAACGTCGGCCACCAAGATTTTTTCCATTCGTTTGGGGCGGTGTGTGAAGGTCATCTGCGGCGACTCGCCGGGATCATGAAAGGCATCGACAAGCAGGCGAGGATCCTGCCGCCAGGGGCCAACGCGGGCCGGGCTGTTGTATCCATAAAGGCCGATCACGGGCTTGCCAAGGGCTCCGGCAAGGTGGAGGGGGCCGGTATCAGGAGAAATCACCAGATCACAGCCGTCGAGAATGGCAACGAGGCGACGAAGACCGGAGCCGAGGGCATTCACGGGGGGATGGCGGCATTCGGCAGCCATTTTTTGTCCGAGCGCGACTTCCCGGGTGGTTTGGGCTCCCACCAGGACGGTGGTGAGGCCGAAATCACAATGAAGGCGATCGTTGAGTTCGGCCCATCGCTCCGGGAGCCAGTCTTTTTTCGGGTTACTGGTGCCGGCGACGAGGGCGACGCGGGGCCCCGGGATGGCGCGGAAAAACTCTGCCTGCCAAGGACGTTCGTTCGACCAGGGACCCAGATCCCATTCCATCGGCTCCCGGGGAATCTTGAGATAATCGAGAAATTCAAGGAAGTGTTCCTGCACGTGGTTGACGGGTCGTTGGAGGAGGTGGTGGTTGTTGACGAGCCAGTTGAACTCGCGGGCCCGGGCAGGATCCAGCCCGATTTTCACCGGAGCCCGACACAGGGCGGTGAGAACAGTTGCCTTCAAGTAGCACTGGAGATCCAAAACGACATCAAAAGGGCGTTCGCGCAGCTGGGCCGCCATCTGGACGAATCCGGCAAGACCGGCCTTTCGCCGAAACAGTAGGATTTCATCCACGGCCGGATGGCCTTGGAGAAGCGCAGCACCGGCATCCTGAAGCAGCCAGGTAATGTGAGCGCGGGGCCGGGCGCGTTTGAGGGCGTTGATCACGGGAAGGGCATGGACGACATCGCCCACCGCGCTAAGCAGGATAATGCCGATGCGGGGTTCGGAGGGGAGAGTCATGATCGGGGAAATAGTTCCCGCCATAGTTGGGCAACCTCGGTTTCGGACCAGCCCAGCTCCCCGAGCCGGGCCCGTTTGAGAAGAGAGCGGAGGAGACGGGCGCGGTTGGCTTGATCGACGGAGGACCGGCCGGGCACCCCCAAGCGAACGACATCTACGTCCAGGAGCCAAGCGATGAACCCTCCGCGGGAGGAAGGAGCCAGGAGAATATTTCGGGCATTCAGATCCGGGTGGCAGATTCCATGGTGATGGAGTTGTCTGATTAATTTGCGAACCGCGGCAAAAACGCGGGCACGCAGGGAGGCTCCGGGCCTCGCGGCCAAATGGCGAACCAAATCCTGACTTTCGGGAACCCAGGCAGTGACCACTTCGAGCCGGACCAAAGGTCCCGCCGGATAAAAGACGACCGTTTCGATACGGGGAGTCGGAATCTTCATCCCGATGAGGTGGTCGCTCAGGCGGATTTCCCGCCGGGCTCTTTCCGAGCCGATGTAAAGATCGCCGGCCAACCGCCCCCACCATCCGCCGTGGGCGCACGGTCGCACCACCAAGGTGCCCGCCCCGGGGATGGGAGTGGCAGTCACCGCTCGGCGGCCGGCAAAGCGCAGGGATTGGGAATGCCGTCGCGCGGCCTCACTGAGGCGTAGATGTCCTCCTGTTTTTTGCCAGAACGCGAGAATCGGTTTTTTCCGCCCGGAACGAGACCAAGCAAATCCTTGGGGCAACTTCCAGACCTGGAAGCCGGGAGGGGGCGGAAAAAAATTCACGGTTGAAACAGGGGAAGAACCATTTTTGGACCAGGATCTTCACCGACTTCCAGTTTTTTCAAGATTTCAGCATTCAGGGCAGGGGAGTATTCCAAAAAAAGATTTCGCAGAAAGGTGGAAGGCTTGGCGCTTTTGGTTGGATCGATTCCCGCAGAACGCACGGCACGGGGCATGGCTTCCTGGGGAGGGATGCCCTCCTCCCGAAGATGCACCAAGGCCGCAAGGGCCTTGCGGGTTAGGATGGGGCCTTCGGTGCCCGCTAATTTTCCGGGGTCGAGTGCGGGTGCGAGGTTTCGGATCTGCTCGTCAATTCGTCTTTGACGGTCGGCCTCCCGGGCGATTTCCTGAAGTCGTCTCTGGGCCGAGGCATCGGTGTTCGCTTGGGACGAGACGGCCTGGGAACGGGAGGTTTCCCCGGAGACCAGAAAGTACGCGACGGTGCCGCCCCAAAGAAAATGCCTAAGGCTTGAACTGAATAATCGCGTAACGAACATTCATTCCGTCCAGTTGGTTGATGCCGGTGTTCTGCGTGATGTCGAGGCGTTGGGCGGGAACCATGCTGGTGACAATGGCGGCATTCCCTTTGCGGGCCTTGACTCCCATGGCGATCCGGTTTTGGGCTTCGGGCCAGGTGATTTTCATGAGACTTTCGTTGCCGATGGTGGTGTAGGCGTTGGTGGGGGTGCCACGTTTCCAAATCCTGATTCCTTGTATCTCCACCACCTCCTCGACAGGACGCGAAGGTGCTTGGGTGTCCTCGGCCTGCAACGGGAAGATTCCGAAAAGCAAAAACAGAAAAGCCATCCGTTTCATCTCTGAAGTATAAAAAGGGATGCGGGAAAATCGAGTCGTGATTTTTGGGCGGAGCGGTATCTTTTTAAGATGAAAAACTCGAAAATCCTACGCTTGCAAACGGATCCGGTGACAAAAACCCTCCTTGCCTTGGTGGCCGGTGGTCTTTGGTGGCATGCCTTCCAGCCTTGGGTGGGCAACCAAGCCCATGCGGATGGTCCCACCAAAGTCGATGTGGTTTCTGTGGGAGGGGAGAAGCTTAGTCTGATGAGCCAGGCCGACATCGAGGCGAACGAACCGGATTCGTTCAAGCGGCAAGGCCTGCCGGTTACCAACGTTAATACTCGTTAGGCGATCGAGTGTGTCCGTGGGGACGTCCCGGGCGATGCCCCCGGCCACCCCTCCGCCTGCGCCGCCTCCGATGGTGGGCATGGGCAGGTCGTCGCCGGGGGGTAAGTTTGCGGGCGACCTGGCCCACGGCCTGAACCAGCTCCTTGGCCATCCAGCTGACCGCGGAAAGAACCTCGCCCAGTGGCAAGCGGGGAAGCAGGGGCCGGCCCTGCCGGATGCCGTGTTTGCCCTCGCGGGCGGCTCGTTTTTCCAGCGCGTGATCCACCTCGTGGCCGATCCGGCGGGCTTCCTCAACAGCCTCCCGCATGGAAAAAATCAGGCAAGGAATGGGCATCTCCGGCCATTGCTGAAGGTGCAAGCGCTGGGTGTGATGATGACGAACCCCATACCGGCCCCCGGGTTTTCCTAGATCAGGATGACCTTCGCCGGCGTGAATCAGAACGACCGCCACCTTGGGCTGATGGCCGTATCCTTGCCGGATCATCTCGGCGGCGGACCGGAGCTGGCGGGCGGCGCGGTTGACGGCCGAGGCAGAACCGAGCCCGCTTAATTTGAATTCAAAAACTGCCGAGGGGTGGCCGTGGGAAAAGGCGACGGCATCCAGTTCCCGGAAGCGATACCGGCTACGGAGGTGATCGCCGAGCTCCGGATCCTGATAACGGAGGATGCGTCGGTCGCCCAGCTCGAAATGGCGGGCGAGAAGGGAGCGGACGCCAAATTCAGCGGCGGCGCTGATGATCGAGAGGGCGGCGGGTTCGATGCGGACCTTGCCGGTGCGCTCACGCTCCCTTCGACGGCGAACCGCAAAGCCCTCGGACCAGCGGAGATATTCGCGGTCATCGGGGTGAACCAACTGCGGTTTTCCGTAATCGGGGGCGGGAGAAAGAGAATGAGGATTCAGGGGAAGACTTTCAGGGCTTTTTGGCGCCGATCACACAGCAGATCCCCGCGTTGCATAGGGCGAGGGCCAGGGTGCCGGCCCAGAACCACTGCCCGTGGGCGACAAACTTTTGGTGGGCAGCCCAGCCGAGCAGGGACAAACCCGTTCCGTTGAGAAGAAGTCCCAGAATCACCAGGAAAAGCCAACGCACCATAACCCTGAAGGTAAGGAGATGGGATGATCCTGCAAGACTCGGGACAGAAGCGGGGATTGACCCAAAAGGCAAAAAAAGGGATTCTGTAAATTCATGAAATTCGCAGACATCGAGAAGATTTTGGGGGCGGAGGCCAAGGGTCTTTTGGGGCACACCTGCAACACGGTGGACAAAAAGCGTTTGCATCTACCGGGGCCCGATTTTGTCGACCGTGTTTGGCGGGACAGTGACCGGTCCATCTCCGTCCTGCGAAACCTGCAGACCACGCTGAATCAGGGTCGGTTGGGTGGGACCGGTTATCTTTCGATCCTGCCGGTGGACCAAGGCATCGAACATTCGGCCGGCGCCTCCTTCGCCCCGAACCCTGACTATTTCGATCCCGAGAACATCGTCAAACTGGCCATCGAGGGCGGATGCAACGCAGTGACCTCCACTCTGGGGGTCTTGGGCGCGGTGGCCAGGAAATACGCCCACCGGATTCCCTTCGTCCTCAAGATCAATCATAATGAGCTTCTCAGCTACCCGAACGTGGCGGATCAGAAGCTCTTTGCCGGGGTGAAGCAGGCGTTCGACATGGGCGCGGTGGGGGTGGGGGCGACCATTTATTTCGGCTCCCCCGAATCCGGACGCCAGATCGAGGAGATTTCGCGTTCGTTCGCGATCGCCCATGAACTGGGAATGTACACGATTCTTTGGTGCTATTTGCGTAGTCCCGCCTTCAAAACGAAAGAGAAGGATTACCACCTCTCGGCAGATCTGACGGGTCAGGCCAACCATCTGGGCACGACCATTCAGGCCGATATTATCAAACAAAAACTTCCCGAGAACAACGGGGGGTACAACGCGCTCAAGTTGGCGGGGAGCGACTACGGCAAGACCGATCCTCGCATCTACTCTGAACTGACTTCCGACCATCCAATCGACCTCTGCCGGTATCAGGTGCTGAACTGCTTTGCTGGCCGTGCCGGACTGATCAACTCGGGCGGGGCCTCCGGCAAAAACGACGTCGCCGATGCGGTGAAGACGGCCGTGATCAACAAGCGGGCCGGCGGAATGGGACTGATATCCGGCCGCAAGGCCTTTCAGAAGCCGCTCAAGGAAGGTGTGGAGATCTTGCACGCCATCCAGGACGTCTATTTGGCCAAGGAAGTCACGATTGCCTGAGATGCCGGCACGGGTTTGGTGTTTGACGCCCAATCCGGTTCTTGAAACCAAGTTTTTTTGTGGGCGCACGGTCGTTTCCGCCGGCGGCAAGGGGCAGAATGTGGCCCGGCAACTCCGGCAGTGGAAGGTGCCGGCGGTTTCGGTAATCGCAAAAGCGGGTGCAGATTGGCTCCGGGCTGCCCGCAAGGATCGGGTCCCGCTCCGGGAAATCCCCATCGATTCCACGGCCCGTAATGGATGGGCTTTGGTGGAACGAGCTGGGGAGCGGTTGGATTTTTTCACCCAAGATCCCATGTGGAAAAAACAGGACTGGAGCCGCTGCCGAACTTTTCTTCGGCGAAACATCAGGCCTGGGGATTGGCTCGTTGTGGCGGGAAGTGCGCCGCAAGGCGAACTTCCGGGGTGGTGGAAATCCCTATTTCTTGGAATGAAGAGGAAAGGGGTGCGGATCCTTGTCGATGCCAAAGGCCGGCTTCTGTGGGAGGCGCTTCAGGCCGGGGTGAATTGGGCCAAGGCCAACTTGGTCGAAGCGGAAGAAACCACGAGAAAAAGGGGGCCGGGAAAGTGTCTGCGCGCCATGCAGAGCCTTGCGAGGGGGCGGTGTGGCTTGTTGATCACTCTTGGATCCCTCGGCTTGGTGGTGCGTGCAGGGAAAACGAAACTTGCGGTGCCCGCGCCAAAAATTCGGTGTCAGGACGCGACGGGTTCGGGCGATGTGGTCACGTCCGCCATGATTTATGGAATTCTCAGCGGTTGGGAAATCGAGAAAGTCACCGGGTTTGCGGTTTGGGCGGGCTCGGAGAACGCCGCACGGCGGAATGAGGTGGTGGCGAGGTTGAAGGGGCGAGGGGTTTTTGCCTAGGGTGATCTTATGGGACGTCAATGGTTGCATGCAAAACGCGAGGTTGCCTCGCTCAAGAAGTCGAAGGCGACGAGCAAGTACGTCCGCGAAATCACTTTGGCCGCACGCCAAGGAGCGGACCCGGCGCTGAACGCCAGATTGGCCACGGCGCTGGACCGGGCCCGGAAGGAGAGCGTTGCGAAAGACGTCATTCAACGGGCCATTGAAAAAGGGTCAGGCGCCGGCGCCGGGAAAGACTCGCTCGAGCACATGGTGTTCGAAGGGTACGCCCCGCATAAGGTGCCGGTCATCGTGGAGGTTTACACCGACAACCACAACCGAACAGCGCCGGAGATCCGGGTGCTTTTCAAGGCCGGCTCGCTGGGGTCGGCGGGCAGTAACCGGTTTCTTTTCGATCAGGTGGGCATTGTCGAGGCGCATCATCCGAAGACAGACACCGACCGGGAAGCCGCGGCCATCGAGGCCGGGGCCGACGAGGTGGAGGAGCTGACCTCAGGGCAGAACGATGATATTCCCGAGGGAGTCTGTGGGGCCCGTTTCCTCACGGAGCGGGCCGCCGTCCACGGTGTGACCGACTGGCTCAGGAAAAATGGCTGGACGGTCGTGACGAGCGAACTGGGTTATGTGCCAAAGAACTATCCCGATCTGAAGGATGAGCAGCGGGGCGAGGTGGGTACTTTTCTCCAGGGCCTGGAAGATCATGACGACGTCCATCGGGTCTGGGCGGCGGTCCGCTAACTGTGCGGCGTTCCGGCCGGGCGGTGGCCAAGCAGGATCTTCCCGCTAAAATGTGCGTCCACTGCGGTCGTTCTTTCGCTTGGAGAAAGAAATGGGAACGGGATTGGGAGCAGGTGAAGTACTGCAGTGACGCCTGCCGGCGAGGGGTTACTCCTGCAAGAGGAACTTCCGTTTCCCGGGACTCAGTTCTTTCCAGGCACCTGCGGCCCTAACGCACTTCGCGCTTGAGGGGAAAGGGGTAACATTCAATTGAAATCAGATTCAGTTTTTTGGGCTGAATTTAAGTAGCCGAAGTGCATTGAAAGTAAGAACCACACAGGAAAGAGCCATGGAAGCGGCAGCCCATGTTGGATTTAGTGCGAAACCTGTCAACGGGAGGAAAAGGCCGGCGGCCGCGGGGAGGGCAAAGAGGTTGTAACCGAAGGCCCAAGCCAGATTTTGCCAGATGGTGCGGACGGTGGCGCGGCCAAGGAGAAAGGCGCGGGCTACGCCGGCGAGATCGCCCTTCAACACCACCACGGCGGAAGCCTCCTTGGCGGCATCGGTTCCGCTCCCGAGGGAAATACCCAAATCCGCTGAAGCCAGGGCAAGGGCATCGTTAGTACCGTCGCCTGCCATGGCGACGAGACCCTTGGTGGAAGAACGAAGCTGTCGGATCCGCTCGGCCTTGCCTTCTGGTTTTACACCGGCTTCGACCTTGGTGATGCCCAACTCCCGGGCAACAACGGTGGCGGCTTCAGGGCGGTCGCCGGTCAGAAGTTCAAGGTCGATGCCGAGGTTTTTCAAATGTCGGACCGCGCCGGCCGTGGTGGAACGGATTTGATCCGAGAGGTCGAAACGGGCGAGGCAGTGGCCGGCTCGAGCCAAGAAGACAGAGGATGAAGATGGAGATTGTTCGTTTATGTTTAGGTTTACGTTTACGGAAAGTTCAATTTTCTGATTTTGAAGAAAGGCGGTGTTGCCCAAAATAACCGCTTCTCCGGAACTGGTTTTGCCGGAGATGCCTTGGCCGGGGACGTCATTGATATCGGAGATGGTTTGGAGAGGAAGTTTCCGGATAAGGGCGGCCTGGACGAGAGCACGAGAGAGCGGATGGAGACTCGAGGCAGCGAGGGAGGCGGCGAGAGTGAGGGCTTCGGTTTCCTTGGATGGATCGGCGGCGATGATGTTCGCGAGGACGGGATTCCCTTCGGTGAGCGTGCCGGTTTTGTCGACGACGAGGAGTTTGACCTTGGAGAGTTTCTCGAGTGAGGCGGGGTCGCGAATCAGGACGCCGAGGCGGGCGGCGCGGGAAAGTCCGCATGCGGAGGCGACGGGCGCGGCCAGTCCGAGGGCGCAGGGGCAGGCGGCGACAAGGACGGCGACGGCGCGGGTGATAGCGAGGGCGGTGGATTCGCCGGCGAAGATCCAGCCAAGCGCGGTGGCGAGTGCGAGAAGAAGAACGACCGGCGCAAACACGGCGGCAATTTTGTCGGCGGTTCGTTGGAAGGGCGGGGGATTTTCGCGGGCCTCCTCGACGAGGCGGGCGAGTCGGGCCACGAGGGAGTCGGTCCCGGCTTTTTCGGCAAGGAGGAGGAGCCGGCCTCCGGTGGAGAGGGTGCCGCCGAGAACGGAGTCGCCGACAAATTTTTCGATGGGCAAAGGTTCGCCGGTGAGGATGGACTCCTCGACCGAGGAGTGGCCCTCGAGAATTTTTCCGTCGGTGGGGATGGTTTCGCCGGGAAGGACGAGGAGATGTTGGCCGGGTTGGATTTCCGACCAGGGGATGATTTTTTCGGTGGAGTCGGAGAGGAGTCGGGCCGTGGGCGGGGTGAGGGAGAGGAGTTTTTTGAGGGCGGACTGGAGTTTTTCTCCCGAGCGCTGTTCGATCCATTGGCCGGCAAGGACGAGGGTGGTGATGGCACCGGCGGCGTCGAAAAAGAGGGTCGGTGGGTGGGATTTGCTAAAAAATATCCCAAATAGGCTATATAAAAAGGCGGTAAGTATGCCGAATCCCAAGAGTGTAAACATATCTGGTTTAAGGCTTTGGATGGATTTCCAAAAGAATTTTAGGATGGGAAAGCCAAAAAAAAGAACCACAATTGATGATATAAGTAATTGAATATAAATGCTATATGGAATATGCGCGTGCCCCATCGATAAGTAGTGAAGGGGGATGGATAAAAGAAGAGAGTATAGCGAGTAACGGCCATAGGGGATCGGCTTGGGGGGTGGTGTGTGGCAGCAAGAACGGGCCATAGGCCCGTTAGTTTAAGTTAAAGTTTAAGTTTAAGAAAGTTTTCATTCATAAGTTGTTGCAAGAAAGTGACAAAGGTTACTTCAACTTACACTTCAACTTGAACTGACGCCGGCTAGGTGGCGTTCGCTTGGGCAATTATGGGAAAAAAGAAGCGGTTATGAAAAAATTTTTTAAAAAATCGTTGACGGGATCGGTGGGTTCGATATCCTTTCCATCCCCTTAATTTCAGATTCGAAATTTTTATCGGATCTGTGGGGAAAATCAGCGTTCTTTGACAACGGGGTGTTCTTTTGTCTGGTAACGGACAAAGGGATACAATCGACAGCAGTATTGTTCTAAGAAGATTGAATTGTGCGGGTCGCCGTTCCGGTCGGGGGCTGACAAGTCCCGGGCGGGATGCCGCTGGAGGTGCAAGCTTCCGGTGGGAGTGGCGATCAAAGATATTTGTCGGCCAATAAAATTGGCCAGAACATCGGGGAAGTTTTCCGGGGCAACCTGGGAACGGACCTGAGAAATCTCTCTATCGGAGAGTTTGATTCTGGCTCAGAACGAACGCTGGCGGCGTGGATAAGACATGCAAGTCGAACGCGACTTTCCCGGTTAGCAATAACTGGGAAAGTTGAGTGGCG
>Ga0214917_10006952_pt1 | contig 11607 bp, 13 predicted proteins | sample LL_1208_BB_MetaG_FD_177983 | JGI IMG/M metagenome (GOLD analysis project Ga0214917, IMG submission 177983) | Freshwater microbial communities from Lake Lanier, Atlanta, Georgia, United States - LL_1208_BB | ecosystem: Environmental > Aquatic > Freshwater > Lake | place: USA: Georgia | collected...
GTATTATTTTTTTCAAGTTCTTCTATTATATTTTTATTTATAATATATCTCTTAATTTTGTATAGAATATAAAGATTTTCTTCATTATTGTTATTATCATTATTTTCATATCTTTCGTCATTTCCTGTATTGTTATTTGTAATATAATTATTATCTATATCACTTGTTAAATAATTTCTTATATTGTTAGAAAGTAACAGCAAAAAAGAGATTATTTTTGTTATAAACATAAATATATTATAATACTATATTTATATTTTTATATAATTCATTTTTCCAATAACGCACAATTTTTATTGTATAGATTTTTTTTTTCTACCCAATTATATTTTATTTCTTCACATAATTCTTCATTAAAATAATTTTCATAATGTTCTGGACTATCAAAAAAAAGAATATTTGAACTATTTCTTGCATGTAATTCACCTGTAGAGATAGCAACTTTAAAAAATAGATCTTCCTCTTTTGAACCTACCTTATATTTATAAAAATTACCTGTTTCTACATTTCTAATATTTGTTCCAGAATCACCTGTTGTATAACAGTCAATCCTAGTTTTTTTAAATTTACCAGTTGACGTCATTCTATTTCTATAAATATAACCATACCCTGGATCAATTGATTTAATATTATTTAATTCTTTTTTTTGATGATTTGTGATATCATTTTCGTCATTAGGGTGAAAAATATCTTCGTAATACATATTTTTATAAAATACGCTAACTATATCTAATATTTATATAATAGCATATATCTTTAAGTTTCTTTTTACACATTTTATTAGGAATTAGTTTGTTTGATTTCTTTTATTTTTTGTGCAATTATATTTTTTATTTTCGTTTCCAAATAATTCACTTTATCTTTTAATTGATTATTTTCCATTAATAATTGATTTATTAACATTGACATTTCATCTATTTTACTTGAGTTTATATTCGTTGCATTTTTAATATATTCTTGTTGTATTCTTTGATTATTTTCATTGATAATTTTTTCCCTTTTTTGTTTGATTTCATCCATTTGTTTTAATACATCGGGTTTAAATTCAGGTTTTCCTGGCACATACGAATCAAGTAATTTATCAATGTCATTCATGAAAAAACGTAAAATATCTTTTTCTTTGATGAAGTCTTCTGGTGTTACTTTTGATTTGTTTACATATTTATTTGTTCCATCTTTTAATAGCATTTTTTTATCAAAAGAGTTATGGTTATGTGAAAAAACCAAAATCGTTTTCATTGGATCTAATTGTACAAAAGGAATTGAATAATTTTTTAAAAATTTTTTTTCCTCTGCAATACAAGCATCATTGTCAAACGACGTTTCATTTAATAATTCTTTTCTAAAAGCAAAAGTTGCTGCTGTAGAATGATTTGGACCATAGGGACCAAATTTGTACATTTTATTGATATGTTTAAAATAAATAAACATTATACTTGATCCTCCACATAATACATTTGGATTTTGTTGTAATGTTTCAACAGCGTGAATAATTCTCTCAGGTGGATAATAATCATCGTCATCCATATAAAGAATTATATCGCCACTACACTTTTCATGAGCTAGATTTCGTTTTTTTCCTAATGTCATTTTTTTATCATATTTAAAATAGTTTACTATATATTTTTGTTCTTCAGAATTGTTATTGTTTATCAATGGTAAAAACATATCTTCTACTTTATCTGTGCCATCGTCTACAATAATCCACTCCAATTTATCTTTTGGATAAGTTTGATTTTCAAAACATTTTATCAAAAAAGGTATAAATGGTCTTCTATTAAAAGTAGGTGTGCAAACACTTACCTTTGGATATGGTTCTTTTAAAGTTTTATTATTCATTTATATATAGATATATATTACATAAATTTATGTATTTATGTACTTAATTTTTTATTTAATTTTTTTAATTCTCTACCAATTCCTCCTCCTTTTTTATTGTCAAAAAAATTATCAAATAATTCAAAAAATTTTAGCGGGTTTTTTTTTACATCATAATTACATTTTTTAATAGCTTGTTCATAACTAGATAAAGGACTCTGGTTTGTTGTTTTTATAGATTCAAAAATATTCATTGGTATAAATTTGAAATAAATTAAAATTACTGTTATTATTGCAAAAACACCTGGTAGTAATCCTAAATTACTAATTGTAATTAAAATGATCATTATACTTAAAATAGTTGTCAATGTTACCTTGTAATGTTTAAAAGTTTCTTGTATAATTGTGAAAATAGTCGCCTTTTTGTTATCTATTTCACCTTTATATCCAAATGTCATAAAAAAACACATATAAAAAATTACGAAGCATACTATTGGTGTTGCTGTAAATAATAAAACCCAAAAAATTATAAAGAATATAAAAACTAAAAATAAAGAAATACCATATTTGGTTACTTCAAATAAATTAACATCGCTCCAAATAGGTTTAGCATTTGTATTATTATTTGTATTTTCTTTGAAAAACCACTTCATTTCTGAAAAATAATAATAAATAAAAATAAAAATACCTATAACAGGAGAAAGAACAAAATAAATACCTGATAAAATTGGACCCAAAATTATAATTAAAAGTTCTGGCATTTTATTCAAAAAATTAAAAAATGTAGTCAATGCGTTATTACTATAATTAATTAAACCTTCTAAAATGGCTATAATATAATTTAAAAAAAAATTTGATTTTGGATTTTCTTTGTATTTACGAAACATGTCTAAAATAATATTTTTAGAATTTTGTTTATCATAAGGAAAATTCAATTTAACAGATGTTTGTGGTTCTGTATTTGATATAAAAATATTTGTAAAAATTTTTTGAATTTCTGGATATTTTTCCGTATATGGATAGCATTCTAAATTAGTTGGTACAATATTGGATTGTGCTAATTTACATTCGTATAAAATGATAGAACTAAAAATAAAATACCCTATAATTATCAAAATAGTTACAAAGACAGATAGCAAATATTTCCATATGTTTTTTATACTTTGATTTCTTGTACTTCCTGTAATAGTTTGGAGTTTTTTTTTATCAAGTTGTTCAGTATCGTTATTTATATTTGTTTTTGCCATCTTTAATTTTATACTTATAATTAAATGATATAATATTCTTGAAAAATATAAAATATTATATAAATATAATAAAAATGAATTTACTTAAAAATAAATACACTGTAATTATTTTAGCGTTACTATCCATATTTATTTTAATTGGAATTTTCAACTATATAAATTATTTGGTTAGAAATGGTTATATTGTAGAATGTTTTGATTCTAATATTGCACTATATAAAGATACTGGATCACCTAGTACTAACCATACAGTAGATTTGCCATTAACTACAACATATAGTTGTAAAAATTTTTGTGCACCTGCTACAGCACGTTGTGCTATTACTGGAGAACAATGCATGGCGGACATTGACTGTCGTGGTTGTAATCCATACGGCCCTTATGTAAAACCACAATCAACGGCTAATGTTCCTGGTCAAAATAGTGCAGGAAAATTAACATGGGGTGTAACACCAACATATTCTACTTTAACCACTGATATAGGAACACAAGCCAAATTATTTGCATCCAATAAAGAAAAATTACACCAGGCGCCACAAGCGAATTTTGGCGTAAATACATGGATAACTGCTTTTAATGGTGGTCAACAATTATTTGATGATCGTTATAAACCAGCAGGTTTACAATTTATGCCCAAATATGAAAAAAGATATAGTGTAACAGGTCAATTTATGGACGAAGGACCACTTGCTTCTAACGCATATTTGAAGTGAGTACAAATTAAATGATTTTGTCACTATTATTATTTTCCATAATACCCTTTATTTCATCTTTACTTTTGTCTTCATTTATTTTTTCAATACATTTTACAAATAATTGCTTAATTGATGTAGGGTTTTTTATTTCAAATGTTTCTATTTCTTTAGTTTTTTTATTTTTAATTACAAATTTTATTTTTTGTGTATATGTACAATTATTATTTTTGTTAACATTATTATTATGATGATTATTATTATTATCTAATTCAATAATAAGACCATTTTCTAAAATTATAGTAGTGTTTTCTTCTAATTTTATTTTTTTCTCTTCTCTGTCAATTGAAATATCTACATTATTATTATTATTATTTGTGTTTTCTACTTTTAAATTTTTATATATTTCATCTAATTGAACAATTTTACCTATTGAATCTAATTTTTTTAAAATTTTAATATTTTTTTTTCCAAATTCATTATCTGTTATAAAATATTGTTTACTATCTTCTTCTAATTCATTAATACTATGAGTTTTTTTATATTCAGTAAAATTTTCAAAATCATCGTAAAATAAATTGTTCACTTTTTCTATTAAATTATTATCATAATGTATAACATAATTTTCTTTTTCGCTGAAATTTAATTTGATATTATTTAATAATATTTCACGATGTTTAATTTTATCAACTCCTATTTTCAATAAAATATCACATAGATCTTCATTTAAATTTTCAAATTTTCCAATATAATCAATGTTAAAACAATTATTAATATCTAATAAATCTTGATATTGCGATATAAATGTATGAAAATATGAATATCTGTCTATGCTATTTTTACTTTCTAGTAATTCTTCAAATTTAAAATCAATATTATTATATTTTTTTATGTATTTGAATGCAGAAATTATTCTATCGTATGGATTGCGTATAAATGTAAATTTTTTATATTCATTCCATTTTTCTAGTGTCATTCCAGTATATTTATTATGTATAGTGGATGACATATAGTAACTTAGAACACCTTTTTTTGTAATTTTTAAAAAACCCTTAACATTAGATTGAAAATCAAAAGAATTTCTTTCTAAATTATCAATATCTATAAATTCTTCATGGTTTTCATGTGTAAAATAATATGTTTTAAAATTGTAAAATGAGGTTAAAATTTTTTCAACAAATAAACCACCACATTTAGGAATATGTATATAGATAGCTTTTAGATCATGATTTATTGAACACATAGATATTATATTATATTATATTTTATAATAAATAAGAATAAATCGCAATTAGTAATTTCTTCAATATTAGTAATTATGAGTTATTCTTATTCATATAATGACGAACCTATAATGACTATAGATGAACAACAAGTAATTGTTGAATGGGTGAAAAAAAATTACAAATATTTCAAATCTACAGGTTTTAATAGATATTTTCAACAATTGGATTATTTTGATGATGTTCCTCTATGTGTATGGGAAATTAAAAAAAGAATTGTTGAAAATGAAAAATTGCACAATTATCAACAAGAACCAATATTTAAAGATAGTGTTGGATATATGAGTGAAGGTGGTGAGTTACATTTACATACAGATCCAAATCCTAATAATTCGGAATTATATCATACACGTTTTAATGTTTATGTTCAAATACCAGATAAAGGTGGATTACCGATTTATAATAATAAAATATGTAATTTACAGGAAAGAACTTATATTTGTTGTCGTTCAGGTATAGATAAACATTGTTGTCAAAAAGTGGAAGGTAAACGTGAAAGAATTGTTATTTCATTTGGTTTTTTGTTACCTTTTGAGAGAATACAAAATATCATATATAATTATAATTATGATTCTAATCTCCTTCTTCTAAAGAAACTATAGGTATGACTAAATCAAATGAACATGGTGAAAGTGTAGTTGTTGTTCCATCGTCAATAAAATTCATTGCTAAATCAGATTCACATTCTATATTTACCCAACCTTGAGGTGGTACAGGATCTAAACAAAATAAAATTGAAAATGATTGTGTCAATGAACAATTTATAGTAACTCCATTTGTATTTAAAAAAACAAAATTTGTACCATAACTACCAAGAGGTATACTAAGTGAAAAAGAACCATCAATTTCGTCTAAACCCACTTGAAATGGTATTGGAATTTTAATAGGAGATGGTGGAGTAATTCCTTGTGCAGATAAATTAAAAGTTAACTCAATATCACTAATAGTTAAGCTAGCAATTGGAGATGGATTTTCACCTTCTACAGAAAATGTGTCTCCTATACCAATTTCAGCTTGTAATGATGCTGTTGCAGTACCTGAGAATATTAATGTTGGAAATATTGGTATAGCTGGTATGGTTGAACAATCATACCAATACCAAGAAGTATTTACATAGTTTTTACAACACCTTACTTGATATTCACAGCTATTCCAATAAGAACTACACTCTAGTTTTGTATGTTTCCAGCCTCCCCAATGACAAGATGTTGAAACACCTCCTGAACAGCAACTACCCCATTGAGCACAATGTGCAGGGTCACAACCAAGTAAACACACTTGGTAACTAGGTATTGAATAACCCGGTATGGGATAATTACTTACACCATAATTCATAGTATATACGGGGGAATCAACTGTTTCACCTTCAAAAAATGTAAAAGGACTCTCACAAGACATTAAATAATAAGTATTTAATATTATTTAATATTATTTAATATTATTTATTACAATAAATTATGATTGAAAGAATATTTGAAATAAATAGTTATAATTCATATTTGTATTTTGATTAATAGCAGTCATTAAAAATTTAGCATGTAAATTTCCATAATTAGATTCTATGCCTACTGCTGTTCCTAAATATATTTCAATTAAACCATTTAATTTATCATAATTAATAGATTGTATAAAATTATCAGGTAATTTTATACATTTTGATATATTTGTATCTTGAATAATACTAGCACTTATTATATTTACATTTATAGAATTTGTATCTAAATTTTCATTGACATAAACTTTAATAACACCTGGTTCCGTGGATTTATTAACTAAATAAATATTATCATATTGTAAAGTATTATGATATTTAAGTATTGCATCTGTATGTTTTGTAGTGTTAATATTAATATTAGTTCTTTTATCAAAATTATATATTCTTGCAGATAAAGTTAATTTAGGTGTATATGAACCTCCTAAATAATAATGATTAACTGACATTATATTATAATATATGTTGGTATAAAAATTGTTAAAAGGTGTCAAATAGCGCGACCAGTTAAATTATTATTAATTAGATGTTTATGAAATTCATCATGAATAATATGTGTTTGTACCTTTTGTTTTCTAGATTGAATAGAATTACAAGGAATTTTATTACCATAATAAGTAATCAAGGAATGATTCAACAAGTATCTATGAATTTTATAAAATACATCATTCAACGTTTCTTGATAACTTGATTTACGTATTAAGTTTATATTAAAAATATTATTTATAGGTGACATAATGTTAACAGGTAATGTTCCGTAGCTATATCCCGATAAATAAAATTGTTCAACATTTCTTGCAATAACTAAATTATCAATAAGTGTTTTTCCAGTTACTTTTCCAGACATAATAATATATTAGAAAATAAATATAAAATAATTAAAATATATAATAAATAATGTTTGTAGAAAATATAATAATTGGTGCGGGACCTAGTAGTCTACAATTAGCGTATTATTTTATGAAAAATAATATTCCATATATCATTCTTGAAAAAAATGATTCTTGTGCTTCATTTTTTAATAAATATCCACATTCCAAAAAATTGATCTCATTAAATAAAAAATATACTGGTAAAACAGATTCTGACTTTAATTTACGACATGATTGGAATTCTTTATTAAATGATGAAAATTTTTTATTTTCGGATTATACAGATGAATTGTATCCATCTTCACATATTTTGTATAATTATTTAAATGATTTTTCAAAAAAATTTAATATAAACATTCAATTTAATACATTTGTAAGTAAAATTAAAAAAGATGATCAAAAAAATTATTTATTAACATTAAATAATAATGAAAATGAAATTGCAAGTTGTAATAAATTAATAATAGCAACGGGTATATCAATTCCTTTTTATCCAAATTTAATTACTAGTATAAATAAAGAAGAAAAAATCATAAAACATTATGCAGATTATCCGAATAATTATTTTACTCAAGAAGACACCTTAAAAAAATATCAAAATAAAAAAATATTGATAATTGGTGGTGGTAATTCTAGTTATGAATTAGCAAATATTTTGGTAAATTATTGTAGTAATATTATAATATTGGGTTCAAATAAACCTTTATCCATTGTAAGTCATTATGTAGGTGATATTCGTTCAATTTATCTACCATTTTTAGATACATTTTATTTAAAAAGTTTAAATGGAATAGATGTATCCAAAAAAGAATTATTAGATACTTGTAAAATAGTAAAAGATGATAATAGTGGAAAGTATAAACTATTGGATAAATTTAATAAAAATTATTATGATTCAACACAAAATTTAGAAGATTTTGATGAAATCATTTTATGTACAGGATGGAGTTTTGATAATGCTATATTTGATTTTAATGTTATGTTAACAATTAATAATAAATATCCTTGTGTTAATTATAAATATGAATCTGTAAATAATAAAAATTTATTTTTTATTGGTTCCCTTATGCATTCAAAAGATTATCGTAGAGGTTCCGGTGGGTTTATTCATGGTTTTAGATATTTAATAAAATTATTTACTCAATTGGAGTATAATATTCCATTATCCATAAAAAATTTTAAGTTTGCAGGAAATATGGAATGTTATACAGAATTATCACAGCATATATACAATAGAATAAATAATAGTTCTTCAATATATCAATTATATGGAGTCATGTGTGATTTATTTTATTTTGATTCAGATACAAAAACGATTGTCTATATAGAAGATATTACTATAGAATCTATAGACTATTTAAAATTAAAAAATATTATAAAATTTAATATATTAATGTTAGAATATGGAGAAAGAGTAAAAGAGATTAAACAATTGGGAAGTTTTAATAAATATAATCCATCCTTTTTACATCCAAAAATATATATCTATGAAAAAATAAATCATGAAAAAAATTTACTTGATCGTATAACTTTTCAAGAAGATATTGTTGCAGATTTTTCTAATATAAATTATTTAAAAAAAATAAAACAAGTTTTGAAAATGTGTAATCTAATTATATAGATATAGTTGGTCAATCCCGGCTGCCTTGGCAATTTTCTTGATGATCTTAGTGTCCTTTTCATAATCATTATCTATTTATAATATAATGAGCGTTTTAAATGAGAAAAGGTTTAAAATTATCCGTTTGTTCTTTGATTAAATCATTCTTCTAATAGCCGGTACTCGTGGTTCGTTATTCTACAATACTAATTCCCAAAGCATCTGCTGCACACCTTTCTAAAATATAAATTATTTTTCGTGTCAAATGGTCGTGCCTATAAGTTAAATCGTCATTTATTCCAGACATCATTTTAGAAATTATTGCAACTTTCAACCGTGCGACTCCTTCCTCATCATCCTCATCAATCCTCTCCATATCAATATCTCTACAATTTCTGAAAAAATAAAAATTGTTACTAAAATAATCTTCATTTGAGAATAAACATATTAACAAATTTTTAATTCTGTCTCTAGGACCGCCTTCACGATGTGGTGGTAAATCAGCACCTACAAGATATGGTGCTTCGGGTAATGGCACATAAGGCATACTATTTAATAAAATGTTAGTTTCACCCAGGAAAGTTTCTAACATATCTACAGCTGAATTTTCCATCAATTCATCATCACTATCGCTTATGTAATTTGGATTAGGATTAGCTATGTTATTTTGGATTGGATTGTTTGAGGGTGGCATATATTGTGCCATTTCCTCACTAATATTATTTCTATCCAATGGACAAGTACACCTGCCTGGTCCTTTTGTTTGACACCATTGTATTAAACAAGGTCTGTGAAATTTATGACGACAATCATTTAATGTAATTATATCATCAATTATATTACCATTTTCATCTTTTTCAAAATCTATTTGACAAATAGCACACTCATCGTCATTGCCACCTTTTTGATGCCTTCGTTTTGTCTTATGTTTTCTTTTTTTATTGTGTCTTTTTGATTTGGTCAATTTAACCGTTTTTCTTACTTTTGTTTTATTTTGTTTCCTAAATTTGGCATTTATACTTTTTCTTCCAATTCTTCTTTTAGTTACCATTATACAATAAATAAATATTATTTATTAATTTTATATCAAAAAAGGGGAAAAGATTCATTCTTTTTCAATTCCTACTACCTTGGCTATTTTCTTGATGATTTTAGTGTCTTTTTCATAATCATTATCCCCTTTTCCTCCCATGGACTCATAGACAATAGTATTATATTGACTATTTTTCTTGGAATCATATTCTTCACAATCAGGATATTTCTCTCTAAATTCTTTAAACATACAAATATTTTTATGGGCTATTTTTCTAATCGCATTTCTTAATTTTTTATTTGCCTCATCTTCTTTTTCCCAAATATTATCTTCTTTTACATACATAACTTCTCTTTTTTGGTCGGTACAATGAACCGGTCGCTTTTCCACTTCTAATGCCTGTAAATTTTTTATGATTATATTGGATATTCCTTCAATATAACCAACCTTCCCCACATTTTCAAGATCAGATACTTGCAATTTAACAGATTCTACAAAATCACTTATGTTCATTGCATCTTTACATGTTTCGTTGAGAAAAAAATTAAGGTTAAATGCTTTATTATGAGAATTGATAGTATTATTATTATTATTATTATTATTGGTTCCGTTTTTGACAATTTCAAGAATAATTTGTTTGATATCCGTTTGTTCTTTGATTAAATCATTATTTTGTTTGAGTAATAATTGTATAATATCATCTTTATTATTATTTTCAAAAGGTGGATTTATAATATTATTATTTTTACATTTTAATCTATGCTTCCAGAGACCACTTTTATTAAGGTATTCTTTATTGCAATTTTTACATATATAATTATTACTGCAACTTTTTTGCAACTTTTTGCAACTTTCTAGTTCCATTTTAGTTCCATTCTCATATTTAAGATGTTTAGGTGTTATTATATGTTTATCATAACTGCTTTTACGCGACGTTGTATAGTCACAAAATTTGCAATAATAATTCGTGCAACTTTTTTGCAACTTTTGGTTTCCTAAAGTTTCCATTTATTTCAATTGAGAAAAAATATTTAAGTATTTATAAAAAAATTATGCTAACAAACTAAAAATTATTTTTTTGGCGACCAGACGCTAAATTTCAATTATGGTCACAAAGTTTGTTTTTTACCAAGACTTTTTCGGATTTTTCAAAAATGGACAAAAAAAATGTCCAAAATTGAAAAATCAAAATACTTTTGGGAAAAGAAAATCGTTAAAATATAATAAATTCATTAACCTACTTAAAGAAACACCCCCAAGTTTATTCTTTACTAATTCCTACTACCTTGGCTATTTTCTTTATGATTTTAGTGTCTTTTTCATAATCATTATCCCCTTTTCCTCCCATGGACTCATAGACAATAGTATTATATTGACTATTTTTCTTGGAATCATATTCTTCACAATCAGGATATTTCTCTCTAAAATCTTTAAACATACAAATATTTTTATGGGCTATCAAACGGATAGCTTTCCTTAATTTTTTATTTGCCTCATCTTCTTTTTCCCAAATATTATCTTCTTTTACATACATAACTTCTCTTTTTTGGTCGGTACAATGAACCGGTCA
>Ga0214917_10006953_pt1 | contig 11603 bp, 19 predicted proteins | sample LL_1208_BB_MetaG_FD_177983 | JGI IMG/M metagenome (GOLD analysis project Ga0214917, IMG submission 177983) | Freshwater microbial communities from Lake Lanier, Atlanta, Georgia, United States - LL_1208_BB | ecosystem: Environmental > Aquatic > Freshwater > Lake | place: USA: Georgia | collected...
GACCTACATTTAGAATGATTATCGGCTGCCCTACGATAGTAATGATAATATCTGCGTCTAACCAATTCCGCCACCTGACTATATTACCCACACTTAGGATTTTGACCATTCTCCTTTCGGTATATGATTCTCTCGTCCATATGTGGGTAAATAAGTTTAGATGGGTGTAACGCTCATTGTAGTGAGATCTCAGTTAATGAGAATCTTTTCGTTAATACAGCTACAACCTTGTATATATACTCCTTTGTATATCACACATCTAAATGTTTTTAATGCATATTTAATGCTGATGTTAAAGTATAGGCATTAGTTGCATAATTTACATTAGTAGTATCTAACCATATACCATTATTTCCTCCTAATGTCATTCCTGTAGAAGATCCTGTAAGAGCTGAATTTGATCTAAATTCTTTCTTTACAGAGGAATTTCTAAAAACATTAGGAGCTTCTAAAAATTTCTAATCAAGATTTGTACATTATCTGGATCACCAGCATACTTCTCATCAATTTCTCTAGTGGCTTTAAACACTACCTCTTTTTCACTAGAGGCTAGAATAAACTTAGGCTCAGATATAATCTGAGAATCTTTGTAGGTTTTACCCTTGTCAGTTGTTTCATACTCATGATACAACACTGTGTACTGAAATAAACTTTTCATTGTTTTATTTGGTTTTAATTATTAATGCATATTAAACACTTCTCTCCAGTTCTTACTAACCTGTTTAGGGTACTTAATATACTGGGTTATAGATTCCATAGCAAGTTCTGGACTTCCAAAGGCTACATCTTTACATCCCAGACTTACAATACATCCTTGGTCTAAGAATCTAATCCTTATTTCATGTTGTTGTAGCACCTGTTGATCAGTTAAATCTGCAATTTGTTCTTCATAACTCATAGGTCTACAAGATTCTGTAGGCTGTGGTTCTTCTATACCAATGTTTGGTACTGATAATTCTCTCATTTTTATTTGTTTTTATTGGTTTAAAATTAATCCATCCATCCATATCCCACTCTTTTCTTATTCTTAATAGGAATACTTGGAAATTCCTTCTTTATTTTACATATATGAACATTTATTGTTTTAGGTTCAACAACAATGTCTTTTTCCCACACATTTTTAATTAAATCTTCCTGTGTATAATATCTACCTTTGTTGTTAAACAAAAACCTTAATAGTTCATACACTTTTTTAGTGAGAGTTTTTGATTTCCCATTAAAACAAACACTATATGAATTATCATCAAACTGAACAGTGTCTATTAATTCATTCAACAAGATTTCTTTTGCATCATCATCTATCATTCCTCTTTCATATAGATGTTTAATGTATTGTTTAGTCATTCTCTTGATTTTTAAGTCTTGACTCAGATAGGCCTAACTCTTTAGATTTTATAGGATTTTCTTCTATCCATGTATGGCATGATCTACATACAGCTAGCCATGTGCCTACACGTAATAGATTATCTCCTCTGCCTTTTTTATGATGTACATCAGTAGCCTTACCTGTACATCCTACAAGTTTGGCTTGACAGTTAGGATGAATGAAAAAAAACGTTTCTCTTAAAGCAGAATAACTATCCATTTCACCCTGTATTCTTTTAGAAACAGGGGAAATAGACTTAGGTTTTTCTATAGTATACCAGCATTCTTTACAGTATTTGTCTTTCTTGTGACTTTTCCAGATGTATTTTTGTTGATTACATCCAGCACAAGTTTTAAGTTTAACAGCTATCATTATTAATTTTATTTATAATTAAATAATTCATCTATTTCATGTACAAGCTCTGGTTGTGAATCTTTAATAAGCTCATATAGAGGACGCAGTTTATCAGAAATATCTTTCATCATAACATAGTGTTTACTTTTTATTAATTCATTAATTAACTCTTGTGGAAGTTCAATTACTGTTTCAATTACACTATTTTCTGTTGAAAGAGATTGCTTTAAACTTTTATCTGCAAATGCTTCATCATACTGTCTTACAACAGATGATGAAACATAGTACAGAAATATAATTTCTTCATTTGTTAAATTAAAATAACTCATTTGTTAAATTTTGGAAATAAACCTTTGTCAACTAAATACTGAGCTATTTCAAGTTCTGAAACCAATGAGTGGATGCTTATATTATTTTTATAAAGATCTTCAACATCTTCATAACCAACTTCAATAAGTTGTTTAACAATTGGAGATTTTGGAAATAGTTTTAATAAAAGACTATCTACTTTATTATATACTATTTCATTTTTCCAGGCTGTTAAGACTTTTTCTACTTCTTTAGCCAGCACTTTAACTCGATATTTTTTAATCAAAGGTAAGTTATTTATCTCAAATCTAGTCATATGACTTTTTGCATAAACTAGGTCATTAAAAATCTCTCTTTGCTCTGGAGATAAAAAATCTTTCTTAATGTGTGTTGCTTTTGCGCCTTTGAAGGTTTTGCCAAATAAAGTGATTTCTCTGGTAGGACTGTTTTTAGGAATAACGTAAGTGAAATGTTTAGAAGTGTCATGGTAATTAACAGTGATTTTGTTTTTACTCACTGTTATAGACTTGTTTTCTTTTTTCATGATGATGAAAATTTTGAGGTTGGTTATGAAATACAAAAAGGGGATACTACTACGTATCCCCTCATTTGTTTGTATAATGATAGGTTAATTACACTTTATGATTTCCTCATTCTTCTTCTGGTATATAGTCTATAGAATCATCTATTTCTTCAATTATTGATTCTGAGGGTATAATAGAAATATCATCTAATTCAAAAAAAGATGGAGAACTTTCTAAAATCGATCCAAAAAAAGGATTTTCTATAGCATCTCCATAATTAATTGATATTAAATACTCAAACTCCTCATCTGTCATTTCTAAATATTGTTCTAATGACAATTCTATAACTTTACCTGTAGGTAAATTGTATAACATATACTCATATTCTATACGAATCTACTTATAATTATTTAAATATTAATAGATTATATAATTATTAATATAGTATACAGCTATAAAAATTAATTCTGAGGTTTATCTTTTCTCATGTTATATATCTTTCTTTTATAATAAGAGTTTGTTTTATTTATTTGCTCTTGTTTTTCTAATATTTGTTTTTTAAGCTCCTCATTTTCTTTTGTTGCTGTTTTTAATGCTTCTGAGCAATTTTTACATAATAATTTTTTTAATAAATTCATGTTTTTAAGTTAATTTAAAGTTTAATTAAAAATATAAACCCCTGTAGAAACAGAGGGTTTTACCTTTGAAGATTTTAGTCTTCCAACCATAGTTGGTCGTGGACCTGCAGGGAATCGAACCCTGGTCCAAACAGATCATCTACACCACCATTCTTACATGCTTAGTACTGTGTTACCACTGCACCGTAAGGGAACTAACTAATGGTTTAGAAGCCACCAGCTCCACCACCTGGTTTATTAGTATAACTCCAGGAAACTATTACTTGCTTTCTTTTTACATCATATAGTCTTGGATGGTCAGTGTCTAAAGAAGACCTTTAGTCTTTACATGCTATTTTCTGTTGCAAAGCATAGCTGCTCCTCTGATTAAGCTAATTCAAGCTCAGCACCAGACAGTTCTGCAAGCAGACTATCAATAGTGTACTCAGAAAGTTCAACGTTAGTGTTGTCCTTTAATTTTAACCAATTGGTTTGAGTATTGGCTACCTCTTGCATGTGATGATGTCTACTTTCTGCTGTCAATACCAGTCAGGCCCATAAAATTAGTCAAGATGGGTCATTCTCCCATACACTCTGTCCAGGTTTGCAACCCTTTACAATGACAGGCTCTATTATGTTGGAGCTACTTGACTAATCAAAGATACGAAAAAATTTATCATCCTATTTTATTCAACTACAGATGATGTGGCTGTCCCCTTACAGAATCTCTTGTTAAGACCGCAAATGGTCTAGTATAGATTCTTGTAACCCAATTACATTAGGAGGGTTAGAAATAGATTGTTTGAGCGAACCCCAGGTAATCACCCTGACCCTTTACCGCCCCACTAAGGGTGAACTGACCAATGTGGTTGCTACACCACTTCTCATCATCCAACACTGTATTGCTACAATGTGCTTTGAAGCCATCTCCGCTGGTGAGACTATGCAGAGCTACCTGCAACGTATCTTTAAAAAGGTAATTTTTCTTCTGATGTCCAATCTGTAGGCATAGGGTCGTCATCCTGATAATTATCTTCAACAGATTTTGTTATTTTTTTCCAATTTTCTGTAATTTCTTCAATAGTAGCGTGTCTTATATCAAAAGTGTCACTAGAAGCAATATTACCATCAATATCTATTTTTACATGCCAACTATAATCATAACCATATCTATTATCATCTTTACACTCTTCTCCTTGTCTAAGGTTCTGACATAAATAAACTACAGTATTATCTTTTACAAATATTCTACCAAAAATATCATCTTCTCCTTGAACTTCAGATTCATATTCCTGTTCTTCATCAACATAATTAAATGGAATGGTAGCTACAATGTAATCACCTGAAAAGAATATTTGACCATTTATACATATACGCATATTATTCTTTTTTAGACTTTTTAACTAATTCTAATGCTTGCTTATGACCATTAAGTGCATTGTTATATGTGGTATATCTCACTTGATACTGATCATACGGTCCCTCAAATATCATAGTCTCAAATAAAACAGGCTCATGATTTAAAGAATCTGACCAAGAATGGTCAAGTCCAAGAAAAACAGTAGATACAAAGACACCATTGTCTAATCTATCTTGTTGTACTATTTTCATGGACATATCTTCATACACTTTGAGCCCTTCTTCTAATGAAACTTCATAAGGGTTTTTATTTTCATCCAGTAAATAATGTCTTGGCATAAAAAAAATTTAAAAAAAAGAAGGAGCTTTAACACTCCTTCTTTCCTATTTTCTCAAAAATCTGATTAACCGTGTCTATAGGACCAACACCATTTAGTCCAATGACAGCAGTATAACCATAATTGTTTTTGTTTTTTATGGTAGATTCATCCATCGGGCGACCTAGTCCACCATTAACTTCATACTTAGATGAAATCCAGGACATAAACATACTCTCTCTGTATGAACCTAGACAAAATACAGGGGCAAATGTAGTCCAGTTGAATCTTTCCTGTGCAGATTTTATCTTAACATGGGTTATAGTGTATTGAAACTCATCATCACAATCATGACAACCATTTACAAATGCGGTGTAATAAACTTCAGTGGAAATACCAGCTGTTTCCAATGCATAAATGGTGGGTATAGCTGTCTGTGCAACCTTTCTAAATGCTTCTTGGTTAACACTTGCTGACCCACATATATTTATGGCAATCTTTACCACTGGTTTTCTAGAATTTTTATACACTCCAAAATACCTATCCTCTCCACTAATAGCTTTAGATACATTAAGTCTAAACCCGTGATCTTCAAACTTGATTCTTTTACGATAGGTGAGAGCCTGTCTGATAAGTTTTTTATATGAACCATCTGCCATAGTTTTTTTTACAGCTTCAGCACACATAGTTTTACCTTTAGATGGGTCAAATCTCACTTCATAATACTTTTTCTTAGTTTTTTCATCACCATATCGCCATCCATCTGATGAATCTAACAATTGTCTTCTTTCATCATCATTATCAGAATACATATCAGCTGGTGGATTAGTAGGATCGGTGAGAGTAAAGAACTCATGTAAGTTTTCATACACAATATGATAGGTGTCATCTTTTACAAACCTTTTCATGATTGATAGTTTTAAATTTTTAAAAAATAAGGGAGAGACTAATCCCTCCCTTTTGTATTTACAACCCAACCACCCTTTCAAACTTCTTCTGTAATGCTTCATCCCAATGAGCACTAATCATACTAACAACATCCTTTTTGGTGAAGTTATTGAACAGAAGCACAGATGCATCATAAATTGATCTAGTAGAAAACTTTTCTCCTTCGACATTAGTGTTTATGAAATTTCTAACATTCATAAACCAATCATAATGTTCACCAGAAAGTGATCTTTCTATGTTTTCATCATAGTCAATCATGATACGACACAGCTTAAACCTGTCAAGAAATGCCATATCCTGCATCTCTCTACCCTGATACTCTACAGAACCTGATCCCCAAGTGTTACCTGCAAGGATACAATAGAAATCCTTATGCTTTTTAGCTATAGGGTTTTCCATTCTGTTAGGTACAGAGATCTGACCAGTGCGGTCAAATGCAGCATTCAATACAACAGCAATAGATGGACTCATAGCATCATACTCATCTATCAGAAATACACCGCCATTCTCATAGAAATCTAGGAACTGACTGGTGACATAACCATTTAGATTAGCAAAACCTACAAGTTCTGACTTGCTCGCCTCCATATTACAGGAGAAAGATCCATACCTCAAGCTCATTGTAATAGCTGCCTGTTTAGCAAGTGTTGATTTACCTGAACCTGTGGGTCCTACAATCATAGCTTGTTTAAACAATGACAAAAAGCTAATTAGTTTAGGAAGTTCTGCGTGTGCTGTAGGATCTTCCACATGAGCTTTAGGTTCACCATTTAAAAGAATGGTGGTCCTTTTGCTTTCCAGGTAGGAATCAATGATTCTTTGTTTTACTCCTAGAAAGTCTTCTGTAACTCTGTCTACGCACTCTTTCTTTAGATCTTCTGTAATCTTAGTGCGCTCTTTACCAATGACATCTGTTAGAATGCCATGTAATTTTTCATGACGTAATTTATACATCACTAACTTGTCCACCCTTTCTTGGATGGCATTTTCAGGTAGAAGGACCTGGAAGCCTTGAGAAGCGTTACTCATCTTCTGTGTTGTTTTTGGGTTATAAATAAAAATTGGTTGCTAAATAGAAAAATGGGAGAAACACTATAACATAATGTTTCCCCCGTTATTTGTTTTAGACACAAGTTAAGAGCTGCCCACGCTGCCCACTATATTACACTGTTGCAGAAATATAAGAATGACCTGTCCCTGGATATCACAGGGTTATTATTCATCACAGTATTTCTGGGAAGTCTTTAAGCGCATATGCACTGTCAGATTTGTCTGTGTGGGGAGGTGCTAGTCACACAAGCATTTCCTCCTTGTTGCTATGGTGGGAATCGAACCCACATTCTGGACATTAAGTCTTGCCTTACCAAATAGGCTACATAGCAAACCTACCTCTGTCTTATGGTTATTTTTGGAAGTATAGCACAAGACTATTATTACCTCCTTCATTCCTTATTTCCCACTTGCTAATAGGGATGACAAATTCATTTTTTGTAACCTTTGCAGATGTAGTTCCTAGTTTCCTAGAACTTCTTTTAACCTTTCTTTTAGCATATACAAATGCTCTCACAGCAGATGCATTTCTTTTATACTTTACACAAAACTGCTTAAGGTTTTCATCTGTAGGAGCTTGTTCTTTACTAATAAAAGGCTTTAATTCATTTGCCTCATTCTTACTGTAGAATCTAATCATTTTTTTCATCTTTGAAATTTTGACGGGTTATTGTAATCATGTTACTTTTATCTCTATACTGATAACAGAGATAGGTTTTACTAGGGAATACCACTTTATGCAGTGTATAATCCTTTGTATTTTGGACATTTAGTTCTATATGCGGTTTTTCTCTGCTCACTAATTTAGAAAATATAGACAGAGTTTTCTGGACACCTACTGGTCTAATTGCTAGAGTGATGATGGAGTTTTCTATAAACTTCTTGATATGCTTTTTAACAAGTAGAATACTACAGTCAAAATCAAGATCATATAATGTATCTTTTTCATTTGCTGGAGCATTATAAATGTCTGTATTTTGGACACGGGTCTTAACATTAAACGATGCTTTATAGTCTAACATTTGCAATAACAACTGCATTGGGTGAGATTCGTAGATGTCTACTACCTGTATTCCCATTTGTTTTATAAACTTTAAATAGTTGTTAATGTTAGGACCCGCTAATCCAATAAGTTTATTTTTTCCCTTTATAGCCTGTTTAAACACCAGGGATTGAACTACTCTTTTCTTTGGTGAATGAGTGTAATCAGTCTTGATCATCTTTAGGTTTATCCTTCATAATTTTTAGTAAATCAGTAAGAGATTTTATAGCATCCGATGCGTCATCAACTTTGTTAGTAAATGTTTCAATACCTTCTCTTAATACTTTGCTAACAATTAATGGATAAAATCCTTCAATATCTGATGCATTATTCAATACATACTCTACAGCATTGCTCAGATAGTAGTTATCTTTTAATAATGCATTTTTAGTTGCTTCAGAGAATATTTCAGCAATTTTTTTAGCATTTTCATGACTCAAATTAATACTTCCGAATAGGTCATCACGCTTGTGGTTAAAATTGTAAACTTTTCTGTAATCTCCCATAGTATCATCACTTGGTAAATTACTAGAAATCCAAATTAAATCTTCGCTGTTTAGATTTACATCGGAGGTTAGTAAAGCCTCCATTACTTTTTGTTTTTTGCTCATGGCAATTTTTAATTTAAAAATGGGGAATATTGTTACCAGGTTTGCTGGGGTAGGTTTGAAGTTTACCTACCAGAACTGCCATTGTTAGTGAAGTTAAAATGGTCAAAACCCTCTATACTTAAAATTTATAAACTGGCGGTAAATATAAAAAATACTGCAATTAATAGTACTCCAATTAGAATAATCAATCCCATTGTTTCGACTTCATTTTGCAGATTTTTATCTTTTCTTGGTTCCAACATTATAGTAATTACTCCTACAGATATACACAACATCATATAAATGAGACATTCCTTCATTTTATCAGAATAATATGAATAGATCACTCCTATAAATGTTAAAATTGTAATAGCAAAATACCAAACATAAAAAAATTTTCTCATATACTTTTTTTAATGGTTAAAAAATAGCCCCCCAAGATTTCTCTTAAGGGGCTCGTCAACACACACAAAACTAAAATCTTACGCCTCTCTTGCGCATTCCTTCTCCAGTGATACTGTGAGAATTGCCTTTGCATCCATACCCTCCTCTAAAACAAGAGGATAGAGTTATAGATGCAAGTATAGCTAGAATGATTACTTTTTTCATAGCTCTACAAGTTGCTTTTTGGGGTGATTAATTGCATCTATCCAACCTATAATTATCTTTTTAAGGCTTTCAGATACGTTGCTATTATGAATGCCCTGTAGTTGGTTGAACTCTATTTTATTTCCATCAACTGTGACACCTAATGTAGCTGTCTCATTGTTTATATCAATGTGATAGGCTTGATAGTTGCCATACTGTATAGGATTCCAATAGTTGGTGTATATACAGTGATTCATCATTTTACCTTCCATCCACACTTTCTTCTGTGAATCTAACAGTGTCATACCATTTAATAGTTCAAACCTTTTTATGGACTGAATTGGTTTATCATCAATGTTTTCTCCCTCCATATTCATAATTTCTCTGGTCCATTCTGTATGTTCTGACTTCATTCTTTTCTCAGACCATAAGAAATCTATTTTCCTATTTAGTATAAGGGCTTGTTTTATAAGATCGGTCCAAAGGAAATTAATATGGTCAGTTTGTAAACATTTCTCTATGAAGTGATTAGGATCTTTTGCCACTTCAAATGCTGTAAACATTGTATATCTATCTACAATACCATTTATTGTACTACCGCTCACTATAAGATCATTAAACAGTTTAGGGCTGACATTCTTAATTCTCATTACTTTAAGATAGGCTTTACAGAAGTCAATTGGATTGGTGATGTCTTTTCTTAACATCTTCTCAAATAGTCCTTTAGTGAGAAAAGATTGATATCTGTAGCTACACCATTCCATTCCTAAATGTTTTAATATAGAGGTGAGGTCAACAAGTTCTTTTATATTTTTACCCCACCATATCTTCAGCTTTCTATTTTCAAATGTAAACCCTAGTTTATTGCTTTGCACTACGTAATAGGACTTACCATTCCTTTTTGCTTTAAGGATTTGTGAAGAATAGTAGAGAGTGTCACCCTTATAGGATAGGTTAGCTCTTCTAAAGGCTCTGCCTTGTATTCTATTAAAATACAGAAAGTTTTTGTATGGTCCAGGTTCCATTGCTAGGAATTGGGACAGTTCTTGGTCTGGAGTTTCTATGGGTATTACCTTGTCCATATACTATTTTTTTATGTGTGTATAAACTAATTCAAAAACTCGTAGAGAGAACAACCCAAACGTGCATATTTACTACAGTTGACGATTGTTCTCTCCCAGGAGTTTGTTCCCTTTGCACATAGATGTAATAATGTGGTTATTTTGTTATATCCCACTATCCTCCGTCTTGACTATGAATTGGTTTAGGATATTACATCTAATGCATTAGGAATACATTACGGCTGACTAGGCCAAAGGTTGGGACTCACATCTCTAAAGTCAATCAAGAGAATGCCACTTGCTTGTGTTACATAAAATTAGCCACTTAAACGTATGGCTTGGACAGTACACTATGGACGTCCTTACGGCTTTGTTATTTACCTTAAGCTAATAGCATTGTTGTTCACCTTATGCTTAGTGCCTACTTTCCCTATGATGTTCAGTACTTAGGATAAAAAAGGACATACATTTCTCATGTATGAGATTAGGCCGTCTACTATATTGCTCTTATACAGTAAGTGGACTACACCACCATATGACCGACCTTTTATCTCCTTTTAGAGCAGAATTGGGTTCTAGACCCCAATATTGTCCCTCTGCACTCAGATGTAATACTTATTTGGACCTATGTACATATGTACGCCAAAGCTTCTCTTTATACAGAAGCCCATCATCTTACGATGTTGTAGTTTGTATTACATCTGCTATCCCTTGTGAGCTGATTAACTGATAATATATAACCTGAGATTTTAACTCAAACTATTATTACCCTTCTGTTAATCAGGTGGTTTCACACATCTTACTACTAACTGATAGTCCATTGCTGGATGATAAGTTTCGCAAGAAGTGTTTATATCCACGATAGATGTGTGCATTAGGAATATGTTAAAATAGATTGTTCGCTTAAAGGGTTTCTTGTCTCCCTATAGCTTTAAACCCAAAGTCCATCACCATAAATATTTCATCAGTGTCATCGTTCTGTATGAAATCACCTACGCTGGTGGATCTTGATTCCATATCACCATTCCATCCTTCTTCATCAAGGTTTTGGGTTTTCATATAGGCATCTTGCAGCGACTCTGCATTTATAGATCCCTCATATGTACGTTCTTGGTCTATATCCTCACTAAATGTGGGATTGACACAGTGGTAAATGTTCCAAATCATGCTTGCATCCCTCCTTTTAGTTTGTTTATTTCTGACTGCTGTCTCCACATTATATATGCGGATGCTGCCATTATGATTAATACAATTGTTAATGACCCCATTATCACCATTTTAGGTGTGATGTGGTCCATCAGATGAAACTTGTGACATCTGGTTGCGGTGGTGTGGTGAAGAATTTTCTTCATTTTTTTTTGGTTTGTGTGTTATAAAATATTTGTCAAATCAGTTATTAGAATGTCTATAAATAATCAATAGAAATAGGGAGAAGACTCGCTCCTCCCTATCATTGTGGTCTTTAGCGACTAGACAAT
>Ga0214917_10006954_pt1 | contig 11603 bp, 12 predicted proteins | sample LL_1208_BB_MetaG_FD_177983 | JGI IMG/M metagenome (GOLD analysis project Ga0214917, IMG submission 177983) | Freshwater microbial communities from Lake Lanier, Atlanta, Georgia, United States - LL_1208_BB | ecosystem: Environmental > Aquatic > Freshwater > Lake | place: USA: Georgia | collected...
GCAGCGCCCGCGACATCCGCAGCCAGCCCATCCCGCGTTCCGTGGTCCCGTAGACATGGCGGTCATGGCGGGCAGAAGGGGCGTATGCGTGGAACCAGTCGGGCTCGACCAGCAGAATCGAGCCGCCGGGCCGCAGCGCGGCGTGGCAATGCCGCAGCACCAGGGTCTCGTCCTGGCAATGGTGCAGGGCGTCGAAGATGAGCACGCTGTCGAAACCGTCGCCGAGATCGAAGCCCGCCTGCATGTCCGCCTCGACGAGTGCAATCTGCAGGCCGTAGCGGGCGGCGTTGTCGCTGGCGATCGCGAGCATGTCGGGCGATATGTCGGCAGCGGTGACCTCCAGCCCGCGGCCGGCGAGAAACACCGATGTCCAGCCCGGGCCGCAGCCGAGATCGAGGACTTTCGGGCCGAAAGAACGCTTCGACAAAACCTCCGTTACCGCGCCCCATCTTTGCACGAATGACGGGTCTATGAAGCCCTTGGTCAATTGGAAGTCGACGAACGATCGCCCTCGCTTGGCTGTCCCGTTCTGAACATAAGCCCGCTCGGCAGCAGCCGTATCGGACGCGGAGGGCAGCGAGCCAGGGAGATTGGTCATCGAAAATCCTGACGCAGCTGAGGCTGATGTATTTTTGTTTGGTTAAGTCGATTGTACACGTCTGTTTGGTGCCACTCACGGCAAGATCGGCTGTCGGCGGCGGGCCGCTAGCCGGCCACGATGCCGATCCCGGGCAGCGCCTTTGGGCCCACGTCCCAGGTCTACTCAACGGGCGCTCAACTCTCGTAGCGAGACGGCGATCAAGACCGGCCTTCCATCCGCTCCAAGAGCCGGTCGCGATCGGTGATGTCCACCCCGGGCAGCGTGCGGCCCCGGTGGGTTTTCCAGGCGAGCCGGTAGGGCTTGGCGGCGGCAGGCAGCCGTGCCAGGCATGCCGCCAGTGCGCGCTCCACGAACGCCGTGAGGGTGGTGCCATTCTCGGCGGCGCGCCGCCGGGCGGCCGCGAGCAGGCGGTCGTCAATGGCGATCTTCGTCCTCATGCATATCTCCGAACGCCGCGTGCAGCACGATGTCAATCGTAGAGCCAGGAACACTGTTTGCGGCGCCCCGTCAAGGCCAAAACGCTCGCTATTCCCGGCCGCAGCCCGACTCATGGATTCTGAATCGACGCCCGGCATAATGAGTGTCACTCGCCCGCCGAGCCCTGGTTTCCGCCGCAATTGGCCGTGGAACGTGGGTCGCCGGACGACCGCATCGGGTGCCACCCACGGGAACGGAGTGCGCGCTGAGGCTGCCTCTCGGTGAACCCAATCCGATGAGCCTACACTGAAGAGCAAAAAAGTGCTAAGCGGCCGCGCACTGAACCATCATGTCATCGAGAGGGAACGGGGATTTCGCCCAGTTTCAATCGGTGAACTATGGCAGTATCGCGAACTCATATGGCTCCTAGCGGCGAGGGACCTCAAGACGCGTTACCGCCAAAGCCTTCTCGGCATTGCTTGGTCAGTCCTGCAACCCCTGTTTACGCTCGGAATCTTTCTTGCATTTTTTAGTCTCGTCGGCCGGCCAACCACGACAACCGAAGTCCCGCTCGCAATGTCGTTGCTCTGCGGGATCATTCTCTGGAATTATTTCGCCTCTGTGCTGTCGTCGGCCGCGAACGCCCTCCCCGCAAACGCACACCTGATCACGAAAGTCTATTGCCCGAGGCTTGTTTTCCCGCTCGCATCCTTAGTCGTCGCGTTGGCGGACTTACTAGTAGCACTCGCAGTCCTCGGCCTAATGATGACCCTGTACACACTACCTCCGCTGCCTTCTCTCCTGCTCACACCCATTTTCGTCTTATTGACATCCTTCGTGGCTTTGGCTGGAGGGCTACTGATCAGTGCCCTTAGCGTACGGTGGCGAGATGTACGCTTCACCATACCTGTGCTACTGCAGGCCGGTTTTTTCGCGAGCCCTGTTGTCTACGAAACAAAAACTCTAATCCCCATCGCCTATCAACAACTGTACTGCCTGAATCCAATGGCGGGCTGCATCGAGGGCTTTCGCTGGACCGTGCTCGGCGGGGCACGATTCCACTGGGGAATGCTTGCGGCATCCGCGCCACTGTCGCTCGTTATTCTTCTGATAGCGTTGGTTCTCTTTAGACGTGTTGAACGAACGCTACCAGACTACTTGTAAGAGCCTTTACGGACATGCCTGTGGCTGCCCGTCCCGTAACGCGTCCCGACGGGCACCCGCCGCGATTCGACAGTCGCTCAAAGGATGCTTCCCCGGTGCAACTGCAACACCCACAACTTTTCCGGTGGCGATTCTTTTAGGGCGCAGCGCGAGTACTCATGAATGACACTTCGATTCGCGCCGAACGGCTCAGTAAGCGATACACTAGCCAGAGGCGACAACGCCGCTGGTCGGATTGGATCGGCACTTCCGTAAAACCGCTTGGCGACGGTGGTATTGCCACATTTGGCACTGCCGAGGCGCAGCCGGAGAGTTTTTGGGCGCTGCTGGATGTGTCCTTCGAAATCAAGCGTGGCGAAGTCGTAGGTATTATCGGTCGCAATGGTTCCGGTAAAAGTACGCTTCTGAAGTTACTGTCTCGCATCACTGAGCCTACCTCCGGACGGGCGGACATCTACGGACGAGTCGGCTCCCTACTCGAGGTAGGCACGGGTTTTCACCCTGACTTAACCGGAAGGGAAAATGTATTTCTTAGCGGGGCTTTACTCGGAATGAGCCGAGCTGACATTAAGCTCCGATTCGACGAGATTGTCGCGTTTGCTGAGCTAGGTAAGTTCATTGACATGCCAGTAAAGTACTATTCTAGCGGCATGTACGTGCGCTTAGCGTTCTCTGTGGCAGCACACTTAGAACCGGATATTTTGATTGTTGATGAAGTCCTTGGGGTAGGCGACTCCGCGTTTCAACAGAAGTCATTGGACAAGATGCATGACCTCGTCGTTGACGGCAACCGCACAGTTATCATAGTCAGCCATAGCCTGGCAACTTTAAGCAGTCTTTGCGATAACGCCATATATTTGCACCAGGGCTGCAATATAGGAGCGGGGCCAGCCTGCGATGTGTTGAGAGCCTATCAACACGACTGCAACCTCGTAGAACGAGAGCAGAAAATGCTATGGCAAGGTACTGCCGGCGACAACGACATCACCCTTTTGCGTACATGGGCGCGCTCCCTTGGCGACGAAGAAGCCATTAGCGCAGAAAGTATTATTGAGATCGGGGCTGAGCTCGATCTTTCACATCCAATAGCCCACCTAATATTCGGGATTAGAATTTTCTCCGAATTTGGAGACCCGATCATATATTCGCTCTACGATGACAACTCGCTGCATACTGACGAGTGTATCCCCGCCGGACGTCTAATGCACCGTTGGCGCATTCCCGCCCGTACGCTGGCCGCAGGCCGTTACCGAATTGATTTTGCGATAGGAATCCATGGCACAAAGAAAGTGGTCCAGGATGGCGACGGCACGCTTTCCATAACTGTCGAGCCCTCTCCGCAGTTTGCGAATAAATTCGCTGTTGGCCACCGCCGCGGCTTTAGTTCGTTGTTGCGGCCTGATTGGCATGTCGCCCACGACCAGTAAGCACCTGTTATAACCACGCCACATGAGGACAAATATCTGTGAAGACGTTTATTGAGTCCAGTGAATGGCTGCAAAGAGTGCTAACACTTCGAGATAAGTGTCTTGGAATATCGGCGTTACGCTCTGAGATATTGGCACTGCGGACTGACATTAGTGGGCTCCACACAGACGCTGTCGAGCTGAAAGCTGAGACTTCGCTCATGCGCAACAATCTGGAGAGCCTTGCTGACACCAACGGCAAAACCGCTCGCGAGTTTCGAGCGTTCGCCCGTGCCGCTGAGCGGCAGATTGCCGCCGTTCGAAAACTTGATTCTATTACCCTGCAAGACAAAGGATGCTCCGGACACACTCGGGAAACACTGATTTTCCTGCACATTCCAAAGACTGGTGGGACGTCGTTAGATTCTGGTTACATGCAACCTTGTTTTTCCGACGCTCAACGCCTTTGTGAAACTGACCTATTTGAGAACGATGTGCCAGTCCGCCGTCACGTATTTTCTGAGACTGAGCGCATCTCGCGTATATTCCGCATTCCATATTGGGAGGTTTTCCGGATGTATATCGACTCCGGACTTATACCGACCAATTTGAGCTACTATGCGGGCCACCTTTGCTTTGGTGTACACCGCGCACTCCCTACGCCCTCTCGCTACATCACCGTAATTCGCGATCCGGTAGACCGTACAGTCTCGCAATTTCGGCTGTGGTTTTCGCTAGGCGCGATACAGTGCTCATTGCGCGACTTTCTACGATCCGGAGCGCACGAGGTCGATAACTATCAGGTCCGGTGCCTGTGCGTTGATGGCTGGGTGCGCGATCACTGTACACAAGATATGCTTGAGGAGGCCCGCGATAACCTCGCGCGCCACTTTATCTATGGCGTGACTGAAGAAATATCGAGGCTGCTCACACGTATCCGCGCGGAGACCGGCCTTGACATACCAGATGCGACGAACGAGGTACGTCACCTTAACAAAACTGTTGTGGGCGAACGTGTGCATTGCGGCCAAGGCGCTGTGTTCCAAGACTCTAGCCACCTAGTTTGCAATGCCGATCTCACGCAATTACGAGAAATGAATGTGTTTGACACTGCGTTACATGCCTTCGCAGCGAAACAACGCGGTTCGTAACAAGACCTCGGTCAAGCCGGCACCGCAACAATCCGTCCGTTTTTGTCCAAGCAACGACCGGGAACGTCCAACGTGTCCAACTGAGCGAGCCGTTGCGTGACTGCCATTTCCTCATCTTTACTCAGCGTGGTCGTGCAGGGGCCAGTCGTCGCTGACACACGCCAGGTAGGCGAGTTGGGCTTAACGGCGTCTTGCATTCGCAGTGTACGAAGCCACCTGCCCAAAGCAGAGGTCATTCTCTCAACTTTTCACGGGCAAGATTTGCGCTATTGCGACGCGGACCATATTGTCACCGTTGAAGATCCCGGCGCACTGTTAATACGTGATCAGCCGCCGACGTACAACAACATAAATCGCCAAATTGCTTCAACTCTAGCCGGCCTAAAAATCGCCACACGTCCGTATGCGCTAAAGCTCCGCAGTGACATGAGGGTCGTTGGTGATGGCTTTCTGAGGTACCTCGGGCTTTTTCGCGCGCGGTGCAGCTCTTACAAGGTCTTTCACGAACGACTGATTGGGTGCACACAGTTTTCCTCTAACGTCCGCCACCGTGGTAGTCTCGCTTATCACCCCAGCGATTGGTTCTTTGCCGGCACTCTTGACGACTTATTAAAACTGTGGGACATACCGTTTGCCCCCGAGCCCGCCACTAGTCGCTTTTTTGACTCTCACGATCGACCCGCTCCAGATCCTGACCCAAGTTTTTGTGGAAGATGTACGCCCGAACAATACATATGGACCGAATGCCTGAAGAAGTTCGCAGACTGCACATTTCGGCATCTTTGGCATCTCACTGACCAGGATCTTCTGTTGTCGGAGCTCTCGATTGCCAACAACTTTGTGTTACTTGAGCCGTTGCAGGCCGGAATCCTATTCGTTAAATACCAACAGCCCGATTGCTTTTTTACAACTACATATTCTTATGGGGAGTGGTTGGAATTGTATCGTACTTACTGTAACCCCCAGGCACAGCGGATTACTGACTGGGGTTTATATCACCGCGACCGCATGTTCAGCAAGTTATATCGCAATGATTCCAGAGCACGATCCGCTTACGCGCTGTACTGTAGAGTAATGGCGAGCCGCGACGCCGGAGAGTCTACTATCTTTGACAGTTGCCCGTCCCCATACTTTCTACGTGAAACATGCCCGTGGAGATGCGAGACTGATACTTAATGGTTAGCGACACGCGCGGTCAGTGGGCGTCCGTTGGGTTTAGGCGAGGCCTGCCCGCGCTCGGTCGCTAATTCGCTGACCCTGGTTCCGCGGCACGCGGGCCGGTAAGGTCTCTCCAACGTTAGCCGTCTGTGCACCTGAGATATCCGTTTCCCACACGACGTGGTAGTCGAGCGTCACTTTTTAATGCACATAGAGACTGATGCTTATTAACTCGTGCGACATCAGCGTCGTCGTCCAAGGGCCGATTGCGGGTCGACCAGACGACAAATTGGGAAGCCTCACAAGGCGGTGCCTCGATAGTGTGCGAAGGCACCTTCCAGATGCTGAAATCATATTATCCACATACAACAACTCACCCGTTGATGGCCTACCTTTTGACATTGTGGTACAAAGCGAAGATCCGGGCGGTCACATCCAAAACGACTCCCTAGGGGTATGGAACAACAGCAACCGTCAAATAGTGACGACAATGGCAGGCCTCTCAAAGGCCAGCCGCCCCTTTGTTGTGAAGTACCGCACCGATGTTCTCATGACTGGCTCTGGTTGGACAAAGTACTTTGGAAGGTTTCAAAAGAGGGCTAACGAGTGGCACATTTGTGATGAGCGCCTTCTCGCGTGCACGATATATTCACGGAATCCGGCGTCACCATACTGCTTTCCGCTTCACCCCAGTGACTGGTTTTTCTTCGGATACCGGAACGACGTTACTAAGCTCTGGGACATACCGCTTCAACCAGAACCTGAGACTTCCCGCTACTTTGAAAGCCGCCCACGTCCAACTCCAGACGTGATTTCGACAAACTTAATGCGGTACACCCCTGAGCAGTACCTTTGGGTATCGTTTTTGAGGAAGTATGGCCCGGTCGAGTTTCAGCACTGCCATGATTTTACGCAGGACGCTGTGGCTTTGACCGAACTTACGATTGCCAATAATCTTGTACTTTTAGAGCCACATCAGATACAAATGAAATTTCTAAAGTATCGTATTAGCCAACGCGATTTGAGCACTGTGTACACCCACGGCGATTGGCTGCGTATGTACAAAAAGTACTGCGATTCAAGTATGCGGGTGGGGCCTGACTTCACTAAGCTATTAAGGGCGATCGGTGCGTACGTCTAGCGTTGCACACACGCTGGAACTCGTCGCGAAAACGATTACTGAGAAGCTATGCAGATCCTGAGCCATCGTGGGTTCTGGCAGCCGCAAATTGAGAAAAACTCCATTCAGGCGTTTTATCATTCTTTCGCGCGAGGATTCGGTGTTGAGACGGATATTCGTGACCATTTGGGGGATATCGTTATCTCCCATGATCCTCCCACGGGCGGCGAGTTGCTACTTCATGACTTCTTGGTTCTCCATCGGAAGTTTAATCACGTTGGCACTCTCGCACTAAATGTGAAGGCCGACGGCCTTCACGAGCGGCTGCGGACGGAGTTGGCGGCCTTTCCGCAAGTGAAGGCTTTCGTATTCGACATGAGTGTTCCTGACGCGAGAAGCTACTTGACTGGGAGCATCCCGATTTTTACAAGGCAAAGTGAGCTAGAGCCGATTTGCGCTTTCTACGAGCAGGCGAAGGGTGTGTGGCTTGATGCATTCGATGGCGAATGGTACGACCTTACATGTATTGCAAACCATCTCCGGAACGGCAAACAAGTATGTTTGGTGTCACCCGAGCTGCATGGGCGGAGCCATCATCCGCTTTGGAATCGTTTGGCTGCATCCAATTTGAGTAAATCGGATGACCTATTAATCTGCACCGACCGACCTGAGGACGCCCATAATGCATTCGCCGTATAAACCAGTTGTAAGGGAGGCCGCAAACCCTGGCGGCGGACCTTCCACAGATGCGGCAACTGCATCGATGGTCTTTGATCCCGGTAAGATACAGGCTGTGATCTTCGACATGGACGGCGTTCTGATTGACGCCAAGGATTGGCACTATGAGGCCCTCAACAAGGCGCTCGGGCTCTTCGGATATTCAATCAGTCGTCACGACCACTTGGTGACCTACGACGGCCTGCCGACGCGAAAAAAACTCGAAATGCTCACACGCGAGCGGGGGCTGCCTGCGGGCTTGCACGCTTTTCTGAACGAACTGAAGCAGGTCTACACCGCGGAGTTGGTATCTCTGCATTGCAAGCCTCTTTTCGCCCACGAGTATGCTCTCACTCGATTGAAGGCCGCTGGCTTGCGGCTGGCGGTGGCGTCAAACTCCGTGCGATCCACCGTCGACTCGATGTTGTCCAAGGCACGGCTGCTCCACTACTTCGATACGACGCTGAGCAACGAGGATATTGAGAAAGCAAAACCCGACCCGGAGATCTATCTCAAAGCGATGAACCGGCTCTCGGTGACTCCAGACGCCTGCGTGGTAGTAGAAGATAACCAAAATGGCGTGGTCGCAGCCCAGCGGGCCGGGGCGCACGTACTGATGGTTGATTCCGTGCATGACGTCACCTTTAACGCGATTTGCAGTGAGATTGCTCGCATCGAGGAGAAGCGGCAATGAATTTTTTGATCCCGATGGCCGGGCCGGACGAGGCCTTCAAAGACAGTTTTGCGTTCGGCAAAAGCCTGGCGGAAATCGAGCAACGCCCGGTCATCGAGCACGTGGTTGAACGCCTTTCCGCGTTGCCCGAGGCCAAGTTCGTATTTGTAATTCGCAAGGAAGATGCCCGACGTAATCACCTTGATACTGTTTTGAAACTTCTCTCCCCATCCTGCACGGTCATTATCGCGGAATCTCAGACAGCGGGTGCCGCATGTACCGCCTTACTTGCCATCGAGCACATCGACCCCCACGCACCTTTGGTGATAACGAATGGCGATCAGCTCATTGACGTCGACGTTGGCATGATTCTGGCCAGTTTCTATTCCCGCCAGCTTGATGCAGGCGTGATCGTCTTCGACGCCGTTCATCCTCGGTGGTCGTATGTCAGAGTTGATAGCCAAGGAAATGTAGTAGAAGCAGCTGAGAAAAGGCCAATCAGTCGCAATGCCACCGCGGGCTTTTACTACTTCAAGACTGGCTCCTCGTTCATTACCGCTGCACAACAGATGATCCTCAAGGATGATCACGTCGGGGGCGCCTTCTACGTGTGCCCATGCCTTAATCAGCTTATTCTCTCCAACGCGCGCATTGGCACGCATGTCATTCCACGATCCAGTTACCACTCGTTGGCCACCCCTCGCGGTGTCGACTCGTACCAAGAGCTAATCAGCGGACGTGGAGTTGAGGCTGACTCATGAGGAAAGCACGGCTCTCGGAAATGACGAAGGGGTGGTTTATCGGTAGTTTTACGCCAACCCTGCTCGACACGACCGCTGTTGAGGTCGCAATCAAGCGATACAACGCCGGTGAACGAGAGACCGCACACTATCACAAAATAGCGACCGAGTTTACGGCGATCATTTCCGGGAAAGTCATTATGAATGGCGTTGAGTACGGAGAGGGAGACATTGTCGTGGTCGAACCGCACGAGACAACGGACTTCGAAGCCTGCGTCGAAACGGTCACTGTGGTGGTGAAATGCCCAGGAGCATCCAATGACAAATACACCCGCGGGGACTGATGTTCTGAACATCGTCGTCCCTATGGCTGGCCAAGGGAGTCGCTTTCGAGACGCCGGATACTCTGTGCCGAAACCGGTCATTCCCGTCCGCGGAGTGCCGATGATTGAGGTTGTGATCCGTAATCTGCGGCCTCGGAGGCCGCACCGTTTCATCTTCATCACCCTTCGCGAGATCGTTCAGAATCACGAGGTGGACAAACTACTCAACTCATTGTGTCCGAACTGCACGATTCACTTCCTCGACGAGGTGACCCAGGGGGCGGCGTGCACCGTCCTTACGGTGCGCGCCCTTATCGACACCGCTTCGCCTCTGATGATTGCCAATTGCGACCAATGGGTCGATGCGGACGTCAATTCCTACCTGGACCACCTCGACGCAACGGATTCCGATGGATTGATCATGACAATGTGGGCTGATGATCCGAAATGGTCGTATGTACGGCTAGACGAACGCGGGACACCAACGGAAGTCGTCGAAAAACGGGTCGTTTCGAACGAGGCCACCGTTGGAATCTACAACTTTCGTCACGGGCACGATTTTGTCACTGCTGCCGAGGAAATGATCGCACACGACCTTCGGGTAAACGGCGAATTCTACGTCGCGCCTACCTACAACCACCTGCTGAAGCGTTCAAAGCGGGTCGCCTTGTTCAATGTAGGCGCTGAGTGGAGCGGCATGTATGGCCTCGGTACTCCGGCGGATCTGCAGAAGTTTGAAGAACTCGACGTTGCAACCCGAGCAACCCGCATCATCAGCGATCGGCCATAGTGTGGGGGTCGGACACGGAGAACGTCATGGCCATTGAGTCGGCTCAAGTTTCCGTCGTCGTTGCAGGGCCGATCCCCCGCACCCGTTATCGCGGAGCGAACGCGATCCAGGCTGTGATCGCGAGTGTGAGGAATCACCTGCCTCGCGCGGAACTGATCCTGTCGACCTGGGAGAACGAGGACACCGATGGGCTCGACTACGACGTAGTGGTCAAACAACCAGACCCGGGAGGCTTTGTTCTCCAGCAGCACAACGGGAAGCGCTTCGTCAACAACGTCAATCGGATGATCGCGGCTATCCGCGAAGGAGTCCGTGCCGCTGGCAGACCGCACGTGATGCGACTCCGTTCGGACTGCATACTCACCAACAGCAATTCCCTCTCGCTATTCGGCACCTGGACCATTCCGTGCGGTGACACGACTTTCGTATCCGAGCGGATCCTGGCCTGCACGCTCTACTCCCGCGACCCCACAATCTATTTCCCGAAACACGGATATCTGCCACACCACCCGTCCGATATCTTCCACTTTGGCTACCGTCGGGATATCGAAGCCATGTGGAGCGCACCCCTCGTCACTGCCGATTCCGACAAGTGGCAGTTATTGATCGACAAGGCTAGCGGGACGACCTACCGGTGGTATCGGTATGCGCCCGAGCAGTATGTGTGGCTGAGTTTTGTTCGGAGATATCGAGAGGTGTTGTGCGACCACATTGCGCACAGCCACGCGCGCGCGGCTTCGGAAACCATGCAGTTGTTCGCTGCCAACCTTGTGCTGCTGAGCCCGCGGCAACTTGGGTTTCGGTCGTTGAAACCATGGTTTTTCTGGCGTCACATGCCGGAAACATGTATCACCCACCGTCAGTGGCTGACCACCTATCAACGCTACACCGGCAGTCTTCGGCCCTCGGCTCGCAACCGCGACGTCCAGAAGAGCCTAAATGCCTTTGTTTACTCTGGCATGATCGCGTTGCACGCAGTCGCAGATCGCACGCCAAAATGGCTGAAGCCTCGTTACGTTGTATGAGTAGCCCTCGGAATAACAAGCGATGCGGCTGACCCCGCTCGCGATAGCTCGGAGGACCTTGATCTCGGCACCGTGGGTCTCGAATAAACCGTAAATGGATGACCGCTTGACCCACGCCGCCGTGGTCGTCAACGGCCGGTTTCTCGCGCAGCCCACCACCGGCGTGCAGCGATTCGCCCGCGAGACGCTGCTCGCCCTCGACGCGATGCCGGACTGGAAGGGCGTGCTCGCCATTCCGCGGGATGTGCAGGTCGAGCCCGCCGACGCCGCCACCGTCGGCGGCCTCACGCTCGCCCGCACACGGGTGCAGCGGGTCGG
>Ga0214917_10006955_pt1 | contig 11601 bp, 30 predicted proteins | sample LL_1208_BB_MetaG_FD_177983 | JGI IMG/M metagenome (GOLD analysis project Ga0214917, IMG submission 177983) | Freshwater microbial communities from Lake Lanier, Atlanta, Georgia, United States - LL_1208_BB | ecosystem: Environmental > Aquatic > Freshwater > Lake | place: USA: Georgia | collected...
ACTTCTTTGTTATGGTAAAAAATTCAGCTATTTCCATGTATAATAAAATAAAAAGTGTTATACTACCTACTGCGAGTTAATATGACTTGGATGCAAGAATTCTGGAATAAAATATTCCCTCATCACCCTGATAAAGTTTCGGGTGATTTTGCTGATGTAGTAATTGTTTCTACAGGTAAAAATATTACACATTTAAATCACGTCTTAACTACAATGACTGGGTTATCATCAAGTGAAATTAAGTTCTACACTGAGAAAGTACCCGTAAAAGTATTTTCTGGTCTCCCCAGAGAATCTGCGTTATCTGTCGCACAATCATTAGAAATTACAGGTGCAACAGTTAGATTAGATTTCTATAGTAAGTAAAATGTGTGTTTTTAAAAAAGGTGATCTCGTTGCTCGTAAAATAGACGGTAAAATGTCTATCACGTTACCTTTTCAATTAGTGTATGATGTTTCATATACTGACAAAGAAGACGTACAATTCCTTTACTTATACAACCCTACATATAAAAGATTAGATTGGTGGTTGTCGTTTGAATGGGAATTGATTCAACATGCGTGATAAAACATTTAAGTTAAGAAAATATTTGGGTCAACAAAATCAAAAAATTTATCACCCATCATCAGAAAATCCAATCTTTGAATTAATTCCTGAAGATTCAGATATACCTTATTCTTATACAGAATTTTTAAACAAGCTAGAACAGTACATGAAATTGTTTCCAGGACTGAGAACTGGACAGGCCATGTATAATCTTATCGATGCAATCGACTCTGGCTTTAATGATGATATTACGGGTCTATTATCAGATCCATTTTGGAAAGATGAAAACATACCACAATATGTTATTCTTGCTTTTAAGAGAGGCGTTTTTAAATTTTGACGTGTAATCTCTACATGGTATGATATATTGATTCTATCAACGGAGGATATCATGGATTATGAAGCAGGTTGGGCATGGGCAAGTGATCGTATGATGGATTATTCTCCGAATGAAATTCGTCGAGATGCTGAGGGTGTGTCTAATGAGTTTGATGATCCTGATGCATTTTATGAAGGCGCTCTAGATTGCATTGAGAAGCTTAAAGAAAAACTTGTTTTTTAACGTTTCTCTTAGAGAAAAATTTTTTATCATGCAATCTTTATCTGATATGATATACTAGATTTATCAACGGAGGCAATTATGGCAATGCAAGGATGTGACCCGGAAGCGTCAACTGAAATTTCTCACCAACTTGAACAGGAATTGTTGGCTGATGAGGAATTTTATCTCGCAGTTAAAAAAGGTCATGTAAAGAACGCCGCGGCCCGTGCAGCAATGATTCTTTGGGATATGTTGGATGAAAGCAGTGTGTAAACTTTGCGTGGTATGATATATTAGATTTATCAACGGAGGATACAATGTCGAAATCCATTACGTTCTATGAAATCCTTGACCGCAATGAGTTTATGAGTGAGGAGAATGTTAATTGGGTGAGGAATGTATTGAATGAGGGTGAGATTAAGTGGGGTGATAGTGGTGTAAAGAAGGTGATGGAATGGTTGTGGAAGGAATACAATTATAGTCTTGAACAGGATTCAAATCACTCAAATCCTAATTTGGTTGAAATTGATGATGTAATCTATAGTAGGATGGAAGGTGGAGTGGTAGCGTTGGGTTATAGTTTTGATCCATTCCTTGATGAATTGGATTATGAATTGGAACAAATCCATGAAAATCATGGCGTAGACCTGATTAAATTGGTTGAAAATTATTTCTGTGAGTAATCCTAAGGGGACCTTCGTGGTCCCCTTTTTTTTATTTTTCTTGTGTATTCTTTGCATTGTATGATATATTAAATCCATGGCAAGTTACAAAGTTGTATACAACTCAACATACGGTGGGTTTTCACTCTCTGACTTGGCAATCAGTCTTCTGAAAGAACGAAGAATTGATGACCCGTATGATCTTCCACGACATCATCCAGAACTTGTAGCAGTTGTTGATCTCTTGTCAAAGAAGTCCCATGGGGAGACGTTTACTAATCTTAAAATTGCAGTGGTAGAAGGTCCATATATCATTCATGATTATGATGGTCTGGAAACTGTTTTGCAACCACGTGATATGGATTGGATTAATCCAGAAAAATATTAACTTAGCTTATGCAAACCCAAAAATAAAGGATATAATAGAAACATGAATAAGTACACCGTAGCATATGTAGTCCGCAATCCATCTCGTCACTTCCTCGGTAAGGGTTGGAATAGTCTAAGCACTGCCCGAGTGTTTGAAAACTTCTATGAGGCAAGTGCTGTTAGTGAGCGTTATAGTGGTGCAGAAGTACGTCCAATCCTTCTAAAGATTCGTAAGCGTTGATGTAAACTTCATCACCAAGTGATATAGTGTTGTCATGAAGGTAAAGACAGAAATCGCTGCAAACGTCTGGAAGATTGTCGTCAAGATTGGGGACACAGTTACTTCCGGTCAGGAACTCATGATCTTGGAGTCCATGAAAATGGAAATTCCAGTTGAAGCACCCTGTGATGGTGTAGTCAAGGCAATCATGATCAATGAAGGTGATGCAGTTGATGATGGTCAGGAGGTTGTTGAACTTGAATAATTCACTCCACGATGCCCGGATTCAGTACTATTACGATAAGCAGGATGCCTGTATCGATGACCTGACGAAAGCCCATTTAAAGTTATACGAAGAGTTCAGGGGTAGAGGCTTTGAAGACAACGAAGAGTTAGACCTCTTTCATAAAGTCTACAAGCTTATCAAAAATACGCTTATAAATGATGGTCTTGTGTAAAGAATGGTAATATAGTGTATATTTAGCAGAGTGGATATCTCATCAGCAATCACATTCTCAATCAATATGATGATTGCCTATGGGATTGTTCTTTGGATACAATACTCTTCATGGGCAAAGATAAAATCAGAGTTCACTGAACTAGAGAAAAAGACAACACAATTAGAAAAACTTATTGAAGACATCAGAAAAGAAAATTCTGAACTTAAAAAGCAACAGCATAGAATACCAGTAACACCCGAAAATAAACCCAGCATCTATCCGGGTAAATGGTAAGAAAGAGATCTAACGGTCTCTTTCTTTTTTGTGTCATGCTTGCCTGCTGTGTGTCATGCATGTATATATAAGATATGACAATCTTATTATTTTTGTTCGGTACAATCTACTTAGCACTTGGCTTTGTAATTTTTATTGTGACATCACTATCAACAATTCCTGGTGTTGGTGGAATGGATAACCCGTACATAAACAAACTACAATCATGGACTGTTAATAACAACTTCGTAACATTCCTCTATTTAATAGTTATCACAGCATTATGGCCAATTCATCTTGGACTCACCTTGTATTTTAAGAAGTGACATGATATAATAAGATCATGCGAGAGTTGATTGCTGAGTGGTGGGAAGTCTGGTATAATGACGGGCATTCTCGTATAAAAACAGGCTTCCCGGGTGAAGGCAAATATTCATCTTTATCAGAAGCAAGACAATTTGTAAAAGATAGACCACAAACAAAATACACAATCATCCACGTCAAAAGATTCAAGACAGGATCAAACTCAAGAATTTAATATATTGTCCGTGCAATCATTACACGATATGATATACTTTTATCAGGAGGAAACATGTCTGAAGTAAATACTACCATCAAAAAGTGGGCAGTTCTCAAGAGACCTTTCTCTTTCAATTTCTACGGAACACACTCATATGCATCTGGATATAAATTCCAGATTGGTGGTCGAAACGGTTATAAACTTGACAAGGAAGGGATCTACATTATCCTCGGTCACGGAATGTCTGAGTTGGTTCCTCGAGATTACTTTGATGTCATCGAAGAATACACAACTTCAGTCACTTCAACTGTTGTTACAAAAAATGTCGTGTAAACCTGACACTGTATGATATACTAAGATCATGGAAAACACCACCACTCAAGACGATCAAGTGTATCTCGTTTGGTATGAGGAGGGTCGTTATACCCAACGTCGATTCCTCGTAAAGAGTCAGAAGAATGCACAAGAAATTGTCGATAAACTGAACAGTGAGTATGGTTCTAAAAATCCAGATGATCTTCTTCCAGATGAAGATCAAGAAGATTATAACACGATTGAATATTGGTGTTACGAACCCATCGACTTCAAGGGTGAATAAAACAGTATATCACAGGATGGGGGTCTTTACACCCCCATCTTTTTTTTATTTAGGTGTGTAAACCTCACACCATATGTTATATTAGAAATATCAGGAGGCAATATGAAAACTGTGACCATTCAAACTTCCTATGATATTGACACCATTAATGACATGGAAATTAATGTCAATGACCTAATTAATGAATTGAATGAAATTTCCAAAAAGGTAAAGGTCCTTTCCATTAATAATGATGGTGAGGCAAATGTGGAATTTGCATCCAAAAAGTCACTTAAGGAATTTTTAATTGAGGTGCAATCCCAAGAGGGTGGGCCCTCTATTAATGAGGATGAAATTGATGATTACATCAACGAAATCCTAAATTGAAAATTACAATGGGGGTGTAAAAACCCCCATTTTTTTTATGCATCACCTGTGCAATCCCTACGCTGTGTGATATACTAAGACTATCAACTGACGGAGATACTCAAATGGCCAATATGTCCTACTGCCGATTCGAGAACACCCTTAACGACCTTCGTGATTGTCTTCAAGCAATGCGAGAAGAAGGTCTGGAAGGGATTGAGAATAAGTCTGAACTTGAATGTGCAGAATCCCTCGCAGAAGTTGCACGCAAATATATCAAGGAATACGATAATGCAGTGAGTGATCAGTATGCACGCAATTTGGGACTCATTCCCGATGAATAAACCATGCAAAGTTCTCTGAGATAGGATATACTAAGATCATGAAGAGATACTCCATGTACCGCAACGTTGATGACACTCTCGACATCACCCAAATCTCTGAAAAGGAGATTGCAAACCCATGGCGACATCTCAAGCCTGAGGATATGGGCAAGTGGTGTTTTGATCTGGGTGGAATCTACTACGGATTCTTTGACACCCGGGAAGAGTGTCAAGATCGTGTAAACCAACTCATGACTGACTGAAACTTACACCTGGGCAAGTGTCAAAACTGCCCACTTTTTCTTGCAATCCCTACGCTGTATGATATACTAGAAAAGTAAGGAGTCCAACATGTCTAATTCTACTATCGTCAATGTTACCCAGGTCTTTGCCCCCGAAAACTTCTTCCTCCTTGAATACACCAAGGCAGACGGCGAGGAAGAGATTCTCCCGCTCTTTGGTAACACCTGGCAGGATGTATCCGACCTCGCATTCGAAACCGTTATGGATGACACCGGTCACCCGGAAAGCCATATCACCTTCATCATCGTCGGCACCGCAAAGTTCAACCAGTCACTCAACTAATCTTGCAAACTTATACCTGGGCATGTATCGAAAAGGCCCACTTTTTCTTGCAATCCTTGCACAGTGTGATATACTAGTTCTATCAACGGAGGATGTCATGGACAAGGTTCTCACCAATATCAAGGTTCGTGGTCGCAATGTGCTCGCTATCATCAGTCCCTGTGGACAAAGGCTCTACTGGAATGCGAAGATGAAGCGTTGGGAAGATCTCGAAGATCTCGATAATCGCAAATAAGTTTTTGCAATCCCTGCGCTGTGTGATATACTAGAAAAGTAAGGAGAAGGAACATGGATCCCAAGGAATTCTACGCAAAAAAGGCAGCACTCCTCTCTCAACTTTCTGATGCACTCATGACGGCCAACGAACTTTCGATGAATATTCGTGGTCTTGAACTTCGCTGTGCAGCGGATGTCGATGACGAAATGGTTGATGAACTTCGAATCCTTTCCCAACGTCTTGAAGTCTTTGACGAATATGCGACGATTCAAATCATCAGTCTCGAACCTTTCACCAAGTAATCCGTGCAAAGTTCACACGGTTTGATATAGTGTAGTCATGGACAACATCACTGTCGAACTCACCCCCGAAGAAATCGCCTACATCCAAGAGGCGATTAAGCGAACCCGCAAGACAGTCGGAAACGCCACCTTCGCACTCCGAGATGTGGACTACGATGATCTCACCGATAACCAAATCTGGGAGATTACATTTTGGGACCAACTCGGTCAAATTGCAGAAAAGCTCAAGAATCTCTAAAACTTTATGCAAAGATCGCCCTGAAAGGATATACTAAGATCATGGATATCACCACTGATAACACCCTCTCCATCATCCGAATCTCCTCGCGTTACATTGGACGCTGCTATCACGAAACCATCTTCCATGTCAAGTCTCCAACCCCACTTGACCCTGCACAAATCAAAGGACTCAGGGCAGCAGGATTCCTTGGGTACGGTCAGGAATTCTCCTATAGTGAACTCATGAATGACGGTTCCCGACAACCTGTCGCAGAAAAGAAAGACTTTAGTCGCTGCAACGCAAATTCACTGTTTACATACGAATGCTCTTCTCGAGTCGATTCCAGTGACTGAGAAAAAGTGATGGGTGGAGGTGCAAACCTCCACCCATTTGTTATACTAATTCTATCAGGAGACAAGAACATGGACAACGTCATCTTCATCGGTCACAACCAACTTCGAGTTCTCTCCTTCACCACCAAGAATGGTGATCAGCGCAACCTCGTGATCAACAGCTCCAAGATGTGGAGTGCAATCTGTGATCTCCGTCAGCGTGGGTGCAAGAACATAAACCTTCTCTAACCCATGAAATCAGAACAACATACACATTGCACCAGAGGATACGTCCTTAGAACAAACTGTGATAGGTACCTGAATGACAACGGTAACGATTGGGGTCCACAATACGTTCCGACATCCCTACAGTATGCTACAATCTATGAGGAACGCGAAATCACAGAATGGGAACTGAAGAGAATCAAGAATTTGTGGGGAAGCCCTCTAACACCAATCAAAGTCAACGTGATCAAAATCATCACGCTGGAAGAATAATTGTGCATTCCTTGCACTGTGTGATATACTAATTCTATCAGGAGACAAGAACATGGCTATCACGACCATCACCTACGAGCCCAACTCCAGCGAAGTCAAGTCCAACGAGGTTCTCTATCGCGGACGAGTGATCAAGGTCGAGAAGACCCGTGAAACCCGTAATCACTCGGACACTCTTGACTATTCTGACTTCCGCACCACTGACTGCACCTGGGCTCTCGTGTACCTCGGTCGTCATGGTATCCCTCCAATGAACTACGGTGTTCGCCGGAATGTGTCCTACTACGGCAATGAGCGCCCCCTCGAGCCCATCGAGCGCTTCGCTTGGGTTGACTGCACCGGTCTCTTCATCGATCGTGGATGCCCTCTTCAAACCCCTGAGGTTGACACCATCGACATGCAACTCGTCTTTGGTGGGGAAGAGATGTTCGAGGATCTCAAGACCTGGGAACAGGCCCTCATCAACGAGCGTGAGGAACTTAACAACCGTGCAGCAGAAGCCGCACAGAAGGCCCTTCAAGAGCAACAGAAGAAGGCCAAGAAGGAAGCTGAAAAGCTCGCCAAGGAGCAGTCCAAGCAGACTGAAGCACAGAAACTCCTGTCCCAAATTCCCTCGAAGGGCACTCAGGTCACCATCGACGGGTTCACTGGGGAAATCTTTTGGGCAGGCGTGGCCAAGCACCGTGGGTCTTATAATGCCCGAGCAGGGGTCAAGGACTCCAAGGGAAACGTCATCTGGGTTGATGCAACCAAGTTCTAAAAATTCGAGGTGGTGGTGCAAACCCTCACCCGTTTGATATACTAGTTCTATAAGGAGTGACCATGCTCAACCAACTCGAACTCACCAACGAAGAACTGCGCAACCTCCTCGACATCGTCACCGACCGCATCGAAGAATGCGAAGCGCGTCTCTCCCAAATCACCCGTGAACCGGTCGAAACCCTGGCTGGCGGTGCAAAGCGCATCGAAAGCCTCAAGTCCCGCATCGCACTGTTGAACGGGATTGTCAACAAGGGCGACGCACTCATCACCACCTGAGTGCAAACCGAGTGTAGTGTGATATACTGATTCTATCAGGAGATAAGACAATGAAGAAGATCAAGCAACCCCGCAAGGTTCGCAACCTCGATGTGATGGAAATGATTGTTAGTCGCAAAGGCGGACCTCACCGTGACCGCAGGGAAAAGCGCTCCAACAACCCCAAGAACATCTCCTGGGACTGACCAAAAAGGGACACAGTCCCTTTCTGTGTTTCATTTCACGGGAAGCATATATATATTCAACAGGTAATCATGAAGCTCACAATCAATCAACTTCGTCAAATCATCAAAGAAGAACTCACATCAATCACAACACAACAATTTGATATCCAACTCGAAGACTTCAATCCAGAACAACTCGGTTGGGATTCGATAGACAGAGCAAGAACAGAATATAAGGCAGAAATCCCTTTCACAATCACCACAGACAACCTCACCGTCAAAAGCAAGTTCATCGCATACCTAGACGTACAGGTCGGATCATTCGGCAAACGCAGATACAGTGATGACCACAGAACAAACATAGAAGTTCGTGACGCAGCAGAAGAACTCGACTACAACCCAGAAATCATCGAAGGAACACCAGAAGACTTCGAAAACCTCTACGATAACTCACAGTTCACAAGCGAACTCGATAAACTCGCTAAAAATATCAAAGAACAACTCGCAGACTCAAACCTCGTCCAAGAAATCGCAGACGAAATCATCGCTGACGCAGCAGACGCACATGAAGAAAGCTCAGATCCATACGGCTACAGAGGTCTTCGCAGAAGCGACTTCTACTGAACTATAAACACCCTGAAAATAAGTGTTGCCAGATACACCATATCTGGCAACATCTGTTTCATGCATTGTACGATACGTGTGTTATTCTATACACATGGATCCTGACTTCATAAATTCAATGTCTGAAGTCGCACTCTCTATCATAGTGCAACTCTCCAAACCACAATCCAAACAATCAACTCGCGGACTTCACTCCTTACTACTAACACTCTGTAGAAACATGGAGGATGTTGCACCACGGAATGCATCAGTCGCAGCACAAACTCGAGCAGATGAACTACACCTCGGTGACATTCGCAACTACCACTTTGATCATGGTTCACGCTTCCCGGGTGGCAGAAAAAAATCAGAACTCCACTGGGAACATTTCATCCCTGCAGTTCACCTAAAATCTCAACTCCTGTCACTAGTAAATCCTACATCAGATATCATCAAGCCTATCCTAAGTCAATCTCGCATCTGTTGGATTACTCTCCAAGAAAACTCTAAGCTCAACTCACTAGGCTTCAAGTCAGTAAGACCAGACCCACAACTGGCATACCAACAAGCTAATATCACCCTTGCTTATCCCTGGTAAATCATGCAAACCTTACACCGCATGTTATACTGATCATGTAAGGAGCGACAAATGATCAACTTCTACAACACTCTCCCAGGACTCGAACCAGTCACCACTTCCCGCAAGTGCTCTAACTGCAAACAACCCCTCGGAAGTGCAAACCCAGATCACCACTGCGCAACCTGTAAATGGCTCATGTCTAGCCAACACAAAAAGAAATTCTTCTAACCCGTGCAATCCATCCCCCGTTTGTTATACTGATTCTATCAGGAGACAAAATCATGGAAATCATCAAGGTGAATCACTACTCTGAGACCTACACCCTCTTTGTCACACCTGGGAAGCAAGTGGAAATCCACACCCATGATAAAAAAGGTCGAATCACTGAAGTCAAGATCTTCTGGGTCGGTGACCATGTAGAATACGATTCCTTCAACCTGCGTTATTCCGCACCCATCAAGAACATCACAGCAAACAGCGTGATCATTGATCTCAAGGACTGTTGTGCTAAAAGTAACACCAAGCGCATGAGCTTCAGCGAATTTGCACGGCGTAACCACGACTTTGACTTGCAAGAATTGAACCGATACAACGATGCAGTCTCTATCTGCCTGTGAGTGCAATCTGCATCAGGTTTGATATACTAGTTCTATCAACGGAGGTCTCATGAAAACCTGGAACGAACTCACCACACCGGAACAACACTTCTCAATGACCGGTGAGAAAATCGACTTCTACTACGTTACTTCTTTTTGGCTCTCAGATGATGCAGTCTTTGGCATCGCAAGCTCAGAACTTTACAGTGATTACGACACCCTCGAGGAAGCTCTCGAAGGTCTCAAGGAAGCAAACCTCAACTGCTAACAACCTTACACCTGGGCAAGTGTCAAAACTGCCCACCTTTTCTTATGCACTCTGCGCAAGATTTGATATATTAACTATATCAGGAGTCAATGTAATGAAGAATAAAGAATTTATTGATTCTGCTTCCATGTACCAAAAGATTAATCCATGTGAACTTGACGTTGAGCTTCGAAAGCAACTCCTAGATTCATTTGAGGCAGATCTACAAAACTACACAGACGACCCACAAGGATATCAGGCATTGATGATTGCAATTAACAACATCAAAAGCTCTCTTAACCAATAACTTGTGCATTCTGCGCTTGGTATGATATATTAACTATATCAGGAGACAACATGCCTTACAACACCCACGGCTCACTCCAAATCATTCGCTGCGACCTCTGTAACCGCAAGCGATTCGGCAAACAATTCACACAATTCGGGGAAGTAGTCCTGGAAATCTGTCCTTCCTGCCAAAAACCAAAAAAGTCTAAGTAATCAATTCACACTTAGCTTATACTACCTTATACCCATGCTAATCAATATCACCATCACCCTACTCGCACTACCCTTCCTACTCATCCCAGTCACACTGCTTATATCAGAACTATGAACTGGCCATCTTTCTTCCTAGGTATATTGGTAGGCGCAGTTACTCTACCAGCACTCCTAGAATTAGAACTATATCTAATCCGCAATAAAAAATAACCCACGGCCGTCGCCCCCTTTCAACCCGGTTCAAATACCCTATCACGGGGCCCCTGTTTAGCCCCATATTTTTACCATAGAACCGCCCCATTATAGCCCCCCATTTAGGCCCCCTATTTTAGCCGGGGGGCTCCCCGGGGTAATTGGGCCCCTTTTGTGGGGGGTTCTGGTGCAATCTCGGGACGCCATGGCCGTCTGCGCATCACGGGATTTTTTCACTATAAATCAGTTGCCCTCCTGATGCACTGCAAGGAAAAATAATGGGACAAAAGTTTTTTTGAAAGTGGCTAGTGGTCTTCGCGCAACACGGGGGAAATTTTGGGTTAGAACGGAATATATAATAATATGAAAATTAGCAAGAGTTTTTTGAAGGGTTTAATTAAAGAAGAGTTTGAAAAGAGTGTTAAAGGTAGTAAAGGTGAAGTTAGTTCGATAAATGAACGATGGATGAAGATGTCGGGTTTATTGAATGAAAAAAGGATAGATCCTACTAAAGGTCCTGAATCTGGTGAGTGGGCATTTGACGATTTTGAATTGTGGTTAAAAAATACTGGGTTTGAAAATCTTATTAGCAATGATCCTGTTAAGTTAATGACTAAACTCGCAGAGAGCGCTATGCACTCCGCAGATGGAGATGTTCATGAATTTGCGTATCAAGTCGCAGAGCTTT